>ERZ808278.248-NODE-248-length-41662-cov-4.906049_pt1 | contig 41662 bp, 40 predicted proteins | sample MGYA00521239_ERZ808278 | MGnify/ENA primary metagenome ERZ808278 (study PRJEB31516, sample SAMN03275600) | gut metagenome | biome: mammalia-associated habitat; material: feces | host: Papio cynocephalus | place: Kenya | collected 2012-07-17 ... | reverse complement strand
CGGCCAGATGAAGTTTCCGTTGTCATCGGTGCGGAACCAGTTGACATGGAAAATTTTCGGTGCGTGCGGAATGCGCGTGCCCATTTCCAGCCAGTGTGCAAAATAATCGCCCATATCATAGCCGACGAACGGACGCATTGCCATCGGATCGCGGCGTACTACGCCGACTGCACCTGCGGCGGCAGCGGTCGTTTCGGAAGCCATGATGGAGCCGACAAACGCGCCGTTCTGCCAGCTGGTGGATTGATAAACCAGCGGCGCGGTCTTTGCACGGCGACCGCCGAATACGATCGCGGTAATCGGCACACCCTTCGGGTTGTTGTATTCTGCGGACAGGCACGGGCAGTTGGTTGCTTTTGCGGTGAACCGGGAGTTCGGATGCGCGCAAGCGGTGCCAACCTTGTCATTCTTGTCATATTTGGTGTAATCCCACTTTTCCCCGCGCCAGTTGAGCGCATTCTTCGGCGGATCGTTGTCCAGACCTTCCCACCAAACGGTGTTGTTGTCCAGATTCTGACCGACGTTTGTGAAGATGGTGTCGCGGCGGGTGGTTGCGAGCGCATTCGGATTGGACTTTTCGTTGGTACCGGGTGCTACGCCGAAGAAACCGTTCTCCGGGTTGACTGCCCACAGTCTGCCATCCTCGCCGACGCGGAGCCATGCAATATCATCGCCCACGCACCAAACTTTATAGCCCTGTTTTGCATAATATTCCGGCGGAACCAACATTGCCAGATTGGTCTTGCCGCAAGCGGACGGGAATGCTGCGCAGATATATTTGGTGTCGCCGTTCGGGTAGGTGACGCCGAGGATCAGCATGTGCTCTGCCATCCAGCCTTCTTTGCGTCCGAGATAAGACGCAATGCGCAGTGCGAAGCACTTTTTGCCGAGCAACACGTTTCCGCCGTAGCCGGAGTTGATCGACCAAATGGTGTTATCCTCCGGGAAGTGGCAGATGTAGCGGTTCTTTTCGTCAAGATCTGCTTTGGCATGCAGACCTTTGATGAATTCGCCGTCCTTGCCGAGCGCGGCGACCACGCTGTCACCGACGCGCGTCATAATCAGCATGTTCAGTACGACGTAAATAGAGTCGGTCAGCTCGATGCCGTATTTTGCAAAAGGAGAACCGACAATACTCATGGAATACGGAATGACGTACATCGTCTTGTCTTTCATGCAACCCTTGTAGAGTTTGGACAGGGTTTTATAGCATTCCTGCGGCTCCATCCAGTTGTTGATATTGCCCGCGTCTTCCTTTTTGGAAGTGCAGATGAAAGTTCTGCTTTCCACACGCGCCACGTCGTTGACCGCGGTTCTGTGTAAATAGCAGTTCGGAAGCAACCCTTGGTTGAGCTTGATCATCTCGCCGGTTGCGCAAGCCTCATCCCGCAGTTTCTGCGCCTGCTCCTCGCTTCCGTCGATCCAGACGATCTCCTTCGGCTTGGTCATAGCTGCCATTTCGTCGATCCACTTGTTGACGTTCTTGTTTTGACATTTGATTGCCATAGGTATAATCTCCTTTCAGAATCTAAAATTTAACCCAGTATGCATTATAGCGCATTTTCGGCACGTTTGCAAGAGGATTTTGGGAAAAAACAAAATTCTTCAAGATTTTTTTACATTTTCAACGGAATTCTGCGAAGAAGTGCCGCCGTTGCAGGCGCAGGAGATCCCTGCTTCGGTCAAAGCGTTGGCAAGCGCGGCGAACGCGGAGAGCGGAAGCATTTCTCCGCGAATGCTCGGCGCGTATCCGGCGGCGGCGATACAGTTTGCGAGTCGCTCTTTCTTCGCTTTCGGAAAGGCAGTGCTGAGCGCGTTCTGCAAGGTTTTTCTGCGTTGCGCGAATGCGGCGCGGATTACGGCGAACAGCATGGCTTCCTCCGTCACCGTCACCGGCGGTGTTTGATAGGGCGTCAGCATCAGGACACTGGAAGTGACTTTGGGCGCGGGAACGAAATTCCCGGGCGGTACGTCAAACAGTTTTTCCGCGCGGGCGTAATAGGAAACGGATGCGGTGATGGCACCGTAGTCGGCAGTACCGGCACCTGCACAAATCCGTTGCGCAAATTCTTTTTGTACCATGACCGTAATAGAGGCAAACGGAATTTTGGATTCCAGTAGTGCCATCAGAATATCCGTCGTGATATAGTACGGCAGATTGGCGCAAACGGAAACGGGCAGATCTCCGAATTCTTCCTGTATCAAGGCGGGCAGATTCACTTTCAGAATATCTTGGTTGAGGATTTTCACATTTTCAAACTCGCCCAGCGTTTTTTCCAGCACCGGGATCAGTCCCCGGTCAATCTCCACTGCAACCACCTTTTCCGCCGTCTGACAAAGTTCCCGCGTCAGCGTACCGATACCGGGACCGATTTCCAATACGCCGCGCGCGGCATAAGCGGCGATGCGTTTGGGCACCGTCGGATTGATTAAAAAGTTTTGCCCGAATTTTTTCTGAAAGTGAATCTGGAATTCGTCCATGAGCGCTCGTACTTCCGAAAGATTCGTCAAATTCATAATTTTTGAAAACCCCCTTGACAAATGCGAAAATCCGTGGTATAATGCTTTCGTTGCCGTTCCAATATTATAACACAAGCGGCGAAAGAATGCAAGTAAAATCTTGCTGGTGTGGCTCAGTTGGTAGAGCAGCTGATTCGTAATCAGCAGGTCGCCGGTTCAAGTCCGGCCACCAGCTCCAAATATCCCGGATACGAATGTATTCGGGATGTTTTATTTTCTCATAAAAATCATTTTGCGGAGATATGTCATGAGCTTTGAATTTGAAAAAAACATCAAGGAATTGTGGACAGCTGATTTTGAAGATGAAGGTGTCGTTACATTTCATGTAGACAGAGATTATAACGACTGTATCAAGGAATTGTGGACAACCGATTTTGAAAATGAGGGCGTCGTTACACTCCATGTAGACAGAGATTATAATGATCGTATCAAGGAATTGTGGACAGCTGATTTTGAAAATGAGGGAGTTGTTACATTTCATGTAGACAGAGATTATAACGACTGTATCAAGGAATTGTGGACAGCTGATTTTGAAAATGAGGGTGTCGTTACATTTCATGTAGACAGAGACTATAACGACCGTATCAAGGAATTGTGGACAACCGATTTTGAAAATGAGGGAGTTGTTACATTTCATGTAAGCTATTTCTAAACAGAGAGCAGTGCGAACGCATTCCGCGTTCGCACTGCTCTTTTGTCTCATTTCTTTTTCAGTAAGATCACATAGCCGGCAGCGTTGTCGCCGCTGACAAAAACATCATAAGCGTTCTGATCTGCCGGAAGGGAAATGGTTTCTGCGGCAGGAACGTAATAGACCGTATAAACGGCAAATCGATCCTCAAATTGCAAGGTGACTTCCGCCCCTAAGCTTTGTGGCGCGGCATATTGGGTGCGAAGGAGCTCCAAATAAGACGCCAGCATCATGGCAGTGGTACAGGTGGGTTTCGCAAAGTGCTCCATGATATAGGCGGCATGTCCTTCCCCGACATAGCGCAGGGTGAGACTGCCTTTTTTACTGGAGATTGTGTCTGTGATATAACCGTAAACTGCAGTGTGGCGTTCAAACCATGCGCAGACCGCTTCCTTTTCCCGTGGTACGGGTTGTGTGCGGCTGGCAGAGCTGAGTACCACCCAATAGCCGGAGGCATCTTCTCGCGCAAGCGGATCGTCCGCGAGCCGCGCGCCGGAAACTTTGAGCGCATCCTGTGGCGTAAGTCCGTTTTTTCGTTCCATGCAATCGGTTTTGTAAGCGGTTGCGAGCTTTTGTAACTGGAGATATGCCTGTGTTTGCAGGGTGCGATCCGTGTTTGCGGCGGTATCCAGATCCTCCATGTCGATTAGGAAAGAGAAGTAACCGGGTTTGGAGCGGGACGGATCCCGATAGGGGTGCGAAGCATCTATGTAGATCAAACTTCCTGTGTAGACGGAAAAACCGGCTGTGGTGCAGGAAACCTGTGTAAACACCGGCGGTTTTGGATCCGCTGCCGCCGGTGTGGTCGCTGTAAGAGCGGGATCTGTTGCGGGACTGTCAGACAGAGAAGCGTTTTGAACATCCGTTTCTTTTTCATCCGCGGCGCGATGGACGTTTACAACCGCCATCAGCACCATCAGTAGCAGACACACGATGAGTCCGCAGATTCCAAGCAGAATCCGGCGGCGTGTGCAGAAATACGTCGGAAGCTGTGACATGCCCATCCCCCTTCCCGCGCTTAATTGCGAGAGGTGATGTCAGCGATGTCGTAGAGCTTCTGAATGTCAGCTGTGCGTGCGGCACAGATTTCTTTCATCTGCGCGATTTGCGCGGGCGTGTATTTATCAAGGTCGCCTTCTTTTAAGGTTCCTTTGTACATCCGGTCGGTGATAAGCGCGAACCCGATCTCAGTCGCGACGATCTCACCATGGCGGGTGCCGACCACCAGATTGCTTTCTCCCTTGAGCAAAAGCTCGACGGCTTCTTCTCCCATACGGGTTGCCATAATGCGGTCACGCGCACAGGGGTTTCCGCCGCGGACGACATGTCCAAGCCGTGTGAAGCGGCTTTCGATGCCGGTTTTTTCTTCAATGGTTTTGGTGAACTTTTCCGCGTATCCCGGCAGACCTTCTGCCACGATGACGAGGAAGTTCCGCTTGCCGTTTGCACGGCAGGATTTCATTTTCTGAATGGCGGCGTCTTCATCAAACGGAATTTCGTCGATGGCAATGGCACTGGCGCCGACGGAAATACCGGTGGACAGTGCGATATAGCCGCTGTTGCGTCCCATGACTTCCACCACATTGCATCTTGCGTGGGATTCGGAGGTGTCGCGCAGGCGATCCACCATTTCCACTGCGGTATTCACCGCGGTGTCATAACCGATAGTGTAATCAGTGGAGGCAATGTCGTTGTCAATGGTGCCGGGCAATCCGATGCACGGTACGCCAAGCTCGGTCAGCTCAGTTGCGCCGCGGAATGTGCCGTCGCCGCCGATGGCAACGATGCCGTCGATCTGATTTTCCCGACAGGAAGCGATGGCTTTCTCCAGTCCTTCGCGGGTTTTGAATTCCGGACAACGTGCGGAATACAGGATCGTACCGCCCTTATTCACAATATTGGACACATCGCGCGGTCCGAACAGCTTCATCTGTCCGCTGATGAGTCCGGTGTATCCTTCGTAAATGCCCATGACTTCCACGCCGCGTTCAATCGCGGAGCGGGTGACGGCGCGGATTGCCGCGTTCATACCGGGCGCGTCGCCGCCGGAGGTTAAAATGCCGATTCGTCTGAATTTGCTCATAACTGATCCCTCTTTTTTTCAAAATCTCTATCATTTCCGGCAAATGACAGCTTGTACATGTGCCTCGGAACGATAATCACGTTTATTATAAATGATTCCAATCGAAAAATCAACTGTATTTTGTAAAAAAAGCACGGCAACGAAAAAACTTTTTCGTTGCCGTGCAAAGAATTCTGTCGAATGGACCGGAAAACCGAAATTACTTCAGTTCTACCGTTGCGCCGACTTCAGCAAGCTGCTTCTTGTAGTCCTCAGCGGTTTCCTTGGAAACGCCCTCTTTGAGCGTCTTCGGAGCGCCGTCAACCAGGTCTTTTGCATCTTTCAAGCCAAGACCGGTGATCTCACGGACAACTTTGATAACTTTCAGCTTTTCAGCGCCTGCATTTGCGAGGATCACGTCGAACTCGGTCTTTTCTTCCTCAGCAGGAGCAGCAGCGGCAGCAGCACCGCCAACCACAACCGGAGCAGCGGCGGAAACGCCGAATTCTTCTTCCAGTGCTTTTACCAGATCAGCCATCTCCATGATGGTCAAGCCCTTGATTTCTTCCAACAGGGCGGTCGTCTTTTCAGTAGCCATTTTCATGTACCTCCAAAAATGATTCTTTTGTTAAAAAATAGATTCCGACGATTAAGCTTCGGCGGGAGCTTCGGCAGCGGCTTCGCCGCCATTGTCTTTGTCGATCTTTGCCTGCAATACATAAGCAAGACCGTACAGAGAAGATCTCAGGCAACCCATGATCTTGCAGATCATAGTTTCCTTGGACGGGATCTCGGCAAGCGCCACAACACCCTTTTCATCCAAAACGTCTCCGTCAATGAAGCCTGCTTTGATCTTCAGGGTATCTACCTTATCGGCAAAGCCTTTGATGATCTTTGCAGCGGCAATCGGATCGTTTTCGCTGATCGCGATGGCGTTCATGCCTTCCAGATGCTCTTTGATCGCGCCGTAACCTGCTTCTTCGCAAGCACGTCCGCACAGGGTGTTCTTGTACACCTTGTACTCTACGCCTGCTTCGCGCAAAGCCTTACGCAGAGCGGTATCCTGCTCTACGGTCATACCGCAGTAGCCAACCAGCACGCCGGCAGAAGCCTTTTTCAGCTTTTCAGACAGATCAGCGACCAAAGCCTGTTTACTTTCCAAAATTTTTGCACTTGGCATAGGATTCACCTCCCACAGTGGAATTGCAAATCGCAGGGGAACCTGTCGCACAAACAAAAAAGTCCTTCCACGGCTTTTTCGTTTTACACAAAACTGCCGCAAAAGAACACAAAATCAGTATTTTGAAATTCTCCTCGGCAGGAAAGCGTCGCTTTTACAGATAACCTGCTGTCTTTGGATTACCATAGCAGTATAGCATATTTTTTTCAGCTTGTCAACCCCTTTTTCCAAAAAAACGCATCAATTTTTGAAAAAACTCCACTTCCCTTCCAAGCAAAAGCAGGGAAGATCTGTTCGATCTTCCCTGCTGCGCTGGGGATGAACATTCTGCCGAAACGTCCGTCAGCGATCCTGAATGGCATCGATGGGACGTTTTTTTGCGATGAGGTAGACCGGCAGGAAGCTGGCGACGAGCGCGACGCCGACGCTGATGGCAAGCATCAGAAGCACCTGTCTGATTCCGAAATGCAGAATGGTCAGAAGCAGACCGGCTTCGGTCCGCAGGATATTGTTGATAACGTAAGTGCCGACAACGGTGCCGATCAAAGCAAGCGCATAGTTAATTAAGGTAATAAACAGGCTTTCCGTAAAGAAAATCCGGAATACGTCGCCGGAACGTGCGCCGACGGCACGCAGGATGCCGATCTCCCGCTTTTTATAGGCGATGGAAACGGCAATGAAATTGGAGAGCATGACGGCGGCAAAGATGGCAAAGCCGACGCCGATCCAGAAAAAGACCTGAGACAGTACGTCTACAACCTCGTCCACCGTGTCGAGAGACTGGGTGACGGCATTTTCCAAATGATAGGCAATATTGCCGGTCCTGTCATAATGCAACTCTGTAAGTTGCCGCACTTCCGCCGCGGATTTTGGCATCGGCATGATGGCAAAGCTGTAGATTCCGGTTTCTACTTTGTCAAAATAGGCGCGCAGACTGTCGGAGAGGAAATATTCCACATGAGCACCGCCGTCCACGTTTTCCAGATATAACGGGACGACAAAGCCAACGACCGTAACATCTTTGTTGTAAAGATACTCCCCGCCGGACGCATTCAGCTTGCAGTCGGTGAAAGAGAAAGAAACCTGTGTTTTCAGCACGTCAAAGAGGAATCTCTGCTCTAATTCATAGGCGGTATGCCGGCAGATCTTTGTCGCGCCGATTTCGTTTTGCCCACTGTAAATATCCAGATCAAATGCAAAGGCACAGATCAGTTCTGCTTCTGTATGGGCGCGGGTTTCCCCGGTTTCTTCATCGAAAACGGGGTATGCCTCCGCGGCATAAGCGCGGAATGCGTCTCCCGTCGCAAATGCCCGTCCCTCGTCGCTTGCCGCATAGGCATAGCAGGCGATCTGCCGGCAGTTTGCAAGCATCTCCGTAAGATAATTAAAGGATTGTTCCGTGGTGTTGTAAGGAGAGGCTGCAATGAGGTAACTGCTTTGCGGCGGACGTTGATTTGCAAGGGTTTCATCGTTCCATAAAAGATCCAGCATACAGCTGATCGGAATCAGGATTTCATTTTCGCCCAGTGCAGTTTTGGCGTCGTACATCCAAAAAACACTGCCGCCTGCGTCGAGGAATTCCTGCAAAGACGCCACAGCCGCAATTCCTCTGCCAGAGCTGTAATTGAGTCTGCCGGGCATGGTATACTGGAAGTTTGCGTAGTATTCCTGCAAGGATTTTCCGACGGGTAGTGCAAAGGATTCATTTTCGTGGATGAGCGCGGTGATCGCGTCTTTTTGCAGGAACAGAAGCTGATGGTACCCGTAGTTCAGCACTCCATCCAGTTCCTTTGCTTTCAGATAAAGCAGGAGCTCGTTTTGCGTATCGTTTGGTTGCGGCGTGGTCTGGGAGTTATGCGTCGGAACGAATTCCGGATAGCGGGCGGTGTCAAAATGGGTGTCGATGATGCCGGAAATGACATACACCGGCGCGTCGTTCTGATATTTGTCCGCAAAGGAAATACGTTTGCCGAGGATGCCGGTTTGGGCATTGTGATCCGGCGTAAGCGTTCCTGCCGGGATTTCCTGCGGTGTTTCATCCGCTGAGATAAACCCGCAGAACTGGAACAAATCAAACAAATGCTTGGTAATGGCGACTTCTTGTGCGGATTGCGGCAGGGAACCGGTCAGAGAGAAGCCTAAACGCTGTAAATCGCTTTCCGTCATACTGACGATGCCGGAGGGGGTGGTGCTGTAAATACAGCCGCCGATGCCGGAACTGTCCGATAGATCGCGGATGTCCAAGAGATTTTGATCCAGACGGAGCTGATGGTTACGCGGCGTGTATACTCCGCTGACCTCGGTGCCAACCAGTTGACTCAGCGCCGCAAGCTCCGAATAGGTGAAACGGCGCTCGCCGCTGCTCCAAAAGAAGTCATTTTCTCCCTCTCCGTAGTACCGCTTGGTCATTAAGGAAAATGTCGCGTTGTCAATGCCGCTGTCCAGAATGGAATCCGTCATGGTGGTCACGCGGTCGTAGGAGCCAACCGTATCGGAAAGTCCGAACATGCTGAATGCGACAAAGGAAAGCAAGATCGTGACAAACAGTCGGAAGGGTTTGACTTTCATACTGCTGCGCGCGATTTTGGCGGCGTTGCGCATGGGCAAACGTGCCCGGATAAACCGCGTTTTCGTTTTATCGTAAACCTTGCGGTCTAAATCCCCGTCTGCCGTTTTGCGGAACGATTTCCGGCTGCCGCTGTCCGTAATCATTGCCATCTGCTTAAATTTCTGATTGGCTTCCGCGTCAATGGAAACGATGGCGTCCTGCTTTGCGCGGGCAAGATACTCGTTGATCATGCTCACGTCCTGCGCGGTGAGGACATACCCCGGATGAATTTTCAGAATGTGATCGTCCACAATGTCAATGCCGCTTGTGGCACTGCGCGGCGTCGGGGTATACTGGGTAATGTCGGAGATGACTTTCCCGTCGGAAAGCTCGATCACGCGATCGCCGTACTGCTCGGCAAAATCCCGGTCATGGGACACGACCAGGACCAGCTTGGTTTTGGAAAGCTCTTTTAAGGTATCAAAGATCTGAATGCCGGTTTTGGAGTCCAGAGCGCCGGTCGGTTCATCCGCCATGATGACCTGCGGATCTTTAATCAGCGCGCGGGCGATGGCAACCCGTTGCTTTTGCCCGCCGGAAAGCTCGTTTGGGCGGCGATTGGCAAATCCGGTCAGCCCCACCTGCTCTAAAATCGCGCCGAGCGCTTCCGGTGTGGCTTTCTTTCCTTGCAACTCCATGGCAAGCGCGATGTTCGCGCCGACGCTGAATTCGTTGAGGATGTTGTATTCCTGAAAAATGAAGCCGATGAACGTGTTGCGGTAAGCGTCAAAATCCGATTGGGAAAACTCCGTGGAGGATTTTCCTTTGATGATGAATTTGCCGCTGTCCGCGCGGTCCAGACCGCCGATGACGTTCAGCAGGGTAGATTTTCCGCTGCCGGATTTTCCGAGGATGAACACAAGCCCGTGATCGCCGAATTGCAGACTGACATGATCCAGTGCCGTTACCGGCGCGCCGCGCTTGGGCGTGTAGGTTTTACAGATGTCCCGTATTTCTAACATTCGCGTCTCTCCTTTACTTGGGATAAAACTAGAATTCCCCATGGGGATGTTTTGCATGCTGACTTTGCTTATTATAACGCAGAAAAGACGTTTTGTCAAGAAATTCCGCAAATAGCCGTGCGGCTTTAAGATCCGGAGGTTTGGGCGGGTTCCTTGGGAATTGGTTCTTTCGGTTCCTTTTCCGGATCGCGCTCGTAAGAGTGTGAGAGATAGAGGGAGAGCTTGGCGCAGGCGGGACCGATCAGTTCATACAGAACGCTGGAAGCAAGGATGACCGTGGAGACGGCGTTGCCCGCGTCGCCTCCCAAGATGCGGGCGCCCATTGCCGCAAGCCCGATGGCAACGCCCGCCTGCGGAATCAGTGCCAGCCCAAGGAAATTCCGGACGCGCGGCGGCTTTTTGACAAGCAGGCATCCGAGAAACGCACCGGCATATTTGCCGAGGATGCGGGTGAAAAAGTACAGAATTCCGATCAGAAACAGCGGCACCGAAGTGCCGGCTGCGGAAGTACCGGTCAGCGCGTCTAACCGGAAGGTCAGTCCGGAGCGCACGAAAAACAATAGTAAAATCGGCGGGCTGAAATAATTCAGTTGCTTGAACAACCGTCCGTCGTGGCTTAAGTTTCCGTAAACGGTTCCCATGGACATGCATCCGAGCAGAGGGGAAACGTCGAGCAGTGCGCAGATCCCGCAAAAAGAGAACAACAGCGCGACTGATACGATCAAGCGGTTGTCATTGGAGCGTTTGTGCAGGAAGAATTCCAAAAACAACCCGAACAGTCCACCCAACAGAAACACCAGCACATTGTATGCGATCGGCTTGAGCACACTTTGGATGTTGGGCGCACCGGACAGCGAGGACATGGCAATGGATACCGCAATACTGTACGCAAGCAATCCCACCACGTCATCCAGCGCGACGACCTGTAATAACGTATTGACAAAATCCCCTTTGGCGCCGGTCTGCCGAATGGTCATCATGGTGGAAGCAGGCGCGGTTGCCGCGGCAAGCGCCGCCAGAATCACGGAGAAGCTGAGAGAAAGGCGCAGAGCAAAGAAGGTGACGGCAAATACGGCAACCGACGCGAGCAGGGATTCCAAAAGCGTGATAAGAACGACCTTACCGCCGTTTTGTTTCAGGGTAGAGAACCGGAAGAATTCCCCCGTGCCGAAGGCGATGAATGAAAGCGCGATGTCCGCGATGAAATCCGTTCCTTCTATGATGCGCGCAGGGATCAGATTCAGACAATACGGTCCGATGAGGACGCCTGCAAGAATATAAGCGGTCACATTCGGCAATTTCAGCCGTTTGGTGATCCGCGTCAGCAGAAAACCGGACAGCAGCATAACGGCAACCGAGATCACCACCACCGCAACGTGCGGACTGTTTTGCATTTTTTCCTGCCAAAAGGTCATATCCTGTCCCTCCGATTTTGGTTTGCAACTCTTTTTCCGAAAAAGGCTTGCGTTTTGGATGCGACTATGATATACTGTTTTTACGATAAAGTCAAATTATAATTCTTTTGAAAACCATAAAAAATACGAATAGAACGGCTTTTGCCGGAAAGGAAATCCGTATGTTGGATGCCAAAACCGAAACCTTGCTTGCGGTCGCGCAGGCAAGAAATTTTACGCAAGCCGCCGCTGAATTGTCCCTGACGCAACCGGCGGTCAGTCAGCATATCCGTCAATTGGAGCAAGAATTGGGAATGCCGTTGTTTATCCGGAAAAAGAACCGGATGCTCTTGACGCCGGAAGGGGAAATTGCGGTCAAATACGCCAAGCGGCTCAAGGCAATGGAAGAAAAAATGCGGGTGGAGATCGCGGATGCCAAGCGCAATCTGCGCAATCTGCGCATTGGGATCACCCACACCGCGGAGAGCAGTATCGTCACGGAATCCTTGGCGCGATACAGCGCGGAGTATCCCAATATCAGTATTACGATTCTGACGGATACCATAAAAAATCTTTATGATAAGATGGAAAATTTCGAATTGGACCTCGCCATTGCGGAAGGACGGCTGTACCATCCGGAATTCAGTACCATTATGCTGGATACGGACTATCTGGTGTGCGTGGTGTCCAAAACGCATCCGTTGGCAAAACGGTCGGTGATGACTTTGCAGGATCTGCGTCGGCAACGGATGATCCTGCGCTTGCCCACGTCCGCCACCCGTATTCAGTTTGAGGCGGCGCTGGAAAGTGCCGGGGAGAGTATCCGCGATTTCAATATCACACTGGAAGTGGATAATATCGCGACCATCAAGGATCTGATCCGTAAAGATCTCGGTGTTTCCATTCTTGCACGCAGTTCCTGCATGGATGAGCTGCGCAAAGGAAAGCTGGCGGTTCTTTCCATTGAGAATCTCAGCATGGTACGCGAAACCAATCTGATTTATCATAAATCCTTTTCCCATACGGAAATCTTAGAGCAGATCTCCGAAAGCTATCAGGCAACCCGTCGGCGGTATTGACCGCATGAATTTGGGAAGAGGAGGGAAACCAAATCAAAAAAAACCTGTCCGTTGGGACAGGTTTTTTAGAAGAACCGATCGTCAAACCGGTCCGCCGTTGTCTTCCGTCATCGGAAACAGGCAGGACGCACCGGCAAAAGAAAAGCCGAGCGCGCTTGCCAAGCGCATGGACGCGGCATTGTCAGAGCCGCACTGATAGTGCCATAAAAGCGTCGGATAAGGGGAAAGCGCGGTACTGACCAAGGCTTTTCCATATCCTTTGCCGCGTGCAGACGGCAGTACATATACGTCCTCAAGCCACGCAAGTCCAAGTTCCGAGACTTTTTCTGCGGTCGCCACCCCCTGTAACCTGCCGTCCGCAAACAATCCGTAGAGCTCCGGACGATCGGATTTTTCAAGGGGAAAGCAGGACAGATCGGAGGCAAGCAAAGTGCCGTAGGAGGTGTCTTTTACGGCACATGCTTGCGCACAGAATGTCTGAAAGATGCTTTGGTCGTGCGCGTCGAGCTTTCGCACCTGTGCATGCGGAATCTCGTGCCTGCCGGCACAGGTATAATGGTACCACCCCGGAACTTGGGAGAATGCTTTGGGGAGCTTGTGATCTTGCGCCACGCACAGCACGTTTAACAGGGCGTTCGGATGTGTTGCCATCCGCATTTTTTCACGCAGGCGGGCTTCCCAGTCCTGTTTCACCGTGTGCAACTCGGCGTTTGGCGCGACTTGATGCAGATTGTAAAACAGGTGCTGTGTCCCCTCGGACCTGTATGCATCCGTGACCACCACGCATCCCCGATCCTCATAAAACGCCGTGCCCGGCGACGGCGTGGCGTACCAAACTTGGTATCTGCGGTACAATTCACAGTGAACCGGCGCACCGTAAGCGCGCAATTTTTCTAAGACCTGTTCGATCGAAAGGATTTTCATGGTTCCTCCGTGTGTTTTCAAAAAAATTCCCCCGCCCTTGCAAGAAAGACGGGGAAGATGGATTTGGGATTACGCCTGATAAGCGGAGAACATTTTTTCAAGTTTATCCAGTTCCGTTTCATTTTTTGCGGTCAGAGAAACACAGATCATGTAGGAACCGATCTTGCGCAATAAATGGCGTTGCATCTGGGTGGTGGTGATGCCGGCTATGGTCATGGTGTAACTGACCTGCAACTGATAATAGCTCTCCCCACAGAAAGTTACTTCCTGCTCGGAATCCTTTTGATAATGAATGCCGGTTTGTTCCAGTTCCGTAAAGAGCTTTTCCGCATACTTTTTTACGGTGTAGCCGACCAGCTTCATTTCTTCGCACATGACGATCGCGTTATAACCGTTCGTGAGGTTTACGGCGTACATATCATAAATGGTATGATTGGTGTCGGCTTCGACAGCGGCTTTCTGTTCTTCCGAAAGATATTCCTTGGAGAGTTCCATTATTTCGGCAATCTCATCCTCCGAATAGAAATCCCATCCGGTCGTACTGGTAAAATGCAGACCGGTGAACGTGCTGTCATAAGTGGTGTCGGTCAAGGTCGGCTTTTCATACTTTGCGCAGGAAGCAAAACTGCACACACAGGCAAGGAGCAGGAAAAGGGCGAGCAAAGAGCGGGTTGCTTTTTTCATAAGATTCATTCCTCCGGTTTTCTGAAAATGTAATGGAATTTATGCAAACCGTCGCTTGGGAAACGGCAGATTTGGGCGGTTAGAGGTGGCGAAGAATGGTTTGGGCAATGCGCTCGTGTCCGGCGGCATTCGGATGCAGACGATCATGTTCCGAATTGCAGAGAAAACGCTTGGCATTGTCGTCAAACAGCGGGAATAACCCGCTTTCCCGATAGAGATCGATCAATTCGACCGACCAGATGTCTGCGGCTTGCCGCATTGCCGCAATGTAGGCGTCCAGGTACTGTCCGCAGCGGTTTGCGTACAATTCATCCGGCTGAATATTTGTTCCGCCGAAATAAGCGTAAGCGCGGTGCAGCGGCGTCATGAAAATCACGCGCTTGTCAGAATAGCGTTTCTTGAGTTCTGCCAAGACCAGATTCAGTCTGCCGCAGAAGGTGTGGTCATCAAATACAAATTCCCGTTTTTTTCGGATTCCGTATTTAGTAAAATGACCGTCGGAATCGCTGTCGCAGGGAACGGGGGCTTCCCGCTTGGTGAAGAAGGAACCCAGCGGGACGTCAGACATATAATCGTTTGTGCCGATGAATACAAACAGGATGTCAAACGCGCGTCCGACTGTGCGCTCCATTTCGTCCATTTGGGGAAACAAATCGATCGTTTTCGCACCGCTTACGCCGAAACCGTGGGTTTTGGCGCCGGTCAGGTCGGTCAGATATTCAAAATAACGTTTGGTCGTTCCAATCCCGTCCGTGATGCTGTCGCCGAGAAAGCAAAGGGTAGAAGCAGATGATATCATAATAGCCTCGTAAAAATCAAATTCAGAGTTGTTTGTTCGGTTTTCCCGCCGTGCGGAACAAATTGACGATTTCAAAGATTGTGCCGATGACAGAGAACATAAGCATCATAATCAGGTCTTTATAGAATTCACCGGAAAACTCCGCGTCCTCCATAAAGAGACGGAACGCTTGTGCAGCGGAAACATCCGTGATCCCTTCTTCTGCCAGCGATTTGGAGATCATCAGCAGATAGCCGCAGTATAAGGCGGCGATCATAGCCGCAAATGTGATGACGGTGGTGAGAATCACCATCATTTTGTCGGGGCGCCCGCCGAATTTCCGGTATAACGCGACGGCGGCAAATAAAGATACAAAGGCGGATATGGCGGCAATATATCCCATGTAGAGCAAGAACAGTGCCACGGCAAATCCGGCAAGCCCGCCGATGAGCGCACCGATGGCACCCTTCCCATAGTTGCGCGGCAGTTCGGCAAACGCTTGCGCGTCGGCTTGTGCCTGTATTTGCAGATTGGTATGGTAAGTTTGCGCACATTCGGCATGGCAGGACGCGGTGAGCGCGCCTGTTACCGGAATCCGCGCGGCTTGCGCAGGATCAAACGACTCGCCGCAGAGGGGGCAGACCTCTGCACCTTGCACCTCCGCGGTACTCAGCGTTGCAAATAAACTGTTTAGTACATCCGGTACCTGTTTGAGAATCCCGTTTACGGTGAATCCGCCGACAATTCCGATGGAAACGCCGCAGGGCGTTTGCGCAAGTAAAACGCGCGTGGGAACATGGACCTGTTTCGGAAGCGTTTCGGACAGTGTCTGAAAGACCGTATTCCGCTGTTCTGCTGTGCCGTAATAAGCGATGTGAAACCGTACCTGTGCCATTGCGATGTCCCGTCCGGTTCCCGTCGGCTGAAAAGCCGCGCTGCATGCATATCCACGCACGATCCCTTCGGCAGAACCGTCTGGTTTTGGGGTGAGTCCAAAATCCGCTAAGAGAGACACCCAGTTCTGATTCATGAAAAGTCCTCCTGTGGAAGAATTGTTAAAAATGCCGATATTTACTGTTTCAGTATAACACAGACAGGTACATTTGTCAATCCTTTTTCTTATTTTTATTCATATTTTTGATGGAATAAATTCATGAAATCAACAAAAAATCTTCTATACCGTCCATTTTGCGCGGTACGGAAGATCAGAAGAATGGAAACGCAGGAAAAGAGTGTGAGGATGGCGAGGATAAGCGCAATTTTTTTCAGGATGGTTTCCTCTTTTGTATACAATGATGTTTTTGTTTTTGCACCTATATAAGTGCAAAAACAGTATATCATACAAGTATACTATTGTCAATACCTTTTTCAAATTTTTTTTAAAATAAAACAAAACGGGGATAAGATGAATCAGAATATAGAAAAAAAGATTGGGAATAACATTCGCGCATTGCGTGAAAAAAACGGGATGACGCAAGAGATTCTCGCGGCACAGCTTCAGCTCCGCGGTTGTGACATTACCAGAAGCGCCGTGGCAAAAATTGAAGTGGGGCAACGGCATCTTTACCCCGATGAAATTATTATGATCCGAGCTATTTTGCATGTATCCTATGAGGATATTTTCAGACTCTGACCGAAAGGAATTCTTTGCGATGTGTCTACTTTCCGAAGAACGGTTTCACTTTCGGAAGAAGCAAGAAAAAGAAAAAAGAAAACAGCGTTTTTGCCAAGAATTCTTGGCAAAACGCTGTTTTTGGATGGGTTGGAATTGAATTTTTCTCACTCGCGAAAATCCGATTCCCGCCAGCAGGATGTTTCACGGTGCTGTTTCATCGGCACCGCGCTTTTCTTTGCATTGGACATCCTGTTCCGTGTATCGCGATGGCTTTCCGTATTTCAGTCCAACACGCATACCAGGGTATCGTCTTTTTCGATCACGGGAAGGATAGTCGGTACTTCGTTGCGGTCCCCCGTCGGTGTATTGGGGGTATGGATGCACAAGTATTTCTTACCGTCCGTATCTTGGAATATCATGCCATGACCGCCGTCATATTGCAAGCCCATGGATTTTGAATACAGCGGCTTTTCTTCTTGTTCCCATTCTCCGTCCGGCTTTCCGTTTTTGCTTCTTGCGATTCCTACGGCGTAACCGTAGTTGTCGAAATTAGACCATATCATCAGCAGACTTCCTTTTTCGGTCGTGTACAAAAAGCAACCGTCCGTAACCCCTCTGCCACCTGCCCACGGCGCGTCATCTGCTCTGAAAATATCTTTTGGCTCGCTGATAAGGTGCGTAAGATCATCAGACAGCTTGGCTACCGCCATTTTCCCGATTTTATCTTCGAAATTCGGCCATTCGTGAACGAATATCATCCAAGGCTGTCCCGCGGCATCTACATAAAATGTACTGTCAATGCAGTGCCAATCGGAAGGCGTGATCGTTCCGTTTGTAATCTCTGTAAACGGACCCTCAGGGGAGGTGGATCGTAATATCGTACTTCCCCTTTTTTGCGTTACAGAGGAGAAGTAAGTTGTAAACATATAGAAGTTTCCCTTGTATTTGTGTACTTCGGGCGCCCAAAAGTTTTTTTCGCCGTTTTCGGGCTTTTTATAGAGATTTTCAACCTTTTCCCACGCGCCATCCAGTTTTCCGCTCGTGTTTTTATAGCAGGCATACTGGGTACGATTCCAGTTGTTATCCGTATCGACACCTGTGCCATACAGGTAATACACGCCGTTTTCTTTGAGCAAAAACGGATCCCGGAGCTTTTTTATACTCGTTTCTATCATCATAGCCTCCTCATAAATTGACTGTTTTTCGTATTGTGCAAAAAAGTGTTCGGAAACGGCTCTTTTTCCGCACGGCGGTATTTTTATTGCGGTTCTTTTTCCATCAGTGCCGTGATCTCATTTGCTTTGGGCATTACTTTCAGCGCGCCTTTGCGCGTGGTAATCAAGGCGGCGCCCGCATTGGCGAAATGTAGAAGCGCGGTCAGCTTTGGCGCATCCAGCGGTTGCAGATTCTGCGTAAGGAGGTAGTGTAACGCACAGCCGAGGAACGTATCGCCGGCTCCCGTTTTTTCCACGGCAGAAACCGGGTATACCGGCGCGCTCGCTTTCGCAGTGCGGGAATATGCCAAACTGCCGTCTGCACCGCAGGTAATCAACACCAGTTGCAGATTGGGGTATGCGTGCATCAGTTGGGCGGCGGCTGTATCAAAATCTGTATGCCCTAAAAGAAATTCCACTTCATTGTCTGAAATTTTTAAAAGATGACATTTGGAAAGACCGTACTCCATCTGTATTTTGGCATCCTCCAAATGTGCCCAGAGCGGTTCCCGCAAATTCGGATCAAAGGAAAGATATGCGCCGCTCTGGATTGCGGTGTCCACAGCAAATCGGGTGGCTTCCCGTGCTTCCTTGTGCGTGAGCGATAAGGTGCCGAAATGGAATACTTTTGTATCCTGCAAAAGTGCGGCGGGCACTTCTTCTTTGGTCAGCATACAGTCCGCGCCCGGATTGCGGACAAAGCTGAATTCCCGTTCGCCGCCCGCAAGCGTGTGTACAAATGCAAGCGTGGTGGGGAAGCGGGCGTCCGAAATCAGTCCGTCTGTGCCGATCCCGACGTTTCGAAGCGTTTCGGCAAGCTGTTTCCCGAACAGATCATCTCCGACCTTGCCGATAAATGCCGTTTTTCTGCCGAGTCCGGCAAGCATGGCAAGCACATTACAGGGTGCGCCGCCGGGATTGGCTTCAAACAGGGGATTCCCGTTTGCGCTTTTTCCGTTTTCGGTGAAGTCGATCAGAAGTTCGCCCAGCGCTGTGACATCCATATGCTTCATGTGTTTTCCCCATCCTTTTCAAAATTCGTGGTATGCAGGATGTAATTTGCGCCTTGTATCTCGTCGGACAGCCCATATACGACACTGCTGATGACAAATTCCCCATCTCCGATAAACACTTCGATCAGGTTCTGATCCACATAAATGTCTAAGGCAGTTCCGGTTTGGATGACCGGCGTTTCGGCAGTCAGCCGGAAGTCGGGCTTCTTTGGAAATACCGCATGACGGTCGGTGAAGATCCGATCTTCCTCCCGCCGGATCTGATATCCGCCAATGGAAATGCTTTCTCCGTTTTGCAACGTGGTCTGTACGCGGTAACCGTCCCGGCTTGCTTCTTTGGGCGAAGCGATCTGCTTGGAAAAGCTGTTTGAAAGATTCGGATGCGGGCGGAAGCAGATATGCCGGTCTTTCACTTGCACGATACGGGGCATGCACAGCATCCCGATCCACTTTCCGTCTACGGCTTCCGGCATTCTTGCCCATGCAAGAATCATCCGGTTCCCGTCTTTGTCAAGAGTGCTTTGCGGCGCGTACAGATCCAGCCCATAGTCAAAAAACTGATAGGTATCGGCTAATTTCATAGTGCCGCTTGCTTCTTCAAAGGAAGCGAGCATACAGACGGTTGCGGCGTCGTAGCGCTTCCCGTCATTCAGAAAGCCCATGGGGGAAAACAGCGCAACGCCGGTGCCGTTCACTTCAAAATAGTCCGGACATTCCCACATCCATCCGAAATTTTCTTTTTCGGTAAAGCCGCAGTAGGTGAAATTTTGCAGATCGTCGCTTTTGTAGAACAACAGTCTGCCTTTGTTCTGCACCGTGCTTCCCAACACCAGATACCACGCGTCTTTTCCGCGCCATACCTTCGGATCACGGGTGTCGGTTTTACTGCCGATGGCGGGATCGGTAAGCGGCGGAAGAATGGTCGTCTTTTTGTTGAAATTGTCAAAGGTCATGCCGTCCGCGGAAGAAATTTTCAACTGTGCCGAAGTGAGATCGGAGAGGGGAACATTGATGTTTTCGGGATTTTCCTGCGTATAGTTGACGCCGGTATAAAACAGGTGCATTTGTCCGTCGTGTTCTATGGCGCTTCCGGAGTAACAGCCGCTTCTGTCATCGGTTTTGGTGGGAAAGAGTGCGATGCCTTTTTCCTCCCAATGTACCAGATCGCGGCTGACCGCATGCCCCCAATGCATTCTGCCCCATTTGGGCGCATACGGGAAGCATTGATAAAATAAATGATACTGTCCTTTGTACCAGATCAAGCCGTTGGGATCGTTGATCCAGCAATCCGGCGCTTTCCAATGAATATTCTGCATGAGATCCTCCTGTTGGATTCTGTTTTTGATGTCGGGATTTGCGCGTGTAATCGAGCAGGGCAAAGCGGATCGCTTTTATTGCTTTTCCGCCCATTTGGCAAGGTCCGCCGCAGTCATTCCGTTTACAATGCCGCCTTTTTTCCAAGTGGCGTTCGGACAGACGGTTTTCAGAACCTCTACCGTTTTTCCCATACCGCTGCCGCCGGAAGTGGCGAACGGAATGATCGTTTTTCCGGAGAAATCGTAACTTTCCAAAAAGGTGTCGATAATTGTCGGCGCGACATACCACCAAATCGGAAATCCGAGATAAATGGTGTCATATTGCCCGATCTGTTCGCATGTTTTTGCGATTGCCGGACGGGAAGCGGCATCTTTCATCTCCAAAGAAGAACGGCTTTGCTTATTTGTCCAGTCCAGATCTGCGCGGGTATACGGTACGGCGGGTTGGATCTCAAACAGATCTGCGTCGATTGCGCCTGCAAGCGCTTTTGCTGCTTTTTCCGTGGTTTTGCTTGCGGAAAAGTAGGCAACCAGTGTTTTCATGATTTTTTCCTCCGTTTATAAAAATAATAGATGGTAAAATGGATGGATGTTGAATTTTTTCGCAAATAGACGGAAAACGAAAAAATTTCGCGGTCATATGGTTGCAAAATCGTTTATTTTTCGCCTTTGCAGGTGGGATGCCTGGCAAGCGGTCATTTCCCGCTGAATACCGGAAAATGGCTGTAACTACCGTAATCCCGAAATTTTACATGACGCAGTTTCTCCATATCGGCGTCGGAAATGACAAAGTTTAACGTGATATTTTCTTTCATATGGTGATAGGTGGATGCTTTCGGCAGTGCAATCAATCCGAGCTGTAAAAGGTACTGAATGCAAAGCTGTGAGTAAGAAATGCCGTAAGCCTTCGCGGTTTCTGTAATTACGGCGTTTTTCCGCGCCTCTCCATGCGCAATCGGAGAATAGGCTTCTACTGCGATTCCTTTGCTTTGGCACTCTGCAATCAGCTCCGCGGGGGTATTGCCGATATGTGCCAGGATTTGGTTGACTGCGGGCTTGATCCTACAATCCGAAAGCAGGTTGTCAAGATCATCCGTCAGGAAATTGGAAATGCCGATGGCGCGTAGCTTTCCCGCGCGCAGCGCGTCTTCCATGGTGCGCCAGACTGCGCGGTTTTCCGTAAAATATCGCTTTTCACCGCGCCATTCTGCCCACGGTTGCGGGCTGTGAATGATCATCATATCCAAATAATCCAACTGCATGTTTGCAAGCGTCTGATCAATGGAAGTCAACGCGGCATCGTAGCTTTTGTGTTCTGCCGCAACTTTGCTGACCACGAACAGATCTTTGCGCGGGATCCCGCAGGTGCGGATCCCTTCCCCGACGCCGCGTTCGTTTTCATACGCCTGCGCGGTGTCGATGTGGCGGTAACCGAGCGCGACCGCGGTTCTGACCGCGTCTGCTACGCGCTTGTCATCAATGCCCCAGGTTCCGAATCCAAGTGCCGGAATTTCCACGCCGTTGTTCAGTGTTATAGAATGCATGTTTTGTCTCCTCCTTTGCGGTTCGTATCGCATCGATTTTCAAAAATGGAAAGCGTATGTCCGGATTTTTTACAAAAAAGCGACCTGCGCCGAGAATTGGGTTGCCCGTGTCCAGTTCATTTTTGCTTCCTCCGCAGTTTGTACTTTCTCTAAGTGTAGCATATACCGCTCTGTTTTTCAATCCTTTTTTATGTGAAAAATGAAAAAGAAAAAAGAACTTTTCAAGTGGCGCACCCGCTTTGTCGTCAAGATGTGCGGAGCTGAAAAATTCTGACATGATCTGCATACAAATCGTTTTTTGAAAGACATAGAAATAGGAAAAAGGCAGAAAGTGCGCAAAATTATCGCACAATCTGCCCTTTTCGAAAAAGGAAAGTCTTTCTTTTCTTAGAACCGATAAATTTCGCCGGTCTTTGCCGAGGTGTAAATCCCTTCCAAAATGCGCGTTACGCAGAAAGCCTGCTCAGGCAATGTAATCGGTGCAGTGTCATTTCGGATTGCTTCGATCCAGAGGCGTTCCTCGCGATCTGCGGGTTCCTCTCCTTTTTTTCCGTCAAAGAATGCAACGCCGCCTGCCTTGAGGTTCGGTTCCAAAACATACTGCCGCCCGTTGCGCACCCCGTTGATCCGCACGCCGCCGATCATGTCTGCGCCTGCTTTCGTACCGCAGAACGCGGTGGTTGCTTCCCGCGCATCCAGCGTATTCAAAGCCCAAGAGGACTCTAATACGATGGTTGCACCGTTCTCCATCACTACAAAACCGAATGCCGAATCCTCAACTGTGAATTTTTCCGGATCCCAATTGCCCCATGCATTTGCCTGATCGGTGTCGTTGTTCAGCTTGTGATAGGCGGTGCCGACGCAATATTTCGGCTTGTAATTATCCATCATCCAAAGCGTCAGGTCAAGCGCGTGCGTGCCAATGTCGATCAACGGACCGCCACCCTGTTCATATTCATTGAGGAACACTCCCCAAGTCGGAACTGCGCGACGGCGGATGGCGGTCGCTTTGGCGTAGTAAATATCGCCGAATGTGCCGTCTGTGGCTTCCTTTTTCAGGTAAAGGGAATCGTCACGGAACCGGTTCTGATACCCGATGGTAAGCTTTTTACCGGTACGTTTGGCAGCGTCCAGCATTTTCTTTGCTTCCGCAGAGTTGATTGCCATTGGCTTTTCGCACATGACATGTTTGCCGGCTTCTAAGGCGTCCACCGTAATGAAGCTGTGCGAACGATTGGGTGTGCAGACGTGCACAACGTCGATGGAGGCGTCTTTCAACAGTTCTTTGTAGTCCGTGTAAACTTTGGCGTCCGGTGTGCCGAATTGTTTTGCGGCTTTTTCCGCGCGTTCGGGAATAATATCGCAGAATGCTACCATTTCCGCGTCTTCCACCTTTGCGAGTGAGGGCATATGCTTGCCGTTTGCAATGCCGCCGCATCCGATGATTCCGATCTTGATCTGTTTTGCCATGATGATACTCCTTTTTGCATAATTTTTCATTTGAGAACATTGCGCAAAGAGACAGCCGGAGCGGAAAGCTTCGCCGCCGGTATAAGTGCCGATAAGCAGGAACTTGTTGCAAACCAAAACAAATTGTGATTTTTCCTCTTTTTTGCTTGGAAACTGTTTGTTTTGGAATGGTTTTCATGAAAAGGATAGCATAAACCAATCAAAAAAGCTATATCAATTTACACTAATTATTTTGCAATTTTTTTGTGAGTTACGACGAATAAAAAGTTCGGCAGAGCGGGGGAGTGCAAGCTGTTCGCTTGGGATGGGTACGATCCCGGACGGTAAGATCAGCCGCTGATGGTGCAGGGCGTCAGTTCCAGCAGCCCGCAGCGCGGGACGGAAAACAACGTGCCGCCGCGTTGAAGCGGTACAGTTCGTTCTTCCACCACACTGCCCATACAGTCACGAACCGTGATGTGGTAGGTTTGCGGTGCACGATCTGTGGTCAGACAAACCGTTTTTGCACCGGTGGCATTGCAGACATAGAGACTGCCCGATTCCGGCAAAGATACCATCGGATCGGTATAGGCAATTACAATACGCTCCGCTTCTGTGGTCATACGCACCTGACTGTACAGTGCTTCGGGATGATCCGCCTGCAGATCCCCCGCCAGCAGGGTGTCGCGATGCATCTGCCAAAACGACAGCCAAAAAGACAGGACCGCACGCTGCCGTTCCGGAATTTTGTCCAAAAGAACCGAGATCTGCGGCACGGTCGGCAGTACGGTAATCATCTGATATGCCACTGCTTCCGGAGAATCCTGTAAATTCCACATCAACATATCCGAATGCACCGGCACTTTCCCTAAAAGGAACCGCAGATCCACCCCGTGTACGCGGTTCAAAATGGGATCATCCGGACAGTCGGCGACGCGGAACATATTTCCGTACTTGCGAACTGCCGGTCCGAAATACGTCTGGCGGAATTCGATCAGAATATCCGGCTTTATCGCACGAAGTGCCGCCGAAACGTCCGCAAGCAACCGGTCTACCCCCTCCTCTAAGGATTCGGTATCCCGCCGCGGATCCACCGCCCGTGTCTGTTCCTTGAGCTGAAACGAATCAATGAAGTCCAGTTTGAATCCGTCCAGATCCCATTCGCGCACTGCATCCGAATACAACCCGACCAGATATTCCCGCACTGCAGGGTATCGGGGATCCAGTACCCAAAAATCCCGCCCTGCCGGACCGAGCAGGGAATCGGAAAACCGTTCGTATGCTTTGGTGAACGTGCCGACAAACGGGACGGAATACCAGATTACCAACTTCATATCCAGCGCGTGAACCGCGTCGGCAAGCACCCGCATGGAAGGAATCTTCTTTTGTGCAACTGCCCAGTCTCCGCAAAATGCGTAGCCGCGCGAGTTGTCATCGGTCTGCCAACCGTCGTCTACAATCACCGTATGCATGCCAAGTTGTTTCGCAAGCCGGCATTGCGCGAGAATCGGCTCAGGCGTCACTTGTTGATGAAAGGAATACCAGCAGGAGTAAACCGCATCCTTCGCCGCGGCGGGAACAGGCGCATACGGGTATCCGTGCTTGATCCAAAAGCGGTCGGCGGCACGCAGAGCCTCCTCATATCGCGTGTGTCTGCGGTCGAGCAGAATCTCTGCCCGATAGGAAAGAATGGCGCCGATCCGTTCGGTAAAAAACGTAACGCGGCAATCCATGCAGGCATTTTCCTCAATCACGCCACCACAGATTTCGGTTGGGGTTTTTGCGTCGGAGATCGTGACGGTCAGGCGATTTATCCCCTCGTTTCCAAGCCATACCATGACCGGTGCGCCGGACGCCAGTCTTGCATGGGAACGCTGCTTTGACCAGTTTGGTCCCAGCGTATGCTTCAGCGTGGGATTCCCTTGCCAACAGGCAAGCATCTCTATGCAAGGTTCCTCCCAGCAGATTGCAATCGGTTGCGGCACGGTCGGTTCCTCAAAATGCACACAAAATTCCAGCAGTGTCACACCCGCTTCGGGTTCCGTTGTCTGTAAACTCACGTCCCCTGTTGTATTTCGATTCGTGATGGTATAATTCATATTCCACGCTCCTTGTTTGCATGTTTTCTACGATTATAGCAAACGCTTCCCGGTTTGTCAAGACTTTAGGGAATTTAGGGAAGGATTTGAGAATGTGATGAACTACATTGCTGACCACTACGCTTTTGAGATTCCCCTTTCCCGCCCTGTTATCCATCACAGCTTCCAACCGATGGTCTGTTTCTTGCCGCCGACAAAATCCGCGTAAATGCCGGGTTCTGCAATCAACTGTTCGTGCTTGCCCTGCTGCACGATGCGACCGTGGTCGAGAACAAGAATCTGATCGGCATGGCGAACGGTTTTCAGGCGGTGCGCAATCATGATGATGGTCTTGTCACGTGTGAGTGCTTCGATTGCTTTTTGCAGTCTGTCTTCATTCTCCGGATCAACGTTTGCCGTCGCCTCGTCCAAAATGACGATCGGCGCATTTTTCAGCATGGCACGCGCAATGGAAATGCGCTGTTTTTCACCGCCGGAAAGGCTTGCGCCGCCCTCGCCGATGACCGTATGGTAACCATCCGGCAGAGCTTCGATGAAATCATCACAGCAGGCGGCTTTGGCTGCCGCAACAACCTCGTTGTGCGTTGCGTCCGGTCTGCCGAATTTGATATTGTTTTCGATGGTATCGGCAAACAGATACACGTTCTGGAACACCACGCTGATCTGATCCATAAGAGACTCCAAAGTATAATCCTTCACATTATATCCGCCGATCTTCACACTGCCGCTGTCGGTATCCCAAAAGCGGGCAATGAGGTTACAGAAGGTGGTCTTTCCGCTACCGGAAGGACCGATAACCGCAGTTGTCGTCTTGTCAGGCAGCGTGACGGAAATATCATGCAGGATCGGTTTCTGCTCATAGGAGAAGTTCACATGATCGAAAACAATGTCGTGCTTTTCGGGGTTAATAGCTTTTCCGTTCTCGTCCATGCGGGGCATATCCTCGGTTTTCTCCGTGCGGTCAATGGCGGCTGCCGTCATACGAAGCATGGAAATCCCCATGCCGAACGCCTTGATCTGATTGAACACGAGAAAGGACATCACAAGTACCATCAGCGCGTTTGCAAGACTGATACCGCCGTTTATCCAAAGCAGGATCGCCGCAAGCATCATACCGACACCGGCAATCTGCAGAACCGCCTCCTGAATCGCCGTATAGGGAGTCAGGATTTTGGTCACATCCATATTCACGCGGCGGTTATATTCCAGCGCGTCCTGCACCTTTTTGTCGCCCTTCCCTGTCAGGTTAAAGGATTTGATGACGCTCATGCCCTGTATCATCTCCAGCACGGCTTCGATCAGCGCGGTCTGCGACCTTTGCGTGTCGTTTGCAATTTTGGCGGACTTCCTCTCCATCGCGGAAACCGCGAGCAGGTAAAGCACGATACCTGCGAGGACAATCAGTCCTACGCGCCAGTCAAACACAAGGATCAGTGCCGCAAATACGGCGGTTGTAATCAGTCCGCCGAGGATGTTGACCAGCACCATCGGCACCATGCTCTCGATACTGCCGACGACTGTCGTACATACGCCCGAAAGCTGTCCGAGACTGTTCGCATTGAAAAAGCCCATCGGCACACTTTTCAGTTTGTTTGCAATGGAGATCCGGCGATCTGCCGCCATAAAGTAGCCCGCGTGCGTTTGCAGCATTTTGGAGAAACTTGCGCTCACCGCGCCGCCGAATATTGCGACCAGCTCACAGCCGAACGCAATCCATGCGGTTTTTGCGCCCTGCTCTCCGCTTGTCAGCGCAAGCACGACAAAGTAAATTGCCGCCACCTGAAACATTTGTAATACCGCATTCAGAAAGCCGACTGCCACCGATTGATTGATATTCTTTCTTTCGTCTCCGGCAAACTGCCAGATTTTACGGAATGCTTCGATCATTCTGCGTCACCGTCCTTTCCACCGATATGCGCCTGCCACATCTCACGATAGAGGGCGCAACGATTCAACAGTTCTTCATGCTTGCCACTGGCTTCGATCTGTCCGTCTTTCACCACAACGATCTTGTCTGCGCCCGTGATGGTGGAAAGCCTGTGGGCAATCACAATAACCGTTTTATTTTTCACCAGCTTTGCCACCGCTTTTTGAATGATACCTTCATTTTCGGGATCCATATACGCCGTTGCTTCATCAAGTATAATGATCGGCGCATTTTTTAGCATGGCGCGGGCAATGGCGATGCGTTGCCGCTCTCCGCCGGAAAGATGTGCGCCGCCCCCGCCGACGTTCGTATCAAATCCATTTTCCAGTTCCCTGATAAAGCTGTCACATCCGGCATCATGCGCCACCGCTTCTACCTCGGCGTCGGTTGCGTCCCGCCGTCCCATACGAATATTTTCGCGCACGGTATCGTCAAACAGGTAGTTATCCTGTGAGACAAACGCCACCTGATCGTAAAGTTCACCGAGAGGGATTTCCTTCAGGTCGTACCCTCCCATCGTAATCTTCCCGTCCTTCACATCCCAGAATCCTGCAATGAGCTTTGCCAGCGTCGATTTGCCGGAACCGGACGGACCAACAAGCGCCGTCATGCCGTTTTGCGGAACCGAGAGCGTGACGTCGTGCAGGATTTCTTTATCGTCGTGGTAGCCGAAAGAAACACCTTTGACTTCAATGTTGTGATCTTTGAAAGCAACATTTTTTGTGCCGTGCTCCTGTTCCTCTGCTTTCAGAATTTCATCCACCTGAGAAACGGTCGTGCCGACCTGCGCCAGCGTATCGACAAAGTTAAACGCAGCGACAATCGGCGCTGCCATACCGAGCGCAAGAATGATAACTGTGACAAAGGTTTCCACCGTCAAGGTGCCGCGCGTATAGAACAGCCAGCCAAACGGCAGGATCGTCAGCATCTGTGCGGGGAAAAAGGCGTATGCCATTGACATACCGAGCTGTGAGCGGCGCATCCAGTTGTAATAGTATTGCGCATTGGCACGCACCTTGTCGCTGAGCTTTGTGTAGGAGGCTTTGCCTTGATTGAACGCCTTGATTACTTCGATTCCGTTGATGTACTCAATCATGGTGCCGCTCATTTCGGTTGTTGCTTTGACTGCTCCCGCGTAGTCCTTTGCATAACCGCCCATGACCGTCATCATGAAGAAAAACGCGATCGGAAATACCGCCAGCGACAGGAGCGCAAGTCGCCAGTCAAGGATGAACAGATACACAACCGTCAGTACCGGCGTGACGATATTTGCTGTCATTTCTGGGAAAAGATGCGCAAGCGTTGTTTCCATACCGTCCACCTGATCGACAATGGTTTCCTTGAGTTTGCCGCTCGATGTGTCCATCACCGTTCCGAGAGGCAGGCGGGGCAGCTTCTCAAGCAACTTCTGACGGATAGTCTTAAGAATGTTGAAGGTTGCCTTATGGGAAATGCCGAGTGCGCCGTTGTAGAGTACCGTGCGTAAGAGAAAGCCGCCGAGAGCTGTCAGTATCCACGGCAGATATGCCGAAAATACCGTCTCTCCCGCAAGAAACTGCACAATGATCTTTGCCGCGGCAAAATACGGAACCATGCCGCAGGCAACACCCACCACGGCAAGCACAACCGCCGTGATGAGCTTGCCGTGTTCTTTTTCGCCAAGCTCCCAGATCCGCCCTACCGGGCTTTGTTCTTTCATAAAATCTTACCTCCTGCTGGTTAGCTTTTGCTAACTTTGTTGTTTATGGAAAGGCTGCCGCTTAAGACAGCCTATCTGTACTTTTACTGTACGATCTTTCCAAAAATTTCAAGAAATCCGGTACGATGATAGCGACTCAGAAGTTCTATGTATTCGGATGCCTCCTCACGGCTCATTCCATGACGAATGATCTCGAATATGCTTTCAAATCGCGATGTTGTGACAATATGCAATAGTTTTTGCGTTACGGCATCCCCGAATTTGTCAGGGTAGCCGACCGCCTCCATATACTTGTAGGTGTATTCCACCTCAATGCGAACCAGCTCATCCACAAAATTATGGAACCGCGTACCGTAGGACGCGTCCAGCAACAGGCGGAATGCATCCAGATGCGCATACATGTAGTCAATCAGCTCCAATGTGCCACCGTCAGCGTATTTCGGCATTTGCTCTGCCTGCTCGTCTGCCGGCATCTGATGAAATCTTTCCTGAATGCGGATGAATCGTTCGATCATTTCACTGAGTACCGGTTCCACAATGGCAGAGAACAGCCCTTCCTTATCACCGAAACGAACATAGATGGAATTGGTACTCGTGTCTGCTTCTGCAGCGATTGTGCGCAGAGAAGCATCGACATAGCCTTTATCGAGAAATTCCCGTTTTGCGGCGGTAAGGATACGCTCCGCCACCCCTTCAATCTGCTTTGCCATGCACGCACTTCCTCACATTCATAACAATGTTTCATAACACCGTTATTATAAACCCATTTATTCGATTTGTCAAGAGGTACTCTGCATTTTTTATAAAAAAAGAAATACCGCCTGTCCTTTTCCGGACAAGCGGTATTTCAGGAAGTGTTTCGGTATGCGTGTCACGCCGGATCGGTCTACCTTTGAATGCGGCACAGAAGAATGCGCAACCCGCCAAACATCCAGAGGTTGCCGAAGGCGATCCATGCGCAGGAAAGCGCGTTTGCAAACGGATGATTTCCGAATACACCCGGCACCATGGCAATCAACATACCGATCGGCAAAGAGAATATCCAGCCCCATTTCGGGCATAACGTATGCCCCTTTGCGAAGGCTTTGATCTGCGTGATCTCCAGAACCGCAAAGAAAATCCAGAACAGTACAAATGCGGGCAAAAGAAAATACGCGGCGTAACGGAGCAGTATGGCGCGCTCGCCCAATCCGTGCTTTGCCAAAAATACAAGCGCACAGGTCGGTACATGAAACCCGCATGCACCGAACATCAGATAGCCGAAGATGCCCGCACGGTAGCTGTGGGCATCTTCCGGCGAATAAGGCGCGATCATCCGGTAGATTCCGAAACAGGCAAGTCCCTCAAGCGCCATACCGAATAGTCCGAGCAAGGCTACGGCAAAGATCCCGCCATCCGATGTGTCCGTGTATGCAGAAATCATCCGTGAAATTCCCGTGCGCGTCTCGTCCTCCACGCCCCATCCGAGTATCATATCGCCGGCAACATGCAGCACGGATGCGAACAGCCCGATCGACAGGAGCTTTTTCATGCGCGGCAGATCGAGCTTTGGTGAAATTCCGATATCATGAAAGTTATTCATATGTTTTTCCTCTTGTATCCGCAGTCGCAGTATGGTCCGCCGGATGCAAGTGTGTATTTGCGCACGAAATCCGTGGCGCCGCCTGCTTCGCTCATGGTGTAGTCAAGATGGCATAGTGCGGGGGTAAGATCATAAAGTCCGAGTTTTTGCATCAGTACGCAGATGCCGCACGCTGTAAAGCGTCCTTCATATCCGCTCCCGTCCGCATATTCGTAAAAATCCATGTTCCACGAATAGGGATTGCGGTCGGCGGCTTTCAGCGCGGCGGTTGCCTTCATCCCGGCAATATCTTTTTCGGTAAATTTCTTCTTTCCGCTCTTACGGCAAAACCACTTCATCGGCTTTGTCATCATAGATTTTGCGTAATAATCCGTTAATTGCTCCACCTCCGGACGTCTCGGCATGGAGAGGATGAAAGCCCCCAACATCGCACTGTTGACGATGTTCATCTTGAAGCGATCCGCCTTTTCAAACTCCGGCAGATCCGCGATAATCTCCTTGTATTTCGGCTTTGCTTTTTTGGTGATTGCTTTTGCGGTACTGGCATCATAGCCGAATACGGCGGTGAGTTGCTTCCGAAACGATCCGGCAAACAGCGCCCACATTCCCATTGGCATCCCTGTGTATGTCATTCTGCATCTTCCTCCATTTTCGATTTTGAAGCATCCGGATATTTTATTAAATCATAAAGCACACCGTATTCACCGAAGCGGCGCGTACCGGCAAGTTCCATGCCAAGATGCAGGTATTTGTCACACTTGGATTTTGCATCGGTATCGAGAATTACCGGTACTCCGAGCCTGTTGCCTTCGGCAAACGCCATATCCATGAGCTTTCGCATATAGCCCTGTCCCTGATATGGTTCCCGCACACAAACCAGACCGACATAAATATACGGCTTCTTTGCCTTGTCAAGCTGTTTCCCAAGCCCTGATCCACCCTTTGCCATGATCCGCATAAAGCGGATGCTTTCTTTTATCTTCATGGAGCCAAGAAATCCCTTTGCCAAAAGCAATGTGGCTTTCAGACCGACTTTCTGTGTGGGGAGCTTGTAGGCGATATAACCTTCGCCATTTTCGCCTGTGGCATACAGCATTCCGCTTTTCAGTGCCATGCGCACATAGCCGCAGATGAATGCCGAAGCAGCGTCGTGGCTCGGAAACGCGTCGATCAAGCCATGCTCTGTGCCGTAATCATAATAACCGAAGGCGTGACCGATATCCCTGATCGTGCTTTCCTCAAGTTTCGCTACTTTCATAGTTATTGATATCCTTTTCCCTGTGAGAATACCGGCGGCCAGTACGGCATTGGCTCAGCATCGACCTTCAGATTGAAATCGCAGTAGCCGCCTTCTTCCATACAGGTGTGTTCACGAAAGAGCGGCGCTCCGACAATCCCGAACATTACATAATCGAGATTGCAAAGATATGGCATGTAGTCCGCATATCCGTACTGTCTTGCAAAGTTTGCAAGCGGACACACAAGATTGCGATAGCTGAAGTCGTAGCCGGTCTTGGGCGGTATCTGCGTCTTTGTTTCAAAACTGCCGGGATTTTTTGCAGCGTTGGCTTTGTTTTGAGCGTCTTTCTTGCGGAATATTTTATTGAGCAGTTTCGGGTTTGTAAACATCTTGCCCATGATCTTGCGGACAAGACCGGGCATCTTCCTCATCCGACGCTCATAGGCTGTCGTCATCAAGTGCCCGATTTCCGGCATTGCCATGCCGTGTTCCTTCAGGTGCTCTCCCATGGCAACAAGCATATATGCCTCTGTCAGATTTTTCGTGCCGCTCACCTCATCGCCGCCGATATACGGAAAGCGGGAGAGCATGCCGCGCTCGTAAATTTTCCATATGTCCTCAAACGCGGCGGCGTATGCCGCGCCTCCGGCACTTTCAATCTCTGTGCCGACAAGCTTCAAAAATCCTCGCATTGTTTTTTTCAGTTTGACACGCTTCTTTTTATAGTACTCGTGCATATTTTGCCTCCTCATGGTTGGCTTTGTTTCAGAATGGGCAACGCCGGTAATTCATGTTTTTCTATTATTGATCGGAGCATTTCCGCAAAGCCCTGCGGATCCTGTATCTGATACTGCATATGGTTATATTCCGCAAATACCGGATAGTGTCCTTTCGGGTAGGCTTTCATCACCGCATCCCGATATTTAGAATGCTCCTCGATACTTCCGAATTCAAAATAGGTATTGCGTTGCAGTGTTTCCGACAGCGGCGGGAGCGGTTTGTCCTCCAGACTGTCCGAGAGCTGACGACGCAGATTGTCATATTTCAGCGCCTTGCCTGCGGCAATAAAATAGGGCTTTATCGCGTCATCGTCGCACCACATGATTTTTTTTAGGGTTTTGCCCTTTGACCAATACAGACTTTTGATGGCAAAGTACAAAAACGGTGTCATGATGCGTCGTGTTCCCTTCCCGATTTGGGCAAACTGACCGCCGTCGAAAAAAACATGACCGACGGGGATTTCCGTTCGTGTGAGAAAAGCCAGCGCAAGGTCTGCTCCGATAGAAGACGCCACGACCAAGGCAAGGCTTTTTACGCCCTGTTTCCATAAAAATTCTTCCGTTTGACGCACTTCATCTGCCTTGCCGATATATTTCTGCTCCTCGCAGTAAACGGTGGAGGTAGGTAGAATGCAGAAATATCGATCCTGCAAATGCCGCGCCACAGGTTCGCTGCTCTCTCCCGTTACGCCCATGGCGTGGAAAAACAGCACAGCGGGATTTCTCTTATCCCCCAATGTTTCAAACAGCATTGCGTTCACCTCGGATTTAAGAAACAAAGATTCGCATGATTCCCGAAAGCATCGCCGATATGATCCCCATGCCGACCGTGCCGAACAACCACTTTCTGCATTGATCCTTTGCGGTGATATAAGGTCTTAAATCCTCTGTGCCCGGGATGATCCATGCCTTTGTGTGCCCTACCCAAAGCCCGTCGATCAGAAAGCGATCAATCAGGTTCATTACGGAGAGGAGCACAAACAATTGCCAAAAACCATGGAGAAAGCCTCTTGCGCCATTTACCGCATATACGAAAATCAGCACATAAGCAATATACCCGGGGATGCAGATGACTTTGAAAAGCAATGCGTTCCGCCGGATCTTTTCCTGCGTCGTCAGTCCGAGCTTTATGCACCGGTCCTGCACATCAGAATGATATAAATGCACCATTCCGATCGCCCCTTTCCGGATACCGACTGCGCAAACAAGGAACAGTAACGCGCCAAGTCCCAAGCCCTCTAAGACTGTTTTGATAACCAATTCTTTCATTCCAGATATCTCCCGCACTCTTTTTCAAGCTCCTGCCATACCGGATATTTCGCTCTGTGTTCATCAAAGAAGCTTTTCAGATCCCGGTTCAGTGCGCTCATCTCATCCGTTGCGTTCATGGCATGATCGGAGGCGCAAATTTTTCCAAGTCCTGTCGCGCACATGAGCTTGAAAAAGCGCAGGCATGTCTTTCGGTACGCGGCACTTTCAAAATTCTGGTCGTCCTTCGGCAATATCTCACATCCGGCATTTTGAATCGCGCGGTATCCCTCAATATTGGCATCAATCAACCGATTCAGATATGCCGTGTTGCCCTTGAGCTTTTTCAGATTGCCGTCGGTTTTATAGCAGGCAAACGCAACCGGAAGAACAAATGCGGCGTGGCAGAGAAGGTAATCCCCCATATTCGGCTCGTAGGTAACTTTATATTTTGTTTTTGCAAAGATCTGCCCGACAAGTTTCTCGCATGACGGTGCGCCGGAAAGCGTGCCTACGGTGATCTTTTTAAGGTCCACCGATGCTACGCGATCGCTTTCCCGATGCCCCACCGCACTCGTAAAGGCGAACATTACATTTTTATCGGAAAGAACAGCAGAAAGCTCCGCGGCACGTACATTGTTTCCGGCAAAAATGATATTTTTCGTTCGGTTCGCACGCAGGATGTCCATGACGGCATCGATCTGCGTATAGCGCATCACGACAAAAATCACATCGTATGGATCCTCTGGTTTGAGTTCGGTTACCACAGGAATCGGAGTAACCGATGTGCGGATAGAAAACTTATCTTTGATCCGCAACCCGTTATTTTGGATTTCCTCTGCCCACTTTCCCCGCGCCAGCAATGCAACATCTTTTCCGGCACGGAACATATTTCTTGCAAGATTGCAGCCCAGTACTCCTGCGCCGTAGACCAATACCTTCATAACAGATCCTCCCGTCTTCTCAAACGTAATTATTTGTTTCTCCGATACCCCATCTCATCGCGGTATTCGGGATGTTCTTTTCCATACGCATCCCTGTCTCCGCAAATGGTATAATCACACTTACAACCGTTTGCACATGTAGTTGTACGTATGAGCTTTGCATGTAAAAGCTCCATGGATGCGTAGTCAACATTGCAGAGCGCCGGCATGATGTCCTCAAATCCGAACCTTTTTGCAAATTCCGCAGCCGGACACGCCGTAAATTCATAATAGATAGGCTTGCCCTTATCGTAAGGGGTAACATGCATTTCATAATCGTGCCACCTGTCACAGCCCGATTTTGCCCGCGTAAACGCTTTGTACATCAGCTTGCGCCAAAACGGCTTGTTGCAATCCACAAATTTCAGTTTGCAAAATGACGGCAGGATGAGGTTTTCCTCCATCTCCTCTATTTCGCGAAAAGAGGTGACAGACTTGCACACGGCATAGTAACTCATGATTGCAATGCAGTCGTAAGTGCCGCCCTTGCCGTTGTGAAAATTTTTCTTGCCGCCGAGATCGGTTCGCCATTCTGAGAGAAAGTGTGCATATTTTAGCTGCACCTGCTCCCATACCGCCGCTCTTTTTTCCAAGGGATAATGCAGGGCGATTCTTTTTTGAATTTGCTTTTTGCACGGTTTTGAATACAGGACATGACAGGTACGGTCAAATTCCAGGTGGTTGTCTTTCATCGTCCGACTCCTTTCCGGAAGCCGCTTTTCGCATTTCCCACTGTGCCGTCCGTTTCGTTGTAGGCATCGTAAGACGCATGCGCCTTGTGCCCCCTTTTCTGAAACGGTGCGCAGTGCTTGTCCTTATGCATGAAAGCAAACGCAAAAGGATTCGTCCATTCCGCGCGACCGGTGAGGAACAGCGGCTTCCAAATCTCCTTGCCGTAGTATATTTTGCCCATTTCTATTTTCTGAAATTCGGTTGCCTTCTTGGACATGTTCCTTCCCTCTTTTCCAGAATCATGATCTTATTGGATAGGTTCCGCACAAACGGAATTTTTCCGAGTAGCTTATATATCGGTGCAAATACCGCCATTCCCTCGGTCAGCGAATGCTCCGCGACAAATCGGAAATCGGGCAGAAGCGCGGCGAGCACCTTGCCGTTCTTTGCACCCCATGTGAATTTTGCATGGCTACCCTCGATGGACTTTTCCTTGAAATGCTTCACAATTATGGGATTCATCGTTTCAACAAAGACCGATACCTTTTGGAATTTGCCGGCGATCACGGCAAATATGCGTTTCACGTCCGCTTCGCTCAGGTACATGGTCAAGCCCTCGATGATAACCAATACGGGAGCGCCTTGTTCCGAAATAAGAGCACCCCAATCTTCCATTGCAGACATTGCGATCTGTGAGATCGCCCCCTCCTCCGGTAAGAACTTCTTCCGCACCTCAATCGTTTCGGGCAGATCGAGATTGTACCAGTGAGAATACCCGCTCATGCGATAGCACCGCGTGTCAAGCCCACAGGCGAGATTGATGACAACGGCACCGGGGTTTTCCGCAAGCCATACATGTACAAGGCGGTCGAGCACGATGGTGCGTGCGATAACTCCGCTGTGCATGGCAACATCTTTGTCCGCAAGCGAGAAATCGTAATCCAGACTTCCGACAATCTCCTCCGCTTTCCTGTCGTGTATCGCACCGCGTCCCATGCTTTCTTTCGCGCGGGCATAAACCGTTTGCAACATGGTTTCCGGCACACCGGAAAGATTCATTTTTTCTGCCATATCGTATCTCCTTCCTTTTTTGCCTGTCTGCCCGCCCAAACAGCGTTCACAAGCATCCAAATACACAGCGCCGCATTGCCAGAACCTTGGCTCAAAACAAAATCCCAAGTAGAAATATTTGCGTCAAGCGCTTACGGATATCAGGAATCAATACAAAGACGATCTGAAACACGATCATATGCAGTGCAAATATCCTCTGCGGAAGAATCGTCTTTTTTGTCAATACCGCAAAAGCGCTTGCAAGAATCAACAGAACCATTCCCGCATACGCAAAGTACATGGCGGGCATCAGGCGGGCATACTGCGCCTGTATTAATGTCGTTGTCTCCTCACGTCCGAGTAAGGGTGAAAGTGTGGTTGTCCAATCTGCAAGGCTGCCGATAAACAAATGCAGTGCGCCTGCTGTGGCAATGTAGATCACACCGCCGGCGAGGAGCGTCATTCTGGTTTTGCGGTACTGCGGCTGTATCAGACGGTACGAGACGCGCACCGTGAAAAATCCGAGTGCCATGCCGGGAAGTCCCGCCGCAATCAACAACGGCAGGCGCCACGTTTCCCACGATCCGTTCAGATATGCTTCTCGTACAAACAGCCCGTTGTCGCCCGGACTTGCGGGGATCACGCTCAGGCACAGATCGCCGACAAGCATTAAGAAAGCGCCAAGCGCACCGAGCAGAGAATCCCGTTTGTAAATCTTCCACTTCTTTGTATCCATCTTTCCTAACCTCCAGGGAGCACCGGTTAGGGTATGCTAACCGACATGCTTTTGAAAAGCCGCCAACGCGGCGGCTCTCCGCTTTTCAGGAAAACAATTCCACGCAGGCGCCATGCACCAATAAATCCAGCACCTGCGGATAAAGCGAACCGATCTGCTCCTGATGGGAGATCGTTAAAATCAGACCTCGCACGGTGGCGGTCGCCAGTTCCGCTCCGCCGTTTGGGGAGAGGGAGTTTGCTTCAAGCAAAGCACGAATATGCGTTTCATCATCGTGATAATGTTCTGACTTGATATGCGCGGGAAGTCTTTGCAGAAGCGATGTCACATCATTTTCAATAAAGGGCATCACGCCTGTATCCGACATTCGCTTACAAACGGCGAGAATGGCTTTCTCCGCACGTTTTGCCGGCGGCAAGCCGGCATTCTCGTGAAGCACCCTGTTAGCAACACCGTAAAGCTCCGTATGAATATCTTCAAGAACTGTGAAAAACAGCAGCTCTTTGGAGTCATAAAATTTATAAAAGGAGCCTTTTGAGATACCAACTGCCCGTGTCAGCTGGTCAACGGAGGTTTTTCGCATTCCCAGTGTGGTGGCACAACGTCGTGTTTCTTTGAGTAAAGCCTTGCGGATTTGCTCGGTTTCAAAATTGGAAAAAGCCAAATCGATGCCTCCTGTAAAAATGACCGAAATCGTTTATACAGTCATATTATAGCACATATAGGTTTGTTTTTCAATAGTAAAAACGAAATTTTCGCGATATTTTTGTTATAAAAAATGGGGAAAACAGGTTTGCGCAGGATCACATCCCACTGGAACCTTAATATATCCGATGGGAAGCCTCTTTTCAGGCATAAAAAGAAAAGTGGTTCGTATGACATTCCTGACACGAACCCTCAGACAGACACGAATACTTTACAAATAAAACTACGAAAAAGGGCAGAAGGTGCGTCAAATCATCGCACTTCCTGCCCTCCAAAACGGGGACTGTAATAGGGTTTGAAGCCGTTTTTTTGAAATGTATCTTTTCCACTTCGCGATATGGTTTGTTGCACTGATTTAGAGATCGCTCAAACCTGAACCGGTTTCCATGCGAACGGAAGTAGATCTTGGATAGCAACCTTTATGATATTGTGGTTTTCATCATTTAATATAACTTTAATATCCGGGCAGTATTCAATCAGCATTTGACGGCAGTTGCCACAGGGGGCGACCAAGCAATTGGGGGCTTTCTCGTGAACCGCAACAATCGTGTCGAAATTTTTTTCACCTGCAGAAATCGCCATCCCGATTGTAATGTATTCTGCGCAAGAACCGTGAATCCCGTCACAGTTTACACCGCTGTAAATTTTACCGCTTTGACAACTCAGCGCTGCACCGACCGTGTGACGGTAAATTCCATCATCAAAATTCTTTTGTAATGTTTTCAGAGCAACTTTGATAAGTTCTTTATCTTGTTTCGTAATTTCGTAAAATTTCATCTGATTGTCCCCTTGGCAATGTGGAGGAAAGCCACAAGCATTGCACGCAACCCGGTGCAAATTTATTTCATGTTTTTAAATTGGCTGTCGCTATGAAATAAATCCATCAACGCCGTAGGCATTTCACAAATTCCAATGGATTTATGTCGTAAAAAAGCACTTAGCATTACACTAAGTGCTTTTTTATGGTTGCGGGGGTGGGATTTGAACCTCACGACCTCCGGGTTATGAGCCCGACGAGCTACCAGGCTGCTCTACCCCGCGATACTGGTGCCGATGACCGGACTTGAACCGGTACGGGATTTTCATCCCAACGGATTTTAAGTCCGTGGCGTCTGCCGATTCCGCCACATCGGCTTTTCATGCTTGCTTATTATAACACACCTTCCTCGGTTTGTCAAGGGTTTTTCAGAACTTTTCTTCATTTTTTATCTTACTTTATCCGCGCTGATCCGACAAACCGGGGAAAACCGCGGGCATTACCGTGCGGCGTAAATGTCGCATCCGTTTTCCCGGCTACACAGCTCCCAATGTGTGATGGCAAGCAGCGCTTTCAGAAAATGTTCCATCTTACGCAAAGAGGTCCCCTGCGGTTCGATCAGGATCTGCTCAAATCCTTCCGCGGAAAACGCTAAAAACGCTTCCGAGATCCGCGTGCCGACCATCATGGCACGAATGGCGGAGAGCTTCAGATACAAGGGCTTTGCATTTTCGTTTCCCGCAGACGCATATTCCGAAGTAGAAAAATCCAACAAAATGGCGTCTCCCATCAAGCGGATGGTTGTACCGAGAAATGTGCAGAGATCTGCTTCCGGTGCGCCGTCCGGACGAAAACAGATGGACTGCGCGACAAATTCTTCCATTCCCATTTCCGTGGCGGAAATTTCTGTTTCCGCGCGCAGGGCGGTGCCTTCCCGAAGGACTTCTTCTGATTGGTACAGTTCTGCTTTTTCTTCTGTCATAGCGACTGACTCCTTTATCTGACGGGGATCGTCAGTTTTTTCTTTTCAAATTTCGGCTCGGATGTTACCTGAATACCCAAGGTTTTGTAGAGTTTTTCGTCTACTGCGGAAAGCGCAACCGAGAAATGGGCGTCACATCCACGCAGTTTGGTGAGTTGCGCCAAAGCCTTTTTTGCCGCGTCGTTGCGCAGAGAGCTTGTGCTGAGCGCAATCAGTACTTCGTCGGAATGTAAGCGCGGGTTGTGATGATGTAAATATTTGATTTTTAATTCGCAGATCGGTTTCAGAGCCTCCGGACTGATAATATCTTCTTCCTGCGGAATGTCTGCAAGCCGTTTGAGCGCATTCAGCAACAGGGAGGCGGACGCGCCTAAGAGCAGAGAAGTTTTTCCGGTGACAATCCTGCCGTCTGGTAATTCCATGGCGCCTGCGGCGCCGCCGATTTCCTCTGCGCGGGCAAGAGAAGCCGCTACGACCGGCAATGCCGCAGTGGTAACGCCTGCCTGCTTCATAAGCAGTTCGATTTTAGCGGTCTGCCGTTCTTCTACGTCGGCACGCCGCTCCGTGACTGCCGTCCGGTAATACCGCCGCAGAATTTCCGCCTTTGCCGCTTCTCGTACGGCGTCGTCATCGTAAATGCAGAATCCTGCCATATTCACGCCCATGTCGGTCGGAGAAGCATAGGGCGATTCTCCTTGGATATGCTCCAGCATGGCTTTGAGTACCGGGAAAATTGCGATGTCGCGGTTGTAATTTACGGTGGTTTCCCCGTGCGCTTCCAAATGGAACGGATCAATCATGTTCACATCGTCAAGATCGGCGGTTGCCGCTTCATAAGCGATGTTGACGGGATGCTTGAGCGGCAGATTCCAGACAGGAAACGTTTCGAATTTCGCGTATCCGGCTTTGACGCCGCGTTTGTATTCATGATATAACTGGGAAAGACAAGTCGCCATTTTTCCACTGCCGGGACCTGGTGCGGTTACCACGACCAAAGGCTTTACTGTTTCGATATAGTCGTTTTTTCCATATCCCTCATCACTGACGATATGTGCTACATCCGACGGATACCCTGCGATCGGATAATGCAGATAACTGCGGATATGGATTTGTGCCAGCTTGCGCCGGAATGCGTCCGCGGCTGGTTGACCGGTATATTGCGTCAGGACAACGCTTCCCACATAGAATCCGAGGCTTTGGAACACGTCGATCAACCGCAAGACTTCCTCATCATAAGGGATCCCCAGGTCGGCACGGATTTTATTTTTTTCAATATCTGCTGCACAGATGGCAAAAATAATCTCCGCGTCGTTGCTTAAATTCTGGAGCATCCGCAGTTTGCTGTCCGGCTCAAATCCGGGCAGAACCCGGGATGCGTGGTAGTCGTCAAACAATTTTCCGCCGAACTCCAAGTACAGCTTTCCGCCGAATTTCGCAATCCGCTCCCGAATCCGTTCCGATTGCAGTGCGATATATTTGTCGTTGTCAAAACCCTTTCGCATAAAACAGTAGCCTCACTTTTCAAAATACGGTTTATTATAGCATAGTCCGACTGAAAATGCAACCGGTTTTCCAAAAAAGCAATGGAAAAATCGAAAAATGAAATTTTTAGAAAAAGATTTCGGAAAAATTTCAAAAATATAGATTTATTTTGACTAAAATATGAAAAAGCACTTGACAACGGACGAAAAATATGCTATATTTTCATATTAGAATATAATATTATAAATAGGAAGATTTCGGCTCTAAAAGTAAGCCGCAAACAAAGACAGAAAAAAGGATGACTATGTGTATTAGAAAGATCATCGGAGATAATGTACGGTACAGACGGTTGAAACTGCATCTGACGCAGACAGAACTTGCACGGAAGATCGGGACAACGCAAAAGACGATTTGCCGGATTGAAACCTATTGTCAAAATACAACGGCGGATATGCTCAGCCGATTAAGCGTGGCACTTTGTGTGCCGGCATACACGCTTGCAATCGAACTGGATCCGGAAAATCTGGCAGAATTGCGCCGATTGGAAGAAATGTAACGGGCATACGAAGAACCGGATAGCATCCGAATTTTGCGGAGCAGAGAACAATTTATGAAAGAAGAAAGGAGGAACGCATGCACTGCCCCAAATTGTACGGACAGCACAAAAAAGAGTCTCAAGGTAGAAAAT
>ERZ808278.247-NODE-247-length-41730-cov-13.498716_pt1 | contig 41730 bp, 51 predicted proteins | sample MGYA00521239_ERZ808278 | MGnify/ENA primary metagenome ERZ808278 (study PRJEB31516, sample SAMN03275600) | gut metagenome | biome: mammalia-associated habitat; material: feces | host: Papio cynocephalus | place: Kenya | collected 2012-07-17 ... | reverse complement strand
CATTTCTTTTACTTCATAGTTTGTCTTTTTGAGTGCCATAATTTATATCTCCTTAATAATTTTTAATTAATTAGGTATCATTACCTTTAATCCGTTATGTGAAATATTTTGTATATAACCAACAGAATATTTATCATCTCCTACGGGATTAGTAATTACACCGCTTGCTTCGTGATAAAACGTCGTGCCAAGTACGTTTGTAATCCCTGCGTAATCTGTTATTTTGGTATCTGTATTTGCTAAAAGCGTTACAAATACTGCCGCCGCCCACTCACTGTTATAAAGAAATCTTATATATAACGAATGTTCATATAAACCTGACGTTATTGCTCGTACTTGGTCTGTTATTCCGTTTTTTGTTGTTAAACTACTCCACGGAATCGTTACAGGGATTGCCGTAGTCACGGCAAATTCAGATAAAGATTTTGTTCCTACTGTTCCTGCACTCGTTAATGTTACTACACTTATATCATCGGGATTCGAGGGTTTATCAAGTTTTGTTTTTAATTGACCAAAATTGACAGCGTGATTATCGAGCGTACCTGCTCGTACGTAAGTTCTGCCAGACGAGTCTCTCATCATCACAGTGTTGGCATTAGGATTAACAGCAACTTGGAGAATTGTGTCAGCATTACCTAAGTGAGCATATACATAATAATCGTTTGTGGTGGCGTTTAATTTGCTGAGGAACTTATCGCCCGCCCACATTTCTGTCGCGACTCTGTCGTGAGAGTACCCGTAAAAGTTGCTTGCGAATACGCCGTCATCAGCAACTTCAAATTTGTTGTGCCTATCAGTGTCAGAGTAACCTGAACCGACGACAAAGAACGCCCGAGTGTTTTCTGAAAAGCGGGATGTGTCAGAATATCTACCTACAACCGTCGCATATTTGGAGCCTGCTTGAACGTCGTGACCTATACCGAATACTGCACTTCCTAACGCATAAGTGGTATTGTTTTGATTTGCCACAAACGAATCTCGACCTAACGCCTTATTGCCACTGCCTACAGAAAAGGCATAGTTACGAGATTTATCATAAGTCCTGCCTGTGTAATCCGTAACCTTACCGTCTTTTAATCCCTGTCCACCATTTTTAGCTGTTTGAGTTGAACTATCCCAGTAAAAAGCGTTAAACTCATCTTCGGTCATACCCGACTGACAAGCACCGCCGAACGAAGAACTACCCCATTGATAAGCTTTACACAATTCATCAGGTGCAGGCGTTCCACTATCAATAGTAGCATCGGCAACTCGCTTCTGAACTATAGAATACTTCTTATCGCCTTGGGTAAGACCAAAGTTGCTATCAACGAGCTTATTGCCCACGCTATCCCAAGCTAATAAACAACCATTAGTCAATTTAGAACTATCATCTCTAACAGCTACGGGTTCTCCTTCGTCCTCTGCAAACGCAAACGAATACTTCCCGTTTTCTGTTTCTGTTACCGTTCCTATTCCGAGTTTAACGCTATCGGTAGATTTATCATAAGCTATGGCATAAGCATTATTCGTATCGTTGTCATTTATTCTGATAACTGTTCCCGCAAGAGTTGTAGACAAATCAGCACCGTCGCTATTCAAAATAATTACCGCGTCTTTTATTATCTGCGTTATTTCTTCCGAGGCAATCACTTTACCTTTGACATTAAGGTTTTCGGTAATCACTACGCTTCCATCGATAACTCCGCCTGTTTTGTCAAATTTATTTTTTAACGCTTCAAGATTCGCCGCTATTGCCAACTCGTTTTTCTCAATATCGGACGTGTTTTGCGCGATTTGAGTACTATTTGCAGCAATATCCGTGCTATTTTGATTTATTCTATTTGAGTTCGCTTTAATATCAGCAGTATTCTCCGACGTTTGCAAACCCACGCTTTCAATATCTGCCGCATTTTTAGCTATAGAAGTTTTGTTTTTTGCAATGTCAGCTGAATTTAATCCGATTTGAGCGGCGTTTGCGGAAATACTTGAATTTAACGAAGTCAATTGTTTCGTAACCGCGTCTTGCGACATTACGTTGGTAAGGCTTGTACCCGTTGTCTGTACAACACTACTGCCGCCGATACCGTCTTTTGCAATCAACTGCCAATAACTTTCCCAAGACGAAGAAACGCCTGGTTCTGTCGCTGTCGGCTGTTTTGCCAAATAACTCGCCCCGTTGTGTCGAACAATATTCAATTTCTGATATATAATTCCCGACACCCATTCTCCCATAGGTACAGGCGACACAATACCAAGGTTCTTTATTGTATTTGCCATAAAATTTACTCCTTTTAAGTTTTTTGATTTTAATTTAAGCGTATTATTTTTTTAACCAACTCTTTTCCAACAGTATACAACCAAGTAGGGCGGCATATTGTTATGCGCTTGATTATCACCAACACCGCTCATTCCTTTCCAGCCGTTATAAGTAACGCCTGTTGTTTCGGTGTAACCGTTGACTGCCTTATTATCTTTCATTTTGAAATAATTCCCTGTCGGACTTGCTCCTCCATATCCCTCCATATCGGTAAGCAAGCCGTGTTGATGGTTCGGCATTTCATCGGTCGAAAGAGTATGCGTAGCTTCACCGCCTGTCAATCCCACCGAATAAGTATCGCCAGCCGCAAGCAAAAATCTATCTTTCAGCTGTTCCCAAGTTCCACCAAATAATGAAGAAGGCGAAGTGTCATTTACGGACATATAAATAGAACCTACAGGATAAGCCGCCAATACTGAATTGAAATCAGCAGGCTGCCATACAACCGCATTTGAAAAACTATCGTAAAGAGTTGCCACCCAAACCATTGAACCAACCGCCACTCTTGCGCATTCAGAAGAATAAGGCAAGTCCATTGTATTTTCATCGCCAACGAGCTGAACCTTGCAAGTCTTACCATTAGGGGCTTCTTTGACTTGCGCCTTATAAACCCTGAAACACGGCTTTGTTTCTTCGGCAATAACTTCTTTGACGATTTTAGTTATTGCTTGCCTTATCCTTGCGCTTTCATTCATTATGTCTGCCATAATTACACCTTGTTTTGCTTTTTATATTCTCATAATTCTGTTGAAACGACAATACCTAAATCGGGCAGGTCGTTTGTGCTTACACAGTTCACCGTCATTGCCCCCGTTTCTCCTATCGGCAACGTATAAGATTGTATCAAATGCTTCTCTACGGGACTATTCGGTTTATCCGTTCTCTTAACCGTTACGATATTATTTTCTGCCAAATGGAACATTTGCGAACTTTCTATCGTTATGCTGTTTTGCAAAACGGTTTTTCGTTTCAACCTAAACGTTGCAAGGTCTTTACATTGAGTTTCGTTCCAGTAATTCGGGTGACTTTCTTTATATGTCCTACGCCCTATCAAGTTGATATTCGTATCGCTTTTGGGGTCATAATTACTTGCCCTGCCGTAGATAGCTTCCTTGCTTTCAGTCTTCTGTCCTATAATAATAACGTCGTTATAAACTTCACTGTTTTTGAAAACTTCCGACACTCCCAGCAGTTGACTGTTTTCAGGTGTAAAATTCCAAAGCACGGGTTTTTTGCTATCTTCTATATCGTCTTGCGAAGCGTCTACTCTCAAAGTTCCCGTTTGGTCGTAACCTATCCACCCAACGAGAATCCCGTTAAGTTCAAGCATTACGTTTGCCAAGGTGGCGTTATCACCGCTCACAATTATTTCATACGGTATATCGGTCATATTGACTTCTTTACCGTCGCTTGTAGTATATTTTCTGCCGTCGTAGTAAGTCGTAAATACGGGTGTTACATTATCTACTTGCCACTCGATATCAGTTGTTTGCTGAAAATCTTTTTTAGATAGAGTCAACAACGACCGCATTGCTTCCCATATCGTATTTTCGGGTTTATCGCTCGTCCTTTCGATTTTATACGAATTGTCGAGCGTTCCGAATAAATCCCCGTCCAAATAAGACCATTTGTCCACAAGATTGTATGTTACAGAGCGTTGATTAGGCTTGAAAGCGGCTGACGGATTGCTGATATAAAATACCCCTTGCGGTAAATAAAAATCCGTTCCGTCAGGCAAAACAAGCCCCATAGAAAGCCTTACACGTTGTCCGAACCAAACTTTATTTATCGCATAGTCAAACGCTCCGTCTAAATTTGAAAGCGTTACGCTCGCGCTACGCCTTTTCCCGTTCTGTAACGATACATTTAGCGAACCGTCCTGTATAAACGCTCTCGTGTCATATTTCGACCTATATCCGCGCTTATAATTATTATCGAGCGAAAAGGCAACGGAATTATCGGGCTGTAAAAACTCTATTTTCGCAAGCTTCTTAAATTCCCTTGTTAAGGCAGATAAATATTGATGGTATCTTATTCCGTTACTCGCCATATCTCTTTTTCTTCTCCGTTATCTTTTTGCTTTTACAGCACCGTCTTCGATTGACAAATCAACTTGCTCTTCCAACTGTTTTGGCGTAACGGCTTGCAAATAGTTATTATTCATTTCAAAAGTCGTTCCGTAATAGTCTTGCGGGTATTTTACGCTCAAAATCCCATTAGAAGAATTTGCTATAAACGATACGTCCATAACGCCGTCCTTTCCCCAGCCTTCGTCGTCAGGAAGCTGAATTAAAGAAACATTACTTGCGTCACCAACTTCTTCCCAAGGCACTGAAATAGTTATTTCCTGCACCTTCGATTTGATATTCATCGTCTGCGTTATCGGACCGCTTATTCCTACCATATAAAGATTGCCTTTCATATCCTTAAGGAAAAAGGTATTGACGCTTACCGACGCATTTTTTAAGTCGTCAGCCATTTTTATCGTATCATTATAAAAGTTTTCGCTTTGATTAAAGTTACTTAATAACGCTTGTAACGTTCCGCTTTGACCCAGCCTTGCCGTAGGCTGTCTTAACCTATACGGCGTAAAGTTCGTAAGCCAATTCGGCGTATTATTATTACTTATACCGCCGACAGAAAGGTTGTTTCCAAACCGCCATACTTTTATCACGTGATACACGTTCGCATTGTCATCGTCTTGCCGAGCTTCTAAAAGCGTATATTGTCTGAATTGCCGGCAAACCGTACCGCTTTTTATCGGTTTTGAGTAGGTCGAGTTGCCGTCGAGATAAAACATTTCCCAACTGTATTCCTGACCGCTCCTTATACCGTAATCTCTTATTTTGTTATACTTCGTCGGAATCTCCAACACAGCGTCGAGAGTGCTTTTCCCTTCGGCTTGTCTGTACATTGCATTCAAAAGGCTACCATCCTCGCTTGAAGTTCCCGCCTGCAATGCATCTTGCTGTGTGAGAAAATCTGCAAGAAACAATGTGTTATCTCCCCACTTCGGCGTAAAGGATTTATTTACGTCTATATCTCCGCTGCCGATATATAGCCAGTCGCACGATTGTTTTCCCATAAGCTTTACCGAAAATACGGCATTTTGTTCGACCGTCAACATCAGTTCATCTTGTAATACAACTCTATCGTCTTTAACACTCATAATTCGGATAAGGCTGCTCATAATAGAAACGATTATAAAATCACTACTATAAGCCCACATAAATTCTTTTAATAGAGTGCTATCACGATATATTTTCGTGTATATACCCTGAATTTCAATCGATAAACTGCTATTTACTAAAAGGGATGATTTATTAACTAAATCGATTTGGTAAACCATAACTCCTTGAGATATGCTGAAATACAACTTATCTCCACGTGCGAAAGTGAATTTATATTCACCACCATAGTAATTTAAGACAAAAGTAATTCCTGAAAAATTAAAACTATAATTGTCGCTCTTATTCATTGCAAACAATAAAATATAGCAACTCATAGGAGAAGTGCTTGTGTCTGTAGCTCCCAAAATAAGAGTTTTACCGTCTTCGGATATTGAAACAGAATATATTGCTCCAACATTCCCAAAATCAAATTCTTCATCGAGTTTATGTAAAAGGGTAAGAGCATCGTTTACGGTTGAAATATTATAAAGATACAAGAAACCACCTAAATTATCAGTATAGCTCGAATAATTATCCACACCGCCACCGACAAAGAAATTATAATCATCTATAAAAGTTATACAATTTACATTTAGATTGTACCCTGTCCCACTTTGCGTCGGGGTTGTTATCAATGTTTGAATATTGCCTGTTGAAATATTGTATACCGTACATTGTAATATTCGATTCGCGGTCAACGGACGACTAAACATAACCACATTAACCCCTGAAGGAGATAATTCCAATCTCTCAAAATAATCAGAAATGGTAACACTTATGTTTTTATTGTATGAGATAGTATAACTGCTACTTACATTATAAACATATAGTACATTTGCAAGACCGCCAACAAGAGCGCATATTCTATTATTTGTACAGGCAATTCCACCCGATAGAACCCCACTACGGGAAACTGTTGATGTAACGGTAAGCTGTAAAGAGGTGCCACTATAAGAAATTTGAGCAAGTATTATAGATGAAGCTGTTTGAAAAACAATATGATTATTATCATAAAAAACAACTTGCTCAACATTGTAGTTAAAAAATTGCCCTGCCTTTTTATCAAAATCATATATATAGAGATTAGGATTTCTATACAAAACTACTCCAGCAAAAAACTTTCCGTTTTCTGAAATATCAGAATATCTTGTAAAGGTTATCCCACCAAAATTAAATGAATTTTGATTGTTTATTAGTTGTTTTTTTGCTTTCCAACCCATAGTCCACGGAGAAGGAAAATTCATCGCATTATTATTTACCTTATCCCAAGTCACCGCTTGCGAAGAACCAAGCTCAAGCAAGCCGTTTTCAACGGTAGGCGTTGCACCCGTAGGCGACATTGTTCCTTTAATATTGATTGCTTCCGCCCACGATAAAAGTACAGAATCGTCAGCTAAACATTCGGTTGAGATAATGTTGCTTTCGGAAATTTCGGCTTCTTCATAAGAAACCGTAAACGCTTGCCAACCCGAAGATTGTTCAATGCCTTCCTGCGTTTCTATAATACAGTTTATAGCGTATTTTTTATCTGTAAATAACCCCGCGTATTCATACTCTAACACCGCTGTATTTATTGCCCCTGTATCGTCTATAATCGTTACAAGGCTTTCATCTATGGGATTAGTTAAATCCGAAATATCGCTATCAACGCTACCGAATTGCCAACGCACGGAATTAAGAGTTGTTCCTTGCGGAATAACCGTTGCGCCGAAAGACTGCTTTGCAACAGTACCCTTACCGTTTGCTAATGCAGGATTAAACGTTATCGATACAGTAGGCGTTTCTCGTGCTAAGAATATACTACCCGAATATTGCGTAACAGAGTTTGCATTATTCGCGCCCCAAAATTGCGTAATAATCATCTTATATTCGTTGCCGTTTTCTACTCCCCATTCTAACCATTTAGAGTTTGCGGGCGAATACGTAAACTGTTTCGGATTGCCTTTATTGTCTACCCCGTAAAAAGGATTATCAAGAGTTATGATAGATGAATCAAGTACGTTTTCATTTGTTTTGTTATTATAAATTTGCAGCTTAAAAGCCGTCATAGGAGAATTACCGTTGACTTGCCAAGAAACGGACATATTATCATTCGCATCTACCGTTTGCCCGCCTATTCCCGCAAAACTCGAAGGTATTACATTGCTCGGTTGAAATATCGCCATATACGCTTAACTCTCCTATTTGTTATTTTTGTAATTATTTTAATTGTTAAAATTTGCCGCCATCTCGAAAAGTTCGGCAAGAGTATGAGTTTCGGCAGTTTCCCTTGAAAACGGAATACCATTAGCCACATAAGACCTATTATCGGTCGAAGTGCTACCGCCGTTATTGACAACCATTCCGCTCTTCATATCGGCTACCTGTTTGCTTGAACCAAATAAAAGCCCTAAACTTTTTGCAAATTGAGCAAATTCGGCGTTAGAAGTAGGTTGCAATATCTTTTTGGCAAGGTCAGGTGGCAAAATAATTTCGTCTTGCGAAGTAGCCTTAATCCCGCCTAATCCCCTTAAAACCCCGCCACTATCATATTCGGGCATTTTATATCCTTTCGACACAAATGCATCCCTTATGGTCTGTGCGAGGTCAGGGAAATCGTTTGCAAGCTCTTTAACTTTCTCATATATCTCGCCCGCCGTCATATTCCCTTCTTTTATCTCGTTTTCAAGGACATTCCACGTGGCATTTTCCAAACTCTTTTCGGCTTGCCATACTTTTTCTTGAGCTTCGTACACCTTATCACGGTCGGCTTCTAATTCCCAGTTCCCCGTGGAAGCGTTGTACACTCTTACGTTCCTATTATTCTTTGCGTCTTCTAACGCCTGTTGCGCTTTTTGTAATTCGATTTTCTTTTCTTCTAAATCAACGATTTCTTGTTCAGAATCTCTTGCCGCGTTGATTATATCGAGTATATCCTGATAATTACTTACAATTTTTTCTGATTGTTTTTCCCACGATTTAGTTGCATTTTCGGCATCTTCTATCGCTTCATCGACAAGACCCAGTATCTTTAATACTTCTTTATAAGATAATTCGCCGCTTGCAAACTGCTGTTGTTGTTCATAAGTAAGTCGTTCTATCCAGTTTTCGGAGTTCTTATCACCGTAAAGCAGTTTTTGCGCGTTTTTGTATGTATCATTGTTTATGGCTGCTATAGCGTCCGCAATTACACTTGCATAAGCCGTATCATAACTCGCATCATAGCCTTTTGCTTTCTCAAAAAGCTCATTTAATATCGCAAGTTGTTCTTCTCGTGTTTTTGAGCCGACACTAATTCCCGTATACCTTGTTTCCTTACCCAACATACCTTGAAGACCAGTCCAAAAGTCCGCAAGAAAGCCATCCGAAGTATAATACGAATCGACACTATACCCTTGCTCTTTTAACCATTTCTGGAAATCAGTTTCTCCAAAGTTTCCTTGCCATTCGTTCTGCCTATCAGAATGGAAATATATTCCGGCATTTGTTATCGGGGCAAGATAACCTTGCGCCGTTTGTATCGCACTTTTATTTTCAGCTAAATAGTTCTCGACAAGCTTTCTCATCTTTTCTTCGGAAAGCTTGTTTACAAGTCCTAACTGCTCCTCGTATGAGGCATTAACCAAGTCTATTGAGCCTTTATACGCCTGATTGTTTTTAATAAGATTATTTTGAATTTCTAAAAGGCTATTCTTTGCTTTTGCAACATCATCAGTGGTGGAGCTTTCGGATATTAAAACTGCGTTGATTTTGGAAAGTTCGGTTGTTGTTTCGCTTGCCTCTTTTGTAATCGTGTTAAGTTTTGTTGATAATTTGTCTAAATTATCAACAACGCCTTGTACATCTTCGCTCGTCGTATCTTCGCCTTTAAACGAATCGACTAACCCTTTTACAAGAGAGAGCGCGGTGGCAACAATGCCTATAACCCCTAATGTAGAATTGAGGGATAAAGCCCCACCTTTTATCTCCTTAAACATTGCTACAAAGTTTTTAGTAATTAGTTTTATTTGGTTTATAAACTTTGCCCCAAACAATGTCCAAACCGTTGTCCCTAACGCAAAAACGACTGTTTTGAGTCCGCCTATTTTATCAATAAGCCATAACAATTTAGAAGCTAACCATACGAGGACTTTCTTAAGTCCTAATATACCTTTTTCGTCACTTGTGAGCTTTTGCCACTGCGCTTTTAATTTATTAAGTTTTGCCGTATAAGTATCTAAATACTTTTCGTTTTCCTTTTGAGAATAGCCTGCTGCGTCACTTGCCGTACCGATAGCCTTTTCTACCGTGTCCATATTATTGAGCAAGGCTATAAAATAGTTTTTACGGAAAGTGCTTGCGGTGTCGTAAATTTCAGTTACTTTAGCAAAGTTTTCCCCTAATGCGTCTTGCAATTCTTCGTTAAGACTACGCCAGTCGTCGTCACCAAATAGACCACTCAAAATATTCTCGTTGCTTCCGCTTGCGTTTTTAATTTCAGCAGACAGACCTTGCCAAATATCAAGCACTGTACCTTTGCCGTGTCTGAAATCTTCAACAAGCGTTGCCATATTATCGCTTAATTTAGCGAAAGTATCAAGCGCAGACGACTTCGTAGAAAATTGAATAAGCGAGTTTACCGCAGTACCTAAGTTTTCACCGCTACGACCTGTCGCTTCCGACAAAGCGGTAACAATACCTACCGTCTGTTCTAACGATAAGTTTGCATTCTTTGCCGATGAGCCTGTCCTTTGTAGTGCCGTTAAAAGTTTGTCTGTAGTAACCGCGTAATTATCTGCCGTTTTATTGAGTATGTCGATTATGCCTGTAAGATTGCTCGCCTCATAACCAAACTGCTGCATAATAGCAATCAAACCGTCTGACGCTTGCGTAGCGTCAAGCTCGGCTACGTTTAATGCTAATAACGCCGCTTCCGTTGCCTTAATCGTTTCATTCCAATTCATACCCGTGCGGGCAAAGTTTTGAGCTATTTCGTTTGCATTTTCAAAAGTTTGTCCGTATTTAACCGCAAGGTCGTATAACTTGCCCGATATGGTTTCGTCGGACAAACTATCGTCGTTTAATACCCTTTGTAACGACACAACAGCATCTTCCGTTTTTACAAGCGTTTCATTGATAGAAGCCCACGCGTTTCTTATCATCTGCAATGGCTTCATAACAAGCATTGCTGCCACTTGGAACTTCAAGAATCCGCTTACAATATCTTGAAGTGACCCGTGAAAATTCGTTGCCGATTGTCTTGTTTCGGCAAAATCTGCGGATAATTGATTAAGGTTTTTATCTAAACGATTAACATCTTCTGCGTAAGTTTCAGAAGTGCTATCAAGTCCTTTAAGTTCTTCGAGATAGCCTTTTGCTTTGGTTGTAATATCGTCGAAAGTACCTTTCTTGTAGTATTTAGAAGTGTTTTGAATTGTGTTAAGCAAGTCAGCATATCTCTTGCGTAAATTATCTACACTCGGTATAGCCAACTTATTTGTTTTTTCAAGTTTTCCTGTCTGCGCTCTTATTGTTGCAAATTGAGCAGATAATTGATTAAGTTCTTTCTTTAATTGTGAATATAATTCTTTTTCTTGTTCTGTCAATTCACCGTTAGTCTTAAAAGAAGTATTTAAACCTTTAATTGCTTGTAAATTTTTGTTTACTTGTTCCTCTACACCCTTAAAAACATCTTCGGGATATGCCCCCTTGCTGTTTTTTATGGTATTAAAAAGGTTTGCGTAACTCTTTTGCAGTTGAGCCGTATTTGCAAGCGAAGTTTTAGGTACTTGTATTCCCTGCAACGAAGTTTTAATTTTTTCTACTTCTTCGCCGATTTTATTATTCAGTTCCAGGTTAATTATAAGTTTCGCCATTGCCTACTGCTCCCTATATATTTTTATCGAATTAAATCGTTGCTTTCTACTTTATTCTTAATTGTTCGTTGTCTGCTTCAAGAAGACTTTCTCCGCTATCAAATACGACGTCGTTTTCTCCGTTTTCTTTAATAATCTCGTAATTAGGCAACATACCAGCCGAAAAAGCGTTCAAAATACCGTCATTTTTTTGTTCTTCAACAAAGATGTTCCAAAACGGACGAGCGGGAATTTCATATTTTCCTATTTCGTGTCTTTTTTGCGCCCATACAATTAAGTCATCACCATCGTGGGCGGGCGAGAATATCGGCGTGGTTGCTGTTTTATGAAACCGTTTTAACCAGTTTTCTAAATCTTCACTCCAATTTAATGTATCACCCAATGTTCCTGTGGGTTTTCCGCTCGGTTTATATTCAAATTGCAATGTTCTTCCTTTAACTGTTGCAATCATATTTTTCTTATTTCTTAACCCTTCTGTATATCTTCTGCGATATGCAACGGGGCTGTATTTATTATAAAAATCTTCGTCTAAATGACGAGATAAACTTTCTATCATTTCGCCCCCGACATTTTCAAGAGCCTTTGGAATTTGCTTTTCTATTTTGGCAATTTCGTCTTTAATCTCTTCGTCTAAACCTTCAAATTTAACGCTGATTTTAATTAAATCACTCATAATTGCCACCTTCAATAAAACAACCTCTCTCTACGCCCGTTTTTAGAGCGTAGAGCGTTGTTTTTGTTTTGTTAAGCTTTTGCCTTAATCTTTACGTTGCAAGCGGTTTCAAGAGTAGTATCTCCCTTAACAAGCGTAATCGTTACTTCCGTATCGCCTGCCGCCAAACCTTTCACCTGACCGTTCACGTCAACTTGTGCAGTTGAATCTTTTGAGGGCGTAAACGCCGTTGCGGGCGTTGCTCCGATAGCATAAGTCAAAGACGAATAAACAGGCGTTTGCGTTGACCCGTCGGGCATTACGTAAACCACGGGAATTTGTACGGTTTCTCCCACGGTAGCCGTTACGCCGCTTCCTATGACAGCAAGGTCGGCTACAGCCGCCGTTTCACCGCCACACGGAACGTAAATGTAATACGCAAACGTTTTAGTCGAATTTGCGCAATCTTCGCAAATCAAAGAGTTTTGGTCGGGCGATAAAGCCATCCAAGAACCGTCTGTTGTCGCAGCGTCCGTTTGATTTGCGCTTACGCCAGCACTGCCGTTAAGTATTGCTCTCGGTACGACAACATACATATAACCTTGTAAAGTGCCGTGAGAAACCGAGCTGTTTTGTTTTGCGTATACACCGTATTTTTGCGAAATCGTCACTACGGACGGATTAAACATATCGGGCAACTCAAGTACCTGCGCCGAACTGTTCTGTGTAAAATAAAACACTTCATAGCTCTGCCCCGCAACTGCGGTATAATTTACCTGTTGCGTTTCTATGTCGATTCCATAATTCGTTCCCATATAGTTAGCCGCGCCGACAGGTTTGACATAACACCACGCGTTATCGTCGGATAACGGTTGAGCGTAATGTTTGGCAGGTTTTTTAGAAACCTTCAGGACTTCGCCTGTTGCCGTAATTGTTTCGCATACGGGAGATACTCCGCCGTAATGGAGATTGCCGCCCGTAATCATCTGCCGAGTATGTAAAGAAAACGCCGCCGAAGTATAACTTCCCGTCATTCTTGTAGAATCCGGGATAATGCCTACAACAGGATTGCCGAAACCGCCTGTAATCTCTTGAAGATTGACTTCGGTTTCAATCGCACCGTCAGTTCCTACATTGTCGTAACCTATAATATTGCCCGTTGTCGGGTCGTAATAGATTTGCTCCACGATTCCCTTCAAAAAAATGTTGGGGTCGCCAAGTCTAATAGCATCCATTTTAATTTGTTACTCCTTTATTTTATTTTTTCTGTTCTGCTACACCGCTTAATGTTTTTTGCAGTTTAGAGCCTTCCATTGTTCCAAGAGAATTATCGAGTACGTCAAAGCACCAAGACGGAGAGGGATTGCCGTTCTTAAACGACACCATCCCGCTCATTTCGCCTTGTCCGCAAAGCATATATCGCTTATCTCTATCTATAGCTCTTTTACGATTCTCAAAATCTCTGACAGTCCACGACATTAAGTCTTTTTCGGACAATCTTGACTGATAAGCAACCGAAGCAATCAAATCCTCTAAATTAACGTTTAACGGTTTGTTTTTAGAATTGAGTTTTTTTAATTCTTCGTTGCTTTGCACCAAGTCTAAATTTTCGGATTCGTCGGGCAGCTCTAAACCGTTTTGCTCCGCAATAAGCGGACGAAATGTTGTTGAAAAATCGAGCGGTGTAAACTTCACGATTTTATCATTTTGTTTTATCACTACATAGTCCAACGCGATTCTGTCTTTTACCGTTTTTACGTTTATGTTTCTGTTAAGCTTTTCAATATCAAACCCAATCCGCAACGAAAGGTGTAATATCAACATCGCTCTATAAAACATTCCCGTATTAGCGTGTTCAGACTTAATCCCGTCGATTTCCATTGCAAATAACGCCGACAGATAATCCATAGACAAGTATCTTACAGGGAACGACGCTTGTCTTAAAATTATTGCGTCTTTACAACGGATAAACTCGTCGTAATAATCCATTGTTATCGGATAGAAAACCAACCCGCTTTCGGTAATTGCCTCTCCTCGGCGTATCATCGCTTTTCTATCTCTCGATGTGTTTTGCAAAGTTCCTGTCATTCTTTCATATTCCTTTGCCTTTATATAATAAACAGCACTTTATGGCTGATTATTGTTGCCTTTTTGTTTCATAACATTTTTGTGCCATATCGGTATTCAAGTATTTGCTTTTACAATTACAAAATTTTTGATATAAACACATTGCCGTTACAAAGTTTTTTGGTTCTGCGTAATTTACACCATCTGATATGCATTTTTTACACATTAACCTGTTTTCAAAGTATTTGCTCTTTACCGCATAAGGACAACTAAAATTCATTATCAATACCCCACAAGATTTACTTTTATACTTGCTTTCTTGCCGTTGTAGCTCGCCGTAATTTTAAGCGGTGTATCGCAAGCACTCAAGCATTCAATTGTCACACTTCTTCCATCTTCACTTACAACTGCGTTATAATCTTGTTTCGTTGCGCCGCTGAAAGTCCATTTAAGCGGATAATCTGTCGCCAAATTGTTTTCAAAATAAGTAGCGGAAAATGTTTCCTTGTTGTACTGGCTGATATAATCGTGTGTAAAGCCGTCAAACGCCACATACGGCTCGTTTATAGCTTCTGTTACTGCCAAATCAATGCTTGCCGTTACGAGCGGATTTTGCACAAGACTTGCGGTAATTTTGACTGTTCCTTGTTTGTAAGTAATAACTCTGCCGTCGTTATTCACTTTCGCAATGTTTTCGTCACCCGATACATATTCCCAAGTCAGTGGATATTCTTCAGTGCTTTCGACTTTTTTCCCGTTAATTATAAAGTCCGATTTTAGATTCGTTGCCTGTCCCGCAATTAAGTCTGTTTGTCCGCTTAATTCTGCCGATACAATATAGTTCTTTCCGTTTGTAATGAAGTTTATCAAATCATCGCTATCTGTGGGTTCGTCTATACGCGCGGTAAAAGTCATTATATGTACGTTCTTTCTGTCACCCGTAAATTCTTGTATGAAATCCGTAAAGCCTGTTATATGGTAAGGTTTATCTCCTAAAATAATCCGTTTGTTTATGCCGAGATTTTTTGTGTTTTCATTCAATTGACAAGTTATATTAAAATACCCGTCCATCAAAACAAGATTTATTGAATTATCATTGTCGTTGTTGGACATTGTGTACTTTTCAACCACAATAGGCTCGACAATAATGTTTCCGTAATAATCGTAAGAATTATAAGTTGCATTACATCTCGCCACAACACTCGTCGCCATAACGGAAGATATATTAGAGGGATTTACCACAAGCCACGTATTTCCCATTGTGTTTATCTTTGCGCCTATAGGTAAATAATCTATAGAAACGTCGGGAATAAGCACTTGCTTAAAGTCGTCGGCCCTTTTAATAGTGCTTGCAGAAGGCGTTGAGATGTCCGCAAGTCTGATATTTAAGGTTAAATAATCATAAAAATCTTCAGTTAGACCTTGTATGTCTGCCTGCACAAAATCGCTCGAAAGATATGCTCTATCTGCCGCGTATTTTGCCGTTCTTTCAGCTAAATATTGCCTCTGTCGCGTGTTATATTGAGCCGGTGTATTACGAACGACATTCGAGCCGTTACTATCGAACATTAAGTTTTTAATATACTTTTGACTGTCGTTCATATTATCACCCGTCTATTTATTTCTCTTTTATAGTTGACCTGAAATTAACCTCTTTCCCGTCAACCTTGAACTTTGCTTTTGCCCTTGCTCGATACGCCTTTCCCGAATGAACATATCTGTTATATGCTTTTTCGCAAGGATTCTTTTCGGACTTCTTGCAAACACAACAAAAATCGTATTCTCCACACATATCCTTGCCGTATTTTATTCCGTCAAGCCACTTCTTTTGGCCTAATATCATCTGTTTTTCCGATACCATATTTGCACCTACCACATTTTTATTTTTCCGTCGGGGGTATAATAATTCATATTGCTATTATCATCAAACTGTTGGTTTGTCGTAGTAGCCATTTCTAACCCCATTATTAACTCAACTCCGACATTCTGATTATTATCTCTGATTGGTTTCGTTCCGCAATCGGGGTGTACTCTTTTAGCCATTGAAAATGTTCCTATCCCCGTTATATTTACCCCGTTTAACGCTTCTATCAAAGCCGCAACAATCGCGCCGCTACGGCTATATTCGTCCGCCTTCGTGTTAAGTTCATATTTGTAATGCGTAAGAATATCAAATACAACCGATACAACATAACTGTTATCGTCTTGTTGGGCGATAGACCTTCCTAAATATACATAAATCCTTGTTTGAGCTTCTACTTGTGCCTGCATTATGTAGGTTTGCGGAATAAGTCTATAACCTTTATCCGTCGGTGGGTCTTCTGCTTTATTCGGGTTGAATAAAACGCTTAACTTCTCTTTGATTGTGGGAAGCTTTTTATTTAACGGTTTTTCCCCGTCGTGATAGAGATATTTCCATAGCCTGCAACGTGAATATCTGTTATCGTCTTTAGGCTGATAATCGCCTTGAGGAGCGTCGATTAAATAGTCGCAAATAAGACGCGGAAACATAGCAAATTGTTCAAAATTAAAATTATTTGTTTGAACCTTTTGATACGGATACCATTGTGAATTTTTATCAACCATTGTTTACATTCTCCGCCGCTACTGCTTTCGTGACAGTTTCTTCTTTTGGCTTCTGTACTTTGTCGGTTTGTTGCGTGGTCTTCTTATTTGTCGAAACTATCTTTTTGTCTTGCAGTGCTTTTATGTAATCATTTCCCGTTTTCTGTAATTCTTCTAACGCCTTTTTTATGTTTTCAGGCGTGGCGAATACTTGAATAGAAGCAGTAAACCTTGCAAGCGGGTCGTTATTTACAGTAATGAGATTGTTTATTTCCACATCAACGAATTTTCGGAACTCTTTGAAATCCGCAAGCAAATCATACGCTTTGTTTTTCAACTCGAAATTTGACTTATAACGCTCAATCTGATTCAGAATCGAACCTTCGGCATAATGATTGTATTGTTCCTCGTTAAACGGCGTTTTAACGTTTATTTTAAGGTAATGCGATAGTAATACATTCATTAAACACAGTGCTTTAAGCTCTCTGTCTTCACCTTTTATGTAAGGAAGAGCAAGGAATTTTTCACCTTGTATGTTTTGTTCTGCCGTCGGTATATCAACAACGCATTGTTCCGCTATTGTTTTCGCTAATGCCGCTTTTTCTTCAATCGGCATATAGGCGATAGCATCCTGCATTATTTCGTCTGTTAATTCAAAGTATTTTCCCATAATTCGTAACTGCTCCTTTCTCTAAATATGGTTTTATTTTTTATATTTTCGGCATTCTCGAAGAATTTACCGTTTGTAACTGATAAAGATTTTGGTCGTATCTTCTCATTTCGCTATACAGCTTTTGCCGTAATTGATACAACCTTTCAGTATCGGCTTTTATTTTATTTGCACGATTTTGTTCGTAAAAAGATTTATCTTCTACTTTTGTTACCATCGAAAGCCAATCGGCATTAAATCGGTCTTGCCAAACAACCTGAAAACACATTCCCAAAATGTTCATTATCGAAGGCGTTAAATCTGCCGTAAAATAACCGTCTGTATAAAAATCAAAGTCAAACACCGTTCCGCTTGATATGGGATTATCAGTTGTCGCACTTATACTCACAACACCTGTTTCGGCGTTGTAATTAACGGGAATAGGCGTTAAAATGATATTCCCTGTTTTATCTATCGTTTTAACTCGGCAAGCACAAAGTTCGTACCCCTTATAATCTTGTCCGAGATTGATTTCAAAATCCGTATTGTAATCTTTTGTCGTCGTATAAAGCGTACTATCGTATTTCGGCTCTACAAAACGAGAATTATTTTTTGTTCCAAGCAAATATTCTTGCATATTTGCAGGAATCGAAAATAAAGGCAGCCCCACATTAAGATATTGATACATACGCCTTGCATACAAAGGCATATCGACAAACATTAAGTCGCTTAATCTAATATCGTCAACGTATTGACTGCAATATTCTGTTATGACTTTAAGTATAGGTGTCATAATAATTTCCTTTTTATAAAACCCACCAAAGGGCGATATTTCACGCCCTGTCGGTGCGTTTGCTGTGTATTAAATTATTTTTTTAAGAGATTGTTAAGCTCTTGTTCTGCGTCGAGGACCGAATTTAAATCTTTAACTGTTTCTTTTACTTTGTCCACAGTCAAATCGCCGTTTGCAATCTGGTCAACCTTTACGGTTATAACCGTTTTGGCTCTTTCGCTCGTAATCCACCCTTCGGCAAATGCGTATGTCACAACGGGCAATGCTCCGTTAAGAATAATTTCTCTTAAATCTATTACGAAATAATCGGGCGAAATCCAATTCAATAAAAACCAAAAAGCAAACGACAAACCAAACGAAAGAAATATTATAGTGGCATTGTTGGTAAATTTTCTTAAGCGTTCGTTTGTAATTTTTGCGGTTAAAACTTTAAAGGGTTTCTTTACGAGGTTTAAAGTAACCATTATAAGGGTTGTTATGATTCCCATAATTATTACCAAATACAAAGCATAGTAATGAAGAAGAAATTCAAATATATCCTTAATCAATGCTTCCATATTTTAACCCCCTTACTGTTGTAAATCCCTTTCCACCGCCACAATTTCTTTCTCAAACGACTGCAAAACGTGGGCGACTTCCGCCGACGCTTCCGCTTCTGCCGCAGACCTTGCAAAGGTTTCCAAACTCACCTTTTTATCTGCGACTTCCTGCCGTTTTTGGTTAATTTCCTCGTTTAACTTGACTTGCTTCTCTTGGATAAAAGCTGCAAGTTTTTCGTCAAGCTGTCTTGATTCTTCGTCTACGCCAGCTTTCTTTTCGGCGTATTTTTGTGCCGCCAAAGAAGTCTGCTGATTTTCGACTTCGACTTTTTTCGCTTTGAGATTTTCGAGATATTTCTCTTTGATTTCTCTTAATATATCCTGCATAATTTTTCTCCTTTCTTTATCAAATAGTCGCGTCTTCTTCAACGTCGTTTGTCGTTTCATCGGAAGGTACGATTTCTTTCGCCGCTTCTTCGTCTGCAATCAGAATATCTATAATTTCAATATAATGATTACAAGCTTTAAGCTCCTCTTCCCGATTGTCTTCGTATTTTTTAGACGTTTCGACTTCAAAGTCCGCTATTTCTCGCTCTTTTTCAACTCGAAACGCTTCGACTTCTGCCTTAACTTTATCGGAATAATCGGCTTCCGCTATTTCGACTTTCTTGTCTTCATAGAACTTCTTTTTATTTTTAAGTTGTTCGTCTGTCATTTCAGTTTCTCCTTTTTAGATTTTTATCGGTGCGATTATTCCTTGCCATCTCAAAAATAAATATATAAGCATAGCAAGTATAACTACGGTAATTACCCCTACAACGGTCCACAAGAACCCTTTTACGGCTTTAGGTCTGTCGGAATCGCTCGCACCTGCGATTATCGCCCCGATTGTACCTTTTATCAGTTTGTTAAGCAGATAAAACCAAACCAAAATCACCGTAAGAAAATACAATAAGAATAAGTTCATAGGCGTTTCTATGCCGACGAATTGCATTATAGGTTTCACCCCGTCATAATGATATTGTCGTCTTTTCTGCCTGTTCGACCATTTATCTTCTTGTTGCTGATGTACGTTTTCTTTTTGTTTCGTTTCAAGTTTTTCTTGCTCGAATTGAACTTTCTGCTTAACATACTCTGCTTTCTTCTGTTCAACCTCGGTATGTTTTACCGCCGCGTCCTTTAAGTTCGCTTTTACCGTATCGACGAAATTCTTATCCTCATTACTTGCGTTTTCCAAAACCTGAACTTTTACGTCGTCCATTCGTTTTGCAAACTCGCTTGATAAGGGAGAGAAATCGTCACTCGTCATTTCAGCGGTGCTTATATCCCTTGGTTGAGATACTTCTGCCACTGCCGTTTTCTTAACTTCTTGCCCCTGCTTTGCTTCCGCGATTTTTGCGGCTCTCTTTTCAAGTTCAAGGTCAAGCTCTTTATCTTCGACCATAGGTCAACACCCCGTTTTTAATTTTTTAGCTTATTCTTCTTCGGAACTTCCCTGCTCGCTTAAACCGCGTGCCATATCCTTTAATATGTCGGAAAACATTCCGTTCGCGTCAACCGCCTTGGAAGCCTTATTAAGTCTTTCAATCAAAGGTTGATTTATGCGGTTATCGTGAGCCATATACGCCGTTTTGAATAACGACGCAATAATCGATTTATGGCTATTGCATACGTTCCTGAATATATTTAATATCTTATCTTCGTCATAAGATAAAAGTTTGTAATATATATCCACGCTTGCAAGTTCGTTATCGCTGTATTTAACGCCGTATCTTTCTCTTTCATCGTCGTCAAAACCGTTTACTACGATTAAACGACGGTCTTTAAGGCGTTTGATAACGCTTTGGGATAAATGCTGTAAAAACTCTCTTTTAGGCACATCTCTCGTGCCGCCGCGACCTTGAATTTCAAAGCCGTCCCATAACGTTACCATAGAGCCTTCTGCCACCGCTCCCATATATAAAAGCGTAATCATCTCTTCTTTTTGATAATTAACCTGCATTACGGGTTGCGGCTGTTTTGCGAGTATTTCCGCTATCATCTTTTGCATAACCGCTTGAGCTTCGGGCGTATTAAGAACTTTTTGAATTTCTTCTGAAGAATATTGTTGCTTTTCCGCAGGCTTTCTGCCGCGAGTTGAAGCTTCTTTAATTTCGATTGTTTCTTTTTTCTCTGTTTCGTTTGTCATTTTTTTAATTCCTCCGACTTTTTATTTTTGACAATGTGTTTTGCCGTTTGCTATGAGAGAGTTTACCCCCATAGCAAACACGCAATTGTTCGATTAGAGTGAAATTTCAACCATTTTGGACGAGAACGCCGCGGCAATATCGAATACAATAGTTTCCGATATATCAATCGACATATCTGCCGTTTCTTCGGGTGTAAAGGTTATCGTTATGGGCGAACCTTCTGCCATTGCACCGACCATAGGCGCACGACCGACTTTAGCCATAAGATAAATCTTATCGTCCAAGCCGATGAATTTCGGGTTGTAATTCTGCGTTCCGGGAACAACGCCGAGCGAAGATTCGATAAGGTCTACGCCTGCAACGTTTGCAAGGAATCCGTTTCTTACCCACTCGTCACCTATCATACCTTGAATACCCGCAGCAGCTGCCGCAGTTCCCGTAGTCGGAAGAACTTTACTTAAAGCCGAAAGATTACCGAGAGCCATAAGTTGATTTCTGCTTACACCGTTGACCGCTTCAAGAAGCATAAGAGCTTTGTTCCAGTTGTCCGCGCTGTACGAATCGAACTTAAATGCTTCAGGCATATATTTTGCATTGCCGAGCGCGGTTTTGAATTTGGAAATCATAACCGCATACATTTTGCTGTAAGCTCCGCGCATAAACGCCGCAAAGTATTTGCCTGCTTCGCCGCCGACAATATCCTGATACCATTTGATTTTGGTCTTTGCTGTATAAGGCTTCGGTGTGATAGCAATTTGAGCTTTGTAAAGATATTGATACGGTTTGCTCGAAACAGAACCCCACGAATCGTCGTCGAAAACAAAGAAATCGTTACTTTCGATTTCAACTATTCTCGATTCTCCGAGGCGAGTATTCGCACCCCAGTCAATAAGTCTTTCGGTCGCAGACGGAATAACTTCGGGGAAAAGCGGAGTGATAACTTCTTGAGATATGTACGCTAAAGCTTTCCAAAAAGTTTCGTTTTTGTAAAGCGAACGGTCCGCCCTCACCTGCTCCATATTTGTATAGAAGGGCATATCGAGTTGTTTAAGAGCAACCGCTGCACAGTAAAGCACTGTATCTTCCCATATTCCTTTTTGGAAAGAATTGTACTTGTCGCCGAGTTTAGAGTTGAATTTAATTACGTTCTCCTTGTCCATTTCGGAAAGCTTACCGAAATATTCCAAAGTAGCCAAACGGCAACCCGAAATTATTTCATCTCTGTTGAGAGTTCTTATCCTTCCGTTCTCCCCGTTAAGTTTTATAGTCTTTTCGGCAGAGTTTGTTTTATACGCAAAGAGATTGTTAGATATACTGTTTAATCTTTGTACGTTCATTTTCTTTTATCTCCTTTATTTATTAAGCGGTCGCTTTAACGCTTCTCATAATGCGAAGAGTAATTTTTTGACCCGCATCGTAGCACCCTTCGGTAAATCTCTTTGTAGTATCTTCTACTACCGCATAAATGCCGCCGTCGGTAGGCGCAGCCGCAACCGCAACCCACAAACCGTTGACGATTTTCGCATAGGTTAAAGTGGTAGAAGGCGCGGTAGAAAAGTTGCCGATGCCGAAATTATATTGTTCTCCGACGATAAGTTCGGTAAAATCACCCCTTTCGTCTTTCGGAATGGGCAATCTAAGAGTCTTACCCGCAAGATTGACCGTAAGCCCGTTGCCATCGGTAACTTTATTTACGTCGTAGGTATTTGCCGCATAAATACCTGTATGGTCGCCTGTAGCTCCGTCAACAACTCCGCTTGCCGCTTGAGTCATATACCAACTGTTGCCGTTTTTAAGTCCGTCAGCCGCGGCAAAAGCACCGCTTACGAGCGAAAACGGATTTTCATATCCTTCAAGAGGAAGACGCGAGCTCTTTACACAAAGAAAGCCCGCCGCGCAATCGTCGCCCGTGAAAACATTTGAGCTGAAAGAACCAAATTTACCTGTAATGTTCTGCGTATCGTTTCTCTTGCTGTTGGAAACGTATACTTCAAATGCAGTATTTGCAATTTTAGCCATTTGATTTTTCTCCTTTTTATTCAAATTTGTTTATAAGTTTTTCAAGGTCGTTTTCTTCTTCGCTTGCGGAATTTTTCTTTATATCATTCCACGCAAATTGATTTTTCTGTACCTTGTTTTTTGCCTTGCCTGCTTCGATGATTTTGCTCATACAACGAGCGTCAACATCTTTGCAAGCTCTTTCCTCGCCGCAAAAAGCTCCGTCTTTGTTTTCGCATTCTGCATACTCTTCGAGCTTTTCATCGGTCATAAGGTCGTCGCATTCGTTTTCGACAATATCCGCGTCTTTATTGCTGTCTTTTATCTCTGCAAGACGCTTTTTTATCGCTTCTCTGACTGCGTTTACCCTACGAGCCTTTTCTGCCTTTTGCATTGCTTCAAGCGCGTTCAGTGCAGTAGTTTTTTCGCCGTTTGCTTTTTCAAGGTCGGATTTTAAGGATGCTATTTCAGCGTTAAGTTTTTCCGTAATTAAATCTACGGGGACTTGTACACTGTCATCACCTTCGCCGAAACAAGCGTTGACTGCAATTTCGGTTGTCAAGCCTACCGCTATTTCTTCACCGTTCTTTTCTGCGGTAGAAATATAAGGCACGCCTTTATCCGAAAGCAAAGCAACGTTCTTTCCGTTTACTGCAAGAACTGTAAAATTAGGAAATTTGTTTTCCAAATCTTTTACTTTCATTGTGTTTGTTACTCCTTTTTGATTTTTTTTGTTTTGCGGATTTTTGTTTTTCTTTTCTGCCTGCTGTTGTTGTGCAGAAGCAACCCGTAACGTCATCTCTCGGACTTCTTTACTTCCAATTGCAGACAAGGCGCGGATATTAGCGTCAGCCACGGCTGGCTTAATATTCAGACCTAACACTGTGGTGCCGAGTACCTGCCATTTGGTAAACACTTCCGTTGTTCCGTCCATATACATTTCGTCAACAAGCGTTTCGATACTTATCGGCATTCCCTCAAGTCCCTGTTTTTTGAGTTTTGCCACAAGCTCCTGTGCATACCATTTCCAGATATAACCCGTACCAACTATCCATTTTTGACCGTCTTTTACTTCAACTCGTATATCGCTTTCATTTTTGAAGTAACCGACAACTCTTTCTGCCGTTGCCGACATAAAAGAGGCTGTAACGCTACCGTCGGCGTTACGAACTTCCTCGAAATTGTGTCCATCTCCCACGTTGTTTCCAACGTAGGCAACCAAAATCGGCGTGCCTGCAAACAACTTTTTGTGCTCGTCAAGGCGTTCGTATCGCCAGTTATTACGGTTCGTTATATCATTCAAAAGCCATAATTCGACTTTTTGATACCAGTCTTTTGTTTCGGCAAGCATTTTTAATTCGCCTATAAACGAATTAACTTTGCCACCCGCCGTTATCGTCTTAAAATTTCCCATTAGTCGTCTTCCTCATCTTCTAAATAATCTTTGCACCAACTATCAAAAGAGGTCTTGCTTCCACCGTCGTTTTGCCATCTGAATCCTATCTCAAGGAATTTCGTGTAATCATTGCTGTTATCCAGCATTAACTCTTCTGCCTTTAATGCCATTGCCCTAAATTCTGCGTTATCGGTGTTTTCGTGGAACTTTTCAAGAGCTTCCTGTATATTTTCAAGAGTTCTGATTATAAACTCGACAACACTGTCTAAATCCTTAAATTCAGCCCTCCAGTCGAGCATAGGTGTTTCGGGATAAATCTGCATAAGGTGTCTTTCGTGGAGAAGGTCGCCAAAATCGTCTAACCGTTCTAACGCTTTATGCGCCTGCAAATGAACGATTTTGCTCAAATTTGTCATCCCCTCTTCGATATAGAGATACTCTTTACAAGAATCAAGAAAACGGTTACAATCAAGATAAGCTTTTGACACGGCTATCGAACTATCCCTTAACGGGGAGTATTTATTACTGTCGAAGTTGTAAATATCTTTTAATTTCACGCTGCTTCTCCTTTTCAAAAAAAATAAGGGCTACAAGCGAATTTCGTTTTACCGAATAATCGCTTATAGCCCCATTTGGCTCTCAACTCCCTTAACCACTTTTAAGGGCGCATTTTATTTAGTTTTTATACTCTATTCTGCGTTTCATTGCCAACAGCACATTCCGCAGATATAAATCGTTTTGCAGGTCTTGTACTGAATACTTATCTTCGGGATATAAATTGATTTGCTTTCGTAGTTCTTCAGCCTTTTGCTCCGAATACTTTATTTGCTTATCAAGATATTCCAAAATAATTTTGTTTTCCTCGTCTGTAAATACTCTATTACACATTTACTATCTCCATAAGAACTTTTTTGCTTATTTCAAGCACTTTTATTCCGTTCTTTGATTGTTTTATTTCCGCGTCGTTTCCACGCTCTAAAATGTCTATGACAGCCTTAAAAAGACACTCCTTTTCTTGGGGTTGAAATGAGTTCAATGATTTATTCATTCTTGCTCACCCCTGCGTCCACAGACTTTTCCTTACTATCGGATATATCTTCCGATTTTGGTCTACCTGCTGTTTCTTTTTGTGTCGTTTGTTGTGATTGCTTACTCTGTGTATAAGCCGTTTGTGGCACTTGGTACTCGTCAAGCAACTTTAGCCCCTTTATTGCATAAAGCATTGCCGATTTATCTACCCAACTTTGTCCGTCTAATGCCGACAATGTAAATAACGCCGATATATCGCCTATATCTAATGCCTTTTGTGCGTTTTCCCGTATCTCTTTTTCTGTAAATATTGTGCCAAACATCTTAAACGACCACGAATATTTGAGATTGAGCCTTTCGTAAAGATTATCCATCATTCTTTCAAACTGTGAATAAATCGTGGCGGTTGTAAAACGGCTCTCAATTTTCATAGAAGCGTCAACTTGCGAAGCCTTTACGTCGTCCGTTACGGGTATTAACCCCGATAACCCAGCCTTTTGCATACCATAGCGGTTAAAAGATTCGCTTATCTCGTTCGCGTTAGCACTTTCTGCAAAATCGTGAGATTTGATATTCTCAAACGGTGCAGAATAAAACGCCGTACCGCCTGTATTATTTGCCGCCATTAACTGGGCAAACAGCGTTTCAAAATAAATTCTTCCGCCGGGTGATAACTTATACGGGTCGTCAGGCGACGCGCCCGCGTCATCTCGATATGGTATTTCGCCCGTAAATATCTTTATAAGCGGATTAAGCAATAAGCTTAACTGTGCCGCTTCGTAATCGCTTTGTTGGCTATAAGTAAGCATTAAGCCTGACAAAGAAGGTGCAACAGCTGTTGTCGTGTCATCTATTTCAAAAGTCCAAATTTTATCTATCGGTAACGATACATAATACATACATACTCCGTCTTGCACGAACGCTTTGGGATTTCCGTATGCATTTTTGTTCACTTTTGATATATTCGGGTAAAACTGTCTTCCGTCGTCGGAAGAGTATACAAATTTCTTATTAGAAACTTTGGAAGGAATCTCCTCGAAAATCCTCCAAAAATCATTCATATACGGCTCGAATAAATCACCGAATTGACGATAATCCGTTCCTATTTGCATAAAATACATTAGGTTAAAGGACACGGTATAACCCGATATATTGTTAAATCCGATTAACTGACACCAGTCGGACGGCAATTGTTGCATAAACGCATAATTAACTTTGTTATGTACCTTATCAATATCGGTCCTAATGTAATAAAATATCTTTCCTTCGTTAATTGCCTGCCCCGTTATCTTATGAGCAATCGCTTCGGGTTTAAGAATTTTATTAAGCTTATCTAAAAGAATCGCTTCACGCTTAAAGTCCTCTCTTCCTGCAATTTCTTCGTCAATATATTTAGGCTTAAAGTAATATCTATAGGTTGAAATGTCTTGATAGGTTTTTGTCACCTTAAAGTACGGATAAGCTGTCCATCTCAACACTTCGGAAGTTTGCCTTAAAGGTTTTTCGCTTTCGTAAGGACGGCGGAGCATATCTCCTATTTCTTCTTTCGTGTAGTCCGCTGGTAACGAAGAGATTGCTTTAATTCTGCTGTTTTGTATCGGAGCAAAATTAGCCGTTCCGTAACCTGCTCTCATAAAAGCGGAATAAATACCGTCTATAGGTAAATATGCGGCATAAGACTGGGCGAGTTTATTGAATTTAGCGAGCAAGCCACCCCATACAGAGGTCGATTGTTTCTTCTCGTTTTCAGGCTTTTTTGCCGTTCCTTTATCCATACCTTTCTAATCCTTCTTTTTGCGCTTTTCTTTTTTCAATTCTTTTTCAAATTGTTTAATAAAGTTTTCCAAAAAGTCCAACGACTTTTCTTTATTCTTTTTCATAAACTCGGCATTGACCTTCATCTTACAACCCAAAAGCCAACTTTTTTCTTCTTCGGTCAGTTGTTTCAATAAATCGTCGGGTACTTCCACAAATTTGCCGTCAGGTTTTTCATTTGAAAAAACAAGCATATACTTATTATGGCTTCCCACAAACGAGTAAGTTATTTTGTCCGATATAAATTGGAATTTACCTGCGTAAAGTTTGTACCTTTGCACCTCTTCCATAAATCATCTCCTACGAAGTGAAAGTAAGTTCGCTCTTATATTGTTGCTGTTATGTATGATTGTCGGCGTACTGCCTTGTTGAAACTTTTCGATAACTTCTGTCCAGTCGTTTTTTGCCCTGTATTTTTCTTTTTTTAGTTCTTGTTCAAGGATTTGAGCCATTCTCAACGCGTACTTTAAGCTACTGTGTATATCTCGCTGTATGGCAGGTGATTTTCTTCTTTCTTTTTTGCCTATACCGTTATCGTCTATTTTTAAATTTTGGATTTCTTGACATAGCTCATCTGTTTTTCTGTAAGGAATTATTATTTTCCCGTCCGAGAAATCGTCTTTTATGTTATGAAAATTTTTATAACTATCTATGCCATCTCTAATATTGGAAGTAAGTAATTCGACATTCCCCTGTTCAAACTCAACTCGATAATAGTCAATCATTGAACTTTCATCGTCAGTGCCGCCTGCCCTCGTTGCTTTTAATGGATATATGCACCTTACAGAATTAGGCTGTTCTATTTCCCTATTGTAAAAGTTCAAACAACTTAAAGTCGGCAATCCATCGTTCATAGGCTTCATAAGTTCGTCGATAACGTCTTTACCTACAGCTCTCGCGTCTACAACGAGATAAGTAGGATTTCCACCTTCTATGCAGAATTTCCACCATAATTCTTTAAGTTTTTTTGCTTGAAGATATGCCGTCATAGGGGGCGGCGCACTGTCAACCCAAATCGCTTGTTTTCGGTATTTGTCGCGTTTAGTTATTGTGTCAAACCTTGTAAGTTTAAGCACTGTATCGGCGCATTTTGCGTTTCTCGTTGCATTTTCATACGCTACGTCGTGACTTACAATATAAATCGCATCTAAATCTCCGCAATGCTTGTTTTCCATTACTTTCAGTTTACGAGATTTGGATAACACTTCGTCCGTAAGCATAGGACTATCGCCTGTTCCCGTGTATCGAGCGCAACATTCTCTTAACCAGTTTTCGGCAGACAAGGACTTTTTTAAGTCCTTAAAGTAATTTATATCCCTAATATTTGATAACAATGCCGCTTCCCAAGATATATCGCAAACATATCCCTCATACGGATTGTCATCAAACAACATATCTTTTAGGCAGTTGTTTCTTAATTCTGTATAAGCTCTATTCGTTTTACTGCACGCATTGCCTATGTGACAATGCTTTTGATTTATGCAGATATTGTCTATCTTTTTATTTACCATACGATTATCTCTGACGGTAGGGTAAATATCTTTTATAAATTCTTCTATCGGAAACGGCTCTCCCGATTCTTGCCCGCATTCTTCTCCGCAAACTTGCCCCGTTGTATCACCTCTCGGTGAATACATCGTAAATTCGCTTCCAAACGGCGTTGTTATCCTGAACATATTTTCTCTGTCATTACGTAACTCCCACGAGTTCGCAATAACGGAATAAGACTTCTCTATCTCGTGAAATGCTTGCGTTGCCAACGTCGCCGCTTGTTTTTGATTCGGGGCAACATACCTTATTTTGATACCGGGAAACAAAATTCCTTCTATCATTTTTTCAAGAAGCAGACAAAACGTTTTTGTCAATCCTCGAACTCCCGTTATGTATGTATTTCTATAACGAGCAAAGATTCGCATTATAAAACGCTGCGGCAGCTCTAATTGATACCTTGCATTTTCATCTCGTACTATATCCGCAAAAAGGTCAGGATACCAACGAAAAACGCTAACCATCAGAGCAACACTTTCTTTATTTACACTGTCATAATCAAAGGCTTTTTCGGTTTCTTTGTTTATCCATTTGTGCAATCGTTTTGAAAATGTTTTTCCCTGTGCTGCATAACCGCTGGGCATAATATCCCCCTTTTTATTATTTTATATATCAAAAATTTTTCATTTACCGCTTGGTCGGTCTAACCTTAACACTTCCTATGAATTTTGATTTTTCCAAATAATCCTTGCTCTCTTCTTTCTCAAACTCATTGTTTGTATCTTCAAATACTAAATCGGGAGATAACTCTGTTGACATTAAGGCGTTTGCATTAGCCATCATATTGTTTTTTATTCCGAATATCATTTGGTCTACCATATCCAAAGGATAATTATATTTTGTCGATTTAGTCAAATTCAGTAATTTTTTTCTCGTTGTGTCGAAATCAAAAAATTTCCCTTTTTCAACCAACCCCGCGTCTTCTAAAGCTTTAATCTGTGCGTCAATCTTAAAGTTTTCAATAGGTTTCTCGTCTTTTTTTCTTAACTGTTCTGCGGCTTGTATACTATCAATCGATTTCTGTATTTTATCAAATGAAGTAACATCGCCTATAGAAATTAAATACTCTTGTACAAGCTCTAATCGACACAATTTTTTTAATGTGTCCGACAATACTTCGTCTATATTTATTCCTTTATATCGAGAAATTTTCGCTTCCAGCCTACGGTCTAATTCATTATAAAGGTCTGTCGTTAAGTCTAACTTCTGCCAAAGAGGTCTTGTTCCCCATTGTTCTCTTTGCTCTTCCGTTCCTTCCTGTTCGGCAATAAGTTCCTGCTGTGATTCCACATACGCTGAAAAATCTGTATAACTCATTTTTGCGCCGAATATTTCTCTTATATCACGGACGCTATCGCCAAAACCACGAAGTTTACCGTGTTTTTCAAGTTTCCCTTTCTCTTTAAGAAGTTCGCAATATCTCTCCCATTTGCCGTCGCCTTCGCTTTCGGCAAACTTATACGGCAGAATCAAAGGCTCAAGCGGCAAATTTACCATTCCGCACAACGCCCATAAAGCTATACACGTGCCGTTTGCTTCTTCTATCTGTTTAAACCGCTTGTTTTCACAATCCCAACAGGTATAAGCGTTTTCACGGCTATTTTCTTCAGTAAGAGGCGTTCCGCACATACTGCAACAATATTCAGTTTTTAACGCGTTGCCATTCGCCATTCCTTACCTTCACTAACAAATTTTATACGGAAAAAAAAAGCCGAGTAAACATTTCTGTCTACTCGGCATAAAACCATATCGTTATGATTTTTGAGATTAAATCACCTACAAAGCCAAAGTAGAGCGGCGCAGATAATACATTCTCAAAATCTATTCTTGTGTTTTAACACAATATATTCAATTTTCAATTTGATTGTACCACTATATTTTGTATTTGTCAATGATTTTAAAAAAAATTTTGAATATCAACCCTAAAAGGCTGATTTCACCTTGCAAACATACATAACTGACCGTTTGCATCTATTTTATTCAATCTATCATTCGCTATTTTATAAGGGTGCTTGCATACTCTGCAAAATTCTTCAAGTATAGAATAATCTATCCCATAGGCAATTTCTTTGCAGTTGTCGGCGTTTTTTAACGCCGACTTATATATTCGGGAGGCTTCGGTATTTTTTGACACACGCTCATACTCAGCGTGATAATTACGTTTTTTTCACCAAAGCAGCCGCCACCCCCATTACCTTCAAAGCCGTAAGGAATGTCGCAATAAACCAAATCAATTGAGCCGCTCGGTAAATCTTTAATTGCCTTATAAGCATCTTCATTATAAATTTTATCAAGCTCAAATCTTCCAAGCATATCCGTTGCATTCTCCTATTTCTTCGATTTTATAAGTTCTTTCCACCTGTAATTATATTCAAATTCTGCCAACGACCATAAAATATTTGTTTGATAATGTGATTTGATAAATCCGTATTTTTTATGTTTACCGATTTTTACCAACTTCCCCACGTGCCTATACCCAAAAATAAATGGCGGAACGTGTGTTACTAAATCCGTATGATTTCTTATCACTATATATTGCGCCCACCTTTCTTTAAGAGCTTTCTTAACCTTAAAGCCTGCATACACACGAGGACTATCAAAGCCTATCCCCCAAATATTATCGCGTATGTCAGGTCTATGAAACCAACAGCATTCGTGGCATAACATTGAAAGCGCACCGCCGTGGCTATATCCTACAACGATTATTTCACGTATAGAAGAATCCTTAATCTTTTCTATAACAATATCTTCGATATATTTCCAACATTTCAAAAATCCTCTATGTACACGATAAGGTATTTTCATATCCTTATACGGTCTTTTAGCAAACATAAAGTTATGCTTCCAGTCGAGTTTTCCGTTAGAAGGTTCAAGGTATATGTAAAGCGTAGGTCCTTCTTGTTTGAAACAGTAATCAACGTCTTCGCCTACTGTGATATATTTTACGCCACAGTCAACATCTACAAATAATTTAGTCAAGCAATTCATTTCTTTTATTCCCCTTAAAACGGTAAGTAATCGTCGTTTATTTCAGATAGCGGTTTTCGTGTTGCTCGTGCCGGTTTATCATCTTCTTCTACATCTTCTTGTTTGGTGCTTAAAAATTCGATATTAGACACGTTTATGTTCCAACCCGTTTGTTTAACACCGTTTTTATCTTCATAGAACCTTGACTGCATTTCGCCCTCTACAAGAACCTTGCTTCCTTTTTTGCAATATTTTGCAATTACTTCCGCTCTTTGCTTCCACGCGGTACAATTGAAAAAATCAGCTTGTTTATTCCCGTCTTGGTCTTTCATTGACCTTGTTACCCCCACGGAAAAGTTGCAATATGCCGTTCCGCTTGAGGTTTCAGCTAAATCTATATCTTTTGTTATGTTGCCAACGATTATTATTTTATTCATTTTCTGACTCCTTCTTTATTTTTTTTAATTTTCTCATTTCTTCCTTGAAATGCTTACAGTCGCCTTTACACCTTTTCTCTGTACACTTAAAACATATTTCTGTTTCGGGTGTTGTTTCGTAAATTATTGCGTTTACAAACGCGCTTATGGGTTGCTTTTCACTATGGATTGTTCTCTCATAATACACCTCTAACCTTTCGCCTATATATCGCTCTTTCGCTACAATTGTAAATTTTGGCAAGTTCTGATTTTTTATAACAGTCATACATATTCTCTTCTATAAATATTTTGTCTTCCTCAAAAAAAACATCGTCTTTGGGTTCAAGCGGTATAATGTACAACCGAAACCGTTTACTCTTATGTCGTAAGTACCACGCTTGGTTTTGTGTAATCTGCATTTCATTTAAGCTAAAACCGCAATCAACAAAATTATCATTACAGTCATATATAGCATAAAGTTTTTTCATTTTACACCTCTTTTAACCGCTTACGTTTTCGGGCAATGCTATGTACCAAACGATTTTCCAATGGTAGGGATTCCCTGTAGTGTTTTCAACCTGTTCGATAACGTAACATACATTTTCGGCTATGCTGAAATAATCCATTTTATATTCATTCTTGGCGACGTTAAATACAAGACCTATTTCTTGTTGTCCTTGGTAATTGTTTTCGTATGTAGACTGCACCGAAAAGTAACCTTCCGCACTGTAAAGAAGTTGCCCCGTGTATAGATTTACAAACGTAATCTTTCGGTAAACATTGAATTTATTCGCTTCCTTTTGGATATTATGTTTCATCGTATCAGCCTGATTACAACCGATAGAAAATACCGTCATTACGGCAATCGTTATAGCCAACATTATTTTAATAATCTTTTTCATAATCTTCTCCTTGTTTTTATCTTTCTTTTATCTCTTCGACAAACATCCACGACTGCGGCGGGCGGGTTAAATTGTTTGTGCAAACGCCGCCATAATCGTTATCGGCAAGGCAATCGCAACTCAAACAATCGCCTTTTTCTTTTGTCGGGCAAGGCTTGAAAAACTCGCTTAACTCTTTCGGCTTGTCGTAAATCTTTAAGTCGGATATATGCCAGCCGTAAAGTGTTTTACCACAGCCATAATCGTGAAATTGTTTGAACGATAAACAAGTCGCTTTTAAGTCTTTCTGCAATGGGAAATATGTCGGCTCAACGCTGCCGTCGTATGTTATATATTTTTTACAATTCCATTGAAAAACTTTATCGCAGATAAACTCGCCTATTACGCACATACCGCCCGAATGATGACAAGTCATTCCGTTGCCTAATTTAATTGAAGCGTCACCGTGTGTCATATAGATATAAGCCTTAAACGGAACATCTTTTGGGGCAGTCTTCCTCACTTCAATTCGTTTCTCGTAAATCGGCTTGCCGTTTTCAGTTTTGCCTATCTCGTGGCAGATTTTCTCGCACCATTGCGGGCGAACGGAAAGTAATACATCGCTCATTTTAGCCTCCTATAATTCCTTTGAAAAACGGCTTATACTCTTCAATGCACTTTAACAAGTTTTCTTCGTTATAATGAATTACGCCACGAAAGTCGCACTCAAAGACTCGTTCGCCGTTGTATTTGATAATCAAGTAATCACCAGCCGATTTGCGGCAAACTACCTGAAAAATCTCATTTCCGTAATCGGCGTTATCGTCAGCGTATGCGCCGCAGGTTGCCCTGCTGCCGTAATCGTTGTATGCCGTGTAGGTTTTTTTCTGATGTTTCTTGCGTCCGTCTTTTTTCTCAAAGCCCATTTCTTGCATTGCTTGCTCGAATTGATAGATAACCCCATCAACCCACGCATCTTTCCAGTATTTTATCAACTTTTCTTTCATTGCTCTTCTCCTTATGGTAAATCGTCTTCTTCCGGCAATATGTTTAACTCTCTTAATTTCGCCACCTGCTCGGGAGTTAAATGTCTTCCGTAAAAAATGTATGGCTTGACACACTCTGTAAGTTTTACATACCCCTGATTAAGCAAATCTTCGTCATCAATGTTGTGAGCATAACAGTAGGCAAAGTGAGCAGAGCCCCAATATCCATTTTCATTGCGGCATTTTTCAACATCAATTAACTCTCCTGTTGGTGTTATGTATCCAGTCATTTTATTTTAATTCCACCCCGAACAGTCTTTTTGTGCTTGCTTGCAAGCCCAGCAACGCTCGTAGCAATCTTTGTCTTCATCGTAGTATATACTGTCGCCGAATATTAAACATTGTTCACAGTCGCAATCATAATAATCGCAAGCCCCGCAATCGTCGTTCGCAACATCAACCATAACCTTAATTTTCGCCATTTTCAACCTCCTTTAACAAGTCCGCCATTACATCGTTAAATATACATTCGGGTATATTATGCTTCCATATAAAATTTGCCAACCGTGCTTTCAACTTTTCTGTAAACTCTCTGACGGCTTGTGCTTCGCGGTCTTTTATAAACTTATCAATCGGCTTTTCGTATTCTCGTTTTTCGGCTTTCAGTTTAAGGTTTTCATTTGCGTATTCAACGAGTTGAGAATTAAGTCTTTCTATTCTCTTTTCAAACTCGACTCTTTCTTCGTTATACGTTTTTATTTCATCATCCCTTTCTTCGGGCGATAAAATTACCGCTCCGTAGGGTACTTTCCGATAACCTGCATTATAAAGAGCTTCCGAAATATTTAATATCTGACTATCAAAATAGGGATATGGTTCGTTAGTATAAGGTTTTCTACAATCAGCCTGCTTAAACCCTTTGATTATCTCTTTCTTCATTTCTTCTATAATTTTGTTTTTCATTTTACCACCTTTGTTTCTATTGCTTTTTCTACACTCCAACCCCTTTTAATTCTATAAAGCAAAGTTGACGGATTTAACCCTTTTTCTCTCGCCCATATAGTTAAAGGTTTTTTGACACCCTTATACTCTACAAAGTGAGTATCGTGTTTGTTTAGATTTTGTTTTTCCATACTTACCCAACGACAATTTGACGGCTCATAGTCTTTGTTATTGTCTATCCTATCAAGAGTGCATTTTCCAAACTCTAAACTATCATCGTACCCATTAGCATATGCCCAATCATAAAAAGCCTGAAAATTATAGTGCCACTCATCGCACATACCAATACCCAAATCACCATAATACTTATAAGACGGATTTGTTTTTGTGTAGCAACGTCTTTTTATATTGTTCCATACATTAAACAGTCTTGTTTGTGTTTTAAAATGTTTTGAAATGCTTTTTGCTCTTTGTTCTTGACCATAACAACCACAAGAAAGCGTTTTGCCACCAAGTAAGGCGTTTTGTGTAACTTCAAGAATTGTTTGTTTTTCACAAGAGCATTGACATTTCCACTTTGTCCTCCTTACACCTTGTGGGCTTACATAGTCGTCTGCTTGCTCGATTACTGTCAATCTACCAAATTTTTGCCCGATTAAATCTCTTCTGGGCTTTACCCTAATCTGCTGTTCTTTGTTCATAATATCTCCTTTTATCCATTTATCCACCAATCAAAATAGTTATCGTATGTCAACCCACCATTCGGCAAGGGTTGAATATTTGCCCCCCCTATTTTGTTTCCAACTATCGTTCGGCATTGTTTTTTCTATTTCATCTGCAAGTTTTTTGTAAAGTGCTTTATATTTTGGATAAGCCTTAAATTCTTCTTGTCTATATTTACCCGCCATAGGGCAACCAATACAACCCACCCGTGTAAATCCTTTGCCGTATAACGGGTTGTACTCTATTTTTCTTTCGTGAATATAATCCCAAACCTCATCTTCCGTCCAATATGCAATAGGATTTACAATAAAGTATTTGTTCGTATAGCAAGCACTTGTCTGTTTTACTTCTTCCGCTTTATCAAAATGAAACATTTGATGAGATTTTGTCCCGTAACTTTCTGTATTTCGAGTTTCTATGCTATCTCTATGGCTCGCACGTTTTACGCTTCCTGTTTTGCGAACACCGAAACTATGTGTCGCAAATTTCAATTCGGGAATATCGTTACGTTCTTTTAATTCTGCGCAACAAAACCGCATAGTTCTTGTCGGAAGCATTTTATGCTCTTTGCATAATTGCCAAAAGGTTTTTTTGGGATAATAAATGCGACAGTCAATTCCCTGCTCTTTCCATTGCTTGAATTTCCTTCTTATGAAGTAAACTGTTTCGGGAGCGTCAATCCCTGTGTGATTATGTATAACGATAAACTTTACTCCGCTTCTGATAAAAAGGTCTACAAGCACTTCGCTGTCTTTTCCGCCGCTATAACCTACTACATAGCCGAGCGGGTTTCGCATTATGCTCGCTTCTTCAAACTCTTGTATCAACTTTATCGCTTGATTAACTTTGTCATATTTTGTTCCGTCAAACATATTTAGTTGTTTGTTCATTTTTCTACTTCCTTTATCGTTATTCCGTATCTTTCTTGCATTAGTTTTTTCTTTATCTTATACGTTGCCGTTTTTGTAATTTTGCTTTTGCAATCTTCGACAACAAGTTTTCCGTTCTCCTGATAGGTAAAATCGGCGACGTACGCCGTTTCTCGGTGGTCTTCCGACTTATCTATCAAAACAAACCTTTCTTGGCATTTAAGGTCTTTTATACGCCCCGATTTTTCCAACAGTTTCAGTTCACAGTATCTATCTCGTTCCCATTTGCTATCGAATAGTCGTCCGTCGTACTCAACCTTTTCGTTTCGGTATTTTCGCTTCTTTTCTTTGGGTGGAGATTGACCGTTTTCTTTTAATCTTTCAAACGATTTTTTCGTATTACACTTAAATGCAGGACAATCTTCGTGCAAATCGCAAGGGCTATGTAATTTCCCGTATGAGCATTTAGATGCTTTTATACAATATCTCGGTATCATTTTTCTTTTTCTCCGCTTTCTTTGAGTATGCTTTCCTTTTCAAGTGTTAATCTATAACCCAAAGCACTTAATACCCATTGAGCGTTGTTCAATGTTGGCGTTTTTTTGTCGTTCACCCAACCCCTAATGGTAGAAGCACTAACGCCCGATATTTTGGAAATCTTCTCAACCGAACGTTCTTCTTTATTAAGTATTTCAGCCATTTCATCGGCTAACGAAAAGCTTTCCTTGTTTCCCATTTTTTACATTTCCTCTCTATCTTTATAGTAAACGCCTTCTATCCTTTCAACTAAAAGTGTCAACTCTTTACCGTTTTTTGTATTTGCGATAAATATCCTATCATCAACATTTTGCAGATGAATTACACCCGAAATAAATATTTCTTCGCCTTTTCCGTTTTGATAATGAATTGTCATAATCTCACCTTAAAATTTATATTTCTTTTCACGTTTTGCCTTGTTAGTTGCACCCGTTACGGCTTTTTCAATGTCATTATCGCCCTTTAACTTACGAACTTTCGCATCGCCCAAAAGTAAAGCCATTAACGGTGAATATGGTATAAGCATTTCGATACGCACTTCTGAAAAGTCTATTTGTTTTCCACTCGTACTGTCTACCGCTTTATGGTCGTAATAGATACCTGCAAAAATCACTCTGTCTTTTGCATTAAGCGTTTCAAGCAAGGCGAAAATCTCTTTGTTGTACTGCCTGCCATAGACTGCACAAGGCACGTTTTGGTATATGTACTTTTGCTTTGCTTCGTCGCTATTTCGCTGTACACTTGCCGTTATCGTAAAAGAGCCTTTTGCCGTATTTTTTATTTTTGAAAAGACTGCAACGGGTTCGCCTTTTTTAGCAAGCATTGTACCTACTCCGAAAACGTTAAGCCTTCCCATTGCATCTCGTGCCTGTATAATCACTCTGTATCACGCTCCGTTAGTTCTTTGAGTTTTTGCTTGGCTTCTTCTTCGGTTTTGTACTGTGCAAGAATTAAATTACTATCATCAAGTTCGCATACACACCAATCACCGTACTGCCAATCTTTCAGTATAAAATACCTTGGAATGAGCAACCCTTTTTCGATTTTATCTTCGAGTTCGGCAAGACGGTTATACATAGAAGCAAACTCGCTGAAGTCTTTTACTCGTCGCGAAGAATTATCTGTTATGTAAAAGTTATCGTACCTAAATCCTTTCTTGGTTAGTCTTTCATAATCCTTAAAATCAATCATTCGTCTATCCCCTTGTTGTTTTCGTTTTCCTTTATCCACTGTTCCTGAATTTTAAGGCTATCGCCACAAATTATGTTATTCTGTAAAATTTTATAAGCCATTGCGATTGCCATACTATTAGCGGTCGGAAAATTCTCTATATATTGCTCTAATAATCGCTTTCTACATTCTTCGCAATTATCTTCTTGTATATCTATGCCGACAACGCTTGCAAGTGCCTTTAACCCGTCTTTCGGTGTTTTACAGAGTTTATATTTTCGGGCAAGTATCTCAACAAGAAAATTACCCGTGCCGCACGCAGGTTCAAGAAACGTACTATCTATCCGTTCCCATATTTCAGGAGGAATAAGGTCGCACATATCTTTCACGATAAAATCGGGCGTGAAAACTTCGGCAAATTCTTTTACTCGTTGCTTACTTTTAATCAGTTTGTTCATCTATTTCAAAATCCATAAGACTTAATAAGTCTTCCAACCTTTCCTTTTCTTTCTTGCTTATAGCGTTGCCGTCTGTCATTTCTTTTGCAATTACCATTGCCGACAGCATAATTAAATGTTGACTTTGTTCTGTCGTGTTAAAATATCCTTTCACTTTATAAGTTCCTCTATCGTTTCGTTTACATGTCAAACATAGATAATTGCTCGGCTTTTTTCTTTTTGAAACCATAACTCTCTAAAAAGTTCACAAGTAGTTCTTCTGTAAAATCCCAATCTACTTTACCAATTTCCGTGCTACCCTGTCTTTTGATTGCGCCAAGTACAATTCCAACACACAACTTCTGGGTATACACAGAATATTCAGTTCCTTCTTTACGTAAGGTTATGTCTATGCTTTGCGGAAATTCGGTTATTTCTCCCTCGTATCCTTTCACAATTTGCCTGAACTTATCTTTTACTTCGTTCCAATCCATTAAATTAACCCCATTTTCTTTAATTGCCTTTTTGCTTGACGAATTGACGCTTCAACATTTTTCTTCCGTGTTTCATTATCGTCGTCGAATATTTCCGAATAATCTTTCAAATAATGATTCCCGCACTGTGAACGAACCCACGCTTTGCCACAACAATCAAATTCAAAATAGAATTGATACCCGTTTTTATCTTTTACCCAATCGCCTTTCTTAAACGGTTTAACACCGTCAAACATTGAGATTTTCATAAGTCCTTACTGCTGGAAGAAATCCGCTTGTTCTGTCGTTGCAGGTTCTTCCTTTTTCTTCCTTGTTTTCGTTTCTTTCTTTTCTTCTGTTGCGGCAGTGTTATTTCCAGTGTTGCCGTCTATTTCGTTGCTTTCGATTAAAGGTTGTTCTTCTGTCGTTCCGAAAAAGTCGTTTTGTGCTTCTGTCGGTGTTGCAAAAACTTCCGCTATCGTATTTTCGTTTTTCTCTTCGTACTCTTCCGCAGTTCTCATTTCGATTGACTTTGGAGCAATTTTTAATGCCCGACGAAGCACGAGATTTTTACACATTTCGTTCGTATGAGCCATCCACGGTTGACTTGCTTGCGATTCTTCCTTCCAATCAAGTTTTTCGCCTCTTTGCACTTTATCGTATAACTTACGGTCAAACGATTTGCTGTACCGTTCTGCCCATTTTAAGCATTTCTCCTTGCTAAAATATACCGAATAAGAAAAACCGTTTGTAAGGGTAAAATATCCAAGATAGCCTATTATCGGCAGATTTTCTCTTACGTCATCATCTGTTTCAAATTTGAAAGACGGTTTTCCGTTTTCAGGGTTTCTTCCGAGATATTCGCCTTGCCTTATTTCTATCGCTCCTAAATCTTTGAATTGACCTGACCTCATAGCAAGCTGAATACGTCCCGCAGTACCGATTTGAAACTGACATTGAGATATTTTTACATATTCGCCGTTTTGATTTTTTATAGTTTTCTTATACGGTACAAGGTAATACTCCCCAAGCGTAGGCGAGGGGCTTAACTCTAACGCTTCCCCTTGTAATGCCGCCGAAAGAATCGACGACGGCGAGCAATCTTGTAATGCGGGCGTTGCCGATACCGCTGCAACGACAGCGGCAACAAATCTATTTGCTCTCTTGCTATCTCTTAATGTTGTGTTAATCAGTTTCTTGTAATCATCTGTTTCCAAAGCCTGACTAAATGTTAATTTTTTCTGTCCGTTTTGTTGAGTTAAACTATTTTTTACTTCCATTTTTGTTTTCTCCTTATGATTTAATCGACCTTTCCGTATTTAATTCCGTTATCTCGTAAGTATCTGCCGAGTTCGGCAAGTTGTTGTTTCGTCGTCCAAACCCTGAAATCCGTTGCAAAGACTTCTTCTGTTTCGTCTGTGACAGTTTCTTTTTGGGATATAATCGGTTTTTCAGGTATAGGCTGTATGTTTTCCTTAACTTCTTGTTTTCTCGTTTCTACGGCTTGTTTTTCGACTTTAAGACGGCTATCGTATGTAATTATGTCCGTCATAGTATGACCTTCGGCATATCTGACAAGCAAAACGCTTTCAAATTCGCTCTGCAAGGCTTTAATTGCCGTCAGTTCGTTTTTAACCGTTGCAATCTTGCCGTCTATCTCTTCAAGCACCGTGTTTGCCTTTTTACCTTTATTCAGCCATTTAGGGTCGAATATCTGTTTCCAAGATTTATAAGCCGTTATTCCGTTTTCTTCCGCTTTGGTTTCAAAGTAGTTGCGGTAATGGTTTTCGAGTTTATCTTTTATCTCTTGTTCCGCTTTCGTAATCTGCCCCCAAAGATTATCTCTCGCCGTATTAAGTACCGCCGTAACTTCTTTGAGTTCTTTCTCGAATATCTCGTAAGGTTCGTTGTATTCCTTTTTAACCTGCTTGCGTTTATCTTCGATATTCTTAACAACCTTGTTTATGTCGGCGCAACGCTTTTTAGCGTTTTCAAAGTCTTTGTCTGTCGCAAGAATTAAATTCCTATCGGCTTCCGTTTGTCGTTTTGCCCATTCTCCGAGTTCTTCCACGTTGGAAAGTATCTGTGGAAGATTTTTTACAAAATCGTCTTTTACAACAAAGTCCATTGATTGCGGTACTTGTTGCATTGTGTTAAGTTGTTCTATTGCTTTTTCAATTTCCATTTCAGTTTCTCCTTGTTAGTTGACTTCTATAAACTCTCCGTTTTTTAATTTGTAAAAAGTATCTTCTTTAATTTTTATACCGTCTATCTTTTCAGTCTTAACGCAAATAGGAATATTGTATTTTTCATTTTCGTCATACTTCCATTCCGAAAGCGTTATCCACGAACCGATTTTGCCTTTTGCAATAGCCCTATCCCCAGCGCAGCAAATTACCGAGTGTTTGCCTGTTGAGGTTATCTGTGCGGAGTTGCCCGAACTTCCTATCTTTGCGGAGTCGCCCGAACTTCCTATCTGTGCGGAGTAGCCCGAACTTCCTATCTTTGCGGAGTAGCCCGAACTTCCTATCTGTGCGTAGTCGCCCGAACTTCCTATCTTTGCGTAGTAGCCCGAACTTCCTATCTGTGCGTAGTCGCCCGAACTTCCTATCTGTGCGGAGTAGCCCGAACTTCCTATCTTTGCGTAGTAGCCCGAACTTCCTATCTGTGCGGAGTTGCCCGAACTTCCTATCTTTGCGGAGTTACCCAAACTTCCTATCTTTGCGGAGTCGCCCGAACTTCCTATCTTTGCGGAGTTACCCAAACTTCCTATCTTTGCGGAGTCG
>ERZ808278.243-NODE-243-length-42161-cov-4.144564_pt1 | contig 42161 bp, 45 predicted proteins | sample MGYA00521239_ERZ808278 | MGnify/ENA primary metagenome ERZ808278 (study PRJEB31516, sample SAMN03275600) | gut metagenome | biome: mammalia-associated habitat; material: feces | host: Papio cynocephalus | place: Kenya | collected 2012-07-17 ... | reverse complement strand
ATTTTTTCACCAAATGCAACCGATTATTTGTGGAATATCTCCGCACACTCTCCCAATCGTGGATTTTTGAAATTTGATCTTGTATCAGTTGACATTCGGAGACTTCTGTGCTACAATCAAAATATCTATTTTTCCGAAAAGGAGCAGGGGAAATGAAAATCGGAATCACTTCTTACTACTTGGATCGCTACGGTTTAGATGCCGGCATGGCGCGTATGCGCGCGCATGGCTATGAATCTTTGGATTATGGGGGGATGATTTCAACGGATGCCCCGTTGTTTTCCGGTGCGGAGGCAGAATTTGCGGCGCAACTGACCACCGTGCGCCGCGCAGCAGAGCAGAACGGCATTACCATTTTTCAGGCGCATGGACCATGGCGCTTTCCCATGCAGGACGCAACGCCGGAGGATCGTGCGGAGCGTTTTGAGAAAATGGCAAAATCCATTCGCGGATGTGCGATTCTCGGATGCCCGCATATGGTGATTCATCGGATCATGCCTTTCGGAAAATGTGATTTGGGCAACGCGCAGACCATTGAGATCAGCCGCGATTTTGCGCAAAAGCTTGCGGATGTCGGGCGGGAATACGGCATAGTTGTGTGCCTGGAAAATATGCCGTTTCGTAATCAGGAACTTTCCACGCCAAAGGCGCTTGCCGCTTTTGTGCGGGAAATAGATCACCCGAATCTGAAAATGTGCTTGGACACCGGTCACGTGAATGTATTCAGAATTTCCTGTGCCGATGCTGTCCGGCAAATCGGAAAGGATCTCTTGCGCGTTTTGCATATTCATGACAATGACGGCACTATGGATCAGCATCGGACGCCGGAAAATGGTACGATCGCATGGAAACCGTTTGTGCAGGCGCTTTCAGAGATCGGATATACCGGTCCGTTCAGCTTGGAATGTAACCTGCCTTTGCAAGCAGACGAAGCAACCGAGCTTGCGTTGGCACAAACCACGCGTAGAATCGCAGATGCCGTATGAAAGGGAATCGCGTTTACAGAAACGGGCACTTTTTTTGTAAAAACGGAAAATCCCTTGCATTTTTGTGAAAAGTCCGATAAAATTTAAGTATTCTTTGCATTTATAGTTCAGATGATCTGTCAGAAGAAAGGAAATCTGCAATGTGGAGTTTAGAAAAGCTATTTGAGGAAATTACCCTGCCGGAGGACGCCGTAAAAATGGTGCGTGCCGATCTTGCAAAATGGAGCGCGCATCCGCTTTATCGGAAATTGTATGAATGTTTGCGGACGAGCGGCAGAAGTTTTTGGAATTTGGAAAAGGAAGTCAAAGCTGCCGCACCGACGCTGGAAACCAATGCGGAAGAACTCGCGCTGGTCTTGCTTTGTGACGCAACGCAGATGATGTATGCACGGTTTTTGGAGAAGGGATATTCGGAGGAATTGTTTTGGCACAGTTGCCGCGACATCCGGTATAAGATGATGGAATGCAAACAGGTGCGCGGACATTACGGTATTTTTGTACTGTCCTGGTACAGCCTGTTTTATCTTGCGGAACGTCTGGAATTGGGCAGATTGCAGTTTGAACAGATTGCATTTCCGCAGGAAAGCTATACTGACGGAAAAGTGACCTTAAAAAAAGGAGATCCCATTGTCAATATTCACATTCCCTCTGCCGGTCCGCTGACTGCCGCGGCAGTAGAGGATGCACTTGCGCAGGCTACCCGCTATTTTGATCTGCGCTATGACGGTGCGATGTATTGTTATTGCCATTCCTGGCTTCTGTTCCCGCCTTATCAGGAGGTGTTTGGCGCAAACTCCAACACCGCACAGTTTGCAAAGCGGTTTGATGTGTTTCATGTGGAAGAAAGCAAGGAGTTTGACGATGCGTGGCGGTTGTTTTCCTGTGATTATCATGGGGATCCGGATGCCCTTCCGCAAGATACAAGAATGCAGAAAGCAATGGTCGCCTATCTGAAAACACACACTGCCTATGGCTGTGGTTGCGGGATCCTGCGTTATGACGGCAAAACAAACTGAGTTGCGATGAATTCCCTATGCAAAAAGAAATCTCCGTAATACATACGGAGATTTCTTTTTGCTGAAAAGGAGCCTTTTCCTGCGGTTATTTCAGGTCATCCTCATAGAACAGTTCTTCCGTTTGCGCAAGAATCTCGCGTAAATGGGCTTTGGTTTCTTCCGACGCGGGACAGAGCGGCAACCGTAACTCACCACCGCATTTCCCGCAAAGTTGCATGGCGTATTTCAATGGTACCGGATTGACCTCTGCAAACAATGCCCGGATGAGCGGATAAAGCGCAAGCGCTGTTTTGGCGCTTGCAGTGGGATCATTTGCAAACCATTTTGCGCAAATATCATGCACCGTGTGCGGCAGAAGATTGGAAACGACGGAAATCACCCCGACGCCGCCCACAGACAACACAGGCAGAATCAGTCCGTCATCCCCGCTGTAAATCGGCAGATCATCACCGCAAACGGCGGCAATTTCGCTGATCTTGTTCAGGTTACCGGATGCTTCTTTGATGCCTACGATCCGCTCATGTCGGGACAGTTCCTTGCAAACGGGAATCGGCAGATCGACGCCGGTTCGGGAGGGAACATTGTAAAGGATGAGCGGGACATGAACCGCGTCTGCGATTTTACGGTAATGGGAGATCAATCCTGCCGGCGTCGCTTTGTTGTAATAGGGGGTGACCACTAAGATCCCGTCTACCCCAACTTCATCGGCATAACGGGAAAGCGCGACAGCGCGTGCAGTGGCGTTGGCGCCGCATCCGGCAATTACCGGAACGCGCCCCGCCGCTTTTTCGACCGTGAAACGGATGCAGGCGCGCCGCTCCTCGTCGGAAAGTGTGGATGCTTCGCCGGTGGTGCCGCAGATCACCAGCGCGTCAATGGATTGTGCAATTTGTTCTTCAATTAAATTGCCGAGGGAATGAAAGTCCACGGTGCGGTCGCAAAACGGCGTGACGAGTGCCGTGGCGGCACCGCGAAACAGCAGTTCTTTACTCATATATGCCTCATTTCTCGGTGGAAAATCAATTCGGTACAGACCTGCCGTACCGATGCGGCAAACGAATCTTTTCAAACAGCCATCCCCGCGCATGCGTTCCACCTTTCTTTTGCGGAGTTGGCATGGAAAATTGAAAAAATACTTGCAAAACGGATGAAAATTTGTTATAATAAAAAATAAATTTTCCGCACGAAAAACACAAAAAGTCTGCTTTCGTGCACGGGAGAACCAACGCGGCAAAGCGGGTTGCTTTGCGCAGAGAATATGCCATCGCTTGCGCGTTTTATAGGAAAGGACTTCCCATGATAGAAAACGAACGAATTCCGACCAATCTGACCAAACAGGATTTTTATTACGATCTTCCCAAAGAGCTGATTGCGCAAACGCCGCTGGCACAGCGGGACGCTTCGCGCCTGTTGTGTGTGAATCGCAAAACAGGAACCTTCGCGCATCGGCATTTTCATGAGATTCTGGAATATCTGCATGCGGGGGATGTTTTGGTCATCAACGATTCCCGTGTCATTCCCGCACGACTCTACGGTGTAAAACCGGATACCGGCGCAAAAATCGAAGTGGTGCTTTTACGCCAGCGCGGACTGGATATTTGGGAAACCCTGACGCATCCCGGAAAACGTACAAAGCCCGGCACTGTTATTATATTCGGAGACGGTTTGCTTTGTGCCACGGTGGAAGGCGTAACGGAGGGCGGAAACCGGCTGTTGCATTTTACTTATAACGGGGATAATCTGTATTCCATTCTGGACAGAATCGGACAGATGCCGCTCCCGCCGTATATCACGGAAAAGCTTTTGGATGCGGAACGGTATCAGACGGTTTATGCGCGGGAGCGGGGGAGTGCCGCCGCACCGACTGCCGGTTTGCATTTTACGAAGGAACTTTTGGAAGCGGTAAAAGAAAAAGGCGTGAAGATCGCCCCCGTGATGTTGCATGTAGGGCTGGGAACGTTTCGCCCGGTGAAAGAAGACAAGGTGATGGATCATGTGATGCATACGGAGTATTGTTCCGTATCGCAGGAAAGCGCAGACATCATCAATGGTCGCACCGGCAGATTGATCTGCGTCGGAACCACGTCTTGCCGCACGATTGAAAGCGCGGCGGATGAACAGGGAGTGGTACATCCGATGCATGGGGATACGGGGATTTTTATCTATCCGGGGTACCGTTTCAAAGCGACGGAGGGCTTGATTACCAACTTCCATCTGCCGGAGAGTACCTTGCTGATGCTGGTATCTGCATTTTCTTCCCGTGAACTGATGCTTGCCGCCTATGCAGAGGCGATCAAAGAACGGTATCGCTTTTTTTCCTTTGGGGATGCAATGTTCATTGAGTAAGCGACGCATGTGTTTCAGCGAAGAAAAACGGTTTCCACGTTTTCCGAAAAAAAGCACCGGCAAATCGCATGCCGGCGCTTTTCTTCAGAATTCTACGATCATTCCGTCATAGGCAACCTGAATTCCGTAGGGATGCATGGCTTCCTCCATTTCTTCCTGCAACGCCCTCCCGTTGTGGGAGAAATGGCTGACGACAAAGATCGTCCGATCGTTTGCCATGCCGGTTTCTTTCATGGTTTGCATGACGGAGATACAAGTGTCAAAGCTCAGATGACTGTTGGTCCAACCGGTTTGAAAAGCACCGGTGGCATCGAGCGAAACAAAATCAAAACAACCGAAAGCGCGTAGTGCGTCCATGCTTTCTTTGGACAGGATGCCGGTATCATGGGCATACAGCATCCGCTTCTTTCCGTCCGTCAGGGCATAAACGACGGGCGAGGTGTCCGGTGCATGATTGGCGCGTACCGCAAGAACCGTGTGCCCATTTACGGGAAATGGCGTCCCGACCGTCAGAAGCGTGGCGTCCGCGGTATGGGCAAAGCGCGCGGGATTGTTTGCAAACACCGCGGAAATTTGGTCAAAGGCGGCGCGATCCGCGATGTAATGTAACTTGGTTTGGATGCCGGCGGCATAACCCGGAGCGGACATTTCCATATCGTTCGGATAAAAATGATCGGAATGGCTGTGCGTAATCAGACAATGGGTGATACGATTCCAATCCGGTGAAAAGCGGAGATGGTGTGCGACCGTATCGGGACCGAAATCCAGCAGGATCTGATCGTCAATTAACGCTTGCGCGCGGGTGCGAATATTTTTTCCACCGCGCTTTTGCGCGGTGCGGCAGGTATCACACTGGCAGAACAGGGAGGGGATTCCTTCATAGGCTGCGGTACCGTAATACTGAATTTTCATAGATCAGCGCTCCTTTTGCAATACGTATTTGGTCTATGTGTTCAGTATAGCATAGGTCTTTTCTTTTTGCAAGCAATATTTCAGCCGATGGATAAAAAATGAGGTTATTCTGAAAAAACAATTCTTGTTTTTCTGGGAGGTATTTCATGCGCGCACCGTTTCAGATTCTTGCAATTCCATATCGGAAAACCGACGCCGGTGATTTGTTTGGCGTATTTTGCCGCACAGATTCCGCACAATGGCAGTTTATAGCGGGTGGAGGAGAAGACCAAGAAACGCCGCTTGCGGCGGCAAAGCGCGAGATCGCGGAAGAAACCGGCGTCTTTGCGGATGAAGTGGTTCCGCTTACCAGTTGTGCTCATCTGCCGGTTTCTGTGATTGCTCCTGCTCGTCGGGCGCATTGGGATCCGCATCTGTATGTGATTTTGGAATACGCTTTTGCGTTTGCATGTCCGGAGCAGGTAACGCTATCATCGGAACATAGCGCGATGCAGTGGTTGACATATCCGGAAGCAGAAAAACGGTTGCAGTATGACTCCAACCGCACCGCGTTGTACGAACTTTATCAAAGATTACAGGAGAGAAAAAATGAAACAAAGCATTTTTGATAACGACACCTTTTTTGTGCATTATCAAGCGCTGCGCGCAGAGAAAGGCAACTATAATGAATGTTTGGAACAGCCTGCTATGCGGAAGCTCCTACCGGAGGTCGCGGGAAAACGGATTTTGGATCTTGGATGCGGATGCGGACACAACTGCGAAGAATTTGCCGCACGGCATGCCGCCTGCGTGGTTGGTGTCGATCTTTCTGAAAAAATGCTTGCCGTCGCAAAGCAAGCGCAGACACAGGATCCAAGATTTTGTAAAACCATTACATATCACGCGATGGATATGACGGAAATCGCATCTCTTGGACAGACGTTTGATCTGTTGTACAGCTCTCTTGCGTTTCATTATGTCGAGAACTTTCCGGCGTTTGCCAAAACACTGTTTGCCTGTACGGCGCCGGGCGGTTACTTGCTGTTCTCGCAAGAACATCCGCTCACTACGGCAACGATCGGTGGAAAGCAACATTATAATTATGACGAAATGGGCAATCCGGTGTCGTTTACCTTTTCCGATTACGGCGCCTCCGGTAAGCGCAGTACTTTTTGGTTTGTGGATGGAGTGGAGAAGTATCACCGCACCTTTTCTGAGATCATCACGGCACTGGCACAAGCCGGATACCATATAGAACAGGTTGTGGAGCCTAAACCGGAAGCGGAGGCGTTACGGTTAAATCCGAAGCTGGAGAAAGAGCGTATCCGCCCAATGTTTTTGATTGTGAAAGCGAGGAAGTTGCAATGGAACGTACGGAAACCGTGATTTTAACCAATATGTGCATGATCTGCGATGCCAAGGGGAATGTGTTGGTAGAGGATCGTGTGGATCCGGGCTGGCAGGGAATTGCTTTTCCCGGCGGTCATGTGGAATGGCATGAGCCGTTTACCGACGCTATGATTCGGGAGGTGAAAGAAGAAACCGGACTCACGGTATCTGATTTAGAACTTTGCGGGCTGAAAGATTGGATACGGGAGGATGGTATTCGTTATGTGGTCTGTCTGTATCGCACCGGGACCTTTTCCGGTACGTTACGATCCTCCGCAGAAGGAGAAGTATATTGGGTACCGCTTTCCGATCTTCCCAATCTGCCACTTTCCAGCGGTATGCGCGGCACCTTGCAGTTGTACGCAGATCGTTACCTGTCAGAGCAATTTTTTCAGAAAGAAGAAAACGGTAGCTGGCGGGGGATCTTAAAATAATTTGCATGCCGATTGAAAAACGATTGCAAATGCCAAAAGAATGATTTTCAAAAAGCCTGTGCTTAGAAAAGCACAGGCTTTTTGAAAAATATTTGAAACGGGAGAGATTTTCGGAAGACATGGTTCATTACAGGTTGATTTTTTGCAATCGTTTGATATAAAAACCTTCGGCATCTTCCGCTTGGGAGGCTGTTTGCAAATGCAGATAGCAAAGACCGTTTGCAAGCGCAGGAAGCGGTAATACAGCAATCTCGTGTTCCTCTGCCCATACGGTTACCATCTGCCGGTCACAGTCATAGCGAAGCGTCAATGTAAACCATTTTCCATACGGGAGCTCCTGCTTGTTCGGCAAATAGGACATCGGCGCAAGCTGTGCGACATATTCATCGGTCGGATTCAACCAGGTATCGGAGAGAGAAATGCGCAATGGCATTCCGCGCCGGTAACAGCAGAGCGAAATTTCACCGCGTCTGGAAGCTGGAAAATTCCATACCGCGCCTTGCAGATCATTCCGGCTACGCGGATCATGCAGGGTGGAGAAGAACAGCACATCCTGCGGATAGTGTGTATAATCCGGCTCCGGCATCATTGCCACGGTGTTGTAACGGTTCCAATGGCAATGACCGGAAAACCCACGGAAATTACCGGAAATGCTGTGTCGGAATCCAAAGGTACTCAGATTTCCCATCCCACAGCGGAAATCTTCTGTGCGCGTCGTTTCATAGATCCATTGAATGTCAAACAGAAGGACGGTTCGCACGGCATCACTTTGTCCGATTGCGATCAGAATTTTTCCCTCCGGCAGTTCTTCCACCTGAGCTTGGTGCACACTTTTGTCCCGACTGCTGAAAGGATCCCCGTGTGTGCGGAAATCCGCATCATTGCGTAACGGATTCAGATACAGCTCGCGGAATCCGATCCAAGTTTTTCCGTCATCCTCCGAAATGGCTACATGTGTGGCATCGCGGTTTGTAAAAACATCTTCCCACTGTCCTTCTTGCTCCGCTTTGTCCAGTGGAGGAATTTGTCCTTTCTTTTCGGTTTCGGCAAGCGGGCGCGTATTGCACCAGAAGCATAGTATGCGCCCGTCCTGTAATCGATAAAGGGTGGGCATGGTCAGCGTGGCGTAGAATGGGGAAGGGCGAAGCGGCGTCCAACTTTCTCCCCCGTCAAAGGATTCGGAGAAATAGTGGAAGTCGCGGGAAGTGCGGCAAAGCATCAGAAGCGAACCGTCGGAACGCTCTGCAATTGTCGGCTCACAAGCGCCGTTCTGCCATCTCGGACCTTTGTGGGGAAATTCCACTTTCATCGGCGGTACCGGTGGAAGTGTGACTTCTTTCCAGCTTTCGCCGTCGTCGTCCGAGTACCAAATGACCGGATGTAACATCGGATAATCCCAAAGTCCGGGAAAGAAATCGCGCCGCTCTGCCGCAACGATCAGCCGCTTCCGATTTTGCAAAGCAATCGGCATTCTGCCATTTCCGAAATCGCTGTCTGCCACTTTGAATACCCGTGGTGCATGATCCTCCGGCGATGTACCGATGGCGCAGTATAACCGGTCATTTTGGGAAAACAGTTTCAGATACCGTCCGGAATAGGGACTGCGAAAGGCGGATCCGAGTGTTTGCAATACCGGAAATTCCTCCGCCGTATCCTGGATTGGGGACTGCGGCAATAAATGCAATTTCCAGGATAAACCCAGATCGCAGCTCTCATGATAGACGATTCTGCCGGGGATGTCTACGGAATGTTTCCAGATGGTACCGTAGTGGCGGATCCGTCCATCCGGCATCACACATAAGCCGCGAACCGCATCCTCCGCCTGTGATAAAACCGGTGTCGGCGCATAGATTGCACGATAAAGTTCCCGATCTGTGTCGGAGAGCGTTGCAAACCGTTCCATCAGCGCCTTTTGTGCTGTACAGTCAGCCATTTCAGATTCCTCCTTCAAGATACCGCTTAAGCGATGTTATCTTCAGTATAACAATGCATGTGCCGAAAGTCAAGCGCTTTGGGAAGAAAGCAGGATTTGCAATCCTTTTGCGGAAAATGCAAAACAGATGGGAACTACGGTTAGGACGGGTTCTCCATCAAACAGAAAAAATAAAAGATACCATAGAAATTGCATCTAAGGTATCTTTTTTGAATAGGGTTATCTTTGAATCCGACCGCTTCCGCCACTGCGGAGCAATGCTTCGACTTCCTCTACACTGACCAGATTATAGTCTCCCTCAATGGTATGTTTGAGTGCGGATGCCGCAACTGCGAATTCTACCGCGTCCGAATCGGTATATCCGTTCAGAAGCGCATAAATCAATGCACCGTCAAACGAATCCCCGCCGCCCACACGGTCTACAATGTGAAGCGGATATACGCGGGAGAATGCGGAGGTGCCATCCGTGTGATCGTAGAGCATTGCAGACCAGTTGTTGTCGCTTGCGGAAACGGAACGCCGAAGCGTCAGGGCAACATATTTGCATCCGAAGCGTTCTGCAAGTTGTTTTGCCACGCTTCTGCAAGCGTCAAAATCGACTGCGTCGCTTGTGGGATCTGCGTGAGGCGCACGAATTCCGAATAATTTGTCTGCATCATCTTCGCTTGCAAAACAAACGTCCACATATTGCATCAGGTTACCAAGTACTGCGGAAGCCTGTTCGATGGTCCATAATTTTTTGCGGTAATTCCAGTCGCAGCTGACGGTAAGTCCCTTTTTCTTTGCGATTTGGCATGCCTGTAACGTGATCTTGGCAAGGTTTTCTCCCAATGCCGGTGTGATCCCGGTGAAATGGAACCATGTTGCATCGTTAAAAATTGCGTCCCAGTCGAAATCCGCAGGAGAAGCCAATGCGATGGCAGAACCCGCGCGATCATAGATGACGTTGGATGGACGTACCGAGGCGCCTTTTTCGCAAAAATATAAGCCTACGCGGTCCCCGCCGCGCGTGATTTTGGTGGTATCCACCCCGCGCGCACGCAGATCATTGACTGCAATTTGCCCGATGGCATGCGTGGGGAGCTTGGTGACGAATGCTGTGTCCATGCCGAAATTGGCAAGCGTTACGGCTACATTGGCTTCGCCGCCGCCTACATGAAATGCGAGCGTGTTGCTTTGAATCAAACGATCATAATTTTGTGGGTTCAGCCGAAGCATGACTTCACCGAAACAAACAACTTTTTTCATGTCATTTTCTCACTTTCTGACAAGATGTACGCCAAAACCGAAAAATTCTTCCGCGAAATAAATCAGCTTCAGTTTTCCGGCTTCATCGTATACTGCGGAGGAGGTGTCAAACGCATAGCCTTTTCGGGTAAGGTAAGTCACTGCGCGATCAACAAAATGGGTGCCGATCGCAATATGACCTTTTGTGCCGCGTCCGCATCCGCACATCATTTCAAACGCGTCGGAGGAGAAGTAGCTCTTTCCGGTTGCATTGACCGGAAATCCGAACATCGCGGAGAACAGTCCTGCCGCAGATTTTGCGTCTGCGTCATCCGCGCAGTTGATGCCAAGATGCCGCAATTCAAAGCCAAGCATCAAATGAACTGCCTGTTCGGTCAGTCGTTTGATTTCGGAGAACTGTTTTTCCTTGATAAGCGAATCCTTTACCATGAAAGATCCGCCGCAGGCGAGGATTTTATCAAATTTCAGATAAGATAAAAGATTGGTTTCGTTGATCCCGCCGGTCGGCATGAATTTTACGCCGGCATAGGGAGCACTCATTGCCCGAATCATGGCAAGCCCGCCTGCCGCTTCCGCGGGGAAAAATTTCACCGTGTCAAGCCCCAGTTCCATTGCCGCTTCCACATCGGAGGGAGACGCGCAACCGGGCATGATCGGAATCCCCTTTTCGATACAGTGACGTACGACGTTTGGGTTCAATCCCGGACTGACAATGAATTGCGCCCCTGCGGCGATTGCAAAATCAGCCTGCTGGCAGGTTAAGACCGTACCGGCGCCGACCAACATATCGGGAAGCTCTTTTCGGATTTTTTCAATGGCTTGCGCGGCACAGTCGGTGCGGAACGTAATTTCCGCGACCGGCAATCCGCCGTCGCATAATGCTTTTGCCAGCGGGACTGCGTTTTCCAATGCGTCGATTTTAATGACCGGTACGATGCCGAATGCGGCGATTTGCTCTTTTATGGATGGCATGATATGAAATCTCCTTATCATATAAGAATCTGTAAACAAGGGTACGGAAAACTTTTCTGACTGTACGGAGTATACTTCGGAGGAGGGGAAAAGTCAATGCTTGGGAACCATTTTGCGCCAAAATCACAACCGACAGGACAGAAATTGCGCGGAAAGGATAACTTTCCGCGCTTACTTTTTGCGGTGTGCGTCCAGATAATCCTGCAGGATGATTTGTGCGCTGAGTGTATCTACGGTATCTTTTCGCTTTTTGCCGTGTGTGTCGGTGAAATTCAGAATCTGATGCGCCGCCATGGTAGAACAACGTTCATCGAATAACGTGACTTCCAATCCGGTTTTCTGTGTCAGAAGCTCTGCAAATGCGCGTACACGCGCACTGCGTTCTCCGAGTGTTCCGTTCATGTTGATGGGATGCCCCATGACAATTTTACAAACGTGATATTCGGATGCGGTATCCGCGATCAGATCCAGTAAAGCCGCACGACTTTTTGCCCGCACGGTGCCGATTCCACCTGCCAAAAACTGCGCTTCGTCACTGACGGCAAGTCCGGTGCGCACGTCGCCAAGGTCAATGCCTAAAATCCGGTTTCCCATGGATTACAGCAAGTTATGCGCCTGCGCAAAGGACGCGCTTTCCGCTCCGTCCGGAATGGAGATGGCGCCGCCCGTCCGCATGGCGGTTTTGCAAAAGACTGCGGTTGCAAAGTTTGCCGCGGCGGACAGAGAAGCGGTTTGCGCGAAATGATGGGCAAATGCCGCGATAAACGAGTCTGCCGCGGCAGTTTCATCCACCAGCGTCACATTGCAGGGGGAGGTCAGATTATAGTTGCCGGTATCATACAGGAAGCACCCCCGGCTGCCAAGCTGTAAGACAACGCGCGGCGTGCCGAATTTTTTTCGGATCTGGCGGCAAATTGTCAGACAGTGTTCAATGGAATTCGGTTCTGAACCGGTTTCCCGCCGGATAGACTCAATGCCTAAAATCGGAATAATGTTTCTGCTGTCCGCAGTGATGGAGGCGGAGGGGAGATCCCAAACATCGAAAAATACCGGAATGTCTCTGCCTTTTGCAAATTCACAGATTGCCAGCATCATGGAAACCGGAATTCCGCGCTTCAAAACCACGGCGTCCGGCATAGACTGAAAGGTTTCATCTAATTCATCCGCTGAAAACAGGCGGGAAGAAGCGGCGAAATCAAAATCCCGGCGTTCCTTTTCCGCAACCAGCGAAATGTGCATGGCGGTTTTGCCGCTGTCCAGCACGCTTAAATAACGGGTATCCACCCCTTGATCCTGATAAAATTTCACCAGCGGCAATCCGAACATATCGTTGCCGACTTTTCCGCAAAGGACGCACTGTGCGCCGAGTTTTTGCAGTGCGATCGCCGTAAAGGTGATTCCGTGTGCAGGTATTAGCTGATAGTCACCGTTTGCAACGGTAGTGCCCGCCGCGGGAAGTGTGGGGGGTTGCATGGACAATTCCATTCCGACTTCCCCGAATAGTAAGATCCGTGTTTTCCGCATATCAGCAAGACTCCTCTGTTTTTTACAATATATTTTTATTTATCTTATCATATTTTTTTCGTAAAATCAACCCTTTGCACAAATTTTTGCAATGGAAAACCGAAAAACTTTGCGCAAAAGTAGGCATTTTTTCAATCGAAAGGCGGAAAATCGAAAAAATGCAGAAAAAACGCGTTCGACAACCGAAAGCGACAGCTTTCGCATGCGGAATGCGTTAAGATAAAATTATGGCGGAAAGGAGAGACATATGGAACAGAATACACAGTGTCAAATCAAACGGGAAAACGGTGTCCTCACCGTAAAACTGCAAGGCGAGCTGGATCATTACTCTGTGGCGGCGATCCGGGAGGAGATTGATGCAAATCTTTGCGATTGTGCCGGAAAAGCGTTGATTCTGGATTTGGGAGCAGTGGATTTTATGGACAGCTCCGGACTTGGCTTGATCCTCGGACGGCAAAATAAACTCCGCGCCATCGGCGCAAGACTGATCTTACAGGATCCGACGCCGCAGATTGAACGCATTTTGCGTCTGGCGGGTGTGGACCGGACGATCCAGATGCGCCGGACAAGCGGCAATCCAACAACTTCTGCAAGGATGCAATGCGGCACATCCGTACCGCGGAAAGGAAGCACAAAACTATGAGAACTATTGAAAATGAGATGCAGATGCAGATCAGCGCGCAGGCAGAAAACGAACGGTTTGTGCGCAGTACCGTTGCGGCTTTTATTGCACGGTTGGATCCGACCTTGTCGGAACTTACCGATTTGCGCACGGCGGTTTCGGAGGCAGTTACCAATGCGATCGTACACGGCTATCAGAACCGCGGCGGTACGATTTACATATCGGTACAACTGTTTGCCGGACGCACGGTGCGCATTCGGGTACGGGATAACGGCGTCGGGATTGCGGACATTCCGCAGGCTATGCAGCCGCTTTATACGGGGGATCCGGAAGGGGAACGCGGCGGAATGGGATTTACGATCATGCAGAGTTTTACCGATAAACTACGGGTATGTTCCCATCCCGGTCAAGGGACGACGGTCACGATGACCAAAACGTTGGCATGACCGGACAGACGATTTCCGTCATGGAAGGAGGCACACAAGTGCAGGCAACCACCAACGCACAATTACTGGAAAAGGTCGCGGCAGGCGATCGGGAAGCGTTCGATACGCTGATTGCCAAAAACATCGGGCTTGTGCGCAATGTTGCACTGCGTTTTTGCGGACGCGGTGTGGAATATGAGGATCTGGTACAGATCGGTTCCATCGGTATGATGAAAGCGGCAAGAAGCTTTGATCCCGCATTCGGCACGGTTTTTTCGACTTATGCGGTACCGCTGATTATCGGAGAGATCCGCAGATGCCTGCGGGATGACGGAATTATAAAAGTCAGCCGGACACTCAAACAGCAGGGCGGACGCATTCTGCATGAACGGGAAGCCTTTTGCAAACAATACGGGCGTGAACCGCATTTAAGTGAACTTGCCGCACGGTGCGGTATGGAACAGGCGGATATGATGGAGGCGTTGAATGCAGTCAGTCCCGTCCGTTCCATGGAAGATCCGGTCGGAGAAGATGGGGCGACGCTGGGTTCCTTACTTTTCGATCCGACAGATGAAGTGGAACGCAGTACCGATCACATGGCGCTGACACAAACGATCCGCACCTTGCCCAAAGAGCAACAGCAACTCTTGTATTTGCGTTATACAAAGGAATTTTCGCAACAGCGCACCGGAGAAATTCTGGGGATGACGCAGGTGAAAGTGTCCAGAGAGGAGAAGAAAGCCATTGCCGCTTTGCGTAAGGCGCTTGGAAATTTATGAGTCTCAGGATTGCCCCGCATCTTTGGAAAAGCCGTGAATAAACCCGTTTACATCCGCGGAACAAACATCCCCGCCGACCACACGATCTTTGTAGATCAAAAGATTGGCATAAACTTTTCCCTCATAATTCGGATAGTTGGTGATCAGATACGTGTAGCGGGTTACGGATTTGCGCTTATAGTCGGATAAATCCAGTCCTTGCAGTTGTTGCATGGTGTTGTAGGTGGTAAAGATTTTGTCAAAATCCGCAGGAATGGTCACACTGGCGGTGTCATAGGGCTCCTCCTCGACTGTCCAACCGTATTGTGCAAGAAAAGAGATGCGATCTTTGTTGGTCGAAATATTGCGGAACACGATTCCATCGGAATTGGTATAAACACTGTGAAGCAGCGGCGTGGTTTTGGTCGGTAACACGATCAACAGCGTGACAAACAGGGAAGCGCAAACCAACAGCAGGGCGATGAATTTCAATGTGGACGCTTTCAGCGTATAAATGAACATAGCGAATCCTCCGATTTTCAGATTTCAACTGGGAAACGATTTGATACACTATATGGCAGTCGGCAGCGTTGTATACCAACCTGCCGACTGTTTTTTCTTTGACCTTTTGCAAAATGTTTTAATTGTGTATAAAATGTAAACTTTAGAAAAGCGGGGAAAAATCTAGTGAAAAAAATTGAAATTTTGCAGGAAATATGCTAAAATAAATCATAATTGAAATATATATTCCGACAGATTCTTCTGCCGGGTGGAGATAGAGAACAGGCGGCAAGCCTGCGTGTTGTGAGGAGCAAAAACATGAAAGATCTGATTGCTTATTTAAAAGACTCATGGAACAATCTTGCCGATTATATAAAAGGGTTTCATTTTTTGGATGTTGTAGACATCCTGCTTGTGGCACTGGTACTTTTTGCGGTATTCCAGTTTATCCGAAAGCGACGTGCCGGACGGTTGGCGGTTGGCATTTTAATGCTGGTTGCCGTGCAGTTCGGAAGCGAACTATTGCATCTGACGGCGATGAATTATCTGCTGAAATATGTCTGGCAGGTAGGATTGGTCGCGTTGATTATTCTGTTTCAGCCGGAGATCCGGTCGTTTCTGGAGCAGATGGGAAGCGGTTCCATTCATGGAATTATGAGCATTACGGACCGTTCTACGCAGAGTGATATTCAGAAAATTGCCGCAATTTGCACCGCAGCGTGCGATATGGCAAAAGAAAAAACGGGTGCGCTGATCGTTATTGAGCGCACCGTAAAGCTTGGAGACGTGATTAAAAGCGGTACCAAACTGGATGCGGAGCTTTCCCCGTTTTTGCTTCGGAATATTTTCTTCAACAAAGCGCCACTGCATGACGGCGCAGTGATTATTCGCAACGGCAGAATTTATGCCGCAGGGTGCTTTTTACCTCTGTCCTCCAAAAATGATATTGTGCGGGACCTCGGCACGCGGCATCGCGCCGCCATCGGTATGAGCGAAACAAGCGACGCGGTGGTTGTGGTGGTGTCAGAGGAAACGGGTTCCATTTCCGTTGCCTGCGACGGGGAACTGAAGCGTAATTTCAACTATACCTCTTTGCAGCATGAACTGGAACAGCGCTTGTTTATTCAGCAACATCATCGGGATAATGCGCCGGAAAAGGAGGAAGGAGCAAAATGAGAGAAAAAGAGAAGCCGACACAGACAAGCGACGATGGCACCTATGTCGTGCAACCGAGCCATGTGTTTAACATCGTTACCATTCTTCTTTCCGTACTTGCGGCAATTTTGCTTTGGATGTACTCGGTCAATGCACAAACCGAAAACGGATTGCAACTGGATGTTGTGGTAAAGAACGGCGCGGCGTTTGGCTATACGGACGGAGAGGTTGTCGGAACTGTCAATCTGACTATCAGCGGCAGAGTTTTGGATCTGCGCGATTTGGACAAAGACCAGATCGTTGCTTATGTGGATATGCAGGATGTGAAAAACGACGGTGCGGCACATAATTTTTCGGTGATGATCCGTTTGCCGGACGGCACATCAGATAAACTTGTTTCCTACAAATTCAGCGGAAGCGGAAGCCTGTCCCTGCAGCCGCGCAGTTAAGGAGCCTATTGTGCAGATTCTTCTGAAAAACATCAAAACTCCGGTTTCCGCTTCCGATGCGGAAATCGTGGCGTGTGCCGTAAAGAGGCTGCAAAAACTGGGCAGCCGACAAAAGGTGCGCGCCGCTTCTGTTTATAAACGATCCATCGACGCGCGTAACCGTACCCAGATCTGTTTTGTTTCTTCCGTACTTCTGGACTTGGAAGAAAAGCTGTCTGAATCGGTTTTACAGGCACTTTCGGCGGAGGTATTCACCGAAACTGTTCCGGTATATACTTTTGGCACGCAGCCGTTATCCGCTCCACCGGTTGTAGTTGGATTCGGACCGGGCGGAATGTTTGCGGCATTGGTTCTGGCAGAACAGGGATATTGCCCCGTGGTTTTGGAACGTGGGGAAGATGTGGATGCCCGCACCGCATCCGTTGCGGATTTTTACCGCACCGGTATTCTGAATACCGAATCCAATGTGCAATTTGGCGCGGGAGGCGCGGGGACTTTTTCGGACGGAAAGCTGGTTACACGGATCCATGATCCGTATTGTCGGTATGTTTTGCAATGTCTGCATACGTTCGGCGCACCGGAGGAGGTGCTGTACAATGCGAAACCGCATATCGGAACCGACCGGCTCCGGATCGTGGTGGCAAATCTGCGTGACCGGATCCGATCGCTTGGCGGTACGATCCTGTTTTCTACAAAAATGACAGGATTTTCGGTACGGGATCATCACCTGTATGCCGTGCAAACCACTGCCGGTGAAATTCCGTGCGGCGCAGTCATTTTGGCAACCGGACACAGTGCCCGCGACATTTATACCATGCTGATCGGACGTGGGTTTTCAGTGGAACCGAAACCGTTTTCCGTCGGGGTACGCATTGAACATTTGCAGGCGGAAATAGATGCCGCGCTGTATGGAGATTTTGCCGGTGACACCCGACTTGGGCATGCAGAATATACCTTGTCCAAGCGTGTAGGAGATCGTGCAGTGTACACATTTTGTATGTGTCCGGGCGGAGAAGTCATGGCGGCGGCTTCGGAAGCGGGTGGTGTGGTGACCAATGGCATGAGTACCTATAGCCGAAGCGGACCAAATGCCAATGCCGCCGTGGCAGTTTCCTTTACCCCCGCGGATTGCAGTGCGATGGGAATGACGCCGATGCAATTCCAACGTCATTTGGAGCAAAGCGCTTATCAAATGGGAAGCGGCGGCTACCGTGCGCCAATGATGACAGTCGGAGATTTTCTTTTGGGGACACGGGGAAGCGAGCCGACGAAAGTGATGCCGACTTACAAAAACGGAAACGGCACGCAGTTGGCGGATTTGTCCGCTCTGTTTCCTGCCGTGATTACAGAAATGCTGAAAATCGGATTGCACAGTTTTGATCGGCAGATCGCGGGCTATGCCGCTCCGTATGCGGTTTTGACCGGGCCGGAAACAAGAACCTCCGCACCGTATCGGATTTTACGGGGGGAGAATTATACCGCGCTTGGCTATGAAAACTGCTACCCGTGCGGAGAGGGTGCCGGATATGCCGGCGGTATTACCTCTGCGGCAGTAGACGGTATCCGCTGTGCCGCGGCATTGATGGCGCAGTATCGGGCGCCCTACAAAGACTTTTAATGCTTGAAAATGCGCTTGCCAAACAAATTATCCTAGAAAAAAGGGACGGGATTTGAATGAAACAGATTGCAACCGTAAAGTCGGTTTCGGGACAGACGGCAATGGTGACGGTTAAACGTGCAGATGCGTGTAGCGGATGCCATACCGGCGCTTGCTTTGGCTGTAACCGGATGGTCAGTGCCGTTGCACAAAATCCGCTTGACGCAAAGCCGGGAGATGTGGTGGATGTGGAATCGTCTGATCGCAGGATCTTGGGGTACGCGTTTTTGGTATTTTTATTACCGATTCTTCTTGCGTTTGCGGCTTATGCACTTGCAACGAAGCTTTCGACACTTTCCTTTTTGCCGTATATATGTGCCTTTTCCACACTTGCAATCTCTTTTGTGATTCTGTGTATGACGCAGAACCGGATTGCGGGAAAACAGCCGGCACTGGTCATTTGCCGGATCTTACCTCCTGTGCAAAATCAAGAATCTGGAGAATTTCATGAGTAAATCAAATTGGAATCTGCGCCTGCCGAATTGGCGGGATGATCCCGCGGTAGAACCGATCGCACAGGCGCTCGGCGTCACGAAAGTTACCGCGGCGTTATTATGTGCCCGTGGATACCGGACACCGGAAGAAGCGTGCGCTTTTTTGGAAAAAGATCAGTTACTTTTTCATGATCCTTCGCAACTGCCCGATATGGATCGGGCAGTTGCGCGCATAGAAGCCGCGCTTGCGGCAAAAGAAAAAATCACGGTGTATGGGGATTACGATGTAGACGGCGTGACTTCTACCTCTATTTTGTACCTGTACCTGCAAAGCCGCGGTGCAGAGGTTGCATATTATATACCGGAACGCTTTTCGGAAGGCTACGGCGTCAATTCTGCCGCGCTTGACCGGATTGCCGCTGACGGTACGACATTGTTAATTACGGTCGATACCGGCATCACTGCCGTGGAAGAAGCCAAGCATCTGCAAACGCTTGGAATGGATCTGATTGTAACCGACCATCATGCCTGTTTGGAGGTTCTGCCGGAAGCGGTTGCAGTGGTCAATCCGCACCGTGCGGATTCGGTTTATCCCTTTGCCGAGCTTGCAGGGGTTGGCGTAACGTTCAAATTACTTTGCGCATTGGAGCAAAATCTGCAAAAAGATTCGCATGAGAATTATTTGCGAAATTTATGTCAGCGTTATGCGGATCTGGTTGCGCTCGGTACGATTGCGGATATGGTACCGCTCACGGACGAAAACCGACTGATTGTTTCTATTGGCTTACGCGTCATGGAGCAGGGAGAACGGCAAGGACTGAATGCTTTGATCGAAGCCGCGGGCGCGGATCGCGGCGGCAATCGGAGCGCACAGAAGAAGCGGATTACCTCCGCGACGGTTGGGTTCACTTTGGCACCGCGGATCAACGCGGCGGGCAGAATTGGCTCTGCGGAAAAAGGAGTCTCACTGTTTCTTGCCAAAACATCGTTTTCTGCCAAGGAAATCGCCGCGCAACTTTGTGAAGATAATCGTCGCAGGCAGGCGGAGGAAACTGCGATTCTGAAGCAGATTGATGCCATGGTAGGACCTTGTCACGATTTCACGGAGGAACCGGTACTGGTGCTTGCCGCGAAAGACTGGCATCAAGGCGTGATCGGAATTGTTGCTTCCCGTGTGACCGAGCGGTATCATTGTCCGAGCGTTATGATTTCCATTGATGAAAATGGAATGGGGAAGGGTTCTGCCCGCAGTGTAGAAGGCATGAATCTGGTGGACGCACTGACCGCATGCAAAGATACTTTGGTACGATATGGCGGTCATGCACAGGCGGCGGGGTTGACAGTGGAAGCATCGCAAATTGACGCATTCCGCAAACAGATCAACGCATATGCCAAGACTGTTCTTCCCGCAGACTCCGATCCGGTAGCGCCGCTTTTCGCCGACCTTGTTCTGACGATTCCGGAAATGACCTTGAAGCAGGCGGGCGAGTTGGATCTTTTGGAGCCATATGGCTGTGCGAACCCGCAACCGCTGTTTTGTGTAGAGAACGCGCAGGTGGCGGAAGTCATTCCGATCGGAAACGGAAAACATACCAGACTGACTTTGCAGCAACAGGATGCGGTTCTGACTGCGCTTGCTTTTGGAAAAACGCAGGAAATGCTCGGAATAGAATCAGGCGATCTTGTCAGTGTAATCGGGCAACTGGATATCAACGAATTTCAGAATGTCCGCAGTGCGCAGATGATTTTGCGCGATCTCGCATTGGAATACAGCCCAAGGGAAGCGGAACAGCAGCGGCGCTACCGCCGCCTGCAACAAGCACGTCCGCTCTTGAAAACGGAAATTCCGGTCCGGGCGGAATTTGCAAAAGTCTATACGGCGTTGCGTACATTATTACCGGGCGGAAGCGGCGCGATGGGGCTTTTCGTATTGCAGACTGCCTGTGCAGGCGTGGAATTGGCAAAGCTACGCATTATTCTTGAAATCTTTACGCAAGCCGGACTTCTGCAAATGCAGGAACTTGCGGGAAGCGCCGCGCTTACTTATCGGTTTACTTTGCCCCAAACGACCAAAAAAGCGGTTTTGGAGCAGACGCCGCTTTACGCGGATATTTTGAGTCGCGTAGAACCGGAGATCGTACAGAAAGGGGAATAACGGAATATGGATCAGAACGACCGCAAAGAGTTGCCGACGCCGCAGGATGGAATGCAGGAATTGCTTGCGACGCTTGCCAAAAGCCCCAAGGGGTATGATGTGGAAAAAATCAAACGCGCGTATGAGTTTGCGGCGCAAATGCACGACGGACAGTTTCGTGCAAGCGGCGAACCGTATATTTCCCATCCGGTCGCTGTGGCAAAAATTGCGGCGCAAATGGGATTGGATACCGATTCCATTTGTGCGGCACTTTTGCATGATACCGTAGAGGATTGCGGCAGCAAGGTCAATCTGGATATTCTGAAGAAGCAATTCGGGAACGACGTTGCAATTTTGGTGGACGGCTTGACCAAGCTGGTGCAGATCAAATTTGCGGACAAAGAAGAAATGCATGTGGAAAATCTGCGGAAAATGTTTCTTGCGATGTCCAAGGATTTGCGCGTGATTTTTATAAAACTCTGTGACAGGTTGCATAATATGCGTACCTTGGGAGCGAAGCAGGATGAAAAACGCCGTTTGACGGCACTGGAAACCATGCATGTCTTTGCGCCGCTCGCACACCGACTTGGAATGCAACTGGTCAAACAGGAATTGGAAAATCTCTCTTTACAATATCTTGATCCGATCGGATATGATGAAATCAAACGGGATATTGAGGTCAAATATGGGAAAAACCGTTATGTTGTGGAGCGGGTACAGCGATTGGTCGGAGAAAAACTGACGGAAGCCGGCATTCACTACACATTGGAAGGACGGGTAAAATCCGTTTACAGCATCTATAAAAAGATGTATGGACAGAACAAACAGTTTGATGAAATTTATGATTTCTATGCCATCCGGATCATTGTGGATACGGAACTGGAATGCTACACCGTACTTGGCATCATTCATGAAATGTTCCGTTCTGTTCCGGGCAGATTCAAAGACTATATTTCCACGCCGAAGCCGAATATGTACCGTTCTTTGCATACCACGGTGATTGGGAGAGACGGTGTACCGTTTGAAGTGCAGATCCGGACTTGGGAAATGCATCGGATGGCAGAATTCGGACTTGCCGCGCATTGGAAGTATAAATCCGGAGAGCAAGGAAAACAGGAAATTGATGAAAAGCTCGGTTGGATTGCAAAACTTTTGGAAAATGACGACGATAATCGGGATTCCGATGAATTTTTGCGCGCATTGAAGGTAGACTTGTTCCATGATGAAGTTTTTGTATTCACGCCGAAAGGCGATGTGATTTCCCTGCCGCAGGGTGCAACGGTGATCGATTTTGCCTATGCCATTCATACTGCTGTCGGTAACCGAATGGTCGGGGCGAAGATCAACGGCACGATTGTACCGATTGATCGGGTACCGCAAAATGGTGAAATTGTGGAAATTCTCACCTCTCCCGCTTCCAAGGGACCTAGCCGCGATTGGTTAAAAATCGTGACGACCGGAGAAGCACGCAATAAAATCCGGCAGTTTTTCAAAAATGAGCAACGACCGGAAAATATTCAGGTCGGCAAAACAGAAATTGATCGGGAATTGCATCGCTTTGGCAGAAGCTTTACGGAAGCCCAGCGGCAGGAGATCCTGAGCGCCGTCGCGGAAAAATCCGGTATCCCGTCAGTGGACGATTTATATAATGCAATCGGCTATGGCGGGGTGACAACGGCAAAACTTGCGCCGCGTTTGCGTGCGGAATTTGACCGTGTGGTAAGACCTGCGGCAGAGGAAATACAGCCGCAGTTTGTTCCGCCGGTCCCGCAGGGTACAGGCGGTGGAAAAACTTCCTCCTCCCGCGATGTATTGGTGGACGGGGAACGCGGTTGCGCGATCAAATTTGCGAAGTGCTGTAATCCCTTACCGGGGGATGCCATCATTGCGTTTATCACCCGCGGCTTTGGCGTTTCGGTGCATAAAATGGATTGTCCGAATGTTTTGCTCAATCGGGAGAAACCGGAGCAGGCGGATCGCTGGGTAAAAGCGGAGTGGGAGAAACACGTCGCTTCCGAGCAATCGCAGGATATGTTTGAGGCAATGGTACAGGTGTTCGCACAGGATCGAATCGCATTGCTTGCCGATGTGGCAGGCACGCTTGCGGATATGCATGTTTCAATGCGTAATGTCACAACGCAACGGAAAAACACCGGCGATGTGGTGCTGACAATTTCGATTCCCTGCAAAAATACCAATCATCTGCGCGCCATCATCGGACGGTTAAAAGCCATTAAAGGCGTACAGGATGTGACACGCGGATTCGCATAAAAAATGAAAGATACAGGAGTATTCCGATGACAGCAGTGATTCAGCGCGTCAAGCGCGCGGCGGTGATCGCCGATGGAGTGCCGGCAGGAAAATGCAAAGCCGGACTTTTGATTTTGCTCGGCGTTTTTATGGAAGATACCGAGACAGACGCGCAGCTTTTGGCAGAGAAGATTGCCAAGTTACGCATTTTTGAAGATGAGAACGGAAAAATGAATCTGTCCGTAAGGCAGGTGGGCGGCGAGGCAGTTGTTGTGTCGAATTTCACTTTGTGCGCGGATTATCGTCATGGAAACCGACCGGATTTTTTCAAAGCTGCGCCTCCCGCACAGGCAAAGCCTTTGTATGAATCTTTTTGCATCTTGCTTCGGGAAAAAATCGGACAGGTGGAAAGCGGCGTATTCGGCGCCGATATGCAGATAGATTTGCTGTGCGCAGGGCCTGTCACCATTGTAATGGACAGCCGGATTTTGCAGACAAAACGCGAAAAGCGCGAAAAGGTAGAAAGGAACGACCTATGAATATGAAACTGACCGTGGAGGGAAGTCTGAATCTTTCCTATGCGCAGACCTTGTGCCTGATCTTTTTCCCAGGTTCCAAATTTGCGCAGACGCAAGAGGAAAATCCGAACGCGCCACATGTCCGTATTTGTACGCAAGCCCGCACCGAGGGGGTATATGCCCGTGCGGAGATAACCGCTGACGGGAAATTTTCGTCCTATGAATGCACAGAGCCGTATCGGGAGCAGTATCCGTTGGTCCGGACTGAGAAAATCGCAGCTGGCCGCGCGATGCTCAAAGCAGGGGAAGCATTGCTGGGATATACCCCTCCATGGGGAATCATGACCGGCGTGCGCCCGGCAAAACTGGCACAACAGTTGCATAGTGCGGGATTGCGTAGCGAAGAAGTACGTCGTACCTTAACAAAAGAATACTTTGTCAATCCCAAAAAGGCAATGCTCTTGACCAAAGTCGCTCGTAACGAACGCCGTGTGATGAAGAAACTTGGAAAACAACCGACTTGCAGTGTGTATATTTCCATTCCGTTTTGCCCAAGCCGATGTGCCTACTGTTCTTTCGTTGCATATTCCACCAAGCGGTTGCTGTCTTTGATTCCCGCCTACTTAGAGCGACTGAAACGCGATATTGTTTCTACTTTTTCTACCATTCGTGGTCTTGGGCTGCGGGTTGCGACGATCTATATCGGCGGCGGAACGCCGACCATTTTAAGCGCGGATCAGATTGCCGATCTGCTTGCCTGCATCGGGACATGTGTCGATCCTGCCTCTTTGCTGGAATATACAATGGAAGCGGGCAGACCGGATACGATCACGCCGGAAAAGCTTCGCGCCGCGCTTGCAGGCGGCGTGAACCGGATCTCCATCAATCCGCAGACACTGAATGATAACATTTTGAAAAATATCGGGCGCAATCACACGACCGAAGATTTTTACCGGGCATTTCATATTGCGCGGGAGTGCGGCATACAATATATCAATACGGATTTGATTGCGGGATTACCCGGTGACAGCTTCTCCGGGTTTTCAAAGTCCATGGATGAAATTATCCGTCTTGCGCCGGAGAATATTACGGTGCATACTTTCAGTGTGAAAAAATCAGCAGACATTCTCAAAAGCGACAGTATGATTTATTCTCGCACCGGCGGCGATACCGCCAAAAGTGTAGATTATTCGCAGTTGCAAACAGCGCTTGCGGAATATCTGCCGTACTATATTTACAGACAAAAAAATACGGTTGGAAATCTGGAAAATGTCGGTTTTGCCAAAAAGGGCGCGGAGGGACTGTACAACATCTTCATGATGGAAGAAGTACACAGCATCTTTGCCTGTGGCGCGGGCGCGGTCACCAAGCTTGTTGCACCCGGAGAAACCCATATCGAGCGTATTTTCATGCCGAAATATCCATATGAATATCTGAATTTGCCGCAGGATGATTCCGTACGTCAGCAGATTCTGGATTTCTATGCCGGGAATTGGGGGATTTATGAAAAAAACGGAGATGCATCTTCGCACAGATGAAGAAAAACGTGCGTATATCGAGCGCTGTGAACAAGACTTTTTAGAGCGTTTACAGGCAACGTTGCATCAATTTGCAACGGAACTGCCGCATATTGTCCTGTTGTCCGGACCAAGTTGCTCCTGCAAAACGACGATTGCCCACCATTTACAGCAAACTGTACAGGCTTTGCATAAGCGCATGGCGGTTATTTCCATTGATGATTTTTTCTTGGATCGGGAGGCGCTTGACCGTAAAAACTTAGATGGCAACACCCAGCTGGATTATGACAGTGCTTCTGCTTTGGATCTTTCGTATTTTCAAACCTGCGCGGAAGCGCTTTGCCGCGGAGAAGTCTGCCGGATTCCGAAATATGATTTTCACAAAGGGGTGCGCAGAGGCTATGAAACGCTGGATCCTACGCAGTATGATACCCTGGTGTTTGAAGGAATTCAGGCAATTTATCCGCAGGTTACAACCCTGTTTCAGAATGTTCCGCATCGTTCCGTCACGCTTGGTGTGAAAGGGGAACTGGACGCGGGCGGCGTTATTTTCACCGGAAATGAGATCCGACTTTACCGACGGATTGTTCGGGATGAGCGCTTCCGGTCCGCGCCTGCCGCATTTACGATGTTTTTGTGGCAATCCGTGCGGACAAATGAAGAAAAGAATATCCTGCCCTATCAACATACGGCGGATGTATTTTTGGATTCTTTGCTTCCCTATGAACCGCTTTTACTCAAGGAACCACTTTGCCATGCCTTGCAAACGGTGCCGCAGGACAGCCCGTTTTATCGGCAAGCGCAGGCAATGATCAAGAAAATGCAGCCGCTTCCGGCGATTTCTCCTGCGTTGTTGCCGGAAAATTCGGTCTACCATGAATTCTTATAAAAACAAGGAAACAACATCTATGAAAAACAATCAGAAAGCGACTTATGCGCAATATGAGGAAAGCGCGGCATATCTCCGTGCCAAATTGCCGGGGATTCCGAAGATTGCGATCATTTTGGGAAGCGGACTCGGCGGTTTTGCCGATCAGATGACGCAAAGTGTCACGATTCCTTATGGGGAGATTCCGCATTTCCCAATCTCTACGGTTTCTTATCAAAAAGGGGAATTTGTATACGGCTTGATCGGGGATACGCCGGTTCTTGCGATGAATGGCAGATTCCATTACTATGAGGGATGGGAAATGTGGCAAACCGCTTACCCGATCGGTGTGTTTCGGTTGCTTGGCATTTCACAGGTGATTATCACAAATGCGGCAGGAGGCATTTCCACCGCTTATACGCCCGGTTCTTTGGTACTGGTGCGCGATCAGATCAAACTGTCGCCGGATTCGCCTTTGCGCGGTGCGAACCTTCCGCAATTCGGAGAGCGCTTTTTTGATATGCAGCATGTCTATGATGCGCGCCTTGCCCAAATTGCGATGGAAGAAGCCGCCAAACTGCAGATTCCGTTACAGGATCATGGTGTGTATGCCTATATGAGCGGACCGCAGTATGAAACCCCTGCCGAGATCAAAATGCTTGGTATGCTGGGGGCAACCTTGGTGGGAATGTCCACGGTGGCGGAAGTGATCGCGGCAGCCCATTGCGGACTTCCGGTAGTATGTATTTCCTGTGTCAGCAATTATGCTGCAGGTATCACCGGTGAAGCGATTACATCGGAAGAAGTTCTGGAAACCGGCGCACGGATGGCGAAAGATTTCACCGCGCTTGTGAGAGCGCTTATTACCCGACTTGGGAAAGAAAACGGGGCCGGCGTATGAAACTGTTGATTGAAAACGCATACATCGAGGGATTCGGTATTGGGTATCTTGCGACGGATGGAGCATGGATTACTTCCGTGACCAAAGAACGTCCGGCAGGACAGTTTGATCGGCAGATACAGGCAAAAGGAAACTATCTGACGCCTGCTTTTTATAATACGCATTCCCATGCCGCTATGACACTGTTCCGCGGGTACGGAGAAGATATGCCACTGCAAACATGGTTAAACGACTGCATTTTTCCGGCGGAAGATCGCCTGACACCGCACGCTGTGTATATCGCGTCCCTTTGCGCTGCGGCAGAGCAGATCAAAAACGGCATCGTGTCCTTTTCGGATATGTATTTTTTCTGTGATCAAACGGTTCAGGCTGTTGCGGAATCCGGCATGAAAGCGAATATCAGCCGCTCCATCGTTTCCTTTGATCCGGCTGCAGACTTGCGTAGAGACTCCCGATTTACGGAAGCATGCGCGCTGTATGACGCCTATCACGGGGCGGAGAACGGGCGTATCCGGATTGATTTTTCCCTTCATGCTGAGTATACCAATACAGAATCTGCCGCGCGGACATTTGCTGAGGAAGTGCAAAAACGCGGTGCCGCTGTACAGATGCACATTTCCGAGACGGCTTCCGAGCACGCGGAATGTAAAGCGCGCCATAAGGGGCGCACGCCGCTTGCATTTTTTGCCGATTGTGGGGTGCTTTCCTCCCCGACCACCGCGGCACATTGTGTGCATGTAGAAGACACGGATCTTGCGTTGATGCAACAATACCATGTCAGTGTGTCGCACAATCCCACCAGCAATTTGAAACTCGGCTCCGGGATTATGCCCTTAAAGAAGTTGCTGGATGCTGGTGTCAATGTTACGCTTGGAACGGATGGAACCGCGTCCAATAACCGTTTGGATCTGTTGCGGGAGATGAACCTTGCGGCACTCTTACATCGCGGTGTTCATTGCGATGCCCAATATCCGAATGCCGCAACAATTCTGCACATGGCAACGGAAAACGGCGCCAAAGCGCAAGGCAGACCGGATTGCGGTATTTTGGCACCGAATTATCGCGCCGATTTCGTTTTGTGGGATCTTGACCGGATCCAAACCATTCCGCAATATCAACCGATCCATGCATTGTTATACAGTGCCGATTCGACCAACGTCGCGCTGACCGTTGCGGATGGCAAGATCCTATATGAAAACGGAAATTACACTACGCTGGACATAGAAAAACTGAAGTCAGAAATGAAGGACGTCTGCGCACACTATTTTGATTAGGAGGCAAGGTCCTTTGAAAAAGCAAAAACATCTGATTTTTTCCGGTGTTCTGATCCTGACGCTGTCCAACATTCTGGTGAAAGCCATTGGGCTTTTATTTAAGATTCCTCTGCAAAATCTTCTTGGAGATGAGGGCATGGGGTATTTTAATGCCGCATACTCTCTGTACGTTTGGTTTTATACCCTTGCGACGGCAGGACTTCCGGTGGCAGTGTCGATTCTGGTATCGGAGGATCGCGCAAAAGGTGCAGGTAATGTGCGCCGAATTTTTCGTACGACGATGCTTTTGCTGTGTGGAATCGGACTTTTCTGCTCGTCTGTGCTATTACTCGGTGCCTCCGCTTTTGCAAATCTTATTGATTCTCCCGCAACTGAAGCGGCGATCCGTGTCATTGCTCCTACGGTGTTCTGTGCCTGCCTTGCAGGCGGTGTCCGGGGATACTTTCAGGGATGCGGTAATATGCGTCCGACTGCGGCTTCTCAGGTCATTGAAGCGTTGGGAAAGCTGATCTTGGGCATTGTATTTGCACAATATGCACTGCGCATGGCATATGCGCTCCCCTTGGTCGCGGCGTATGCAATCTCCGGTATTACGGTCGGAAGCGCAGGATCTGCCTTATTTTTATTAATCAGAAAGCTCTTATTTGATCAAACGCCGCTTCCGGCAGCGCAAACCGAACGGCAAAGCCGTCGCTCTGTTGTACATGCTTTATGCGCAAGAGCCATTCCGATTACGATTTCCGCATCGGTGATGAGTCTGACCAATCTGATCGATGTGATGCTGGTCATCCGTCGTTTGCGCGCAACAGGACTGACGGAAGATGCGGCACAGGCAATCTACGGAAACTATACGACGCTTGCTGTTCCGCTGTTCAATCTCGCACCCGTATTGGTTTACCCCATTGCTTATGCGATGCTTCCGATGTTGAGCGAGGCTGTCGCAAAAGGGGATCTTGCACGGCAAAAAACTTTGCGGGATACAGCGCTGCGTACGGCGTCCATTCTGATGATGCCATGCGCGATCGGACTTTCTGTCATGGCGCGTCCGGTTTTGTTGCTCTTATTTTCCGCCCCTTCTGCACAAGCCGCGGCACCGTTGCTTTCGATTCTTGCATTATCCATGCTGTTCGTAGGAATGCTTGCCATTACCAATACCTGTTTGCAGGCTTATCACAAGGAGCGTTTGCCGATCTATTCCATGTTGACCGGTGCCGCTGTCAAGCTGATTCTGAGCGCGGTTCTGATCGGAATTCCGTCTGTTGGTATTTATGGCTCACCCCTTGGAACGTTCGCTTGCTATCTTGTGATTATCTGCTTAAACTTTTTCTTTTTGTACCGCACAGTCGGCAGTTTGCCGTCCCTGTATACCCTTTTTTTCAAACCCTTGTTTGCCGCCTGCGTCTGCGCTTTTACCGCGCGTGGCGCGCATTTGCTGTTAACGGCATGGCTTCCGTCCGCGCCGGCAACCTTGCTTGCTTTGGCACTTGCCGCGGGAATCTATTTCCTTGTATTGCTTTCCATTGGCGGCGTTACACCAGAGGAAATCCGGATGCTTCCTAAGGGCGAACAGGTATTGCATGGTTGTAAAAAACTCGGATTTTTTTCAGAAAAAAACAAACAAATTCAAATGGAGGAACTATGAATACTGCGGAAGTAAAAAACACATTATTGCACAAAGAACGTTACGACATACAGGATTTGCTCACTTTGATGGAACTGTTGCGTCAGCCGGACGGTTGCCCGTGGGACAGAGAACAGACGCATGAAAGCATCCGTCAGAATCTGATTGAAGAAACCTATGAGGTTGCGGAAGCGATCGATTTGCACAGTCTGCCGCTTTTGCAGGAGGAACTCGGCGATTTACTTTTACAGGTGGTATTTCATGCGCAGATGGAGGCGGAGAAGGGGAATTTCACCTTTGCGGATGTGGTGAACGGCATCTGTAAGAAATTAGTAGAACGGCATCCGCATGTATTCCTTTCCGCTCCCGCCAAAGACGGTGCCGATGCACTGGCAAGCTGGGATCGTGTGAAACAAAAAGAAAAAAATCAAAAGACGGTCGGGGAATCTATGGATTCCATTGCACGCACCATGCCGTCTCTGATGCGTGCAAAGAAAATTGCACATAAGGAAGCCAAGCTGGGGCAAGCCGTGGAAAATCCCTATCCGGATGCGGCAAGTGCCAAAGCGCAGATCGGAAAAGATTTATTTGCGATTTGTGCCGCCGCTGACGCCTATCACCTGGATCCGGAGGAATTATTATACCGGGAAAATGAGCGTCAAATCGCACAATACCTTTGAAAAATAAAAGGATTTACGCAATTTTTCATAAAAATATTGTGAAATTTGTATAGTGTACACAAAAACAACGACATCTTTTCTACATTCCGCAAAAAATTCATTTTTCTTTGAAAAAACCCTTGATAAATCGGACAATTCATGTTATACTATGTGTACAATTCTACAAAAGAAAGGTGAATAATAAAAATGAATAAGGCAAATTTAATTGATGTTGTCGCAGACAAGACCGGCATGAAAAAGACAGAAGCAAAAGCGGCAGTAGATGCGATGTTTGTTGCTTTGGAAGAAGCATTTGTTGCAGGTGATAAGGTACAGATTGCCGGCTTCGGTACATTCGATGTAAAACTCCGTGCCGCAAAAGAAGGCAGAAATCCCAAGACCAATGAGAAGATCACCATTCCCGCTGCAAAGAAACTCACGTTCTCTGCGGGCAAAGCGATCAAAGACGCGATCAACGCTTAATTCTCTAATTGTATAATGCAATTTGAAACCTTTTGCGGCATTTCGCGAAAGGTTTCAATCATTTATAGCCAAGTTCCTTTTTTGAAGGAATACGCAGAAAATTTCACCTTTTGGAGGATCTTGATTTGCGCATTGATAAATTTTTAAAAGTATCCCGCCTGATCAAACGCCGCACTGTTGCAAATGAAGCCTGCGACAGCGCACATATCAGTGTCAACGGAAAAACGGTGAAGGCGTCCTATGATGTGAAAGTCGGGGATGTCATCAGCATCGCATTCGGGCAAAAAACGGTTCGCGCACGCGTGTTGTCTGTACAGGAGCATGCCTTGAAGTCCGATGCAGCCGCCATGTATGAAATTGTGGAGGAATAACGCTCTTTTTGTCCCTTTTCGGATTTACATCGAAAACAGACATATCCGTAGAAATGACTGCATACAATGAAACCAAGGAGATACACAAATGTATCGGTTGGGAGGAGCAGGATGCAGGGTATGCAAAACGAACAACAAACTGTACAACCCAAACAGGAATTGGTGTTGCATGCGCGGAAGCACCTTACGGTCACCGGTGTAAACGATGTCATTCGTTTTGATGAAGAATCTGTGGTACTGGATACGGTGCTCGGAATTCTGTCTGTGGACGGAACGGATTTCCGCGTTACAAAGTTGGATTTGGATAGCAAAGAAGTCGTGATCGAAGGCAATTTGAGCGGAATGTTTTATGCGGAGCAGAGCGCGCAGAAAGCGAAGAAAAAAATCTTCGGACGGACATGATTGACGCATTTCAAAATCCGAATTTTTTGCCTGTTTTCGCATCGGTAATTTTATGGGGGGCTATTCTCGGCGTCATTTACGATCTGTTTCGCTTGCGCCGGATTGCGTTCGCAAAAACGCATAGCTATGGAGCAAAACAAACGCCAAAATCTTTATGTGCGCCTCCACTTGCAAAACAGGCTCACTTTTTGCCGTTTTCTGTGTCCTCTGTCGTCATTTTTGCAGAGGACATCCTGTTTGCACTCATTGCAGGCGGCATTTTTTGCATTTTGCTATTTGCCGAAAATGATGGAATTTTTCGTTGGTATGCGCTCTTTGGTTATGCAGTTGGATTTTTTGCCTATCGGAATTCTGTCGGAAAGTTGGTTATGCGTTTATCGGATGCCATTCTTGCATTTATCCGCAGAATGGTGCGTCGGGTGTGCAGAGTCTTGTTTTCTCCATTGGTGCGTTTGGGACATTTTTTATTTGGAAAATTGCAAAACAGGATCGTATTTTGCTATTATAAGCATTATACGGCGCATGTCTTGACAAAAATGTACCGGCTTTGCCTACCAAAACAAGGACGCGTACTTTGGGAGCAGAAGCAAAAAGAACAACGACAGACCTCGCAAAATATTGATCATACGGAAGAAAAGAAAAAGAAACACCATCCTATACGAAAGAAAGAGAAAAAACGCGAATGGGATGAAAAAATCAAGAACGTGAAAGGGGAACAAGCGGATGATCACGTACAAAGAAACCCAACGTGAAGAATGCACGCAGAAACCCAAAGACCGATTTCTACGGACTTGTTTGATCCTGCTACTGATTTGTGTCGTGCTTTTGCTATGGAAAGTGCGGTACGATCTGCATATTTTGCAAACAGAAAAGCAGGCAATCGAAGCCCGCATTGCACAGTTACGCACGGAAAATGCGCAGAAACAGGCAGAACTGGATGCTCCGGTTGACCGTGCTTACATTGAGAGTCAGGCGCGTAAGCGCGGATATGTGTATCCGGAGGAACTGCCGGATGCACAGTAATCCGGACCTTGCTCCCCACATTTTGAAACAGTAGAACATAGGAGGAATTCCCCGTATGCAGTTGGAAGTAGGGGCAATTACAGAAGGAACCGTTGTAAAAGTGATGAAGTTTGGCGCACTGGTGCGCCTGCCGTCGCAACAGACGGGTATGATTCATATTTCTCAGGTGGATCATGCCTATGTAGAAGATATTACGACTTACTTACATATCGGAGATCCGGTAACGGTTAAGGTGATCGGGATGGAAACGCAACCGGATGGGAAAGTACAGATCGCACTTTCCCGAAAAGCGGCGCTGCCTCCGAAAGAACCGCCGCGTACAAAGTCTGCGGCATCGGAAAAGCCTGCGGCTTTGGCACATGCAGAAACAGATCCGTTTGAGGAAATGATGCGCCGTTTTAAAACGCGGAGCGAGGAGCGTATTTCCGACTGGAAAAAGAGTATGGATCATAAACAAAGAGGGGCTTCCCGCAGAAGGAAGTAACGGAAGAAGTCAGAAAGGATCGGACATCCCATGAGAGAGCTTTCAGCACAAATGATTACAGAAGCGGTAAGAGATTTGTTTATACAAGCGAACCGAACCTTGCCGCCGGATGCCTGTGCCTTAATAGAACAGGCGCAACACACCGAAACCAATCCGCTTGCAAAGTCCATTTTGGAAAAACTGACGGAAAATCTGAATGCAGCGAAAGAAATGAAGCTTCCGATTTGTCAGGATACGGGTATGGCGGTACTGTTCGCAGAGGTCGGGAGCGAGTTACATATCAACGGAAACTTTGAGGAAGCGATTGCCGCAGGGGTACGTCGTGCTTATGTGGAAGGGCGGCTACGCGCATCTGTCGTGCGGGATCCGCTGTATGACAGAGCGAATACAACGGATAATACCCCGCCTGTTTTGCATACCCGTATTGTACCGGGAGATCGGTTGAGATTGATTGCCGCGCCGAAAGGCTTCGGTAGTGAGAATATGAGTGCGTTAAAAATGTTTACACCGGCTGCAACGGAAGAAGATATCATTCGTTTCGTTTGCGATACGGTAGAGAAGGCTGGTGGCAATCCTTGCCCGCCGGTGTTAGTCGGCGTCGGAATCGGCGGCACTTTCGAATATGCCGCTTATCTTGCCAAGCGTGCGCTTACGCGACCGGTCAGTCTAAGAAATCCGGATGCACGCTATGCGGCGCTGGAAGAAAAAATGTTAAACGCGATCAATCAATTACAGGTCGGTGCGCAAGGATTCGGCGGGGACGTTACGGCATTTGCCGTAAATGTAGAGCAATACCCTACGCATATTGCGGGATTGCCGGTTGCGGTAAATATAAATTGCCATGTCATGCGCCATGCGGAATGCGAACTGTAAAAACTATAAATATCAATTATATTAAAAATAACAAAGAACCCATCGGAAAACAGAATTTCCGATGGGTTCTTTTTGTTATTGCAGATTCAGTTTTTTGGTTAAACAATGATGGGAGAAGAAATAACAAAGCACACCAAGAACACTGTAGCAAAGGATGATCGAGATCAAACTGCCATATGCAGTCGCTACTTCGGCATCCGCTATGATGTTTGCGAAGATGCTGCCGATAATGGCACTGATCAAAATGGTAAGTAGGTTGGATACGATGGAGTAAATGATGTAGGAAACAATCAAGCCCAGTATGCGGTGTTCTTTAAACAACAAATAACTGAGGGATACCACGGTGTAAAGGGAAAATACCGAGGCGCATAAAACTGCGAGAATGCTGAGAATCACCAAGATAAGCAGAATCGGTTGTAAATACACTCCAAAAAGGTTGCTAAGAGATGGAATTTGGAAGAAGCCGATCAGAAAAGCAGAACCAACTGCAATCACAAAAGAGGCAACTTCCCAGATCAAGGTGGTAAAATACTTGGAGAAGAATAACTGGTTGGTAGTGACAGGCAAGGTAAACATCAAATATCCTTCATCTTCTAAAAGATTTTTGGAATACCGCCAGATGGAGATTACCAACGTAACAATGGGAAGGGAAAGGATAAGAAGAATATAAATGAGATAGGTCAGCCCGCTCCCCACACTTGTCTCACTGGAATTTGCAGAGATTGTCATGAGAAGCCGATTCAATCCTGCCATAACCAGAATGCCGGCAAAGATAGGAGCATAGTAGCGGTAAGTTGCGAGGAATTCGTATTTCATCAGTTTTTTTAGCATTTGAACACCTCCCTGAAATAAGCGTCCACACTTTTTCCTTCCCGTTCTCTCAATTGATCTGCAGGACCTGCATAAATCAGACTGCCATCCTTAATCAACATGACGTCGGTCAGAATGTGTTCCACATCGGCAATCAGATGGGTAGAGAAGATCATGGTCGCTTCCGGATTGTAAGCGGATAAAATGGTTTCCAGAATATAATCCCGTGTAGCGGGATCCACGCCGGCGATTGGTTCATCCAATAAGTATAATTTTGCGTTTCGGCTCATGACCATGATGAGCTGTAATTTTTCCTTGGTGCCTTTGGACATGGCAGAGAATTTCATTTTGCGGTCAATTTTCAGACGATCCAGCATATCTAATGCTTTTTCCCGGCTGAAATCCTGATAGAAATCCGCAAAAAAGCACAGAATGTTTTCTACGGTCATCCAGTTGGAGAAATAAGTGCGTTCCGGCAGATAGGATACGACTGCCTTGGTTTGCGGGTTGGGCTCTTGCCCGAAGATTCGCACAGAGCCGGTTGTGGGGGTAAGAATCCCCGCAATTGTTTTGATTAAAGTTGTTTTTCCACTACCGTTCGGACCAAGTAATCCGATGATGTGCCCGGACGGAACAATACAGCTAAGCGGCGACAAAGCCTGTTTGCTTCCATAGCATTTTGACAGATTATCAAATTGCAACAGAGGGGAAGAAGTGTTTTCCATAGTAGTCTCCTTTCTGATTGTAAATAAAAAATATACAAGATCGGCAAAGCCGGGGTGCTTATCTTAAGTTTCTTCAATCCGGACATTCAGCCCGTTTACTTCTACGCCGTCATCGGCACGTACCAAGATATATTTGGAACCGTCAATCACTTTTGTTTCCAAAAGATCGCTGTGTCCCGGCGCGACTTTGATGACCACGTCCGGTGTGCGGACTTCAAACAATTTCGGATTGACAATGTTTTGGGGTGGAAGCTCTGCGCCTTTCCCGAAGTTGTCATTATAAGTATTCTGAAACGCTTCTTGTTTTTGCTCAGAAACGCCGCATTGCGCCAAAACCGCCTGTACCTGATAAGCGGAAATAGACAGCGGTTCTTCTTCTTTGCTTTCGTTATGTTCTTCCATTGCGTCGCAGATTTGTGTGTGAATGGCTTTCGCAACGGTGAAACTGCAATCTTCATTCAGCGCTTCCGCAAGTACGGTACGGAAAGTTTGCTCCTGTTCTGCCGCCGGCATGGCGATACTGCTTTTGAACATGACGTCGGTAAAGTCCGGATAGGCTTGCGCACAATCGCGTGTGTAGAACAAGGTATTATAAATATTAGTTTGTCTGTCGTCAAAGGTGGGATAGAGGAAACCGAGCTGGGGGGCGGAAATGGTTCCGCTGCCGCTGGCATTTTTGAACGATTTGGTATCGGGATCGTACGTTAAAGTGGGTTTCGCGGCTTTTACCGGACAGATGCTGCAAACGATATAAGTATAAACCCGGTCGGCATTTTCTTCGATTTTTGCGCCGTCCCGCGCACGATACGGTACATCGTACTTGTTACAGGCGAGCAGGATCACATAATTGTCGTCCGAATGGTATGCACCGGTTACTTTTTCAAAAAACGCATCTACGGCTTCTTCGTCAGTCAGCTCAGAACTTGTCAAGGTATGTAATAATTGATGTTCAGCGCCTTCCAGTACCTGTGCGGAAGAAAACGGAATGTTGTGTAGGTTTTTTTCTGCGGTTCCGGATAAGGTACGGCGAAAGACGGACAGATACTTTTCCACTTCTTCTTCGGTATCAGTGGCAAAAGAGGGAGAAAAGCGGGTAATGATTTCGCCGGTTGCGTTGACATAGCAACCGCGGACGGTGGTAATTGCGTGATGATCTTGTGTGAGGGTACGCCGGATCTCGGCAAGTTCTTTTTTTGTCATCATATGGGGAAATCCATTCCTTTCGGTTCTGCGTTATTAAAAAATAAGGCAATCTGCCTTCCGTATTCGTGTATACAATTCCATTATATCACATTTTTTCTCTTTTCGCAAGAGGAATGTTAAAAATTATCCTCTTTCGCCGCAATCCGTCATAACGTCGGGAAAAAGAGATTCACAATCCGGTATTTTACAGGAAACCAACAGAAAATGCGCGAAAAAAAGAGACATATCTCCCCTAAGATCCGCGCATTTTCGCGGCAGGGCTTGTGTTACAATACCCATAGTACAAACCGTGGAGGGATGCCGTTGGAACAGGTAATTTACGGGGACGTGTTGTTTTTTATCAATTTCAGCATGGATTTTCTTTCATTTTTTTTATGTGCGCAATTGCGCCATCGCCGGTTGTATGTGGGACGCACGGTGATCGCCTGCGCACTCGGTGCATTTTATGCGGTTGGAAGCCTGTTTTTGCCGTTGAATGGATTTTTATCGTTGGTATGTCATGTGTTAGTGTCTGTCATCCTGTGTAAAATCGCACAAAAGAGCAAAGGGGCAACCGATTTTTTCAGAAATATTTTGCTGTTTTATGGAATCAGCGTACTAATGGGCGGATGTATGACCGCACTATATTCCCTATGCAATTCTTACTTATATGTGAAAAGAGTCAAATGGGGGAGCAATTACACACCATTACAGGAGGAACTTCCGTTCGGGTTGTTCAGTTTGCTTGCGGCGCTCGCCGCAGGCGGCGTATGGCTGTTCGGTCGATTGTTTTCCCGTAATACCGTTCGCAGGATGGTGACGGTAGAACTGCGGGTTGGGACGCGGGGAGCATGTGTTTCGGCATTGTGTGACAGCGGCAATTTACTGACAGATCCTCTGTCCGCGCTTCCCGTGATTTTATGCCGTGCGCAGGTTGCACAGCAATTGTTTCCGGATCGGTTGGCGCGCGCTGTCGTTGCCGCAGATCCGGCTGCATTTACAGACTCCGTTTACGCAAAAAAAATCCGGATGATTTTTGCGCATGGAATTGGTGGGGGCACAATGCTATGCGGGATGATTCCGGATTCTGTGACGGTAGACGGTGTGGCATGTCGGGCATGTATCGCATTTACGGCACAAGATGTACATTTTGGCGGAGCCGACGCGCTGTTGCCGGCAGCGCTTTGCGAAGCGGCACCGCAGATTTCCAGACGGTTACGAAAGAAAGGAATCAGACGAATATGAAACTCTGGGTTGGAAAAACGGATTTTATGAAACGGGTTTTACGCGGGTTACAAAGTATTCTGCGGGAAGATGAGGTTTATTATATCAATGGAAGCGATACGCTTCCGGCGCCGTTGACCGCAGAAGCGGAGGCGGATGCGATTGATACCATGGGGGACGATCCCTCTAAGCGGTCGCTTTTGATTGAACATAATCTGCGCCTTGTCGTATACATCGCGAAAAAGTTTGAAAATACCACGGCAGGCTTAGAAGATCTGATCTCTATCGGAACGATCGGATTGATCAAAGCGGTCAATACATTCAAACCGGATAAAAATATCAAATTGGCGACTTATGCATCCCGGTGTATTGAAAATGAAATTCTGATGTTTTTACGTAAAACTTCTTCACAGCGCGCGGAGGTTTCCATAGATGAACCGCTGAATGTGGATTGGGATGGGAACGAATTGTTGCTTTCCGATATTTTGAGCAGTGAAGAAGACTCTGTGTATCGGGATTTGGAAACCGATGAGGACAAAAAGACCATAGCAGGGGCAATCGCACATCTGAGCCGTCGGGAGCGGACGATTATAGAACTAAGATTCGGCTTGGGAAGCGGAAAAGAGCGAACGCAGAAAGAAGTTGCGGATTTACTTGGTATTTCTCAGTCTTATATTTCAAGATTGGAAAAGAAAATCATTTCCCGCCTCAAAGAAGAAATGCAAACGCGCATCTGAACACGAAAAAACGCCGGAATGTCGCAAAAAATCGAAAAAATGTGTCCCACAGGGGATTTAGCACTCGGCACATTGTAAAAATCGTATCAAATGTTAAAACAATGTGAATTCTACATAAAATCCCTTGATTTTTTGAAAAAAGAGACTATAATAAGAAACAGAGTTTAGCACTCAGAAATGATGAGTGCTAAAAAATAAAAGATCCACAAGGAGGAGCATATATGAAAATCATGCCTTTGGCAGACCGTGTTGTTCTTAAGATGGTCGAAGCAGAAGAAACCACAAAAAGCGGAATTATTTTAGCGGAAAGTGCAAAAGAGAAACCGCAGGTAGCAGAGGTAATTGCAGTCGGTCCGGGCGGTATGGTAGACGGCAAAGAAGTTGTGATGACGGTGAAAGTCGGCGATCATGTAATCACCAGCAAGTATTCCGGAACCGAAGTAAAGTGCGATGGAGTAGAGTACGTCATCGTAAAACAAAGCGATATTTTGGCAATCGTGCAATAAGCGCGATTCGTTGATACAGGAGGATTGAGAATTATGGCAAAGGAAATTTTGTTTGGCACGGATGCCAGAAACGCACTGCTTGCAGGTGTAGATAAACTGGCTGATACGGTAAAGATTACGCTTGGTCCGAAAGGCAGAAATGTGGTTTTGGACAAAAAGTATGGCGCACCGCTGATTACCAATGACGGAGTCACAATTGCAAAGGAAATTGAACTGGATGACGCGATGGAAAACATGGGCGCTCAGCTTGTAAAAGAAGTCGCAATCAAAACCAATGACGCGGCAGGCGACGGTACGACAACCGCAACGTTGCTTGCACAGGCAATGATTCATGAGGGTATGAAGAATGTCGCCGCCGGCGCCAATCCGATGGTGATTCGGAAAGGCATGCAGAAAGCTGTTACAACTGCAGTGGATAGCTTGAAGGGCATTTCCAAGAAGGTGAACGGTACGGCAGACATCGCAAGAGTCGGCACGATCTCCGCAGGGGATGAGGTCATCGGCACACTGATTGCAGACGCTATGGAAAAGGTAACGGCTGACGGCGTGATTACGGTAGAAGAATCCAAGACCGCAGATACCTATTGCGAAGTGGTCGAGGGAATGCAATTCGACCGTGGTTATCTGTCTCCGTACATGGTTACGGATACCGATAAGATGGAAGCCGTGTTGGATGATGCGTTCATTCTGATTACCGATAAGAAGATTTCCAATATTCAGGAAGTTTTGCCGTTGCTTGAGCAGATCGTGCAACAGGGTGCAAAACTCTTGATTATCGCAGAAGATGTGGAGGGCGAAGCTCTGACCACGTTGGTGCTGAATAAACTGCGTGGTACCTTCACCTGCGTTGCGGTGAAAGCACCTGGATTTGGTGACAGAAGAAAAGAAATGCTTCGCGACATTGCCATTCTGACGGGTGGTGAAGTAATTTCTTCTGAACTCGGTCTGGAGTTGAAGGACACCACGGTTGCACAGCTTGGCCGTGCTAGACAGGTAAAGATCAATAAGGAAAACACGATCATTGTCGGCGGCGCCGGGGATGCATCCGAGATCAAAGCGAGAGTTGCACAGATTCGTACCGCAATTGAAAATACCACTTCTGATTTTGACCGTGAAAAATTGCAGGAGCGCCTTGCGAAACTTGCAGGCGGCGTAGCTGTGATTAAAGTCGGTGCTGCGACCGAAGTGGAAATGAAAGAGAAGAAGCTCCGCATTGAAGACGCATTGAATGCAACAAAAGCGGCTGTTGAAGAAGGCATCGTTGCAGGTGGCGGAACGGCGCTCTTGAATGTAATCGGAGATGTGAAGAAACTGCTTGCAGAAGTGGAAGGCGACGAAAAAGTGGGTGTGCAGATTGTGCTGAAAGCACTGGAAGCACCGGTTCGTCAGATTGCAGAGAATGCAGGCTTTGAAGGCTCTGTCATTGTAGATAAGATTTTGACTGCTGAAAAGGTCGGCTATGGCTTTGATGCGGCAAAAGAAGTTTATTGTGATATGATGGATGCCGGAATTGTGGATCCGACGAAGGTAACGCGTTCCGCAATTCAGAATGCAGCCTCCATTGCTTCTACGGTTTTGACTACCGAAGCAACGGTTGCCGATAAGAAAGAAGAAAATCCCGCACCCGCAGCGGCTCCCGCGGCTGGTATGGGCGGCATGGGCGGTATGTATTGATTTTCCCGCCTTGCATGCGAAAATTCAAGAGGAAGTCCGTTTATTCGGGCTTCCTTTTTCTTGTAACATCAAAATGCAGTTTCTATCGGATAAAAAGATCAATCGGTATTGACAAACGAATCAATTTGTGATATACTGAAATTCCAAAATCAGTATGGATTTTTCTGAGATGTAAGCTCATTTTTCGCCATACGCCCAATCGGGCGCATGGCGATTTTTATTAGGAGGTTATGGAATATGACAAACGAAGTATTGAAAACCATCCGGTTACGCAGAAGCATCCGTGCGTATAAAGCGGATGCAGTACCGCAAGAATTGCTTCATGCGATATGCGAAGCCGGAACCTATGCTCCGACGGGCGGCGGACGGCAATCGCCTACGATTATTGCGGTTACATCCGAAAAATATCGCAAAGAACTCACAAAGCTAAATGCGGAAGTGATGGGAAAAAACATGGATCCGTATTACGGCGCGCCCGTAATCATTTTGGTATTGGCAGAAGGTGCGGCGAGTACTTTTACGGAAGACGGAAGTTGTGTATTGGAAAATATGATGCTTGCCGCTGCTTCTCTTGGGCTTGGCTCCGTTTGGGTACACCGTGAACGCGAAATGTTCGATGGAGAGCAAGGCAAAGAACTGTTGCGGGAATGGGGCTTGCCGGAAACGTTGCGTGGTGTGGGGGCGATTGCACTCGGTTATCCATCTTCTATACCGGAGGAAGTAGCCAGACGCAAAGATCACTATGTGTGGTATGTGTAACAGCACATGGAAAAATCAAAAAACTTTCAAAGGAACGCATGTAAAAAGATGATAAAAAAAGGAAAAGTATCAAGTGAACTTACGTATTTGCTTGCAATTATGATGTTGTCTTTGGCGGTTGCAATTCTTTCTACCGCTGATTTTGGAATCTCTATGATCGTCGCACCTGCCTATCTGCTCAGTCTGAAAACAAATGTTTTGAGCTTTGGTCAAGCGGAATATGTGATTCAGGCAGGCGTATTTCTCATTCTTTGTATTGTTCTGCGAAAGTTTCGGTTTGTCTATTTATTTTCTTTCGGGACCTGCTTGATTTATGGCGTGGTTCTTGATCTGTGGAGGAAAATCCCCTTTTTCAATCCGGTGATCACTCCGCCCGGAAGCATGGATTTGTGGCTCAGAATAGTCATGTTCGTCCTCGGCGTAACG
>ERZ808278.242-NODE-242-length-42482-cov-46.968251_pt1 | contig 42482 bp, 58 predicted proteins | sample MGYA00521239_ERZ808278 | MGnify/ENA primary metagenome ERZ808278 (study PRJEB31516, sample SAMN03275600) | gut metagenome | biome: mammalia-associated habitat; material: feces | host: Papio cynocephalus | place: Kenya | collected 2012-07-17 ... | reverse complement strand
ATGGAGGGCAAGATATGAGCGACTGGAAAGTATGGAGAGTAATCGGGAGCTACGGAAGTTATACCGTAGCACTCGTAAAACCCGAAATCAATGGGAGAGACAAAGTGGTTGAGCATTCAAACAAGTGGTTCGGATTTTCCGAAATAAATGAAGCCGATAAACTTGCAGCTACACTGAATAAACGTGACGGATTGAAAGAACTTTATTATTAACCAGCTGGGGAGCAATCCCCAGCACAAAACATTCGATATGATACAATACATTTTGAACGGCAAAAGTTCAACTGGAACAGCCGATAGCCACATAGAGGACTACAGAACCAAGGAGAAGATGGAGCAGGAGTTTGCACGCATCAAGGAAGTTTTCAGAAATAATCCGTTTGTGGAGGTTTTCGATGAGCAGGAAAGAAGCTTCAAGGCAAAGGTCGGAAGCGTAATATTTGAGTATTACATAACAGAAAGAGATGTGGACGTATGAAGAAGTTTATTATTGAAGCCAAGGATATGAACGAACATACCTATCAAATCGACGAGTACGACACCAAGCAGCAAGCCATCGGTGGGCTAAAGCTGGAACGTGCGTGGCTTGCAGCCAGTGATATGATAAAGATAACAGACCTAGGAAAAAACAAGTTCAGAGCCGACAACGCCAAGTATGGCGATTGGGCGGAGTATTACATCAAGGAGAAATAAATCATTTCAGCCCTAGCGCATCACGGTTAAGCGCATTCGCTATGAAGAAAGAACAATTGTACAGAGGCATTGACATCAATGAGGAACTAAAGAAGTTCGATGTGATTGACGGAATGGGAGACCATTCCGTAGGAAGTATTGGCAGTGCGCTTTATGGATTGTACGGAGCAGACGACACGTTCCGTAGAAGATTCAAGGCTCTCATCGAAGAGAGACGTGCAGAACTGAACGAGGAATTCGACAAATTATAAGGATATGAAGGAATACGACAAGATACCAGCACAAGCAGAGGTCAAGGTAACGACCAGCTGGGGAAGAACCTGCTTGCGTGAGATAGGGCGAGGACTGGAGGAAGGCACCATCCTCGAAGGATATTACTACCCAATAAGCAAGGCATTCGATTTCCAGTGGAAGGGCGAGGATGCTATGCTATGGATCGGGGACAACGGAAGGCTTGTAAGCCTAGGGGCAGGTCAGAAGCACAAGTATATGATGCTAGACCGAATGTTGCAGGATTGCAAGTACTTCCTTCGCAACCCATACGAGCGACACCTTTATTTCCCTAGCATTGCACGCCACTGTAAGGAAATGCGCCAGTACTGGAAGGAACTCAACATAAAGCCCGAATGGCTAAGCTATAAACAGATTGGCAAGCTGGAGCACAAGATGAACCAAATGAAGACAAAGTTGGATAGGCAATATAAAAAAGCAAAAAAGTTATGAACGAAAAAGATTATAGACTAGCCCTTCACGAAATCAACGTGAGGGCAGAAAACGAGAGAAGACAGCTGGCAAGGGCATTTGCCATAGAGCATAGCCAAGTGAAGATAGGAGACTACGTGACCGACCATTGCGACACGATAAGGGTCGAGGGCTGGGAATTGTCAAGACGAGACCACGGCTACAACGCATTGCCCTGCTTGGTATACAAGGGTAAGACCTGCAAGAAGGATGGCACTCCACGCAAGAACCCGAAGGCTTGCAGCGTTTATCAATGCAATTTGCTTTTCATCAATGGGCAACCAATAAAAAATCACGGATATGGAGAAGAAGATTAAGAGAACGAAGAAGGGAGCAGGGGCGACTGTTACGTTGGTAGGCATTCAGGTGGACAACGACCTTTTGCCGTACCTCAAGGCACTCCCGAACAGGTCAAGATTCATCAATGATTTGTTGAGAGAAAAATTTTTCGGTAAATAGTTTTGTGGTTTCAAGGAAAAATCGTACCTTTGCATCACTGAATGTTTAAAGGGTTCTCCCTTATTACCCCAGCGGCTCGGACTTTTTCACCGCTGGGGTATTTTTTATGCCCATTTCACGATTTACCCCGAAATTTGCGTTCTGCGGTGTTTTTCCGATAAGCACGTAAAACTATGCCGCAAAACAATTCGAGGCGTTTCTGCGCAAAATCAGTGGAAAATAAGGGCTATTTCTTGCCGTAGAGCACGTAATCAATAACCTTGCGGTTGGCAACGTCAACCCTAGACAAGTCTGCGTTGATGTAAGTATCAGTAACACGGACACCGAACGAATGACCTAGCGCAAGCGACACAACGTCCTTTGATATTCCGAGGTTGAAGGCGATGGATGCCCACGAATACCTAGCGTAGTAAGACGTGAGACCATCACGGACGGTGCGCAATGCGTGGTTAAACGAATTGGCGAACGATGGATAGCTTGCGTAGTCCTCGCAGAAGGAGAGAAGCCTATTCTCTCCACGGTACTTTTCCAGCAGGGAGACGGCTTCGGGCTGGAGAAGAACGGAGTACTTCTTGCCAGTTTTCAATCTGACGTATTCCAGCCTTCCATCTATGACGTTTGCGGACGTGAGATTGTACATATCGTGCATATTGATACCCAGCAGCAGGAACGAAAGCAGGAACGCATCAACGAACTTTTGCAGTTTGTCGGGTAGCCCTCCTGTATTAAACACGGCTTGCAGTTCATCGACCTTCAAGTCACGGAACGGAGTCTCCTTCATTGAGACCTTGAACCTTCGGAAAGGATATTTATCCGTGAACTCATTGTCGATTGCGTAATTGAAGACCGCACGCAGGCAGCGGAACTTAGCCACGATGGTATTGTTGGATAGCCCGATTTCGGCAAGATGGATTTTGAAGCGTTCCAGCCAGTCGAGGTTGACCGCATCGATTGGCAGGGCATCAGCGGAAGGGGCGAAGCCCTCGATGTCGTGCCAGGCGGCGATGTAGTTTGCCCTAGTTTGCGTACGCTTGGTTGCCATATACTTCTCAAAGACGGAACACAGGGTAACTGGTGCATTCTTTTCTGGGCACGCCTCGGCAAGGATTAGGTCTCGGAGCTGCCTTGCGGTTATGTCGCCACGGTAGCCATCGTGGCACTGGACACGCATCAGCATACGATTGTAGAAGTTGAGACGGTCAAGAAGAAAGTCGTTGACCGCATCACGATCGGGGCGCTTGCGGACACGACCAAGGCGTTTGTCCCATTCATCAGCCTTGCAGTATTGACTGAGGGAAATGAAGGCGGTGCTTCCGTGGTGGTTGACCGCCAGCCGAATGCAGGACGTACCATCGGCACGCTTGTTTCTTGTATCTAAGTATAGTTTGAGTGTAGCCATATTCTATTGCAGTTAAGTTGCAGTTTAATTGCAGCCACGTGAACCTTTGTGTGCCCGAATGGTGCAAGGTTGAGAACCGAGCGCAAGAGCCACGACAGCCACGATAGCCGCAAATAAACGGTTTTCTGTGCTAAAAACATCAAATTCTCTGCAAAATTAAATAGAGTTTGCAAGTATACTGATAACCAGTTATTTAGAATTGGATGATTTCTTCGTGCAGTTTTTATTCAGATTTTTCACGATTTCGGCGGTGAAGCCAGCGGCATAGAACTCGCCTGTGCCAAGCAGCAGCCAGTATGGGTTGACGTGGTAGTCTCTAACCAAGTACTGGAGCCAAGACGGACGGAAGCGACCGTAGCAATCGGCAGGCTCTTTGCGCAGGGATATTGTGTTCCAGCGGTTGAGACCGTAGCGTTCAGTAATAGTCTTAAGACCACCTATGCAGCCATCAGCCTTCAAGCGGTCTAGGGCGGAGAACCAGCGCTCCACGATTTGGATGGTATCATTCTCGTTTTCCATATTTCATATTTTGTTTTTGGTAAGCGGACGTGAAGACCGCATTCAGTTCGTTGTCACGTGAAGCCAGCCGCACATTCCAGTCTTGCAGCTGGAGCAGGGAGGGTCGAGAAGCCAGCAGCGCATCCACCTCGGCAGGGGTGAGCACTGGCAGGTACTTCTCGTAGGCGAGAAGAATATCAATATTTATAGGCATCGTCTATATTGCTATTATTCCGAGCATCACGGTTCTTTTGCTTTTTCAACTTAGCTTCGATATTCAACCCTTTAAGAATGTAAGCTATATCAGAATAGCCATAAAAGGCAAACTGGCTAGGTATCTCGTCGCCATTTGAGATAGTCAAGCCTTCCTCGGAAGGTATGAAGAGAAAGCCCTCTTGCTTTCCAGTAGTCACGGTGTTCTTGTTAAGCGAACTGTCGATTTGATATTTTTGCCCTTTTTCCTTTCCTTCAAGTGATAGCATGAATTTCAGCGCACCGATAAGTTTGTTCCACCTGTCAAATTTTAGATAGAAGCTATCCGTAACTTTCGTTGTGACGATACGATTTATTCTGCAATAATATACTGTATCTTTTCCAGGCTCAAACACAGTGTAACTAACCGATGGGGATAGCTCGAAACTCCTAGAAATAAGTGTTTGCGCACGCACACCTATGCACGCAAGCGCAAGCACGAATATCATTATTATTTTTTTCATATTACTTTTCGTTTAAATGATTAATATTTCTTTCGTAGAACTCATTCCAAGCCTTTTTCTTGATGAAGACGAAGAAGAGGAAGAGACCGAGGGCGACCATCAGCAGGTGGAGGGGCGAGCGAAGAACCCCGAATCCAAAGGAACGCTGGAAGTCGATGCAGAATGAAATCAGCACTCCGTAGGTAATGAAAGCCCGATGTACCCAGCAGAAACCATAGGCGAGGGAGACGGCAATCCAAGCCACGAACCCGAATAGCGAGCAGTCAAAGACCCATTCCGTCAACTTTGCCCGATAGCCCAGCGAGAGCAGGGTGCAGTGCATCAGCATCACCAGTGCTCCGACTGGAGGGATGATTCCTATTATTAGACGGCTGGCTTTCCAAATCCAGCTTTTCCCTAGAGCGGCAAGAAGAACCTTCTCCTTCCTCTCGATGTAATCTTCATCTTTCATCTTTACTTATTTACTTAGAATTGAGTTAATGATATTCCGTTTAGATTATTTCTTGCCGACAATCGCCAGCAGGGTTCTAACTTGATTTTGCAGGAACTCATTCTGTTCTCGCAGCAACTTATTCTCAGCAGCCAAGGCAGCATCGCCACCGATGGACTGGGAGACGTTCGAACTGTTCGAGCCGTTGATGTTCGAGCCAATGACAGCCGCTTCCATCTCGGCAGGGAGGGGAGGGGCGCATTTGTCGATGATGGCTTTAATCTTTGCGATGAAATCAGCCTTCAAACTTTTTGCGTTTAAGCGACTATTTAAGTTCTGTGGACTTACGTCTAAGTTTTCAGCTAACGTCTTCATATTGAGACCGCTTGCCTTTATATACCTTTTCATTTCTTCTCCACTCATATTGTAAATATCTTTAAAAATAAACAAAATAGTTTTAAAATAAAGACTAAAATGTTTATAATTCAACATTTTTATTTAATTTTGCAACCGAATTTAAAAACGAGTTTAAAAACTCTTTTGCAAAGATAAAGAAAATAATTTAAAAAACAAATAAAAATGGGAGAAAATTTCAACTACGATTTTCGAACACCGTTGCAGAAGCAGCAGGACGAAAGAAAGAAGAACATCATTGCGATGTACGCAGATTTCAGAGCCAAGGCACCTGCCACCACAACGAACAGTAGAATAATGATGGCGGTGTCGCAGCAGATAGGATGCACACAACAGAATGTTCGTATGTGCCTTATCAAGGCAGGAGTGATTACACCTAAGAAGCGTGCCAGCGTGCGCAAGTAAAGAATTGTAGAATCATTTAAGCATTCAGCGTATGAAGAAGATTTTGGATTTTATCGTGAGCGAGAATTTCATCGTGTTGGCATCAGCCTTCGCCATTGTTTCACTAATTTTTTGGAGGGCGTGAGTATGAGTAACACAGAACCAAAGGTAGCGGATGCAGGTCGCTACACCGTATCGGAGACGTGCAAGGCACTGGGCATTCATCGCAACACCTTGCGCAGATGGTTGCAGGCAGGAAAAATTACCTGCAAGTTCAGAAGAATCGACAACCGCAAGGTTTTCGAGGGTAAGGAAATTAAAAAAGTTTGGAGGGTCGCACTATGAGCAAGCTATCAATCAATATGCGCCGCTTGATCGTGAAGTGGACGGACATTCAGTGGCTCATCGTAAACCACATGGCGAACAGGAAAACAAGAAAGCGTTGCGAGCTGAATAACAAGTGTTACTTCGAGGCAGAGCGAAGAATCCAGTACAGGGAGTTTGGTGGAAAACTTTGCGTAGCCTTAGACAATATTCCGCTCATTCCGCTAGACGGCACGCACAACGAGATATTGAAGTCTTGCAGGGAGACTTTCCAGTCATACATTTTCAACCAGAGAGGAGGCAACCGATGAGACCACAGATTATTGAGGAGTGCAAAAAGAAGATGTACGATGCGATTTGGCTGGAGGTGAACAGAGACCCACAGCGACCAGCGGTTGCGAGGGTGGACGTGGAGACCAAGGCAGGGAACATCTGCATTTGGTGCGACCCGACTGGCAACGTTGCGGTCGTATCGCACAAGAACAACAACAACGAGAGCGAGAGACTGGCGGCGGCGATAGAGGCTTGCGTGGACTTCCGAGACGTGATGGACGATTATTTCGAGGAATTCCCCGAAGCGGCAGACCAAGACACCTATCCGCTGAACGCTTTCAACGACTATCGACTGGACAGCCTATTGAAGGCTTTCGCAGAATGCTAATTTGTTTTAGTGAGATATAAGTAAGTTTATCACGGCTTGCAGCGGCAGGCGAAAAGGTGGGTGCGCATCGATTGTCCCATTGGCGTATCTAGTAAACAATGGCACCCACCACACGGAAGGGCATCCCTCGGCAACTGGCAAGGGGGGGGTAAGGTTTGGCGCTCGACTGGGGTTCGAATCCCCAGCCTTCCACTAGAGTTAAGCAACAAGAATATTGAACTAAAATTTGAACAAGAATTATGGAAAATGAAATTATCCAAGTTAGCGGTGGCGAGATGCTGGAGGCACTCAACCGCAGCGAGATTGACGTACAGATTGCGACAGCGCACAAGATGCCACGCAATATTGCGAAGTGCAAGGAAAATATGGTGATGCTTGCGACTATGGACGACAGCGTAGCCTACAACTGCTTTTATCATCTTGAGAGAACCGACAAGAGCGGACAGAAGGTAGTGATAGAGGGTCCTAGCGTACGCTTCACGGAGATTATTTCAGCGTGCTGGGGCAACCTAAGAATAGCAGGGCGCATCGTAGCCAACGACGGAAAGACCATCACGGCGCAGGGTATCTGCCACGACCTAGAGAGCAACGTTGCCTACCAAACGGAGGTGAAGCGAAGCATTCTGACATCAAAGGGCTACACCTTCTCGCAGGATATGCAGGTGGTCGTTGGCAATGCAGCCGTGGCAATCGCACAGCGTAACGCCATCAACAAGGTTGTGCCACAGGTGTTAATCAAGAGCGTTGTCGATGAGGTCAAGAAGAAAGCGGCAGAGCACATCGCCAAGGTGGGCGTTGAGGAAAGCTGGAAGCAATGGGTCGCCTATATGCAGCAGCAATACAAGGTGAGCGAGGCGATGATGCTGGACTACCTAGGCAAGCAGCGTGAGCAGCTGACCGTTGAGGACATACAGACCGTGGTCGGAGTATACAACGCCATACAAGAGGGCACGACCACCGTTGAGGAGACCTTCAAGAAGCCTAAGCAGCAGGAAGCCATCGCACAGCAGGCGCAGGCGGCGGCAGAGAACGCACAGCAGAAGGCAGAGAAGGCGATGAGCCGCAGCCAAGGCAAGACTGGCACAGCAGCTAAGAAATAAAGATACTTAAAAGGCATCGTACTCGGAGCGAGCCACTACCCACCCCGATTCAAAGATTTCAAATGCTCCTACCAATCGGGGGGGTAGTTTTCAAAGGCTAAATTATTAGTTAAGTATACAAGTTATAACGTTTGCCCGAACCGCCACGGAGCAACCTATGGGGTGGGCACCCATACGATTGTAAAGCTGGAAAGGGAATCCGTGGCACTTTTTATAAACATTCAGTAAAAAACAAGAAAATGAAATTGGAAAGAAAAGACATCGAGGGCGTATCAAAGATTGATAAGTTCGTCAAGAGAACCACGGATGCATCAGACGTATTCGTTGAGCAGAACAAGCAGAATGCGTATATGATTGTATACGTTGAGGAGGTGGACGTGAACGGAGAGAAGAAGCTTCTTACACACGCATCGTTCGGCGGCAACGTTAAGAATCTGAGCAAAGCCATCAATCAATGTATGAAGGAAAATGAAAAAACCGAGGCGGTAATTATGACTGCGGCAGGTACTTTTGCGAGGAGCCAGATTACTGAAGCTTTGGAAAAGTTAAAGAAAAAAGCGGAGGGCTTAAAATGAAAAAGATAATCAAGTACAAGACAAGAGAGGAGTGGTTGAAGAACCGCTCGAACGGTATAGGTGCATCGGAGGCTGGCACCGTGCTGGGGCTGAACCCTTGGGAGACCCCATACCAGTTGTGGAGACGGAAGAAGGGCATCGACCCACCAAAGGTGGAGAACTTCGCAATGGTGGCGGGACACCTTTTGGAGGATGCCGTGGCTCAGTTCTACAAGCGAGAGAGCCATTGCCACATCATCAAGGCGAGCACTGACGACTACACCATCACGAACACCGATGCGCCATATCTGAGGGTAAGTCCTGATCGTACCTTTTGGCGAGTTGGGGCAACGCACAACGAGGCGAGCAAGTCGATACTGGAGTGCAAGACCACGCAGATGCAGATAGATGCAGACGACCTGCCAAAGCATTGGTTCTGCCAGTTGCAGATGAACCTCGGAGTTGGCGAGTACAAGGACGGAGCGCTGGCTTGGCTGACCGCAGGGCGTGAGTTCGGCTACAGGGACATCGACTTCGACCCCGAATTCTTCAACTGGATGCGTGACGAGATTACGAAGTTTTGGCTGGACTACATCGTGGGCGACCAAGAGCCGCCAGCCTACAGCGCACAGGACGTTCTACTGAAATCACCGCTGCACAAGTCGGGAAAGACCGTTGAAGCCACGATGGAGATTTCCGAGATGCTCATCGAGTTGAAGGATATCAAGGAGAAGGGCAAGGCGCTTGAGACGAAGCAGAAGGAAATCGAGGACAGTCTTAAGCTATTCTTCGGGGATGCGGAGAGCATCGTGGACGTGAACGGTCGCACGCTGGCGACCTGGAAAGCACCCAAGCCATCGGAGAAGTTCGATGCAAAGTCTTTCCAAGCCGACCATCCCGAAGAGTGCGCAGCCTACATCAAGCAGGTGCAGGGCGCACGCAGGTTGTTAATCAAATAGAGTTCGTTCATATGCAAATAACAATATCAAAGACAGACCTTAAGGCGGTTGTGGGCTACTTGGAAGCCTACGCCGCCACAAGGTCGCCAACGATGAGCAGCAGCCAGCGGAATAAAATTCGAATGGCAATCGTGCTGAAAAGAAAACTTGAAAAGAAACTATCATTATGAGTGAATCATTTATCCTATACACATCGGACTACCAGTTAATAGAAGGTTTGACCGATGAGCAAATCGGGCAGCTATCGAGGGCGCTTTTCATATACGCAAGGGATGGCGAGGTAATCAAGCTAGACCCAGTGGTACGTATGGCTTTCGTCTTCATCAAAGACAAGATAGACCGAAACCAAGGCAAGTACCAAGCACGGTGCGAGAAGAACCGACAAATCGCTTTGGAGCGAGAAGCACGAAAGCGAGAAGCACGAAAGACCACGAATGAGCACGAACGTGCACAATCGTGTACGAATGTAAACGAACGTTCACGAAAGACCACGAATGAGCACGTTCAGCACCTAAGTGATAGTGATAGTGATAGTGATGTTACTAACGTAACAGATAATAATATTATAGAACCTTCTAAAGAAGCTTCTAAGTCAACTTTTGCCGAGCAAAAGATTGACCCTGCATCGAAGCCACCGAAAGAGAAGTCTTCAAAGATAGACTATGCAGCCATCAAGGAGTACTGGAACACTCAGCACGACAAGACAGGCAGCGCAATGCCACGGTTAACCCTTATGACCGAGAACCGCAAGGTTATGGTTAAGGCAAGACTAAGGCAATGCGGCGGGGACAAGAAGAAGTTGGTGCAGGCAATCGACCAAGCGATGGGCTCCGACTTTATGAACGGCAACAATTCGAGAAACTGGGTCGGCAAGTTCGACTGGATATTCGGCAACGAGCAGAACTTCACGAAGGTTCTTGAAGGCAACTACGACAACGAGCAGCCAGCAGCCCAGCAGTCAGCGCAAGACCCAGCGGCGACCACGAGACCAAGCATCGGGGAGCGCTACCAGCAGGTGCAACACCAGCAGCCAGCGAGCCAGCAGAGCCAAGACGACAAGTTTAGATGGGTAATCCAGCAGAACCTTAACGACTTGAAGAAGAACCCTCGCAACAAGCCAGCTAGAGATTCGCTCGCAAGGTTCTACGAACAGGGCGTTCTTCAACGACTAGGCATCAAGTGGAAGCCCGAGAAATAACCAAGGAGGACAAAATTAGCCGCTCTGAGACGTTTTAACGCTTCGGACGGTAAATTATAAGTCAAACATATTTTAAACGCTTAAAACGAAAGAATTATGGCAAAACATTCAGTAACAAAAGAAATTGAGGTAACAGTGAGCATCGAGGACATCTTCGAGGAAATGGACACGGAAGCCCAAAAGGAGTTTTTGACACAGAAGTTTGACGAGCTGGAGACGAAAGCCCAAAAGGAAGTGGCAAATGATTGTCTGGAACTTATCCCATTCGACAAAGACCTTGCGGAGGTATTGAAGGATAAGTTCTTCTATCTCGATGAAAGTTATCAGACTGACCTCCTGACGGACATCATCGATATGCTTACGACCTCGCAGGCGCAGAGATTGATGGACTATTTGCAGGAGGACTAAGTTATGGCAAACGGAAATATATTTGTCGTTGCAGGGAACGGAATACTGGTGGACTACCCAGTCGGGCAGCAGCTATCCATCAACGGAAGGCACTGCGTTGTCACGGAGGCGAAGGAAGGAGCGACCAGCGAGACCTGCAAGCAATGTGCGGTAACACCGAACACACGACCAGTTAGCTGCAAGAGCCTTGCCTGCGGAATGTACGAGCGCAAGGACGGTAAGGAAGTTTATTTTAAATACATTGGACTATGAGCGATTTAGTAATAACCCACGAATGCAGGGCGGCAGGGCTCGTATTCGAGACCGTGAGCGAATGGACGGCGTGGCTGCAAGAGAACAACTACGACATCAAGAAGCCAGTGGTGGAGCACGAAGGCTTCAAGTACGACATCAACGATCGGTGCATCAACCCACACAGCGAGGTGTGCAAGCTGGAGGAGAAGGAGGGCGTGCCAAGGTACGGCTTCGAGGTCAAGACCGCCAAGACCCAGTTCGGCTGGATATGGGGCTACGACCTACGACTAGGTACGAGCAGCCACAGCGGAGAATGCGCCTATCCAAGCAGGTACGACAATTCGGCAATCTTCTACAAGACCGAGAAGGAAGCCAAGCACGATGCGCTCTCCTACATCATCAGACAGCTGGAAGCCAAGGCGAAGACCAACAAGTTTGCTGGTATCCTCCTTTGGAAAGCAAAGAAGATGCGTGCCGACATCATTCATCCGCAGACGGAATTGTTCGAGTAATCATTTCAATAAAGAAAAAATTATGGAAGAAAAAAAATGCAGCCATTGCGGTAAGTATAAGCCGATAGCGGATTTTTGGAAAAACTCTTCATCTAAGGATGGATTGCAGAATTATTGCAAAGATTGCGTGAATGAAATAAAAAGAATGAAAAAAGCCGAGAAAAATGGTAGTGTTCGCAAGAAGAGGCAATCTAAGCAGATTTACGGCAATGACTACCGAAAGAATGCAGATTTAGCGAATTTTACAGACAAGCAACTTTTATATGAAATCCGAAACCGAGGGTATCACGGAAAGTTGAAATATGAAGAAGAGATAGAACTATGAACATCGAAGAATTAATAAAGACTGGGGCTAACGTACAAGTTGTAGTAACCCCTGCAGACTTGGAGGAATTTGCGCGAAGCATCTTCAATAAGGCTATGGCGGCACGTCAGGCTGAGAAGAAAGAAGAAAAGTATTTAACGCCTGATGAAGTAGCAGAAATGTTGGGTGTATCAACAAATACACTATGGCGATGGGATAAGGAAAACTACCTTATTCCTATCAAGGTAGGGCGCAAGTCTAGATACAAGCTATCTGATGTTAATAAAATACTGGAGGGCTAAGTATGAGACAGATAGAAATCATCAACGACAACCACCAGTTCCACGTATTCATTGGCAACACCGACTTCTGGCTCAGCCCGAAGGAGCTTGTGGAATTGTATCTTAAACTTAAGCATACGAAGATATGAGACTGAGAATTAAATATTGCAACTATTCGGTTGCGGGGGGGTAATGACCCTCGATGTTAACGAGGAGGACTTGAAAGAGGCTCTTTCCTCAAAGTTGAACAAAGTTAAAAATTGGTTTTGATATGCCTAGAAACAGAAAAATAACAAAGAAAGTTATGGAACAGAAAGATATGATTGTTTATGAGACATTGAAGCGAGTGCCAGCAGGTACGAAGCTGTATTCGCCAATATGCGGAGAGGTTGAATCGTTCAAACTAGGAACGCAAGACGAATTCGATGCAATCACGGTTTTTACCAAAGGAGGTGATGAAATCTACTTTTACAAAGACGGAAGATATTGCGAGAGTGGCGAAGTGTTGCTTTTCCCTTCAAGGGAGAACCGAGACTGGGAGAAGTTCGCCGAGTCGCTGAAGCCAGTCTACGAGGTTGGAAAACTGTATTATTTCGAAATGCAGGAAGACGATGAAATGTTGAAAATCATCGGCAAGCTGGAAGACAAGAACGAAGAGGAGGATTCGCTGACCTTCGGCAACCAGCTAGTGGTGAACGTGGAACGTTTCGACACCGACCAGGTGTTCGACCTGCGCATCAGCATTCACCCCGAACTTAGACCAGCGACCGAGGAGGAATGCGAGCATTTCAAAAACGCAATGGGACGCTGGGCGAACAGCAAGAAGGAGCACAAGTTCAAGACCTTCGATGAAGTGTTGGTGCGCAAGAGAGATAGCGATGGTTGGCTTCCAGCCCTATATTGTCGCAAGGATGGTGTAGTTCATAGGGTATTTGTTATTACGTTGGGAATTGTTGGTAATTTTGCAAACTGCACACCATACAAGGGACACGAACACCTCGCCTATACCAATAACCCCGAAACCGACTTGCCGCTCTAGGAGATATGGCGAGCGAACTATGTAAGACCTGCGAGGAAGGACGAAACTGCATCAACGGCAGATATTGCCCGACCCTCGGCAGGTATGTCGAACACTCAAACATCGAGGAATGCAATGCAAAAACTAACGAAGGAAGAAAGGGAGAGGCGCAAGAAGGAGCGCAGGCAGAGGTACTACCAGCTTCATCGTGAGGAAATGAGGGAGAAAAACCGAGCGTGGAGGGCGGCGCACCCCGAAAGGATAAGGGAGTACAACCGCAAGCAGCAAGCCAACAGGAAGACGGAACTCGCAGCCTACAACTCCGAGTATTACAGAATGCATCGAAAGGAGATGTGCGAGTACGCCAGCAACTGGAGGGCTACCCATCCCGAAAAGGTCAAGGAGTACAACAGGATACATCGGGACAGGCGAAGGAGGGATGCGGAGGAACGGAGACGTGCCAAGCTGAACCCCGAACAGCAGGCTTCCATTTTCCGAGACCCACAGGCTGCAGCGCATTTCAAGTGGCTTGCGGAACGTGCCAAGCAAAAGAGAGACAATTCCCATAATTCGAAGTAAACAATAAAAGTTAAACCAGCTGGGCAAGGCGGCGTTGACTAGGGCAGAGAGTGAGTTTATAATCTTAGTTTAAATCTGACGGCAGGGAAAGACCGCAAAGCCCATCCACACATTGCCCACCACAAAAGAAGAAAGCGAGGTGTTGAAGATGAAGACATAGAAAACAGGAAAAAAGTGAAAATAATTGAGACTACTTTTTATTCTTTCCGCAGGGTGTTTGCTGAATAATCATAACTGGATATTCAATATTTTGCAAAGGCAAGACACCCTGCGGTTTCATCGTCCCAATCCTCGATGGCAAACAGTTGTCATTGAGAAAGAAGGGGGGTAGGGGGGATAATAGAGTTAGATTATAGGAGGCTAACGTGCGCACGAACTAGAGAGGTGAAACAAAACGACATCAAAACGGAAAACAAAACAAAGAACAAAACGAAATAGAAAAAACGGAAAAATGGAGAAAGGAAAAGTTATTATCGGCATCGACCCCGACAACAAAGAGAGCGGAGTGGGTGTCGTTTACTCGGATAAGAAAGTGCAGACCTATAAGATGGAGTTCCCGAAGTTGCTGGACTACCTGCGATATATGAACGAGTGCTGCAAGACACTAAAGGTCGTGATAGAGGGCGGCTGGCTCAATAAATCCAACTGGCACGTGCTGGGAAAGTTTATGAGCACAATGAAGGCAGCGGCAATCGGACGTTCGGCAGGTATGAACCATCAGACAGGAATACTCATAACTGAATGGTGCAAGCACAATGGCATAGATTGCCAAGTTGTAAAGCCACTCAAAAAGTGCTGGAGCGGTCAAGACGGAAAGATAACACAAGAAGAAGCCAAGTACTTTATGGGAGACCAGCTTCCACGTATGAACCAAGACCAAAGGGATGCATTATTAATCGCCTGGGTGTACGCTGGGCTACCAGTGAGAGTGAAGCCCAAGAAGCCAACCACGACCCTGCAAAAGACCGTGAGAGCCTTTGATGGCTGAAATGTTGCGAAAAGTTAAAAGAGGGTAAAGAAGCAACGACCAAAGCAAAAAAGTCGTATCTTTGCGCCAATGTTTAGCAAATAAGCAGATAATTTCGAACTTAAAACAAGACAAGACAATGAAAACAGAAGAAATCGCACTATCGAGGGTAAGCGAGAACGAAGCGAACCCTAGGGAGATAAGTCAAGCGAACTTTCAGAAGTTGGTCCAGAGTATCATCGTGTTTCCACGAATGCTGACCCTGCGACCGATCGTAGTAGATGAGACATTCCACGCACTGGGAGGTAATATGCGATTGAAGGCTTTGCAACACATTGTGACAATGGATGAGACCAGCATTCAGATGAAGCTGGAGGCAGAACAACGCCTTTCCGATGAGGAGCAAGCGGTATTGATGGAGTATTGGCAGGAATGGCAGAAGAAGCCAGTTGTAACCATCGTGAGCGCATCAGACTTGACAGAGAGCCAAAAGAAGGAGTTTATGATTAAAGATAATCTTTCTTTCGGCAACTGGGACTTCAACGACCTTGCGAACCGATGGGATAGCAATAAACTTCAGAACTGGGGTATGCCAGTGTGGAACCCAGCGCCAGCGGAAGCCAGCAGCACCAGCAAGTGCAAGAAGAAGGACACGACCGACCAAGACGGAGAAGGAGACCCTTTCGCAGGTGAGCTACCTCCCGAGATTGAAGGTCAAGACTTAACTCCTGACGATTTGCCGACCATAATGGGCGATGGTGTGTTGCCACGTGAGAACGTAATCATCCATTACAAGCCAGCCGATGAGCCGTACCTTGCCAAGCTTTTGGGGGTTGAGCACATCGACCGCATCGTTTGGAACTTTGACGAACTAAAACCAATCCAAGAGAAGAAGGAGGCAGACAATGGAGAAGAGTAAATTGCAGAGCATCAATATTCACGACTTAGTGGAGAACCAAGACAATCCACGTACGATAGAGCCACAACAGATGCAGAAACTCGTTGAGAGCATTCTGACGTTTCCGAAGATGTTGCAGCTAAGACCTATCGTTTGCAATGAGAACCGAGTTATTCTCGGAGGTAATATGCGCTTCCGTGCATTACTGAACATCGAGCAGATGAACGAGGAAGCAATCAAGAACGCCATCGAATCCGTGGCGGTCAAACTGACCGATGGAGAGAAGCAGCAGCTTTCCAGCCATTGGAGCAAGTGGAAGGAAGACCCACAAGTCGAGGTTGTAATCGCTGACAAGCTATCCGAGGAAGAGACGGACGAGTTCATCATCAAGGACAACGTCTATTTCGGTAACTGGGACGAAGAGAAGCTAAAGGGAGCGTTTGACGTTGATGATATGCAGCGATGGGGACTGAACCCCTGGGAAATCCAGTATGAAGCCACGACCTACGAGCCAGCCCAAGACGAAGAGCTGCGCATCATCATCGTTTATCGAAGCGAGGATGCACCAGCAGTGGCAAAGATGTTGGGACTAGAGCAAATCGAGAAGCGCAACTTCGATGTTGACGAACTCAAATAAAAGGCGAAATAGTCGGAAATTTGCGTTTTATGTCGGAGAAACGTTTGAAGTGGATAAACTATCCGCTCGGAGCATTTAAATCCGACAGAAGCGAAATTCAACAAAAATAACTCGAATATGAGAAAGACTTGTATTTTCATCATCGGAACGAACGCAGTCGGCAAAAGCACTGTAGCCCGAAAGCTCATAGAGCGATTTGGTGGTGTCGACAACTACACGGACGGGATAAGCCACACCAAGCAGGGAGTTTGCTTTGCAGGACGCTACAACGTGAAGTTTGGAGGGGTAGACAGCCTGTACAGCACAACAATACTCCGTGACATCGTGAAGAAAGCCCTAGAGACATCAGACTGCATCGTTTGCGAGGGGATGAGGTTAAAATGTTGGGGTCCGAACCTTACGCACGCAATGTTCAACGCAGACAGACAGATTGTTGTCTTTCTATATTCGCCACTGCAAGAAATCGCAAGAAGGCTCGCAGAACGCTCGAACGGAAAGCTAAGCAAGGATGTTATACGAGGGCAGCGTGAATCGGCGCACACTGCCAAGAAATGGCAAAATTCAGGCTGCGATGTGACAGCGATAGACACGACCAAGCAAACACCCGACCAAATCGCCGATTTTGTCATCAACAAAATAAATTCATAAAGATATGGCAGAACATTATGGCAATACGCCAAGAATAACATACGAGTTTCCCGATTGTTCAATGCCGATGGCCTTCGATACGTACAACAATTGCAGTTTCGGGTGTATGTATTGCTTCGCTCAGAACCAGCGAGGGATTGGCAGCAAAAAGAACGAGTACCTACACAAGGACGTGAAGGATGTGAGCGTTGAGCGCATCAAGCGTATGTTCATAGACCCCGATAGGTACGGAGGCGACTTTGCGCCATACATCAAGGAGCGCAAGGTTATGCAGTGGGGAAGTATGAGCGACCAGTTCGACAATTTCGAACGAAAGTACGGAACGACATTGGAACTTTTGCGCTTCTTCAAGGATATTGACTATCCGCTTTGCTTCTCGACCAAGGGAGCGTGGTTTACCAAGGATGAGCGATATATGGACTTGATAAGGGGGCAGAAGAACTGGAACTTCAAGTTCTCAATCATCACCAACGACCAAGAGAAAGCAAGGGTAATAGAGCGAGGGGTTGAGAGTCCGCAAGCGAGACTTGAAGCCATCGAGCGCATCGCCAACGCAGGGGCTGGGGGGGCTACTTTGCGATTGAGACCTTTCATCATCGGAGTGAGCACCCCAACGTACCTAGACCTTATCAAGGAGGCTTTCAACAGAGGGGCAACCGCATTAAGCACCGAATTCTTCTGTCTAGAAACGAGAAGCCCGACACTGAGGGAACTTTTACCGACCATCAGCAAGATGGCAGGTTTTGATATTCTCGCCTTCTACAAGAAGTACAGCGTACAGAGCGGATACCTACGACTGAACCGCAAGGTAAAAGAGCCATTTTTCCGCAATATGAAGGAACTATGCGACCAGCTGGGAATGCGCTTTTATGTATCGGATGCCCACTTCAAGGAGTTGTGCCACAACGGAAGCTGCTGCGGATTGCCGCCAACGTGGAACTACAGCAGGGGGCAGATGTGCGAAGCACTGAACATTTGCAAGCGAAAGGGCTACGTACGCTGGAGCGACATCAAGCTAGATGCAGAGAACCTTTTGAGGGCGAGACTGGAAAAGGCGATGAACCTAGGGACACGTGAGAAATATTCGAAGTATTACACGATGAGCGCAGCCGACTATATGAAGTGGTGCTGGAACAACCCACAGGCAGCGCACTCGCCGTACAAGATGTTCGAGGGCGCAATGGTGCCAGCAGACGAACGAGATAGCGAGGGAAACATCGTGTACAAGTATAATGGGGCAAAATTTTAAAATCAGAAATCAATATGCCAAGAGGAAGTAACGAGAAGCACCGATTGCAGAAGGTAGACATCGAGAACCGCTTGCAGATTATTGCGCCACTTTACAGAAAGGGCTGGACGGAGCGAGAAATCACTGCGGAGGTACGCAAGCGGCTCGACAGACCGAAGTACAACCAAGCGCACTGCGACATTCAGCGGTTATTGAAGGAGTGGCAGGAGGAGCGGCTGACGGACACCGATACAAAGATTACGGCAGAGGTGGCGAGGTTGAAACTCGTTATCCGTGAGGCGTGGGAGGCGTGGGAGAAATCCAAGGAGGATTACCACGGCAAGAGACAGACCCAAGTCGGACTTCCATGCGAGAACCCTGCAAGCGGTCAAGTAACTATGGAGACCGTCAAGGCGATAATGTACGATGCGGAGAAGCGAGGACTCGGAGACCCTAGGTATCTAGACATCATATTGAAAGCTGAAACGCAGATTTGCAAGCTGCTCGGTTTGGATAAAGTCGTGCTAGACCTCAACGCAGGCTTCCAAGGAGGCATCGAGGTTCGGTACGTCAACGCTGGGCAGAAATGCGCCAGCAGCGAACAGGAAATCATCGAGCGTGAGGGATTGGGCGATGAATGATTAATTTTACCATAAATTGTTTTAAGTTTTAGTTAGTTTGAAAGAATGGCACTATTTGACGTTATCGGTGAGGTTTACCAAGCGAATGCGGACGTGAAGCCAAGGTTTCTCGTGAACCAAGGAGGCACGTCCTCGGGGAAGACCTACACCATTATGCAACGTCTCATAGTGCTTTCTTTTGAGCATCCTAGGGCAATCATCACGGTGTGCGGTCAAGACCTCCCCAACTTGAAGGTTGGAGCGATGCGAGACCTAGACACCATCCTGCACGGAAACGCACAGCTACTGGACTGGTTCAAGGTCAACAAGAGCGATAGCAGCTACAGGGCGAAGAACGGAGCATTGATAGAGTTCAAGAGCTACCAAGATGCGCAGGATGCGAAGAACGGTAAGCGTGATTACTTATTCGTCAACGAGGCGAACGGCGTGCCCTACGAGGTTTTTTGGCAGCTTGCCATCCGAACGAGAAAGCAGGTGTTCATCGACTACAACCCAAGCGCTCGCTTCTGGGTGCACAACAACATCATCGGCAGGGATGATTGCAGGCTTATTATCAGCGACCACAGAAACAACCGATTCTTGACAGAGCAGGAGCACAAGAAGATAGAGGAAATCGACGACCCCGAACTATGGCGAGTATACGCACGTGGACTGACGGGTAAGATAACAGGACTTATCTTCACCAACTGGGGCATCGTTGACAGGTTGCCGCCACGTGAGGAGTGGAAGATGGATGCTTACGGATTGGACTTCGGCTTCACGAATGACCCTACGGCACTGGAGCACGTAATATTGGCGCACGGCGAGCTATGGGTGGACGAAGAGATTTATCAGCCTGGACTGACGAACCAAGACATCGCAGATCGCAGCAAGGAGGCTGGACTGACGAAGCGAGACCTTATCGTTGCGGATTCGGCTGAACCGAAGAGCATTCAGGAGATACACAACCAAGGCTTGTGGATAATCGGCAGCACCAAGGGTGCGGACAGTATCAACAATGGTATCGACATATTGAAGCGTTTCCATATAAACGTAACAAGGCGAAGCCACGGAATAACCGAGAACTTCCAGCAATACAAGTGGATGAAGTCAAGGGACGGGGAAACGACCAACAAGCCGATAGATGCATTCAATCACGGAATAGATGCAATACGATACGTAGCCTTGAAGAAGCTATCCGTGGCGAGCCACGGAACGGCTAGGGCGCACGTATTGAGCCAAAATTAAGAAATCTACGACAAAATTATAAAGCGTATGGATAAGAAGACGACATTCAAGTATTGGCTGGCTGTGGCAAGGCACACCAGCTATAAAATCGGAAAGCAGCCACGACCAGAGTTTGTCGGGGACGTTGAGGTTCCCGAAAACCTCAACCAGCTTTCCATCGGGCAATTGATAGACCTTTCCCAGTTGTCGGACAGCGAGGAAAGTCTGTATCAGATAGTGTCAACCGTCCTAGGTCTGAGCCACAAGGAAGTGGAGCAGGCAAGGGCGGTTGATGTTGTTATGATGATAGGCTGGGTAACATCAGAGGTGGAGCGCATCAACAAGCTATTCGAGACCACGGACACGGCGAAGCCAACGAGACTGGAGAAGGAGGCAGGCATCGACAATCTAAGATTCGGGCTGTTCGGTATGCTGGACTGGTACGCAGTGAGGATGGGTATCAGCGACCACGACCAAGTGTTGAAGACTCCGTGGCTTCGCATCTACAAGTGTATGGATATTGACAACAAGCGCAACCGGTACGAGCGCAATTTGCAGAAGTTGCAAGCGGAAGAAATGAAACGTAAATCTAGATAATTATATGGCAACAATCAGAGAGACATTGAAGCAGCTGGCAGGGGAGACCCTACCAGAGTACACCTACCTTTTCGAGGACTGGGACACAGCGGACACGAAACTGGAGAAGTTAAGCTATCCAGCCATCGTGGCAGTGATACCAGCGAGCGGTACGACCGAAATCAAGAACGGCAGGGTATACGACACCGTGAACGTTGCGGTCGCTTTCCTTGACACCGTGCCCAAGGGAGCGGAAGGAGACGACAACGGAGAGTGCATTGACCGAATGAAGGTGGCAGGGGCTAAGATGATACGAGCCATCAACCAGTCGCACAAGTTCGAGCCACTGGAGGGGCAGCAGTACTATGAGACTATCATCGAGCGACTGAGCACGATCGTGTCGGGCGTAATGTATAGCCTGCAACTGACACAGAGCATAGGAGGGTGTGCGGTATGAGCAAGGGAGGCATACAATTCGACCCCAAGGCGGCATCGCTTATTATGCGTGAGGAAGCAGAGAGGGCTAGGCAGCTTATCATCAACCACATTCGCATCAATGGGCAGAACGCCAGCGGTCGGACGATAGCGAGCCTTAAGGTGGAGCAGCCCAGCGAGGAGGAAACCATCCTATGGGGACACAAGCCATTTGGCGTGCTGGAGACAGGACGTAGGGCTGGCAAGATACCCTACGGCTTCCGTGGCATCATCCGTCAGTGGATGAAGGACAAGGGGCTGCACGGAACGCCTATCCCCTACAAGACCCAGCGACCGCACAAGTACACGCCACAGGAGCGTGGCGATATGAGTATGGCAGGGGCGATAGCCCACAACATAGCCACAAAGGGCTCAAGGCTGCATCGGACAGGCGGCAGGGATGACGTATACAGCAACGTTGTCCCCGACACGATGCAGCGACTGGGGCAGAGGCTTATTTTCTTAATCCATCAATCGGTGGGAAGTATTAAACTAAACAATGAGACAGTATGAGACAGACATCAGTCAACGACCACGGCATCACGATATACTATCCCGATGAGATAGGGTTTGCTTTCTTGCCTTGCATCATCAAGGCGAGCGGCTCGGACGTGGCGAGCGTGGAGGCGACCATATCGGGCAACGGAAAAAGCTATACCTACAACGTAGAAGCATTTGCGGGCAATTGCGTTATGGACTTTCGAGAGTTTGTGCAAGCAGCTTTTGACGGTCTGACGTTCGGGAGCCTGGACTATAGCAAGGAGAGCCAGCGTAGCAACCTGGGGGCGACCTTCAACATTGATGTGGCAGTCAAGGATGAGAGCGGAAGTACACTTGCAGGGACGGTATTCACGACCTTCTATGTATGGGGAGCGATGAGGGCAGGAGAGACGTGGAACGGCTACAAGAGGCTGACGTGGTTCACGCATTTTCCATTCACGTTTGGCTTGTATGTAGACAAGGCGAACACGAACATTCTTGTCGGCTACGAGGGAGCACCGAACAAGTTGCAGGTGGAGAGCGAGGTCGGCATCGTTGAACTAAGCGCAGCGATATTGCCAACAGGGGCGAGGTACTGGGATATCTACGACTACGATGGCGAAATCAAGCAGGGAACGTTCACCAACATTTTCGACCTGACCTTTGCAGTTATCACTGGCGGCAAGCAATCGTTGATTATGCGCATCAATAGGGACGATTCGGAGAAGGGCATCTATCTGCGATGGGTAGACAGGCACGGATTCTATCGCTATTGGCTTTTCACGCAAGGAGATGAGAGCCGAGCAATCAGCAGCGATACCAGTTTCATTCGCAACAACCTTGCCGAGTATGACGATACAATATTCGGCTACCTAGGAGCGAATGGAAGAAGACAGGGCTACAGCAGGGAAGACACCATTCCACTTTGCGCACCGTTGGTAGACCGTGAGACCTTCGATTTCTTGCAAGACCTTGCCAGCAGCCCAGTCGTGGATATGTACCTAGGAGATGGCAACTGGCAGAGCGTAACCATCAAGGCAGGCACGTACACCAAGACCACGGCAGAGTTGCAGGATTTCGTCTGCAACCTAGTTATCAACAACACACAGATTCAGCAGCTATGACAGACCAGCAATTATACATAGACGGAGTATTGATGGATATGGGCGAGGATTCGGCAATCACGCTCGACATCAAGAGCAATCTTTTTCGGGACATCACGAAAATGACCGCCAACACGACATACACCATCAACCTACCGAAGACGGCGCACAATATGGCGGTGTTGGAGTTCGCAGGGAAACCGAGCACCAGCAGCCAATACCCCTATATTTTCCACACAGCACGTTTTTTCCGCAATGGCTTAGAACTTATCCACGGAGGCAGGGCAAGCGTTCTCAGCGTAAAGGAAACCATCGAGATTTCAATCTATTGGGGATTGTTCCAAGCGCTGACTACCCTTCAATCGTCCGACTTGAAACTAAATGAACTCAACTGCACCAAGTATGTAAGGTTCAACAGGAGCAACAGCGTTGACACGTACGAGAAGGCAGTATCGGAGGGAGTTTTCTATGCGCAGTATGATACGGCAGCGGTCAAGACTTCGAGCGATGAGTGGCAGGGATATGACCGCAATGTAGGAGGCAACAGCGATGAGACCTATTCGCTTGTGGAAGGCAAAGTTCGCACAGGAACGGAGACGGGAAAGTATGTATCGGGCGAAGTGTTGACCGATGAGACCTACAAGTGTGCCATCATACCATTCTCGGCAGGAATGAGAGCCACCATTAACGGAGTACTAGGCAAGGGCGACTATCGGACGTGGGCTATCCTAGACAGTAACAAGAACGTTGTGAGCCTTGCGGAGGAGGCAGGAACGACCGAGGTGGAAACCCTACCGACCATCGGCGCACCCGATCCGATTCTCTCATCGACCATCAGTGCGGGAACGCTTTGCGCAAGTGGAGACACGAAGGTTGCGTTGACAACAATCAGCATTCGTTTTAGGCTTATGGCATCAGCACCAGCAGGGCAAGTGGAATACGGAAGCTATGACCCATCCACTGGCTTTGCGGAGGCTTGGGGTGTTGCTGACGTTCCAGCAGGAAGCGGAGGCAAGGAGATAACCGTGAACGTAACGAGATACAAGCAGGCAGGAAAACTCGTATACGTGAAGCCATCGAACGAAGGAATGCTTTATTGGTTGACAGCCGCAGGGACGGAGACGAACTATTACGAGAAGGATGGAACGCAGCACAAGACATCTAGCAGCGCACCCTACAGCGTGAAGTACACCAGCGAGAGCGAGCCGATAAAGGTAGACCTACAAGCACCAGCTACAGCAGCGTGGCTTATCATTAACGCCATCAAGGAATACAGCACAGGAACGACCATTCAAGTCAAGAGCACCACAGAGAACAGGGCGAGAGCGAGAGCCAACAGCAGCAGCGAAGTGCAGACCTATGCGAACGGCGGGGGTACGTTCGCCTTTGCCAGCAAGGGAGCAATACAGCCCAGCGTTGGCTGTCAGTATGTTCTAGACCTTATCACGGCACAGACTGGGGTAGCGTTCGACTGGAGCGACCAAGCAAAGGAAATTATCAAGGGACTCGCCATTCCATTGATAACAAGGAATGCGGATGCGCAGACGGTTACAGGCAGCTTCGAGGGTACTTTCTTCGACACGACCGAACTCGGCATTCTTGATTTCCAGCCGACAAGTCTATCGGACGTATTCGGCGATATGGAGATTGGGCGAAGATACAGCCAGCTGGGTGTAGACGTTGCCTGCACGATGATTTTTGATGTTCAGATGAACTGGTCGTGGGATGCATCGAAGGCAGAGCCGACTGCGCACAGGAGCTGGAGCTTCGAGGGTTCGGACGGAAGGCAGGGAGTTTACAGCTATCCACCTTGCTACATCGAGGTCAAGGTTGTTTCTAGACACACCAGCAGCCAAGAGGAAAGCGAGTACACGAAGACCTACGTGGCAGGAATGACTTCCAGCTTCGAGGATGTAGACCCGATTGTGAACGATACCAGCGACCAGTTGGTGGGCGGCAGGTTCATACACCTTGCGGCAGGGCGAGGGGAGATAGAGCTGGCAGAGGGCGACATAGTAACTTTCGAGATGAAGCATCCGACTAATCAGAGATTGAAAGACCTTAGGTGCTACAACGGACGTTTGGAAGCCAGCATCAAGCAGAGCGATGAAGTGCCCTACGGCGGTAATTTCCCAATTGGCAAGAACCTACCCGACATCAAGGTCACGGACTTCTTGAAGACCCTTTGCATTCTGACCTCGACTTTCCCAAGCCAGCGTTTCGTTGGCGGCACCTTGCGGCTTGCCGACATCGTGAGCCTTTGGCAAGCGAAGGGCGAGGCGGTGGACTGGAGCAAGAAGCTCATTCCAAGCGAAGCCAGCAACCAGCCACGGCAGACGGATTTCAGCGTGGAGGACTATTGCCAGCACAACGTCTACAAGTGGAAGGAAGACGATACCGTCTACCAGCAGCACGATGCGGATATGACCGTAGACAACAAGACACTGGAGTATACGCAGGACGTTTGCACGCTTCCATTCGCAGCGACTGACGGAAACAACATACCGATATACGAGTGGGAGAGCGTGCAATCTACGTTCGGAAGCAAGACATACACATCGCAGACTGCCACCAAGTACAAGGCGTGCAAAGACAGAATCGTGAACCTCGTCAAGAACGAAAGCGGCAATGCGGCGCTGGCATTCAACATCGACCTGCAAGACATCTTCGACACCAAGCTGGAGAAGATGAGGAAGGCGATTGCGAACCCACACCAAATAACCGAGCGTCTCAACCTTTCCGATTTGGAGATACTCAACTTTGACGAAACCAAGCCAGTGTACCTAGCCCAGTATGGAACGTACTTTGCGGTACTCGAAATCAAGACCACCAGCAGCGGTTATTGCGAGGTAACAATGATTGAACTTTGATTGTAAATAACAACACAAAAACAATACGATTATGTTAAGTGAAGACCAGCAGCAGATTCTTGACATCAAGGTCAAGTACGAGGATGCCATCTACGGCATCATCAGATACAAGGAGAAGATAGACGAGTTGAAGGCATCCCTTCAGAAGTTGAAGGATGCAGGGAAGGAGAACGATGGGCTATCCAACGAGCAGAAGTTGCAGTACGAGGCGATTTCGGCAACCGTCAAGGAATACCAGTACAATGTGAGGACTTTGCAGAAGGAGATTCAGAACAACGTCCGAACTCAGAACGAGGAAGAAGGAAGCCTTAAGCAGTTGCGTGCCCAGCTATCCAACGCCACCAAGGAGTATGACGAGATGAGCAAGGTAATGCGAGAGGGCGCAAAAGGTCGTGAGGTTGCGAAGCGTATCAACGAGATAACAGATAAGCTGAAATTGGCAGAGGAACAAACACAGCGGTACTATCGGAACGTTGGTAACTACTACAACTCTATGCTAGACCTCGCAGCCGATTTGCAGCACGTGGTGCCTATGGGAGGCGGTGGCGGTGTTGGCGAGGGTATCAGCAACTTCGCCAATACCGTTGTTAGCCTAGGTCAGAACGTGAAGGGTATCATACCTAACATTAAGGCTTTCGGCTCGACCCTTCTAGGTTTGGCAACGAACCCAGTGTTCCTAGGTCTTGCAGGTGTGGCAGGTGCAGGAATGGCTTTCAAGTGGTGGTTCGACTACAACAAGGGTTTGATGGAGGCTACCCGACTGACGAAGGAGTTTACAGGCTACACAGGCGAGGCACTGGAGACGATGCGTAACAGCATCGCAGCCACGGCGGACACGATGGGCAAGGACTTTAACGATGTTCTTGCAACCGCAGACAACTTGATGGCTAACTATCACCTATCGGGAGAGGAGGCGATGAAGGTAATCAACGATGGCTTTGCAAGCGGTGCAGACCTATCGGGCGATATGCTGAATAAGATACAGCAATATGCGCCTACCTTCCACGATGCAGGCATCAGCGCAGACCAGCTAGTTGCGATATTGCAGCAGACACGTAGCGGCATTTTCAGCGACAAGGGTCTTGACATCATCACGATGGCGAGCAAGAAAATCAGAGAGATGGCGAGCGGCACGGCTTCCAGTTTGGATGCAATCGGCATTTCTAGTAAGCAGGTACAGGCGGACTTGCAGAGCGGTGCGAGAAACACCTTTGACGTAATCCAAGAGGTTGCAACGAAGATGAAGAACTTCGGAGCGGACAGCCAGCAGGTGGGCGATGTGTTGAAGAATGTGTTCGGCAAGCAGGGAGCGGCAGCAGGTATCCAGCTAATCGAACAACTCGACACGATGACAACCAGCATTGAGGAAGTCAAGAAGCAGACTGGAGAGTGGGGAGAGACCCAGCTGGAGAACATCAAGCTGCACAAGGAACTCAACACCTACCTATCGTCTATGTTCGATATGAGCCAGCACGGCTTCGAAGAGATGATCGAGCAAGGAAAGATGTTCGGCACGAAGATTCTTGTTCAGATAATGAAGGGTTTGTTCAACACCATCAATTATTTCATCGACTGGTACAATGAGAGCCTTCTTTTGCGTGGTCTCATACAGACACTAGGCACGGCATTCCGTGGAGTTTGGTCTGTTGTCAAGTTGGTTGCAAACCTTATCATCGATGCGATGAAGCAGGTTGGAAGAAGTCTAAAGGGTGCGCTCGATATATTGGAGGGTATCGTGACCTTCGACCTTTCCAAGGCACAGCAGGGCTTCAAGGAGATATTCAATCTATCTGGACTTATTAAGGAGGGTTGGAAGGACATCAAGCAGGCTGGAGTTGATTTCGGCAACGCATTCGCAGACGGATACGAGAACACCGTGAACGGACGATTGCAGCACTTGAAACTGGCGAACCTAGACGGTGGGGCAACCAGCAGCGAGCCAACGAACGGAAGCAAGGGAACGACATCGCCAGCAGCCAGCGGCAAGGGCACGACTGCCAAGACCAAGGAACAGAGAGCCAAGGAGGAAGCGGAAGCCAAGGCAGAAGCAGAGCGCAGGAAGAAGCAGGAAAAGGAACTGCAAGCGGCAATTGCCTTGATTAATTTCCAGTACAACGAGCAAGTAATGGATGCCAAGAAACGATACCTCGCAGGTATGTACGACAACGAGCGAGACTACAACAACGACCTTGAACAGCTGGAGAAGGATATGGTAGCCCGAAGTATTGATGCATACGTGGCGGCAGGTCAAATCGGGGCAGAGAAGGCACAGGAGATGCAGGCTAAGTTGCTCGATGTAATGATTAAGGCGAAAGCAGACATCAAGAACCAAGCCAAGGAGATTGTGGACGAGATAAACAAGGAGTTCGAGGATGCAGAGAAGGCACGCAGGGATGCGGACATAATGAACGGAGGCACTGGCGAGGATGAAGACGATGAAGCCAAGCTGGAGCGATACAAGGCTTTCCTTAATAGCAAACTGGAGGCATACAAAGACTATGCCGAGGTTCAAGAGCAACTGCAAAAAGATTTGAGCGACAAGGAAGTCGAGCAGCAGGAAAAAGCAAACAAGGAGAAGGCGGCTTTGCAGGATGAGCAGCTAAGAATGATGAGTGATATGATACAGACGATGGGAGATGGACTAGCGGAATTTTTCGAGAGCGAAGACAAGTCGCTGCACTCATTCTTGAAGTCTATGCTTACGTCAATATTGGATGCCATAGAGATTGCGGTGAACGCTTATTTTGCCCAAATCTTAGCCAAGGAGATTGCGAGCAAGTCGTGGGGCGGTGTTGCCAGCGCTGCGGCACTTATGGCACTAGTCAAGGCGGCGTTCGCAGGGGCTAAGGCACTCGTTAAGGGCTTCTCGGTCGGTGGATATGTACAGGGGAGCGGCACAGGAACGAGCGACAGCATACCAGCAAGGCTTTCCAATGGCGAGAGCGTAATGACCGCCAAGGCGACAAGTATGTTCAGCCCGATATTGTCGGCGTTCAACCAGCTAGGAGGCGGTGTTCCAATCGTAGCCAACAGCCAAGGAAGCCAAATCGGTATGGATATGCTTGCGGCGGCGGTTGCGAGGGGCTATGCGATGGCACCACAGCCAGTAGTGAGCGTTGAGGAGATAAACCGCACCCAGCGAAGGGTGCAGACGATAGAGAATATCGGCAGGATTTAGGATTGAGTTATTTCATCGAGATTTGCGTTCTAAGCGGTTTTTGCTCGGAGGCGGTAAAGTTACACGTCAAAGATAATAAAAACGTCTTAGAACGCAAAATTTTGCCCTATTTTGAAAAATTAACTGTTTGCAGGATAAACATATTCTAAAAAATCGTATCTTTGCAGCGTTTTAAAACAAAAAATCAGATATTTATGGCTAAACTTAGGATATACAACGACATCGACAGCCAAGACAACAAGTTTTGGTATCAGTGGTGGGGTAGCGACTGCGTATGCTTCCAAGACATAGATGTTTTTGCGGCAAGCATACCAAAAGACGACGACACCATCGATATGCGCATCTTCTGCAACGGCGGTTCTGTAGTCGAGGGATGGGCGATTTACGACCGACTGAGACAGAGCGGAAAGAAAATCACCTGCACCGTTGAGGGCAAGGCGGCATCGATGGCAACAATCATTATGCTGGCAGCACCAAAGGAGAGCCGCAAGGCATACGAGAACGCAGCCTTCCTTCTGCACAATCCGTGGGTGCCTGGCTGGGCGTTGGGCGACCAGCTGAATGCAAAAGACCTACAGGCACAGGCAGAGGAAATGCAGATGTGGCAGGATAAGATGGTGAATGCATATGTGGAGCGGTGCGAGTGCGAACGTGAGGAGATACAAGCCTTGATGGATAAGGACATTTTCATCAACACCAGCGAGGCGCTTCGCCTAGGTCTCATCAGTAGCACCGTTGCACCAATCAGCGCAAGCGCAAGTAAACGCAACATAGAAAGTTTCATTAATTCAAAACAACAAAATCCAAAAGCAATGGAGAAGAAAACAGAAGTAAAGGCTTCGCTCCTCGACAAGATTCTCGCCAAGCTGGGCGTGAAGACACTGGAGGAAGCAGAGCAGGCGGTGGCAGAGCCACAAGCCAAGGCAGAGCCAAAGGCGATGGAACTCAACACAGCGGACGGACAGACATTGACCGTTGAGCGTGAGGAGGGAGACCCACAGGTTGGCGACAAGGCAAGTCCAGACGGCACTTTCGAGATGCCCGATGGCAAGACAATCGTTGTTGAGGACGGCGTAATCACCGACATTCAGACCTCTGACGAGGGTGGAGACGATGATGACACGGACGATGGAGGCGATGATGGCGGCAGCGCATCAACGACCGACAACGAGACCGTAGCCAAGCTACAACAGCAGGTGGTAGCACTCAAACAGCAGTTATCGGACACCAAGGCGCAGCTTGCCAGCGCACAGAAACTTGCCAAGAGCAAGGAAGATATGCGTATCTTGAATGCCGTGAAGATGGCAGGTGGCGCAGAGAAGGTGTTGGCAGGCTACAGCAGCCACTACCAGCCAGCCCAGCGACAGCCAAGCGGCAAGGGCGCAGGAAGCAACGTCAACGCAGTGGAGGAAGGCAAGAACGCCATCAAGGAGAAACTCGCCAAGCTCCACGGCAAGGATAAGAAGTAACCAAGTATTAACCCATTAAAAGTATAAGCAATAATGGCAGGATTTACAAAACAGCAGCTGGAGAACTTGAAGCTCCAGCCCGAAAACCTTGCGAGTATCAAGGATGCTATTCAGGAGACCTTCTACCAAGACGAGAATTTCTCCGATTTCGTGAACATCGTCAAGGTAAAGAACGATGATCCTATCGCTCTCATCGGTGAGATGGAGATGGTAGGAAAGAAGGGTGGCGGTTGCGACCCTACCTACGAGGAGAAGGGCATCGCCAACTCGATGAAGCGTTGGAAGCTCGGACAGTGGGAGATTCCAATTAAGATTTGTTACGAGGCACTGAAGGGTACTATCGCAGAGTACAGCCTTAAGACAGGCACTGCAATCGGAGACCTTACCAGCACCGACTTTATGACAATCTACACGGATGCTCTCCAGCGTGCCATCCAGCAGATGATTTGGCGCTTCGGCTGGTTTGGAGACACAGCGGCAGCCTTGTCGGGCTCGGGTGGCGGCAAGCTTACCACTGGCTCGGACGTGAGTATGTTCAACGTGTGCGATGGTTTGTTCAAACTTATCTTTACAGCGACTGCTAGCAAGAACCACACCACCATCGCAGCCAACAGCGAGACCACAGCGGCATTGCAGGTTTCAGCCATTCGCAAGAAGGGCGTGGCAACATCACTCATCGACGGAATGTTGATGGACGTTGACAGCCGCATCATTGACGACAGTAAGGCGGTGCTCCTTATGACACGCTCGCTGGCAGATGCACTGACCTACGACATCAAGCAGACCTACCACGACCGTATGCCGTGGGAGAAGGTGTTCGATGGCTTCGATGTAGCCACGTATAACGGCATCAAGATTGCACGTGTCGGCATTTGGGACAGAATGATTAACGCATACGAGAAGGGCGAGACAACAATCAACCTTCCACACCGCGCGGTTTTCTGCAACCCTAAACACCTTATGGTGGGCACCGATGCGGAATCCCTTATCAGTGATTTGGATATTTGGTTCGACCAGAAGGAGCGCAGAAACTATCTGTATGCCACAGGTAAGATTGGCACGGCACTCCTGGAGGAAGATATGATTCACGCAGCGTGGTAATCGTTCCAAATCTTCATTAAGTATTAAGTTCTTTACAAGTCCTCAACACCCACAAAACGGTGTTGGGGATATAACAATTTAAAGCAGATTAAACAATATGGCAACAAGCACTTGCGAGAGCCTTATCGCCAAGGACATCATCATCCCTTGCGAAGACCAAGTAACGAAGGGACTGGAGGGCGATGGACTCATCATCAATCGAGATGACATCGATTTCACCAAGACCACGGTCGAGGGAAACATCATCAAGGCTATTGTTCTTAAGAGTGGAAAGAAGGCATACGCCATCCGACAGGAGGGTAGCAAGCCGTTCACTGGTGCAAAGACGGAGCTTTCCGTTGGCACATATCGCAACAGCTGGAAGAACACCATAGCCATCGTGGTATTGGCGAACACTCCTGATGTTTGCGCAAATATCATTGACGGACTGGCAAACGGAAAGTTCGTTGTTATTCTCCGCAATCTTTCCAAGGGAGCGGACGGAAAGGCAGAGTATCAAGTATTCGGCTACGCACAAGCACTTAAGGCGAGCGCAGGCGAGAACGACAAGTATTCAGACGATACCGAGGGCGGTTGGCTTATCACGCTGGAAGAGGAGAGCGTGCCAAAGGCGGCTTATTTCTTCTTCGATACTGACAGCGACACCACGGCAGCCAAGTACGCCAGCCTAACGACAGCCGTAGGAGGCTAAGCCTATGACCTACGAGGAAGCGACAGCCAAGGTCGGCGAGTTGAAGGCACGCTTCGACAGCCCATTCGATGCGACCGACAAGGCGGTAATCGAAACTCTATATTTCGAGGTAACACGAAAGCGGTTCGTGCCAACGACCTGTCAGCAGTGTTACCACGATGCATTGATTGAAATTTATTTGAAACTCAAAAAAGAAAAGACAATGCCACAGAAATGTAACTACGTAATGAGGGCAGGCTTCATTATTTCCTGCCCCGATTTCTACCACGGCAAGATTTTCACTAACGAGAACTTGACCGACAAGGTAGCGCACGAATACTTGAAGAAGTATCCGCATATGGAGAGCTACTTTCAGAAGATGCCCAGCGAGGAACTCATCGAGAATAAGCAGCCAGCAGACAATGCAGGCGATGAAGATGAGACCGCTGGGAAGAAGCCCGCAGAGCAGCCAGCAGAAGAAGCAGGCAAAGGCGACGGCAAGGAAGAAGACCCCGACCCAGCAGAAGAAGCAGGCAAAGGGAAGTAACAAGACCAACAAAACGACACAAGCAAGATGAACGTAAAGACAGTTAAGAAGCCACAGCGAAGAATTGATTCTAGCTACGTGAGCCGATTCAAGATGCAAGCCTACGGATATGACAACCTCTATCCGCAGAACCTCGCACGCATCACCGAAGCCAGCGGCACGGCGACACTTTGCCTTAACCGCTATGCTCGATTTATCGAGGGCTACGGTTTCGATAGTGATATTCTAGCAGCGTTGGCGGTGAACTTTCAAGGAGACACAGCGGACGATTTGCTGAGAGACGTATCGAGCGACTTGGCGATGTTTGGCGGCTTTGCTATTCACGTCAACTACAACGTTCTAGGGCAGGTGTCGAGCGTGAGCCACATACCTTTTGAGAATTGCCGACTTGAAGAGACGGATGACAAGGGGAACGTGGCGCACGTCTTGTTGCATCCCGACTGGGAGCAGAAGAAAACGAGGAACGGAAAGAGGCTGATCGTGAACGAGAAGAACGTGGAGCGCATCAACGTCTTTAACCCCGACCCCGACATTGTTCTAAGACAGATTGAGAACGAGGGCGGCATTGACACCTACAAGGGGCAGGTCTTATGGTGCAGTATGAACGGCAAGTTCATATACCCGACCGCCAGCTACGATGCAGCCATCACGGAGATTTCAACGGACGAGGGACTGGGCAACGTGAAGATGCGCAACGTGAGAAACAACTTTCTCGTATCGTGTATGCTGATTACCAAGAAGGGTGTGCCGAAGTTTGACGAGAATGGCGATGAGGTGGAGAGCGGGCAGATGATTTCCGATGAAGACCTCTTGCAGTTCCAAGGGGACGAGCGGACAGCCAAGATTCTTTCTGTAGAGGTTGAGAACGAGGAAGACGAGCCGAAGGTGGTAGCCTTCCCGACCAAGAACTTCGACAAGGAGTTTTCAGTTACCGACAGCAGCGTGATAGAACGCATCTATGCGCAGTTCCACCAAGAACTCTTTTATGCCATCCGCATTGGCAAGTTAGGATTCAGTGGGCAGGTTATGCAGGATGCCTACGAGTACTATGCAGGCGAAGTGACCGTGGAGCAGCGTTTCATCGAACGAGCCTTCAAGAAGATTTTTCAGCACTGGCACGACCCAGCCATTCAAGACATCAATCCGAAGCTAGAGCCGTTGAAGTATATCAGCAGCGAAGTGGCAGGTAACAACACTATAGACTAGAGCCTATGGAACAACAGAAACGAAAGCAATTATTGTCGGTTGAGCAATTCAGAGAATTGGCACGACCGACCAGCGCACACCTAGACGAGGAAGAAGTGAACGCATACATTCGTGAGTGCGAGGATGCGAACATCATACCTGCCATCGGGTGGAAGCGATTCAAGGCAGCGACCGAAGAGCAAGGGGATTGGGGAGATTCAGTCTTGCCCGATTTCCAGCCCGATGTTTTCCTTGATGGTGGAGAATATGAGACCGCCAAGGAGGGGAGCGGTTGCAACCAAGACACAACGAAGGCGCAGAAGTACACCAGCGGAATACGCAAGGCACTCGCTTATTTTACGTATGCGAGGCTTTTTCGTGCCGATGGTACAATTGTAAGCCGAACAGGTGGAATGCGCCACAGAGACGATTATTCAGACCATATCCAAGATACATCGGGAAACAAGCAATACAACGATATTTTGGATATGGCAGAAAAATATTTATCAGATGCGCTTGAATACCTTAAGGCGCACACCCAGCAAGGGGAAGTCAAGCCGCAGAGGGGAACGAGGGCGCATATTCACGCAATAGGAGATTAAGATATGGCGATAGACATTCAAGAACTTTTGCAGCTGGCAGCACAGATTCGAGATGCAACGCAGGTGGGCGAGAACACTGCCATTCGTGTTGGCACGGAACTCTACAACATCGTAATGAAGCTATCCGAGATGCTGGGGGCTATCGATAAGAAGCTGGAGAACGAGGCAGTAATTAAGATTGTCAAGGAGCAGCTTGCAGGTATCACCATAGAGACCGAACAGTTGGCAGACGGCAGCGTGACCCATACAAAGCTAACAGAAGGTAGCGTTGGTAAGAATAATTTGCAAGACGGCAGCGTATCTTCCAGTAAGCTACAAGATAGCAGCGTAACCCACGATAAGCTGACAGAAGACTGCGTGACAACTGGCAATATTAAGGATGGCAGCGTGACCGCAAAAAAACTAGCTCCAGGTATTGCCGAGGGTGTAGCGAAGGATGCGTTCGACATTGTGACGAAGGATTTTCCACCTTCCATCACGGAAGAACAAATAAATGAAATAACAAGTAAATAACAATTAAAAACTATAGACTATGCAATTTTTGGATTCAGTAGGCTTAGCCTATTTATGGGGAAAAATCAAAAGCAAATTTCTGAGACTATATAGTGACGAAACGCAGACTGTTAATAGCGAGATTAAACTCTTGAAAGATATTCACGTTACAGAATTGGATGAGCACGATAATCCACGCAGTGTTGATATTGCCGTGGATGGTATTAGCGTTAAGATTGGCAGCGATACTGGTACTACTATTCATTACGATAGCGTTAAGTCCGATAAGCTAGTTAAGAAAGGAGGCACTTCTGCACAGGTTCTGATGGCTGACGGCTCGGTCAAGGAAGCTGGCACAGCGAACGGCATAGCACAGCTTGATGCCAACGGTAACGTTCCTTTATCCCAGTTGGGTAATCTAGATACCACCGTGGCAGAGGTTGTACAGTCCTTGCCTACAAGCAACATCAAGAACCATATCTATCTCGTTCCATCTTCCAATACCGAGGTCAACAACGTATATACCGAATATCTCTATGTAAGTGGAAAGTGGGAGAAGCTGGGTGAGTTCAAGCCAAATGTTGACTTGTCTCCTTATGCAAAGAAAAGCGAAGCAGTAGGCAGAGTATTAGTTGATTTAGTCGGAGATTCTAAAAATGGATATACGCAGAAACTTTCAGTGACTACTATTTCGGGAGATATTACCACTGCAGAGATAATGGTTGCGAACTCTGGGGTTGATGGTCTTATGAGTAGGAGTGACAAATCGAAACTTGATAACATCGATGAAGGTGCAAACAATTATTCTCTTCCTCTATCAGCCAGCGGCACAAGGGGAGGCATCCAATTAGGTTACGCTGCAAACGGTAAGAATTATCCTGTTCAACTTGACGGAGAGAAGGCTTTCGTTTACGTTCCGTGGACTGACACCAATACTACATACGAAAACGCAACGTCCAGCGCTAGCGGATTGATGAGTGCGAGCGATAAAGCTAGGCTTGATGGCATTGCTAGTGGTGCAACAGCAGACAGCGCAATCCCTACGTCAGTAATCGATGCATTAAGCTAGAAAGGAGGCGACTATGGCAACATATCTAGACGAACAAGGACTTACGCTTCTTTGGCAGAAGATTAAATCCCTTCAATGGCAGGGACAGACAGGAGGCGAAGACCCTTATCTTAAGCACCTGCCTGCTAACTTCTATGTGCAAGATGGGTTGTATGTGGCAAGCGGTTCGAAAATAAAAATCGTTCCATCAGACTTTACGCCACTAACCGCAAACAGAGCCTATCGGGTGAAGATAGTGGAAGATGGAATTGGAAATTCGTACATCGACAAAGATGGATACCTTCACTTTGAATTGAGCGGTGAAGACTACAAGTATATACTCGTTGATATTACACCTCCACTATGGGCTTGTATGACAAAAAGAATTGCTTTGAAAAGTGTAACCTATCATTATGAGGATTCAATATGGCACGATGAAAAGAAAGATGAAATTCTAGACGACAATAATGAACCAATATACTTAAGATAAAAAATATGGGAAATTTCACAGATTACAATCAAGTTCCTTGCTTGACAGGCAACGAGACCATTCTTGTTGCGCAGGATGGAGCGATTAAGCAGTGCAGCATCTCTGATATCATAGCGGCAGCACCAAATAGCAGGGGGGTATACCCCGATGTTCCTATTAACCGCATCACCATCAAGAGATACGTTGCGCAGGAGAGCGGAACAGTCGTAGCAACAGACAACTTGGAGATGATGAACCGCATCTTTGCCTTGTTCTTTCCTTGCCTCATAGACCGCAACAGCAATATTGTAGCGTACCTCAACGGAAATGATGTAACGAGGACTGTAGACGGACTGACGGCAACGTTGGATGATTACTCTATGCCTTGTATGGTGCGCATCGGAGGCTACTATCGCAAGTACGAGTATGATGCTGTAAACAACATCAAAATCGAGAAATACAGTGTCTACCCAGTTAAGGGCTACAAGTATATCAGACGTAGGTTCTTCCCAATGTACGCAGGCGAGGTCGAGCAGCAAGGCGGGAAGAATGTTCTAACATCAAACTCTGGCAAGTGGAGTACGCAGAACTACAACATTCAGCAATACCACGAGTTCGCCAAGAACCTAGGAGACCATTTCCGTGCTATCGCAATCCAAGACTTCAACGAATATCGAAAGATGTTCTTTATGTGGAAGCGAAACTATAATGCGCAGTCCTTCTATGGCATTACTGGTTTCGACTGGAACAAGTGGTACGCAACACCGAATAACGAAATCGGGAAAGCCAACTGCGCACAGCCTTACGTTAATGGCATAACTAACATTGTCAAAGGAATGGAGGGGCAGACAGCGGAGCAGACATTCACGTTCAGCGATGGAACAACAAAGACGTTCAAAGCGTACAAGTTCCTATGGGCAGAAGGTTTTTTGGATGGTCCGTTCTGGATAAGATGCAGTGGCGCATTGAAGAAGAACCACAAATGGTACGCTGCTAAGGATATCAACACTTGCACCAGCTGGGAGGCTACGGATGCCAACCACCAGTTCGTTTGCGATGCCTGCAAGAATGAAGGCTGGATAATGGAGAACTTCGAGGATACTATGTTCGTAACCCAAGTTGGAGGAAGTGACAGCAAGGGCTTGTTCGACCATTATTGGAGCAACGCAACGGATATTACATCTAACTTTATCCCTGTTGTTGTTGGTAGTGCGTACAACGGTTCCGATATCGGTGTTTCGGCTTTGAACTCGTTCGACGTTGTGTCGTATTCGCACACGAACAACGGGTCTGCCCTCGCTTCCGATGATCCGACCGACACGACACCCGATGGAACGATTGTCGTTTAAGCGAGAATGCGAAACCGAGCGGCTGCAAGCCGCTGAAAATCGAAATCGAGCCGCCAGCTAGGCGGCTATCCATATCACGTTTCAATGGGACTGTAGAGCTTTCGTAGAGCGTGGTAGAAAAAAGGTTCTGCTGGAATCCCTGTTGTTGTTGGTAGTGCGAACAACGGTTCCGATATCGGTGTTTCGGCTTTGAACTCGAACAACGATGTGTCGAATTCGAACACGAACAACGGGTCTGCCCTAACTCCCTAGAGAAGATTGTAGCAAGCGGAAAAGAAATTACATCGAGAGGAGATAAGCCCTCGGAATGTACTAAGTCGGCATCGGGTATGTCGTAACTTCTTTCTTGGCGGTTGAGCAACCGCCGCAGACAGCAGAAACCCCACTAATTGCTGGCATTGCCAGCCATCTAGAAATCGATGAGTGAAACAAGCTACACAAGCGGTTGGCTAGTAGCAGATGGAAGCATTTGTACGCACGGTACGAAAGTCACCCGTCAGAGAAGGAAGCGACCGAGGAAGCAGCCTTCAAAGGAAACGAAAGAGAGGGGGTAGCGAATAAAAAACAAAGAGAGGATGAAAAGAACAATCATACGGTACGAAGACGTTGTTGGTTTCTATCCGCTGTTCAATGCTTGGAAGAAGGTAAGCACTGGAGACGGAAAGGATAAGCGAAAGGATGTTATTGCATACACTCCTAACCTAGAAGTCAACCTGCGCAATTTGGAATCAAGGCTAAAAGCAGGGACGTGGAAGCCCGACGAAGGACGTACTTTTATGCTTTTCACGGAAGGCAAGTGGAGGGAGATTCACGTGGTAGATGTGGAGACACGAATCGTCTACCAGTCTCTAGTGACAGCGTTCAAGATTAAGCGTTTATTTGTGAACCGTACCTTTGGAGCTATCAAGGGCAGGGGAACACTTAAGGCGAACAAGCAGGTAAGGCGAGACCTATACCGACACCCCGAACTAGACTATTGCATAAAGACGGATTTCCATCACTTCTATCCATCCATCAATAAGCAGCTTTTGAAGGAGAAGATAAGGCATAAATACAAAGGCGAACGAGCCATTCATTTGTTGGAGGCTTGCATCGATGCCTACGTACCGAGCAAGGATGAGGGAATATCAATCGGAGCGGTAACGAGCCAAGACAATGGAAACTTGTATCTTACGGATATGGACAGGTTTATCCTCGGAGAACTAAAGATGCCCTTCATTGCAAGGAACGTGGACGACACCGTGATCCTTTGCAGGAAACAGGATGCGCCGAGAGTAATAAACGCCTTGAAGGAGAGAGCCAAGCAGCTAGGATTGCAATATGGCAAGATAGCTCTTTTTCCGATATCTTCGAGGCGCATCGACTTCTGCGGCTGGGCAGTGAACAGAGAGAACAACCGAGTGAGGAAATCTACCGTGGTTAGGTTCAAGAAGCGGCTCAATAAAATGAGCAAGCATCCTCAGAGAGTGAACAGAGAAATGAGCGTAGTCGCCAGCTACGAGGGAATATTGAAGTTTGGCGATGCGTATAAATTAAACCAAAAATTAAGAAATGAATATGATGAAGTTTTTAGTAGAATCAACAGATACTCCGCACAAAGAAGGAGTAAAAAGCGAGAAATTGCCTTTGCCAAATCCAGGAATAGACGAATACAGAAAGTACTGGAACGAGCACAAAGTAACACGCCAGCAGACCGAGATGGATAGAGAGACTGGAGAGCTTGCAGTTAAGGAGGTAACAGAGAACACTGCATCCTTCGTGGCAGCGTCTTGCGACCACGAACCGACCATCGAGGAATGGAAGAAGTGCCTACAGGGAGCAGGATATGTAACTGAGCAGATAGACGAAATCCTAGGAGACAATGCCGAAATTCAGTAGCCTAGGAATCAAGGCGACCCAAGGTTTCAAGGGTAGCTACATTCCGATAACAAGTATTATTGACAACAAGATTTCTCTTAACGTAGAAAGCTACGATATCCGTCCATCTTGTATGCACGGTAGTCAAATGTGCCTAATGCAGTTGAGCATTAACGGCAGACCGATGGTAACTTGGCACGGCAGCCAAAATTTAATCAGTATCTTGAACGAGTGCAAAGCTATGGATGCGACAGGAAAAAGATGCTTTCCACTGGAGGATTGCATCATCGTGGAGGGAGACGATGGTGGGTATTATTTCGCTGATGCAGACGAATCCTGCCTTAAGCCAACAGCGGGGCAGCTTGACGAAATCTGCAAAGACAGGGGACGTAGGTTTTCGAGAAGAAGAGAATGATAGCAAATTATAGCTTATGACAGAAATCATCCAAGCATTTATGATGGAGCACCTCTATCGGTTCGCCTTCATCGTGACACTATGTATGGCGGCAATGCTTGTCGCTATGGTAACTGATTTGGTCTTCGGGGTAAGAAAAGCGAAGATGAACGGAGAAGCCACGACCAGCACAGGGTTGAAGAAGACCTGCGACAAGGCGAGGAAATACTTCTCCCCATTTATGGCGACCGTCTGCATAGATATCATTGCGGCTTGTGCCAACTGCCCAGTACCGATTTTCTCGATGCTGTGGGCGGTGTATTGCGTTTTCTGTGAGTTTATCTCGATACGTGAGAAGGCGTGGCAGAAGGCAGAGATACGGAAGCAGGAGCGCACGATGAAGGTAATCCTGGAGAACAAGGAAGACATCGCAAAGACATTGATGGAGTTATTGAGCCAGCGGCAGGAAGGAGGAGATAATGAGAGTAACTAGAGAGCAACTGGCGAAGATAATGCCCAACGCAGGCAGCAGGATAGACACCTATCTTCCAATCATCAACGGATGGAGCGACCATTTCCGCATCAATACCCCACTTCGTATGGCACACTATCTAGCGCAGATTGCCCACGAGAGCGGAGAACTCCGATACACCAAGGAGCTAGCAAGCGGCAGGGCATACGAGGGCAGGAAAGACCTCGGAAACACCCAGCAGGGCGATGGCGTGAAATACAAGGGCAGAGGGCTTATTCAGATAACTGGAAGAGCTAATTACGAGAAGTACGCAAAATATTGTGGCTTCGATGTAGTCAGCACTCCCGAACTTTTGGAGCGACCACTGGGTGCGGTCAAGTCCTCGATGTGGTATTGGAATCTCCACGGACTGAACCGACTGGCAGACCAAGACCAACTGAAAGCCATCACTAAGGCAATCAACGGAGGCTACAACGGACTGGCAGAGCGTGAGCGATATTTGAAGAGAGCCAAGCAGGCACTTGAAATTAAATAACAATGCTTACGCAATAAACATAGAAATTCAACGTTTATCAAGTATGGAAAAATCAAGAATACCCCGAAATTTGCGTTCTGTGACGTTTTTTTTGCTGGTGCTTATAATTACCCCACTTTTTATTTTTGGGTGCGCTAGCGGCAAATCAGCCCAAAATAAGACGATTTTCCGTGATAGTTCGCAGGTGAGCCGCAGGACGGACAGCGTGAACCGCAGCCAAAGCCACTGGCAGGACACCCAGCGGCACGATAGCATCTACAAGCAGGACAGTGTTGTCGTATACATCAAGGGCGACACTATCATCAAGGACAGATGGCACCTGCTAACGACCACCAAGTGGGAGACGAAAACAAAGACGGACACGATCGTGGGCGACACCTACGTTTGCGTGACTGATACCATCAAGGTTAAGTATTACGTAGACCGATATAAGACTAAGCAGGTGGAGAAGCCGATGAGCACGTGGCAGAAGGCAAGGCTCTTCATTGGCGATTGCGTGATTCTGTTCCTAATACTGGTTGCGGTAAGCTGGATAAAGGAGCGCATCAAGAAGCGAGTTCAATAGGTTCAATATAACTGAGTTCAAACTTCAGATTTATCTTTTTTAGGTTGTTGATTGGGCAGGGCGCAAGCGAGCGTTTCCTGCCCATTTTCGTTCTGGAGAACAGTTGTCATTGAGAGAAAGGGGGTAGGGGGATAAAGAGTTAGAATAATATTCAATCAAACTAAGGCGTGCAGGTTATTATAATATAGAGTGTGGATAACTAAGACAACCTATTGCGTATCATTCACTTATTAACGACCGAAACGACCACAAGAACGACCGAAAACGACCGAAAATCGCCGTGCTTACACGATAAACAGCAAATAAAAGTTAAAATATTAATATCTTTTGCCAAAACTTTTGGCGGTATCAAAAAATATTAATATCTTTGCACCGTGTTTAAGAGATAAGCACAACAAAACATTCAGTAACTTAAGCCCTCGACATCACGGTCAAGTCAAAGAAAATGAAAAAGTCAAATTCAAACGTTTTAGAGTTCACTACTAAGTTCATCAACTCAAACTTCCGCATCAAGGTTTTCGGACACGATGAGAACGGCAAGAAGATTAACACCCTCGTAGGGGTGAGCGGTATCTTGAAGCTCATCGGAGCGGAACTTTTCAACAAGTTCATCAAGAGAGCATTGAAGGCAGGTTTGGATGCTTGCCGCTGCGCATTGAGAAGAGGTTTGGTAGTGACATTATATGCTAAGTAATCAAGGGAGGGGTAAGACAATGAAAAAGTATTTCGTAAACGGAAAACAGATTTCCGAGACAGAAGCAATTTTGATTGATATGGAGAATAAGAGATTGCAGCAGAGCAACAACATTGCAGACTGGGCAGGTATTCAATTTATAATTCAAAGATAGGAGACAAGACAATATTAACCAGCTGGGGAGCGATCCCCAGCACAAAACATTCGTATGATACAATACATTTTGAACGGCAAAAGTTCAACTGGAACAGCCGATAGCCAC
>ERZ808278.240-NODE-240-length-42961-cov-4.867408_pt1 | contig 42961 bp, 33 predicted proteins | sample MGYA00521239_ERZ808278 | MGnify/ENA primary metagenome ERZ808278 (study PRJEB31516, sample SAMN03275600) | gut metagenome | biome: mammalia-associated habitat; material: feces | host: Papio cynocephalus | place: Kenya | collected 2012-07-17 ... | reverse complement strand
TCCGCCTCGGCATACAACTGGTGCACCCGAACATTGCCGCCACCTATTCGCTGGAAGAGGTTCCTGACTGCGGACGGTGTATCGTACAGGAGGCTGTGGACGGGCAGACCTTGGACAGTTGGCTGGCAACCAAACCCGACAGACATAAGCGTCTCCGAGTGATGATGCAACTGCTTGACGCAATCGGGTATCTGCACGCACGGCAGTTGGTGCACCATGACCTCAAACCCGGCAATATACTCATCACACACAATGGCGGAAACCTCAAACTCTTTGATTTCGGACTTTCCGATACCGACGACTCGGCATCTCCCGCCCCAAACGATATACAGAGCGACTTCTGCCGATTGGCAGACCTGATGGCACTCTTACGTGTGCATGGCGGCAAGCATATCATTGCGAAATGCCGGCAACGCAAATACCTTAATATCAGCGCACTACGCCGTGACATCACGCTATGCGACAAGTGGCTGCACGCGCTCCCCATTGCACTGATAATCACCATATTGCTTGGCTGTATAGGACTGCTTGGGCATACCTTATGGGAGCAAAAGGCTGCGCAACAGGCAGCCGACCGGCAGAAACAGGCAGTATTGGCTGATGTGCATGCCTTGTGTGACCGTGAAGAAGCACGACTGCGCCAAATAGTCAACCAAGAGAAGTACAGGGAATTTGCTACTATAAAGTTCTTCAAAAGCAGTAGATATGCCGCTCTCCGCGATTCCTTGAATACGGTGTACCCCACTGATAACGTGATGCTCAACTACGTCTGCAACACGACATGGGACAATTGGTATAACCACCTGCAATCCCAACTCTACGAACAATTCGCCCAAATGCCGACTATGACGGACGAACTCCGCGCAGGATACATCACCCCTGCGCAATACGACAGCCTGATGAGCGCATATACCACCCTTTGCAAATAACCAGCAAGGTTCGTGTGTCCTCAAGTGGTTTGGACGTGTTTGTTATGGGAATACTGCTCCAAGGCGAAGAGGACGACAAGGAAGACGTAGAGGGTGGTGAGGGGGTCGAAGCGCTCAAAGACATCGTCGGTGAGCATATTGATGAGGTACATAAGACTGAACAGCAGTCCGATATGACGGGCTCTGCCCGTGAAGCAGAAAGGTATGCTGATGAAGGCTGCCAACAAAAGGAGCAGTCCGATAATGCCCAATTCGAAGTAAGTGCCGATATACTGATTGTGCGTGTTGAAGCCCCATTGGAGTCCCAACAGGTAATTGTCATCCTCGTAGTTGTCGAGCATAAACTGCTTCTGTTGCCCAATGCCGAGTCCGACAAAAGGTACCTCGGAGGCGTGTATGACAGCCGATTTGTAGATAGAGACCCGCGGGTCGGTAGCGACATCGCGCATACGGGGTTGGCATTTGACAACCACAAACAAGGCAGCAAGCAGCCCCAAGGCAACCAATAGTATCACCCACCAATGGTGCCGGTCGGCATAGCGGTCGAGCAGTGCTACGGCAAACAGTACGACACCCGTCAGCAACGATGCACGCGAGCCGGTGAAACAGATACCCACCAGTATGACAGCAGCAGCAACGCCTAATGTAAGCAGACGCGACCAACGTGCGTAGCGGTTGGCGGTGCGATTGTAAATAGCAGGGATACAGATTAGTCCGAGTGTGAGCACCATGCAGAAGAACAAGCGGTGCTTGATAGCAGAGGAATAGCCGTGGTCGAACACCAAATGGAAAGGAGGTACGGGTTCCCCCTGCGAATAGAGCACAATGTCGCGGTGAACGGCGCAATGCACCATGAAGTAATAAGCAGGAACAATGAATACGCATGCCTTGACGAAAGTCTCCAAGAAGCGCGTATCCCGATATTTCTCGTTCAATCCATAAGCAAAAACAAGCAGCAGGAACGGCAATGTAGCGTAGCGGGTAACGGCATGGATAGCGCATTGCATATCGGAAGCCCACAGCATAGAGAGCAACGCCCACGCGAGATAGATAACCATAAGCAGGACAGGAATGGCGGATTTGTCGAACCGCATATTCGTCTGCTGTAGCCAACGCCCCTCCAAGAGCCACGAGAACAGCCACAACAGCCATAGCATATTGCCGTAATGGGGCGGCAATACCAAGCCGACAAGTGCGAAAAAGAAAAGCGCGTAGTTGATTTTTCCGATGATATTCCTGTACGATGCAGTCATGATTCTATAAGTTCGTAATTCCTTGGTTTATATGTTTGTACCAACGATGTGTAATGATATATTCGGCGGCATAGGCAGGGTCAATGCCCATGGCTTGGGCGTAGGCTACAGCCATCGTGCGGAGGGCATCGCGGTCGATATTGAGCCGCTCGAAGTTGCGCAGCCCCTGCTCTGTTCCTATATGCCGGTAGAAATGAATACGATTCAAATCTATCATTTCCACTTTGCTCCCATCTTCATTGAACAGGATATTTCCACCTGAATAATCCTTATGCAACACGCCTTGTTGGTGTAAAGCAGCCGTGAACTCACCTATCGCCGTCAGGATATTCTCCCTGTTGGGGAAATCCCTGTTGCCTATTAACTCGTTGAACGCGTGTTTGCAGTCCGATTCGCGGCACACATACCAACTCTCACGCAAGACACCTGCATAGCGTATCTCGCGGTATGCGACAGGTTCGGGTGTGAGTGTGCGCAGGCGTTGGGCATATTCGTAAGACCTGCGTGCTTTCGATTTGACAAACAGCCCATAGACAATGCCCCGCAAAAGTGAGGGCGTGGCAAACTGTTTGGAGACAAATCCGTTGTATCGCCGCAGGGTGTTGCGCCCACTATGGATGATGTCGCCGTCCTGCCAATGCGCGTAGTCGCCCACTACGTGGTCGGTACGGAAGAAATTGATGAACCGCGACCAAGAGCGATGGTAGTGCAACGGTCCGCCAAGGTAACGCTGCATATATGCGGGGTGCCGGCGATTGACAGCGTCCACAATAGCGCGTTTGCGCTGCTTGGCATCCGCCCGTCGCGAGCCACGACGGACACGGTAGTAGAGTCCCACTTCGTCCAACAAGTGATAGGTGCCGCCCAACTCCATCATGCTCAACCAGAAGTCCCAGTCCTCGCGATAGATGTCCTGCTCACAGAACCCGCCTGCCCGTTCCCAGTCCGCTTTTCGGAAGAGGGATGTGACAGGTATCATATTCTTTCGCGCCAAGAGCGCATGTGAGAAGCGCGGCAGTTGCCAAGGCTTGTCCACATCGCCAAACATCCGTGCGCGGCAACCTACGACACGCACATCAGGGTGCTGCTCAAGCACTTGCACGGCATGTTCGATGTAGATGGGACCTATCTTGTCATCCGCGTCCACGGGCAGGATATAGGTACCCTGCGCCTCGCGGATAGCATGGTTGCGCGTGGCAGATACCCCGAGTGCCGCTTGCGGAAAGACACGGCAGTTGTCGTGTTCATTGGCATACGCCGTAATAATAGCCAGACTGTCGTCTGTGCTGGCATCGTCCACCATCACTATTTCCAAAGGGCGATAGGTGGATGCCTGCACGCTATCCAGTGTCTCGCGGATAAAGGGTGCTGCATTATATACAGGTATGATGACGCTGACGAGTGGCTTCATATCCGGTCTTTGTGTTGGGTGAGTTTGCGCCAGTAGTAGAGAAGGGGATTCTTGTACTTGAGCAACTTCCACGGACGCGATGAGTGGGGTCGGTGCAAGACAGGGTTGTTGGTCATCAAGCGGTTCTCCAGCCCGAGCGCAGAGGATTGGTGGGTGATGAAGACATCGTACCAGTTCTTGGTCGGGTCGAGTTGCATGAAATCGTAAGCATGCAGAAACTCGTTGGTAATCAGTGTGCAACAGAAACTAAAACGCTTCTGGGTGGTATGCACGCCGTGACTCCAACGGTGAGCATAATCGTAGGGATAGTTGATGTCGCCCTGCTCGTTCACCGTTACAGCGGCTACCATTCCCACGCCCTGTTCTACCTGTTCTGCCAATAACCGGAACGTGTCGGGACGCACCACCACATCGCTCTCCACAATCACCAAGTGCGCCTGCTCTGCCAATGCCGTTTGCTGCGCACGCTGCAAGACAAGCAAGTAGTTGGGTGACGGGTGCGCGGTCAGGTCACTGAGGTTTACCAACGTGAAAGGCAGCGTGTCAGCCAATTCCGCCAAGCGTTGCGTATTCTCCAGCGTGGAGTAGTCATTGTAAACGGTGAGTGTCTGCCCTGTTGCCAATACGGCACGGACAGCCTCCTCTGCGCGGTCCACAGAGTCCTTGACGGGCATGATGATATGCAGGTGAGGGGTTACCATGAAGTGATGAGTCCTGTTTTGGTGATAGTAAGAAGGGCACCGAATTGGTTGCCGAACTGTGTGCCGAAGTCGGCAGCGAGGCTCAGACCAAAATCCAATCCCCATGCCTTCTCCACGTGCTTGGTGACCTCAAGCAGGCACGCGGTATTGGCAGACTGAAGGCGTAAGAAACGGCAGTCGTTGCCATAGTTGCGGGCGTAGGAGCACAAGGCGCGGTAGCGGAAACCGCAGATGTCGCCGCGCAGTCCTATATGGTGAACGCGCACCCTGCTGTTGAGTGTATAGACGGTGCCGTCGGTATTGTAGAGGGGTGAGGTGATGAAAGGCGTGCCCATGGAACGATACCAATAGTTCCAGCCATTGACATAGACACCGTTGCGGTAGTAACTGTCATTGCCTGCATAGCAGAGTCCGTCGCGGTCGTGCCAAGGTCCCGACTGGGATGTGGTATTCAACAGTTCGTAGGTTACACCCTCTATGTACCGCCAGCGGGTCTGCATGAGCGAGATACCCCATAGCCCGTCGGTGAGGTTCTTGCCCAGACCGAGAAAGGCAAAGTTGTCTTCCAAGAAGTTCTGCCAATATGCCGTTACCTGCCACTCGGAGCCTTTGGCAATGAGGCTGAGTTGCTGGCTACCGACATGGTTGCCCTGCGCGTTGAGTTGGTCGTTGCTCATGGTACCTCCCGCGTGCGCCAAGAAGACGTTTTTGTAGGACTGCCAGTCGTTTCCGATGTCCCCATAGACAGGTGAGGTGCCGCCCCACTGTGCCGCGTGGTGGAACTCGTAGGCGATATTCACCGGCAGACGACCGCCAAAGCGCACGCCTGCGAACTTGTGATGCAGAAAGGCGTGGCTGACATAGACGTTGTCCGCCAACCATGCGTGCGTGAGTCCGCCTTTGATTTCAAAATAGCCGTAGCACCCTGGGAAGGGGGTATAGTGGTCAATGCCGATGGTGATACGCGGCAGAGGCTGACTATTGCCCGAGAAGACCATACTGCCTGTGGACAGTTGTTCGTCCACGGTCTCATAGACCACAGGTTTGATGCCTGCGGTGAGGTCAATGATATATAGGCGCGCGTGCGCGTATAGCAGATTGAAATAGCCCGTCAAGGGGCGGCGTTGCGTGCTCCACGGGGAGTCCACAATGATGCTCTGCGCACGCCCTGTGAGTTGTACGCCGAAGTCGTAGTCGAACCATCGCTGCGGTGCGGTGGCGGGCTTGATGACACCCGCGGTGAGGTTGCCGCTGTATGGCGAAGCGGAGATGTTGCCGTGGCGGTTGCTTTGCAGCCAAAACGGGGCATACTTGCCCGAAGAAGCGACACCCGATACCTGCACTTGGTAGAGCAACGTGTCGCGGGTGGTGACGCTGTCGGTGATGGGCAGCCCCCACCAGTCCCAACCGCCTGCGATGAGCGGCGAGACGGTAAGGAAAAGGGTGAGTACAGTGAGCCATCTATTCTTCATGGATACAATACAAGTGATTGCACATCTGTTCGTCGGTAGTCTCGCCGATGCCGACAAAGACGCGGTTGCCCACGGCAAAGGCAAGATGGTTCATCAGCGGGGTCGGCAGGTTGCCGGCGTATTGCCAACTGTCGGTTTGCGGGTCGTAGCGGCGGATGTCGCTGAGCAGTTGCCCATTGGTACCGATGCCGCCATAGTGAAATCCGCCGATGACATAAGCATATTGCCCTGTGGCAGCGGCAGCCGCAAGGGTGCGTGTCTGCCCGGGTACGGGTGCACACTCCACCCATTTGCCTTCGGGCAGGAACTCCGCCCACCAGTCAAGGCTCTTGCCTTTGTAGCCCGTGCCTGCGAAATACCGCCCACCACACGTACAGCCGCAGCCGCCAAAGGAACGGGGCGGGTAACCGTGCGAGGCGACATGCACATCGATAGTGTCCCAGTGGTCGGACAAGATGTCGTAGCGGAACATATCGCGGGCGTAGGTCCAGCAGAAACCATAGCCCACGTAGAGTTCGCCGTTGCCTGCGAAAGCGACGGCGTTGTCGGTGTTGTGGTTGGGGTAGTCGGTAAGGCGTGTCCATTGTCCGTCGGCGAGATTGAGATGCCACCAGTCGCGCAGGTAGGTGTTGTCGGCACCATACTTGCCGTTGAAGCCGAGTCCGAGGTAGATGTTCCGGTCGGCATCCACGCACGCTGTGGCATTGACGCGCCCTGCCAAGGGGGTGGTGGCGGCATACTGCGTCCATTGGTCGGCGACGGGGTCGTACTGCCAAAGGTCGTTCAAGTAGGTGCCTGCGCTGTCGCGTCCGCCGAAGATATAGGCACGGTCGGCGACCACAAAACAAGTCGCCGAGGCACGTGGCGAGGGCATGTCCGCACAGCGCGTGACAGGCACCCCGATGTCAGGGGTGCGGTGGCAGGCGGTGAGGACAAGCGTTGCCAAGAGGAATATGTAGGTCTTTGTTTTTATATGCTGTTTGTTTAGGGAGTTTGTCGCGGGTCTATCGGGGGTCTGTCGCGGGTCGTCGGTCATTCTACACGGGTCTTTTTCTTGAGTTCGAAGTCGCGTCCGAGGTAGTTTTTGCGGACAATGGGGTTGGCTGCCAGTTCCTCGGGCGTACCATGGAACAGGATTTTCCCCTCGAAAAGCAAGTAGGCGCGGTCGGTAATCATCAGCGTCTCGTCCACATTGTGGTCGGTGATGAGAATGCCTATGTTCTTGTCTTTCAACCGCCACACCACGTCTTGTATTTCCTGCACGGCAATCGGGTCAACGCCGGCGAAGGGCTCGTCCAACATCACGAACTTCGGTTCGATAGCCAAACAGCGGGCTATCTCGGTGCGTCGGCGTTCACCACCCGAGAGTCGGTCGCCGAGGTTCTTACGTACGTGGGCGAGATTGAACTCCGAGATGAGTTGCTCCAACTTCTGCTTCTGGTAGTCCTTGGGGAACTTGGTCATCTCGAGGACGGAGGCGATGTTGTCCTCCACGGTCATCTTGCGGAAGACCGACGCCTCCTGCGGCAGGTAACCGATACCGAGTTGCGCCCGTTTGTACATCGGGTACGAGGTGATGTCCTTGTCGTTGAGGAATATCTTGCCCTCGTTGGCGGTCACCAGCCCCGTGGTCATATAGAACGTGGTGGTCTTGCCCGCGCCGTTTGGTCCGAGCAAACCGACAATCTCGCCCTGCTCAAGGTAGATGCTCACATCGTTCACCACGGTGCGTTTGCCGTATTTCTTGATTAAATGTTCAGTACGTAATATATCCATGTTCTATGTGGTTGGCTATTTAAGCATAAGACGATTCGAATTATCCTCTAAAATCTGCATTTGGTGTATTGCGACATTGTTCAACTTCACCAAACGCTCATTTTGAGGAATGCCTTCTCCAATGAATACGGCATTCAAACTTTCCATATTGGATAAGCAGATTAATTGATTGATGGTTGCATAGTCTCGAATATTCCCTTTAAGAGTAGGGTTGTTATCACGCCATTCCTTTGCTGTCATCCCAAACATAGCAACATTTAGCACATCAGCCTCATTTGCATATATCATCGAAGCCTGCCTGGGCGTAATGGTATCGGGGATGAGATTTGCTTTGATAGCATCCGTATGGATATGATAGTTGATTTTGCTAAGTTCACGTTTAGCAGACCAACCTAACATCTTCTGTTCCTCTTCCTTGAGACGCTGGAACTCTTTGACTAAATACAACTCAAATTCAACAGAGACCCAACTTGCGAACTTGAATGCAATATCCCGTTGAGCGTATGTTCCACCATTAGCCCCATTCTTAATGAGTAGTCCCACAGCATTTGTCAGTTCTATCCACCTGCTGGGACTAAGTGTAAAAGCGTTACTACCCGCTTCTCTCAAAAGGGGGTCGAATTCGACCCCCTTAAAAAGAGGATTATTTAAGACTTCCCATAGTCCGAGATACTCAATGGTATTTTTAGAGCGTAGCCAATTCTTTACGACATCTTTCGGCTCTATTGGATTCTTTAAGCGAGCAATATCCGTGATGCATATAAAGTCTATACCATCCTTCCGCAAAGTCCGTATAGAAGTATCCTTGACTATCAAATTATGTTTAGTTTCCATTCAATTGTACCTTTTAATGGGATATGTTGCTTATATGACATCTATTCGCCGATGATTGGATTTTTACTTTTGTTAGTACTTATATCGGTTGCCTATCCCTTGCGCATCCCTTGCTTATCCCTTGCTGTTTGACACGAATGAGTGGCGGGTGAATAAGGGGTGATTTTAGTTATTAATTGTTAATTCTACGGGGCAATGGTCGGAGTGGACCGCGTCCTGCAAGATACGTGCACCGGTGATGCGGGGACGGAGTGGCTCGCTGACCCAATGGTAGTCGATACGCCATCCTGCGTTGCGCTCGCGGGCACCAAAGCGGTAACTCCACCAACTGTACTGCTCGGGACGGGTGTCGAAGAGGCGGAACGAGTCAATCATGCCGCTGTCTTGCCATCGGTCCATCCATTCGCGCTCTTCGGGTAAGAAGCCGCTCACGCCCACTTGCCGCTCGGGGTGGTTGATGTCTATGGGCTTGTGGCAGATATTGTAGTCGCCGCACACGATGATGTTCGGGCGCGTTTGGCGCAGTTGGAGCGTCCATTTGAGGAAGACTTCGAGGAAGTCCATCTTGAACTCCTGACGGATGCCGCCCGTGGTGCCGCTGGGGATATAGACGCAGACGACGGTGATGTCGCCGAAGTCGGCACGCAGTACACGTCCCTCGCAGTCGTACTTGGGGATACCCATGCCCGGCACTACCTTGTCCGGCATCTGTTTGCTGAAGATTGCCACGCCCGAATAGCCTTTCTTCTCGGCGGAGTGAATGTAACTATGGTAGCCGAGTTCCTGCATGGCAAGGGTGTCTATCTGCTCGGGTTGCGCCTTACTCTCTTGGATACAAAAGACATCGGGGCTCTCCTGCCGGAGCCAGTCGAGGAGCCCTTTGCCGATGGCGGCACGGATACCGTTGAGGTTGTAAGAGATAATCTTCATGGGCATCAGGGGATAACGACTTTACGGCTGCCGTTGGTGGTACGGATGATGTACACGCCGGAGGACAACTCGGTATTGACGGGCAGACTGTTTCCCGTAAGTGTGTATATACCAATCACTTGTTCATCGTCTGCAATATCTATTATTGCTGTTTCGCGCTGTTCCGTTCCTCCTTTGTAGGAGAAATAGATGATGCCGTTTTCCTCCTTGATGTCCGTTATCGGATGGTCGGCAATACCCGTGTAGGAAGTGGCACCTGCAGGGAAGAGGTCGGTGGCTTTGTTGGTGCTTGATGTATTCGTCTTTGCCTCAATGAGGTCCACACCCATATTGCTTGCCGTGTTATTCGGGCTGTTACTGTACCACTTGGAGTAGGAATAGTTGATTTTGGTCAGCATCAGCCCGTGCCCCGCAAGATACTCGTCCCAACCTGTCTGCTGACGGTTCTCCAACAGATAGAATGTGGTCGGGTCGGGGTCATTGCCAATCAAGTTATGCCGGTCGGTAGTGGAAATCAGCAACACCGTATTGCTTGCATTCAGTTCGTTAAGGCTATAGTATGCAGGCTCAACCAATAATTCGGGCGTTGCCCACCCGCAGAAGAAACGCTCGTAGCCGGAGTAAGCAGGCGGGGTATTGCCATCATTGTTATAGGGTCCATAGTCCATGATATCCCAATCGCCGTGTGTACGCGCGTTTTGATTATCGGTATTGTAGAGGTCAGGCAAGCCAAGCACATGACCGAACTCGTGGCAGAAGGTGCCAATGCCGTCGTGATAGCCGGAGATACTGTTCATCTCGTTGCTACATGCGTATTTGTCAATCTTTTTATTCCCTACAGTGAGGCTCGTACCTGCGTCCGATAGCGAGTATGCATGCGGCCAGATGGTGTTCTCGCTGCCGCCGTCCGCTTCCCCCTCTCCTGCATAAAAGATATAGACAAAGTCCACCGTGCCGTCGCCATCGTTGTCGTACAGAGAAAAGTCCACGCCGCATTGTGAATATGCCAATTGGCATGCCTCTTTCACCATATCTTCAGGGTGCTTGTCGTTGCCCCACCTGTCGTTTTGACCATAGTAGGAGTAGTTTTTGCTCACAGTGACGGGACCGACTACATCAAAGTGCGGATTGTATTGCCCATACGACACATCATAGAAATACTGACGCACAGACCCCTGCGAAGTGATGTGTTTTGTATATTTCTTCCCATACGATGTATCAATATACGAATACTCGCGCGTATAGTTCTGCCCATAAATCATCGAGTCAACCTCCGCCTTGTCTGTGGCAAAGGCTTTGTCCTTGAAGTTAACCAATATAATCAGTCCGCGCGGGGCGATATTGGTTGGATAGGCTTTGGTGGTCTGCTGCGGCATACGGCGACGGGAATGGGCACGACGTGCCTGTATCTGCTCGTCGGTAAGGGCGGGGATGACCTCGTAGTTGCCTTGGGCGTTGAGGGATAGCCACTCGCCTTGCTCGTTGGTCTGCCAGTGGAAATGCTCGTCGCCGTGTGTATATACGGTGAGGGTGGTGCCGTCGGCTTGTGTAACAATGCGCCCTGTGCGGCGGGCAGGTACTGCGTACAGGCAGAGTGCTGTGGCACAGCAGATTACTATCGATACTATCTTCTTCATGCGGTTTGTGGGTTTGCTAATATAATACTACTTGTTTCTTGATGCCATGCTTCTCGAGCCATGCCGTCTCGCGGGCGGTGCGCTGCTCTTTGTCGTGCGCCTGCCTGCGGGAGGGGACAGCCTTGCCCGCGCAGTTGGTGGTGGCATAGCAGAGACGGCCATGTTTGTCCTCCATGATTTGCCAGCCGTCCAAGGTCATCTTCCAATGCTTATGTTCATCGCCACGGAGGTAGGTATGCAGCGTGTCGCCATCGGGTTGGACGCGTTCTATCACGCCCGGATATGCGGGTACACCGCGGTGGGGTGGCACCTTGGCATAACATACTGTGCATAAAATGCATACCGTTAGGACAAACAATACCTTTTTAGTCTCAATCATTATGCTGCTCACATTAATTATTAACTATTACATATTATCGGCTACCGCCGCTTCTTTCACCTTCTTGAACAGGTTGCTGGCAAAGACAAAGTCGTTAAGTGCTTCGTTGTCAGCGTGGAATATGTCGTGTCGGCTACCCTGCCACTCTTTGACGCCGTTCTTGAGGAAGACGATGTTGTCGCCTATCTCCATGATAGAATTCATGTCGTGGCTGTTCACTACCGTGCAGATGCCATACTCTTTGGTGATGTCCTGTATCAGCGCATCGATGATAAGGCTCGTCTTGGGGTCGAGACCCGAATTGGGTTCGTCACAGAACAGGTACTTCGGGTTGAGGGCAATGGCACGCGCAATAGCCACACGCTTCTGCATACCGCCGCTTATCTCGCTGGGCATCAGAGCGAAAGCCCTCTCGGGCATATTCACACGCGTCAGGCAAAAGCGTGCACGTTCCACCATCTCGTCATGAGACATCTGTGAGAACATCTCGAGTGGGAACAGCACGTTCTCTTGTACCGTCATGCTGTCGAAAAGGGCAGAGCCTTGGAACAGCATACCCACCTCTCGGTGAAGCATACGTACCTCTTTCTCGCTCATCTCGGCGATATTGCGTTGCCCGGGGGTAGGATAGGTAGTGTCATAGATAATCTGCCCCTCGTCTATCGGGTGCAGACCAATCATCGATTTCATCAGTACCGTCTTACCCGACCCCGACTGACCGATAATCATATTCACTTCGCCGTCGTGGAAGTCCGCCGATATATGGTTCAGCACCACATTCCCGTCGAAACTCTTGACTATATCCTTGACTTGTATCATATCAGTTCAGCATTAAGTTGGTGAGTACCACGTCCATAAGCAGTATCACGATACTGCTGTTCACCACGGCTTTGGTGCTGGCCTTGCCTACTTCGAGTGCGCCGCCGTAGGCGTAATACCCATAGTAGGACGACATACTGGCTATGATAAATGCGAATACGGCAGTCTTGATAAACGAGTACCATACATAGAACGGTATGAACGCATACTGAATACCAATCAGGTATTCGTCCACCGTCAGCACGCTGGTGAGTGCGCTGATGGCGTATCCACCCACCAGTCCGGTGAACATAGACAGTGTCACAAGCATCGGCATCATCACTACAAACGCTACTATCTTGGGCAGTATCAGGTAGTTAGCCGAATTGACACCCATAATCTCCATAGCGTCTATCTGCTCGGTGATGCGCATGGTGCCTATCTCCGATGCGATGTTCGACCCCACTTTGCCCGCCAACAGCAGACACAGAATCGTGCTGGAGAACTCCAACAGGATACAGTCGCGGGTTACCAGACCCGTGGTATAGACAGGCAGGAGCGGGTTCTCGGTGTTCAATTTGGTCTGCATGGTCATAATCGCACCCATAAACACACTGACAATCAGCGTGATGAGTATCGATTGCAGCCCTTGTTTCTCCATCTCGCGGCTGGTCTGCCGCCAGAACATCCGTTGCCGGTCGGGCAAGCGGAACACCCGCCCCATGAGCAGGAAGTATTCGCCTATGTGCTCAATAATCTTCATAGAAAATCAACTTTCATCATTGTTTAGCCTGCAAAGATACAACTTTTTTCTTGTATATGCAACACAAAAACTATTCGTTTCCATCGTACCAATAGACCGGCAGACCACTTGATTCCCCAAAACATATACACACCCGTGTGTGCGCGGGCGTGTATTTTTCGCAAGAGAGCCGGTCAGCCGGTCACCTCGCCTCACTCATTATGGTTGCTACAATCAGTGCAATCTATCTCCAATCCTCACCACACAATTTGTTATAGGATAGTTATAGGTTGGTTATATGTTAGACTACAGCCACTTCGCGAGTGCGTCATAGTACTTGGGTGATACGGGTACGGTCTTGGCATTGGGTGTGTCCAACTCGGCGTTGATAACGCCCTCTTTGTCACGCCGCAACACCTTGATATGCTGCGGGTTGATGTAGTAACTGCGCTGGCAACGCACCATGCCGTTCTTCTGCATCATCGGCTCCAAGGCTTTCATGGAAGAGCGCAGGGGGTATTCCTTGAGTCTGTCGCCCTCCAAGTAACAGATATTAACGTAGTTCTCATTGGCGGCAACATACAGCACCGCCGACGGGGCTATCATCAGTTTGAGCCGTTGCGTGCTGTCCACAAAGCGCATCAGGCTGTCGTCCTGCGTCACATCTTCACGGCTCTTTCCTGCCAACGCAATTGCCAAATCGAATACTATATAGGGGTATATGGTGATGAAAAACAGGTAAAACGCACACCACCCGAGTACCCAAAAGTATGACAATGCCCCGTGGTACATCAGGCTGATATACAGCGCGCTGAACAGGCTCATACCTACTATCTCCGCCACCTCCCATGCCGCATATTTGAGCCACGTCATCTTCAGTTGTCTGTACAGGCACAGCAGTAACACACGCGACAACATCATCACGCCCAACAGGATGCACATGATGATGGTGGTGTTGAAACTCAACAAGTCCCTGTTCATCTCTAACAATGCCACCACACTCCGCGGCTTATAGAGCAACACGAAGCCGAGAGCAAACACAGGTACGCCCAGAATGTAGATAATGTTGTACTTGAGCGAGCCAAATATCTTAGGTAGTTTTTCCATACGTCGGTGCGCTAAAATCTACGTTTTTAGTCCTATTCTGTATAGTGACGAAATAGGGTAAGCATTATATTTCGTCACTAATATGACTTTTTTATCCCTATATTTGTATTTTCCACAAAAACCATGCCGTACTATCACAATTATTTTATCAGGCGCACAAGTGGCAGTAATTTTGCACCCGAAATCGCACTCTTGCAGTGCTTATGTAGAACCAAATAAACAAGCAAAAGATGAAATTAGCAGCATTAGGCGACTCCATCATCCGCGGAGTCATACTCAAAGCAGAAGGATTGCGCGAACGTTATGCGCTATCCGACAAGAATATCGTGGACCGTTGCGGCGAAGGGCTACATAGTGATGTCGTTAACCTCGGCAAGATGGGCTGTACCATTGAAGCAGGAGAACGCATATTGGATAAGTCCGTCAATCGCCTCGAAGGTGCCAAGTACGTGCTACTGGAGTACGGCGGCAATGATAGTGATTATGACTGGCGTACCATTGCACAATCGCCGCATGAGGTGCATGAGCCACGTACGCCGCTACACACATACGAGACCACCTATGAGCGCGTCATCAACAAAGTACGTCAGGCAGGTTGCACACCTATTATATTGTCTCTCCCGCCCATGGACGCAGAACGCTATTTCCGCTTCTTCACGACGGGTATGTCTGATGAGCAAAAGGGGAATATCCTCCGTTGGCTCAGCGGCTCCACCAACACCATTATGTCGGGACACGAACTCTACAATGTAGCCACTTGGAAAGTGGCGCAACGTACAGGCACTCAGTGGATTGATATTACATCTGACCTGCTGCTCGGGCACCAATACCGCCGTTATCTCTGTGACGATGGCATTCACCCCAATGAACTCGGTCAAGCCCGCATTGCCGACATGATATTGCAGGCGATATAGCCAATCACTATTCGCCAAAAAAGAGGTTGTCTAATAAACACAGGCAGCCTCTTTTCACCTTATATCCGGTGCTTATACAATGGCATTTATTTTGGTCAAACCATTAGCATTGAGTTACGGAGTATCCACTATTTTTGCACACGACAAACATCAAAATCACAAATATGATTTCCTTTTTCTATTGTTAATTTGTTTATATAGAAAAATAGTCGTACCTTTGCGGGCATAACGAGTGTATTATGGCATATACGCCATCCTAAGGCAACACTCCCTCGCATATTGATATTCAAATAGATATAATAACAAACAGATAGTTATGAAGAGATTTTTACTACCCCTGTTCGCCACCATTGTATGTGTGTCTGCCGCCCAAGCGGTTGCACCCGGCAAGGCATTGGCAGCACCCGCCACGGATACCATACGCATTACAGCCAACGATTTCGAAGCCATCGAGTATGGCAAAGACAATGACTGGTTTATCGGTATGTACAGCACCGACAGCACCTACTTGATTTGCTTTGACTACGTGTCGGAGACCTTGTCGGGTACGTTCACCCTCGCAGATATGATTACCTCCTACTCGTGGATGCAAGTGCGCAAAACCAAGAAGTATATTGACTACAAGTCGGTTACACTCACCGTACAGAAGAACACGGACAAGTCGGTTGACCTCTATGCCGATATACTCGGAGACGATGGCAACGTGTATCTCCTGACTGCCCACTATGTACCGCAGCGACCGAGCATCACACCCAAAGACACCGTCTCATACACCCTCGGCGAGGCGGAACTGAACATCGGCAATATCTCATTCCAGATGCACACCGAGGACAAGCCCGAAGTGTACTTCTCCACCATCATCTACTATGAGGGGCTCATCGAAGGCACCTATACCGAGGCGGAGACCGCACCTTATGGGGCTTGCATACGCATAGGCGAGAAATGGATAGACGCCCTGCGCTACGACCTGACCGTCACCCAACAAGACTACGTCTATCAAGCCAAAGCCGAGATGATAGGCAACGACAGCGTGCTGTACCGCCTCACCATGACCTCGCACTCGCTCGTGCCCAAGCGCACCGTGGACATCGCCATTCGCAATATGACCATCGAGAACCTCACCTCCACACAAGGCATCTACTACTTGGACGGCTTCAACGACGACTACGCGGTGTCCGTACAAGTAACCGCCGACAGCATTGCCGACGGAGTATTCAGCACGGGCTTCACCACCACCCTCAACTCCAAAGAGGGCAAGTCCACAACCGGCTTGCAGACCACCCTCACCATGAGCACCGATGTCAAGTCGCGTATGGTGAAAATCAACATGTTGGGCAAGGACACGGTACTCTACCGCATTGATATGGGCTACATCATTCCTACCCCCACGGACACTGTGGACGTAGATTTCACCCGCTCTGCCGAACTCACCCACGCCAAAGCGGCCGGCAACTACCAGTTCTACAACCGCAACGACCAGTACATCGCGGCTATCGACGTGCACACCGACACGCTGGGCGGCACCTTCAGTGGCGATGCTATCGACAAGTACTACTCTTTCCTCGGCATCATCCGCAGCCGCGACACGCTCGGAGTGCGCGTCATGGACGCCAAAGTAGTGCTCTCGCAGGCACAGGACACCACCTATCTGGCTGCCGACGTGATAGGCGACGACTCTGTCATGTACCGCGTCACGATGTTCTACGTCCCACCCGTAGCCAAAGACACCGTGCTGCTCACCATCCCCAAGGCGCAGTACTACAACCAAAATATGCAAGGTGCCTACCAGATACACGGCTACACGCCCGATTCCGCGTACTACCTGAGCCTCACCCCCTTCACCGAACAGCCGGAGGGCACCTTCGAGGTCTCGGATATGTACCAGAAGTACTCCTATATCGCGCACTTCGACCACAATGGCGACTTCACGCGCATACCTTTCTACAGCGGCGAGGTTACTGCCAAACGGCAGGGGCGGTACTTGGATGTTGCCGGCGGCATAATGGGCAAAGACAGTATATATTATAAGGTGCACATGTCCGCCCTCATGCCTCTATCCTACGACTCCGTATCGGGCGAAGTAAACTTCACCTACGGCACGCAGGACGAGGTCACAATCAACACTGCCTACCTCGCCGACAGCAGTATGATTCTCTTCGACGCTGTCTCGTATGGGGTCACCAACAATACCTATATCCGCTTCAATACCGACACCACCGATGCCGTTACTATTATACCCACAGGCACATATCCTATCGACGACTCGCGCCGGCTCGGCACCGTCTTAGCAGGTAGTGTGGGTGCAGACAAAGACGGCAACCCCGCACCACTCCCCTCTTTCTTCGGGCGAACCTTGTGGACGGGACAGATAGTACCCCCGCTCTACTTCATGGTCGAGGGCACGGTCAGCGTGGAGAACCGCGACGGATACCTGTATATAGAGGTGAATGCCCGCAACTCGTACGGCCGCCCCGTTCATATCATCTACAACAGCAACCCGACCCCCGTGGAGAATGTGACTACCCCACCCGACCGCGCCACGAAGATACTACGCAACGGACAGGTGCTGATACAACGCGATGGCAAGACCTATACCATCACCGGCGCAGAAGTTAAATAATAGTAAATCCCTTCTTTCCCGTGTCAAACAGCAAGGGATGCGCAAGGGATAAGCAAGGGATAGACAAGGAATACTCAAGCAACAGGATAACAAAAATATAAAAATAATAATGTTTAATCACTAATTTTATTATGTTATGAAAAAGTTATTACTAATTATCGCGGCAGTCTTCACGCTCACCGGCGTGCACGCCGACCTCATCCTCCACGAGTCTTTCAACCGTGAAGTAGGAAACCTGAACGCAGGAGAACTAACAACCTCTACAACAGATACCAAGAACTGGTACACCAATATGTCCGGAGGTACACAAATTCAGGTTGTAGAAGGCTCTTTATCATATTCCGGCTATGCGACAGGAACGGGGAATATGGTTTCTATGAAAGGAAACACATCAAGTCTGAGGCGTGATATGCGCTTGTTAGATACCGAGGTTAATAGTGGTAAAGTATATTTGTCCGCGATTATCAATGTGGACGAAATCAACACTAAAACTGGAGATAAAGGATATTGTACTCTAATGTTTGGAGATGGAACGGGTTCTGGTTCCAAACTATATGCTCGTCTTTTTATTCGCTCAGCAAAAGACGCGCAAGGTGAGTTTACAGGCAAGTTCCAGATGGGTGTGACCAAAAACAACGAAAGTTCTGTTGGCATACCTTATACCACCGAAGAGTATTCTGTCAAAACAAATTACCTTGTTATCCTTGAGTATGAATTTGTTGAAGGAGCAAAGAATGATACTGCACGTTTGTACATAAACCCCACAAAAGCAACGACTATACCGACCCTTGAATGTACACAAGAAGCAAAAACCTCATCAGGCACTGCACAAGGTGCAAATAGCAAAGAGGATGCAACCACAATCAAATCAGTTCATCTGTATCAACAAACATATAATCCGAACACATTATTCGTTGACGAAATCAAAGTCGCTACCACTTGGGACGACCTCTTTACCGAAGGCGGCGACACTCCCATAGAGAACAATCCCGAACTGACCGTCTCCACCAAGACACTCTCTTTCGCAAGCGGTATGCCATACACTGGTGAGACTTACACCGCCACTTTCACCGTTACAGGCAAGAACCTCAAGGGCGACATCACACTCGCAAGCGACAATACCGAACTCACCCTTGACAAGACCACCATCGCCAAGGCAGACGCAGAGACGGAAGCAGGCGTTACGGTTACAGCCACGCTTACTCCTGTTCTGGTAGATGGGCAGAAAGCAACCATCACCCTCACCACGGAAGATGCCACCGCTACTATCACCTCCTCTTGGTGGACGACAGATGTCAAGAAATGCGCCACCGTGGCTGAACTCAAGGCACAAGCGGCTACCGCAAGCGGTTATGAGTATGCTTATATGCGCTTCACCGGCGAAGCCGTTGTTACCTACAAATATGCAAAGGACAATGGCGAAACCGTATTGTACTTGGAGGATAACACCGCAGCCATCAGCGTAACCGACACCTATTGGAATGACGCAGTAAAACAAGGCGACAAGGTTACAGGCTTCGGAGCATACACCTATGCAGACGCTGCTGTCAGTGGAGTGCTGCCTATCACTCCGCTCAACGCTACCATCACAGTACTCAGCAGCAACAACGAGGTTACACCGCAGACAGTTACATTGGCAGCATTGCAGAGCAACCCATTGGACTACCTGCTGGAACTGGTGAAAGTAGAAGATGTTACCCTCGACCAAACCAGCACCAAATTCGGACAGAAGACCCAAGACGAACAGGCATCTATCATACCTGACTATATCACCCAAAATGGCACACAGGCTAAAATACAACTGCAAGACGGCAACGAACTAATCGGTGCTGTTAAGCCCAAGAAAGCCGACATCACAGGTATCTCCACCAACACACAAGGCAACTCTATCTGTGTACGTGGCAAGGCGGATGTCATCTCCAAAGATTCCCCGACGGCTATTGACAACATCACCATCGATATGCTCTCCGGCGACTATGAGATTTACACCGTTTCGGGTCAGCGCATTGACGCTCTCCAGTCGGGCATCAACATCATTCGCCAAGGCAACAACACCTACAAGGTAGTCCGCTAATACACACCGTTTACCCTCAAGGTGCAGCCTTGCACTTTGGGGGTAAACTATACTATAACAGGCAGAAGACAGCAAAATAGTAGCATTTTTCTCATATTGAATACCAACCGGTTACAGACAAAATGCACTTTTTCTGCTCCGAGACTGATAGTTTTTTGCCCTTTTTACGTTATACATATAGGAAACCAAACATATAGGAACCAAACATAAGAACAACAAACATGAAAAAAGCATTCTTACTCCTTGCCCTCGTGGCATTCACCCTGCCCGCTATGGCAGAAGAGACCAACCTGCTGGAGAACGGCGACTTTGAAGAAGCAGAGACCAAGTCCTCCCCCTTTGGAGGTACAAACGTGGTATTTGCTCCGTGGGAGTTTGCCTTGTCCGGATTAGAGATAGAAACAGCAGACGTATATCATGGCAGACAGGCAGCCAAGACAGTCAGCAACTCTACTTCCGTCCTTCGGCAGGATGTCAGTTTCCTAAACGATGAAGTCGGACAAGAATACGAACTCACCATTCACTACAAGGTTATCCAAGCACAAGACAACGACATCGCTTTGGCTTGCGAATGGACATACTCTCGCCCCAACGAGGGCGAGCCACACGATGCCGCCGTACTGACACAGACCTTACCATTATCCCAAGAGTGGAAAGAACTGAAAGTAAGGACTACCAAGCCCGACAATGGCAGTGCGCTATATATAGGCATCAAAGTGAACAAGAAAGCGCAGATTCTCTTTGACGACTTCTCACTCATACGTGTGTCTCCCTCTACTGCCATAGACAACATACAGGCAGACGAATGGCAGGGCAACGGCAAAATGGAGATATACACCCCATCCGGTCAGCGTATAGATGCCCTACAACAGGGCGTAAACATCATTCGCCAAGGCAACCACACCTACAAGGTTATACGATAAACATATATACGATATTTCTACAACACCCCGCATACTATGAAGCGATTATTAGCCGTACTACTCCCTTTGTTAGTACTCACCTGCACACCATGTCGGGCAAACGACGAACCCGACCCCAATGCACCGCATTACACGGTCACCCCCGAAAAGACGGACACCGCCAAGACCACCGTGGGCGACTCTGTCCTTGTGGCAGAGTTCACCATACAGCACCGCAACATCACCAAACCGACCACCATGTACATCGGGGGGCCACAACGTGATATGTTCGTATTGGAGAAAGAGTCTGTCTCCGGCGAGAGCGGTACGGTGAGAGTGTGGTACAAGCCCACGAAAGTAGGCAAACACACAGGCTACTTCAACACCGACAACCCCGAAGCCACCGCTGACAATGTGAGCATTCGCCTCAACGGAGTAGCCACCGACGCTGCCAACCCGCCACAACTAACCGTCAGCCCTGTTCTGCTATTGCCGTTCACAGCAGTGGTGGGGGAACACAAGTCCGACACCGTGTACGTAACCTCTGCCAACTGCACAGAGAACATCAGCATCACGGTCTCCCACAACGAGGGCGCGGCATTCACTATCAACGGCAGTGAACTGCCCAAGAATATGGATAGTGTCCTGACAGTCATCACCTTTGCACCCGTCAAGGCAGGCGCATACTCCTCCACCATCACATGGAGCAGTAGCGGAGCCCCCACACGCACTATGATTGTAACAGGTGTAGCCATCGACAAACCACAGGAGCACCCCGACTACGACACCGCATTTGTGTGGAAACAAGACACCCCGCGCAAACTACTCCGTGAAGGCTTCGACTCCGTCACGTTGCTCAATCATAACAAGCCCCTGTCTTTAGACGGCTGGCAAAATGTGGTATTGCAAGGCACACGCCCATGGTGGGGCTACGAAGACAGAACGACCTATGAGGGACCTGTCACGGAACGCTGTGCCAAAGTAACCACCTATGGCTACCAGGACAGCAACTCCGACAAACAATGTGAGATGTGGCTCGTTACGCCCGCCTTGGACTACAAGAACGCTGCCAACCAAGTATTCACCTTCCGTGTACGAGGAGACTATCTGTATGAGGGGCAATCTGCCGCACTGCAACTCATGTATATCGACGCTACGGACACCGCAGATGTCTATATGCAAGACCTCGAGATAGCCATGCCCAATACCGCAGACCAGGCAGGCGACTGGCTCGACTTTCAGGTAAACCTCACAGGACAAGAGAATATAGCCGACACATTCTTCATGGGCTTTCGCTTTACGGGTGTCGGAGGTGCCGAAGGTGCAGCCGTGTATCTTATCGACGACGTATCATGGGGACGCGACGACCTGCCGTTGATTACCACCGACTCTGTGCAGATAGTGGCTGTGGCGGAACCCAATACAACTATTGCCTTCCCCGTGATGGTTACGGGCAAGAACCTCACCGAGGACATTACCGTCACCATCGGCGGCAACAACCGCAGCAAGTTTGAGGTAGCCCCCGCCACACTGCCCAAGGAAGGCGGAGCATTGGCTGTAGGCTTTCAGTCCGACGAAGAAGGCGTCCACGAAGCATACCTCCGTATCCGCTCCCGTGGCGCGGTGGATGTCTATATCCCTATCAGCGTGTTGGTTAAGCAAGGTGCTGGCATCGAGGACATTACATCACCTGCCACCTCGCCCTACCGCATCGTCTTGCATCACGGCACTCTGCGCATCATCACCCCAACAGGCACCTATACTCCCGTTGGACAACGCCTCACACCATAACTATTGCGGGTCGATGTCGGGGAGAATGACAGTGCCGCGGCAGTCGGGTTGCGATTGCACAAAGCGGATATGCTCCATCAGGAGGCGTTTGGCAAGGGTGATGTTGGACGTTACCTCGATGGACAGGCGTATCTGTCGCACGTGGTAGTTCTGCACACGCGCCACCGATGGCACAATGATACCTGTGCAACGCTTGCCGAATGTGCCGCTCAGCCGCGATTGCAGCAGGCGCGATGCGGCATCCAACCGTGCATAGTCGTGGTGCTTGAGCGTGAGGATAATCAACCTGTAGAACGGCGGGTAGTGGAACTGCTCGCGCTCTTGAATCTGTTGGCAGTAAAGCCCCTCGTAATCGTGGTTGCGGAGGAGCGTATAGACGAAGTTCTTGGGGTCGAAGGTCTGTATCATCACCTCGCCCTGAGTGCCTGTGCGTCCTGCTCGCCCGCTGACCTGCTCCAACATCTGGAAGGCACGCTCGTAACTGCGGAAGTCGGGTTGGTTGAGCAGGGTATCGGCTTGCAGGACCGCCACAAGGCTGACGTCATTGAAGTGCAGCCCTTTCGTAACCATCTGAGTACCAATAAGTATATCGACGCGATGGGCTGTGAAGTCGTCGATGATATGCTGGTAGCCGTCTTTGCGGCGCGTGGTGTCGAGGTCCATGCGGGCAACACGCGCGGTAGGGAAATACTGCTGTATCTCCTCCTCCAGCCGCTCGGTGCCGAAGCCGTGCTCGCGGTACGGTGTGTGGCAGTTGGGGCATAGCGTGGGCGCGGGAATGGTATAGCCGCAACTGTGGCATACGAGGGTGCGCGACTGCTTGTGGTAGGTCATGCTGACATCGCAGTTCACGCAACGCGGTACCTCGCCGCACTCGGGGCATTGCAGGAATGGTGCATAGCCGCGGCGGTTCTGAAACAGGATGATTTGTTTGCCACGGGCAATCTCTTCGCGCATACGGAGCACCAGCGGGTCGGAGAAATGCCCGTACATCTCTTTGCGGTGGTACTGGCGTTGGAGGTCAATCATCGTGATGCGAGGCTGTTGCAACCCTTGGTATCGCTCCTGCATCTGCACGAGTCCGTATTTGCCTGTCAGGGCGTTGTGGTAGGTCTCGATAGACGGTGTGGCAGTGCCTAAAAGGACTTTGGCTGCGAATAGCCGTGCCATGATGATGGCTGCGGAACGGGCATGATAACGGGGCGCAGGGTCTTGCTGTTTGTAGGAAGATTCGTGCTCTTCGTCCACTATGACAATGCCTAAATTGCTAAAAGGCAGGAAGATAGCGGAACGTGCACCGATGATGACGAGTGGCGTTTGGCTATGAGCCACCTGATAGTATATCTCCACCCGCTCGGCGTTGGTGAAGCGCGAATGATAGACCACCAGTTGCTGCCCGAGCACGGCACGCAGGCGGTCGGTGAGTTGGGTGGTGAGGGCAATCTCTGGCACCAGATAAAGGACATTATACCCATCGTGCAAGGCATTGGCAATCAGGTGGATATACACTTCTGTCTTGCCGCTGGAGGTTACGCCGTGCAGGAGCGTCACATCGTGGCTCTGCCATGTGAACAGCACAGCCTCCAATGCGCCTTGCTGCTGGGCATCCAGGGCATGCGGAGGGGTGATGTTGCCCGTGTATTGGCGCAGGCGTGAGATGGTCTGCTCTTGGTCGAGGAGAATGTGTTTGTCCACCAACGCCCGCAGCACGGCACCGCTCTCGCCACTGGTCTCCAACAGCAGGCGACGCTCTACAGGCTTGTAAACATTCTGAGTATCAGCACTTAGGCTAAGGAAGGTGAGCAGCAGGTGTTCTTGTTTGGGTGCCTTGTGCAGTTTGTTCAGCACCTCTTGCAGGCGGTCGTTTTCGGCATACTGAGGTGCCAGCACCATGTAGTGCGCCGTGGCAGCGGTGTAGTCGTCATCGATAATGCCCGCCGGCAATGCCGCAGCCAGCACCTCGCCCATAGTGCACAGATAGTATTGCGCAATCCACTCCCATAGGGCAATCTGCTGTGCCGTCACTACGGGGTGCTCGTCCAGAACCTGCAGTATATCACGCACTTTCACGCCTTCAGGGGGTGCACCATCGTGGGGGCGATACACCACCCCCGTGATGCTCTTCTTGCCCAAAGGCACCAGCACCCGCACTCCAACGGGCGGGCACTGCAGGCTGTCGGGGACACTATATATATAGGTGTCGGCAATAGCCAACGGCAATATGATGTCTATGTATGTGATGGGTTAGGGCTGCTGTGCCTGTTCGGCGGCAATGGCTTTCTCGTAGCATGCGCGGCAGAGAGGCTCGTAACTGTCTGTCTCTCCGAGCAATACGCGCTTGTCGCTATTCACCGTGCGGTGGCTCACATACGCGAGGTCGCCGCAATGCACGCAGATGGCGTGGGTCTTATAGACCTCGTCGGCAATAGCCATCAGGGCGGGCATCGGACCAAACGGCACGCCCTTGAAGTCCATATCCAGTCCCGCACAGATAACCCGTATGCCACGGCGTGCCAACTCGTTGCACACGTCCACAATACCCATGTCGAAGAACTGCGCTTCGTCGATGCCCACCACGTCCACATCATTGGCAAGCAGCAGGATATTCTGCGACGAGTCCACGGGCGTGGACGGGATAGAGTTGTGGTCGTGGCTCACCACGTCTTCCTCACTGTAGCGCACATCGATGGCAGGTTTGAAAATCTCCACATTGAGGCGTGCGAATTGGGCACGTTTCATGCGGCGGATGAGTTCTTCGGTCTTGCCCGAAAACATGCTGCCGCACACTACTTCGATACTGCCACGCCTGAGGCGGGGACCTTGGGTGTCTCGTTCGTTGAACATAACTTGATGTCTTGTGCCATCATTTGGATGGTCGTTTTGTTGTGAAATGTATTCTCTTCTACTTCGTAGCAGATGTCCACGGGCAGCCCGTTGCGCAGGTGCATCTCCATGTCGGCACGCCCGAAAGCGATGCCCGTGATGGCGGCAGTACGGTCGGTCACGTCCAGACGCAGATGCTCGTTGTTCTTGCCCACTGCGCGGGTGCTGCGGTTGTTGATAAGGCGGCGTGTTACGAACATCGGACGCGGGTTGCCGGGTCCGAAAGGCTCCATGTGCCGCAGGATATTGAAGAACTGCGTATCGATGTCGACCAGTTGGATTTCTGCCTCGATATGCAGGGTCGGTTGCAGTTGGTCCTCACGGATATGCGTGCGCACATACTCCTCAAAGCGTCGGCGAAACTCGGGCAGGTTCTTCGCTTCCATGCTCAGTCCCGCAGCGAACACATGCCCTCCGAAGTTCGTCAGCAAGTCGCGGCACGAGTCGATGGCAGAGTAGATGTCAAAGCCTCCTACCGAACGCGCCGAGCCGGAGATGATACCGTTCTCACCTGCCGTCAGCACGATGGTCGGGCGGTAGTACGACTCCGTCAGACGCGATGCCACAATGCCTACCACCCCCTTGTGCCACTCCGGCGAATAGACCACCGTGGAGCGTTTCTGCGCATTATCAGGGTCGGCGGCAAGCATGTCAAGGGCTTGTCGGGTGGTCTCGGTATCACAGTCATGCCGCTCGGTATTGTAGGTGTTTATCTCGCTTGCCTGCCGTTGTGCCTGCGCGAGGTCATCAGTGATAAGCAGGCTCACCGCCTCGCTACCCGACTTCATGCGTCCGCTGGCGTTGATACGGGGACCTATCTTATATACCAAGTCATTGATATTCAGTCGTCCCTGCTCGATGCCCGCCACTTGCATGAGTGCCGTCAGCCCCGCAAATGGGTGGCGGTTCAGTTGTCGGATTCCGAAATAAGCCAGAATACGGTTCTCGCCTGTAATCGGCACAATATCAGAGGCTATGGACATAGCCAACAATTGAAGCAACGGCACCAAATGCTCTTTCGGCAGGTGATGCTGCTGCGTGTATGCCTGCGCCAATTTGAACCCCACACCGCACCCCGACAATTCCTTGTAAGGATACGCACAATCAGCACGTTTCATATTCAGCACAGCCACCGCTTGAGGCAGCGTATCACCCGGCGTATGGTGGTCGCAGATGATGAAATCGATGCCCTTACCGTTGGCATACTCCACCTTATCCACTGCCTTGATGCCGCAATCCAAAGCAATAATCAGACTGCACCGGTGCTCCTCGGCATAGTCTATCCCGCGGAATGAAATGCCGTAACCCTCTGTATATCTGTCTGGTATATAGTAATCTATATGCTCGGTCAATGGGTGCAGAAATCGGTACATCAACGCCACCGCCGTGGTGCCGTCCACATCATAATCCCCATATATCAGGATATTCTCCCCCTCGGAAACAGCACGTGTCAGGCGTTCCACCGCCTTGTCCATATCGCGCATCAGCATCGGGTCGTGCAACCTGTCCAGCGACGGGCGCACAAACTCACGCGCCGCATCGGCAGTCTCTATGCCCCGCACCACCAACATACGCGCCGATGCCGCACTGATGTTCAGGTCATGTTCCAGTCGCTTCTGCGCAGCCTCCTGCTCAGGCGTAAGTGTCGTTATGCTCCACTGATAATCAACCATTTGTACCTATTTGTATTACCACAAACACCCCTCCTGAAATTAATGGCTAATTCGCGGTAATTAATGTTTATTCCCTTCTATCTGTGCGTATTTCAAATACGTCCACATCCTTCCACAACGGCAACGCCTCACGGAAATGATGCAACGCCTCTATATCAAACTCCGCAATACGCACACCTTCCTCGTCGTCATCGAACTGTGCAATCGCCTGCAAACGAGTGTCGTACGCCACCGAATGTCCGTTGTAGTGCAACCCCAGCGCATCATCGCCCACGGGGTTCACTGCAGCGATATAGCATTGATTTTCAATGGCTCGCGCTGCTACCAACGCATCCCAGTACTGAATACGTATCTCCGGCCAGTTGGCACAAACCAGCAAGATGTCATAATCACTGCCCGAATGGTTGCGTGCCCACGCAGGAAACCGCAGGTCGTAGCACACCAACATCTGCATCTTAACGCCCTTGTATTCAAACACTTGCCGTGTCTCTCCTGCCGTAAAGAACCTGTCTTCTCCGCCATGGGCATACAGATGCCGCTTGTCTTGCACCTGTACGTCCGCGTGCGGTCTCACCAGGAAACCGCGATTCTTCAGCCCTTCCCCATCACGACAGATAAACGACCCTTCAATGGCTATATCATATTGATTGGCAGCCGCTTGCAGTGTCCTCATTGTCTCCCCGTTCATGGTCTCGGCGAGGTCAGGACGATCTGTGCAGAATCCCGTTGAGAACATCTCAGGCAGCAATGCCACATCAGCCTTTCCCGCCAATGTGGCAATGCGTTCAGTCGTCTCGCGCAGGTTCGTCGCCTTGTCCGCCCACGCGATGGGGTACTGCAACAGGGCTACCCGAAACGGCTTGCTCATTTCTTCTTACCCTCCGCAGGTTTGCCTATCGCCTCGCGCATCGTCGTGTCGGCTTGGATATTCTGCATGCGGTAGTAGTCCATGATTCCGAGGTTCCCGTTGCGGAACGCCTCTGCCATAGCCTGTGGCACAAGTGCCTCAGCCTCAATCACTTTCGCACGTGCCTCCTGAGCCTTCGCTTTCATCTCCTGCTCATTGGCAATCGCCATCGCACGACGTTCCTCGGCTTTCGCCTGCGCGATATTCTTGTCTGCCTCGGCTTGGTCCATCTGCAACTGCGCACCGATATTCTTGCCCACGTCAATGTCGGCAATATCAATACTCAGTATCTCGAATGCCGTGCCCGCGTCCAACCCTTTCGACAGCACCAACTTGGATATGCTGTCGGGGTTCTCCAGCACCTGCTTGTGGCTGTCCGCCGAGCCAATCGAACTCACGATACCTTCGCCCACACGTGCCAACACGGTGTCCTCACCGGCACCGCCCACCAACTGATGGATATTCGCACGCACCGTCACACGCGCCTTGGCTATCAACTGAATACCATCCTTGGCAACCGCAGCCACGGGCGGGGTATCAATCACACGCGGGTTCACCGACATCTGCACAGCCTCAAACACATCACGTCCCGCCAGGTCAATGGCAGTCGCCATTTGGAACGACAGCGGGATATTGGCTTTGCTCGCACTCACTAATGCATGCACCACGCGCTCAATGTGTCCGCCTGCCAGATAATGCGCCTCCAGTCCGTCGCGTTTCACATCCGTCAGTCCGGCTTTGTGCGCCTCAATCATGCAGTTCACAATCTTCGTAGGCGGCACTTTGCGGATACGCATCAGGAACAACTGCACCAGCGAGATATGCACGCCGCTCACGCCCGCGTTTATCCACAGCATGAAGGGCACATAGTAAAAGAATATCGCCAGCAGCACGACGATAATCGCAATCACAACAATCGTAATCGGGTCCATAGTTTCTATCTATTTAATGGTTAATACTCTGCCAAATTAATGGTTAATTACACGGCAATTAATGTTCATCCCCTCCAAAATTAATAATCATTTATACGGTAATTCCTGTTTATTTATTGACTATCAATACTATTTACTCTGTTCCAAATCACTTCCCTCCATTTTAGGAGCCCCTCCCCTGGAGGGGTTGGGGAGGTCTGTCCTCATCTCCTCAATCCTCTTCCCCGGCTCTGCCAACTCCACTTTCGAGTCTATTGTCGTGTCCAACGCCATCTTTTCAATGGCGTGGCTCTTGACAAAGGCATATACTGCCACCGCTGTCAGCACGATGCACGCTGCCAAGGTCACGTGCCCTGCCCACGGATACACAGGTGCCAACTTCAGGTATGCCACCACCACGCTACCCGCCAGACTTGCCAACCCGCACACGCCTGCGATGCCGAACCCCGGCAGCAGAAACAACTCCGCCACTATCAGCACCACGCCAAACACTACCAGCAATACTGTCAATAACACATACATACTCATTTCCCCTTTCCTTCTTTAGTCTGTTTTGTTCTCATTTCTCATATTCCCATTCCACTCCTAATTAGTTCTGCTTGCAAAGTTACAACAATTCCTGTAAATCTGCAACCCTTTGTCCTTTTTCTTTTTCCCGCATCCCCCTCGTGTAAACCTTGAACTAAAAATGTATTAATACTATGTTTTTAGTATGTCGTTAGTATGTGATTAGTATGTGATTAGTATGTGATTCAACGGACCATGCTATTGGGCTTGAGCCACCTATACGCACTTATTTGTTATAATATCTTAATACAATTTCCACCCCACAAACTCTCACCCACGAATTTTCGCCCTACTCCAAAACACCTCTTTTTAAGAAAAAGTTATCATTCTTTACTATTCCGCCCATCACCACCCGCCATAATTTGCAAGTCCTAAACATTAGCACTAACTTTGCAGCGGTTTTAGGTCTGCAATCCGTCCTTTCCGCAAAGAACACCTTATATATAGTGCTCCCCCACCGATGGATATCTCGCATCTTACCCCCCTGCCCACCCCGAGCAGGACAAACTGACAACAACAACTGACAGCATGGCAACATGCATTAAAATGAACTGTGTATAATAATTACTGATATGAAAAAGTTTATCTCACTCGTGGTTATTGCCTTTACAATGTGCAACAGCATCTTTGCGCAATTGGCATATAATCAAGAATTTAGCAAATTAGACTGGGACAATGAGTCCACTAAAATTGCAAGTAGCGGTTCCAACTCATGGAGCAGTGGAATATGCTTGGCTGGTAAAACCGCTGGATTTGATTGGAGCGATAAGTACGTCACCATCGCCATCAGTCCCGCAGGCATTCCTAATCATTTGACCTGCTCTACCTCAGCCCAAACAGGAGCAACAGGCATTTCATTCAAAATTTTCACAAGTGCTGACAACCAAACATTTACAGAGGCTTGGAATTCCACAAAAGGTTCCAACACCATTGACATCGAATTGCCCAAGACAACAAAATACATCAAACTCCAATATAGTGGCAACCTGCGGGGCTACTACAAAGACCTCCAAGTAACCAACCTCACCTACGAGCGCGCAGCCACACCTGCCGCATTGGATTTCGGTAGCGAAGTTCTCAACACAAAGGACACTTCATGCACCACAACCGTGGACTGGTGCGACATACCCGCAATGGAGTATTCCGTTTCCGGTGACGATGCCGCTCAATTCTCTGTCAGCGTAGCCGATAATTCTTCTGCGCTCAACTGCGGAACGGCCACATTTACAGTCACCTACAAGCACGACAAGGGCGGCACGCACCATGCCACGCTCAACATCAACGCACAAACCGTCACCCTCACAGGCACCACCTTACGCGGCACACAGACCATCACTTGGAACGACGACCTCCGCACAATCCCTGCCGACACACTCGTCACCCTCACAGCCACCGCACTCACACCCGTGTCCTACACCAGTTCCGACCCCGCTATTGCCTATATTGATGGTAATCAACTCCATATCCTCAGCAGCGGCTCCGTTACCATAACTGCCACCGCACAGCAATCCGACGACTACGAAGCCGCCTCCGCTACCAAAGACATCGTCATCACCACCGTCAAGCCCATTATCACAGCCCTTCCCACGGCTGCTGCTATTTTCGCAGGCGAGACTCTCGGCACTTCCACACTCACGGGCGGCATGGCTTCCGTGGATGGTACTTTCTCGTGGATAGCACCTGCGGACACCGTTCTCTTTGCCGGCGAGCACCTTCTGCCTGTCCGTTTTGTGCCAACCAACCTCAATTGGTACACTTCCGTGGACACCACCATCACCCTTCTGGTCACCAAAAAGCAGCAAACCATCACTTGGAACGATGTCCCCGGGACACTTCTCCTGGATACAGTAGTTGAGTTCAAGGCTACCGCGCAAACCGCTATCGCTTACATCAGTTCAGACTCCGCCGTTGCTTTCGTCACCGCCGACACACTCCGTATCATGTCTCGCGGCACTGTCACCATCACGGCAGAGGCTGCAGAGACTGACCTTTTCTATGCCGCTTCCGAGTCCAAGCAGTTTGTTATCAACGCCTTGACACCCGTTATCACCACCCTTCCCACGGCTTCCGACATCTTCGAGCAGCAGACTGTCGAGACCTCCATACTCTCTGGCGGAGAGGCTTTCTATGGCAACACGCAGGTGGCTGGTACTTTCTCGTGGGCTGAAGACATTGCTACTTCCACCCTTGCCGTCGGCACGCACGATAATCTGCATATCATATTCACACCCAACGACTTAGACAGATACAACATCGTTGATGCTTACATCTCTCTTACCGTCAATGAGTACAAGGACCCGACTGACCTTACCACAATCTCCTCGGAATCCTCAACAACGATTCGCAAAGAGATACGCAACGGACAATTCTACATCATCCGAGGCAGCGACAACTACGATGCCACAGGTCACCTGCTCCACACGCAACCATAAGCCTGCATTCCGCATCACATACTGATATTAAACAAAGTAGTGCCCTGATTCGTTGAAAATCAGGGCACTACTTTTTCCTTCCGCCTTGTATATTTTCTCACAAACAACCGTGTTCTTTCAGGTACATATACACCTGCTCTATCGGAAAACCCATCACGGTGTACTGCGACCCTTCTATGCGCGTAATGCCCACATAACCAATCCATTCCTGAATGGCATAACTGCCTGCCTTGTCCATCGGGTGATAGTGCTCCACATAGTAGTCAATCTCTTCGGAAGCCAACTCGCGGAATGTCACGTCCGAACTGTCCACCAATGTGTCTTGTCCGTGCAACGTGGTGAAGCACACTGCCGTAAACACCTGGTGCGTATGCCCGCTCAATCGACCTAACATTTGCTTGGCATCCGCCTCCGAATGTGGTTTGCCGAGCATCTCACTGTCCAGCCAGACAATGGTATCCGAGGTGATGAGCACATCTTCCTCCCTCAGTCTGCTTGCGTACGCGCGTGCCTTCGCGCGCGATACATACAGAGGTATATCTCCCCCTTGCAACTCTTTCGGGTACGACTCATCGGCATCTATCGTAACTGCCGTGAACGGAACGTCCAACCCCCGCATCAGTTCCCTGCGGCGTGGACTCTGACTGCCTAAAATGATGTTCATAACATACGCACGATGACAAAACTATACAACGCCCCCATCAGCATCACAAACTTCATAAGTGCCTGGGCATTATGATATTCCCGCGGCAGATGGGCGCACCAAAGCAGGATGACTTCGCACACGCACGGCACCAACAAACCGAATGTGATATACCTTGTGGACAATGTATTCCACTCGTGCGGGAAAGGAACTACGGCAAATCCGAAGTAGCAAATCAGTCCGCATACAATGGCAATTAACCCCGTCACTATTGCCTTGCTCACCGTATTGCCCCATTTTATCGGCATCGTACGGCACTCATACTCGCGGTCGCCCTCTTGGTCTTCCATATCTTTCACTATCTCTCGCGCCAGCGTAGTGAGGAACGCAAACAACGCGAAGCCGCCTGACCATATATACAACTCACCGACAATGGAAGAGTAGCCCAACATCTCGTGATACAAGTGCCGCAGGTAATCCACATTCGCAAAGGCAACCAGCAGCGGTACCAACGCCGCCATAAACGCCACTACGATATTCCCGACAAGGAACTGCCGCTTGTACGACGCCGAATAGAACCACAACAACCCGGGAACAACAAGGAATATCGCCCCTAATGTCCAACTCCTTGCCCACACCGCCACGGCTATTCCCATAACCACACCCGCAGCCGTCAGACACTGAAACAGGCGCATAGCCGTGTTTTTTGACACGATATCCGGCACTATCAGCCTGTCCGGACGGTTGATTTTGTCTATCTTGATGTCGAAATAATCGTTGATTACGTACCCCCCTGCAGCAATACACACCGTCCCGAGTATGAGCAACAGCAGCACCCACCACGGCATCTGCTCATGGAACAGAGCCCGGTTAAGTAGCGGTGTAGCCACCCATTTCTCCATCACATACAGCAGCATAGCCACAAACAGCAGGTTACCCCCGCGCACCAATCGGAACCATACCCCTATCTTCTCCGTATCAAACGACCATTTCTTCATATTTTCTACCCTCTAACCTATAACTATCCTATAACCATCCACAAACAAATGCCCGCACTATTTCGTGGTCTTCACCTTCAGTATCACACCTTTCCATGCGGGCAGTGTCAGGCACACAGGCGTGTGTGCTGTCAGCGGAAAACGGTACTCGGCACCTGTCAGCAGGTCTGTTGCCTCTGCCATCGGCAGTTCCGTCAGCCAGAGATGCTCGAATGCCTCCCGCGGGATACGCACCTGCATATCCACCTGACGGTCATCAAAGTTGAGTACCACCAGCAGCATCTGCCGCTTGTACTTGCGGATATACGCAAACTGCTCGTGTTTGTTAAAGCCCTCACCCTGAGCGTATTCGAGGTCATACATCTCCCCCATCGTGATGGCTTTCTCAGTCCGTGCCACCCGTAGCAACTGCCTGTAGAACGCCCGTAGGTCGCGTTGCTCATCATCCAACAGGGCTCCGTCGAACTTACCGTGGTTTGCCCATGCCTGTATCGACGCGATACCCCAGTAATCGAATATCGACGACTTGCCGTCCATGCCCGAGTAGCCCTCGGCATCCATACCTTTCTCGCCTAACTCCTGACCGGCATACACCATCACAGGGTTGGTTCCCAACGTGGCAGCCACTATCATGGCAGGCTCCGCACACATGCCGCGCCCGCAGAAGAAACCGCTTGCTATACGCTGTTCATCGTGGTTCTCGAGGAAGTACAGTATATGTTCGCGTATGTCGTCCACGCGTTGCCACTGTTGCGTAATGCCCTCCACAGGCCAGTTCTTGCTCGTTACCCCGCGCAGATAGTCATACATCCCGACCTTGTCGTACAGGTAATCAAAGCCCGCCGCCAGATAATCGCGGTACAATGCAGGCTGATACACCTCCGCAATATACATTATATCGGGATACTGTGCCTTCACCTGCTCGATGCTCCACTGCCAGAACTCCTGCGGTACCATCTCTGCCATATCACAACGGAAGCCGTCGATGCCTTTGCTTGCCCAGAACAGCATGATATCCAGCATCTTATGCCACGTATCCGGTATCGGGTCAAACTGCTTCTCGCCCCCGCCTTGGTAGAAGACGCCGTAGTTCAACTTCACCGTCTCGTACCAGTCATCCTTGGTCGGATTGGCACTAAAGCAGTCGTTTCCCGTGGCTTTCGCAGGGTTTTCCGTGTACCCTTGCACGTCAAACTGCGGCGCAAACGGCTGCCCGGGCAGGTAGTAGAAGTTGTTCAGCGGCGAGAAGGCCCAGTTGGGATTATCGTCTTCCCCCAGGTCTTTCACACCTTTCGGACGGTGTGTCGAGCGGTATTCGCGCGCCACATGGTTGGGTACAAAGTCTATGATTACCTGTAGGTTAGCCTTGTGCGTCCTATCTACCAACGACTCGAACTCCTCCATACGCCGGTCTTGGTCTTCGCACAGGTCGGGGTCAATGTCATAGTAGTCGGTTATCGCGTACGGACTGCCCGCCAAGCCTTTCACTATCGACGGGGTGTTGTACTGCGCTGTGGCGTGTCTAATCACGCCGGTGTACCACACATGCGTGGCTCCCAAGTCGCGTATAGCACGCAGTGCGCGCGGGGTGATGGCATTCAGGGTACCGCAACCGTTCTCCTGCAGGGTACCGCAATGCCGCCGTGTATCATTGTAGTTCGCAAAGGTACGCGGCAATAACTGATAAATTATCGGTTTCAAGGTTCAGTAATTTAATGTTTGCGGGGCAACCCTGTCGGGCGCACCCATGTTTATCTATATATGCGGAGGCGGCACCAACCGCCTCCGCACCTCTTTGCTTACAATAATGCCATCGTATCCGATGCTATCATCCACTCCTCATCGGTCGGGATGACGCACACCGTCACACGGCTGTCCGGCGTGGAAATCACAATCTCCTCGCCGCGGCTGTGCATATTCTTCTCCTCGTCAATCTTCACACCGAGGTAGCCGAGTCCTTTGGCTATCTCGCCGCGGATATACATATCGTTCTCACCGATACCGCCTGTGAACACGATGATGTCCACACCGTCCAGCGCGGCAGCGTAAGCACCTATGTATTTCTTCACGCGATAGATGAACATCCTCCGTGCCAGGTCTGCACGTTTGTTGCCACCGGCAATGGCATTCTCAATGTCACGCGCGTCGCTCGATACGCCGCTCACGCCCAGCAGACCCGACTTCTTGTTTACCAGCGTCGAGAACTCTGCCGTCGTCAGGTGCTCTTTGTCCATGATGTATGTCGCAGCCCCGAGGTCGAGGTCGCCGCTGCGGGTACCCATCATCAGGCCCTCAACGGGGGTCAGACCCATCGAGGTATCCACGGACTTGCCGTCCAACACCGCCGTGCAACTGCCGCCGTTGCCGATATGCGCCGTGATTATCTTCTTGCCTTTCGGGTCCACACCCAGGAACTCGCACACACGCGCCGACACGTAGCGGTGCGATGTCCCGTGGAAACCGTAGCGGCGAATCGCATACTTCTCGTACAACTCGTACGGAATGGCGTACATATATGCCTCATCGGGCATGGTCTGGTGGAATGCCGTGTCGAATACTCCCACTTGCGGCACGCCGGGCAGCGTCTTCTCTATCGCCTCGATACCCTTCAGGTTGGCGGGGTTATGCAGCGGAGCCAGGTCGATGCACTTCACAATCATCTCTTTCACCTCAGGTGTAATCACCACCGACTTGTTGAATTTCTCGCCGCCGTGCACTACGCGGTGTCCCACAGCGTCAATCTCTTTCAGCGACTTCAGGCATCCAATCTTCTCATCTACGAGACTATCCAATATCAGTTGGATACCAATCGTATGCTCGGGCATCGGTTTCTCTATCTTCACCTTCTCGCCGCTCGGCAGTTTCACTTGCAGGAACGAGTCCGGCAACCCTATCTTCTCCACGCCGCCTTGTGCGAGGATGCTGCGGGTCTCCATCTCGAACAGTTTATACTTGATGCTGCTGCTACCGCAGTTCAATACCAAAATCTTCATATTCTTTTCGTTTTATTATTGATTTGTTTACACTTCTTTGCCGTGTCAAATCCGTATCTTTCAGCAAGGGATAGGCAAGGGATACGCAACCCTTGGGCAACCTTTGCACTACGGACACGCCAATACTTTTTAATCCTTTATGGCTTGGTTGGCTGTGATTATCACCATCTGCACGATATCCTGCACTTTGCAGCCGCGACTCAGGTCGTTCACCGGAGCAGCGATACCTTGCAGGATAGGACCCACAGCGTCTGCACCCGAGAAACGCTCCACCAACTTGTAACCTATATTACCCGCCTGCAAATCAGGGAATACCAGCACGTTTGCCTTACCTGCCACGGGCGAACCCGGAGCCTTCTTCGCAGCCACACTCGGCACCAGCGCAGCATCTGCCTGCAACTCGCCGTCCAGTGCCAAATCGGGTGCCAACTCGTGCGCGATACGCGTAGCCTCCACTACCTTGTCCACCAACTCATGCTTGGCACTGCCTTTCGTCGAGAAACTCAGCATCGCCACACGCGGTTCGATACCTGCCAGCGTACGAGCCGTCTCGGCAGTCGACACCGCTATCTCAGCCAACTCTTGGGCTGTCGGACACGGATTGACGGCGCAGTCTGCAAATAGCAGGAAACCGTCCTCACCATACTGTTTGGCAGGGGTGAACATCAGGAACGCACCCGATACCAGATGTACACCGGGCTTGGTCTTCAGTATCTGGAATGCGGGACGAATCGTGTCAGCCGTCGTACCGCGTGCGCCTGCCAACTCGCCGTCTGCGTCTCCGTTCTTAATCATCAGACAACCCAGATACAACGGGTCTTGTGCTTTCTTGGCAGCCTCTTCCTCAGTCATGCCTTTGGCTTTGCGCAATTCGTAGAGCAGGTGCGCATATTCCGGCATCTTGGCATCGGTCATGGGGTCGATAATCTTCGCCTCCTTTATATATTCATACCCATTCTCCTTTGCCATCTGATGTATCTTCTCGGGGTTGCCGATAAGAATCAGATGGGCGATTTTGTCACGAAGAATGATGTTTGCTGCCTCCAACGTACGGGGTTCGTCGCCCTCAGGAAGCACAATGCGCTGCGGATGTTGCTGCGCGCGCTCCAGCATTTTACTCAATATATCCATTTTAATATCAATTAGTTTCCGTTTTATTTCCATATTATCCCCTCACACCCCCTACCGACCCGCGATAGACCCGCGATAAACTCCCTAACTTTCACGCATATCCTTCTCGGCTTCTGTCACGCCCATTAACTATTAATTATTACCTATTATATAGATTCCTTGTTGCAGCAGAACCGTGACAAAGATACTACAAAATCCACATCTACGCAATCTTTTTACAAAAAAAATACCTTTTTCTCACTTTTTCTTTGTTATTTCAAAAAAATACCGTACCTTTGCACTCCGATTCGTGCTTGTCAACTCTTGTATAAAGTGTAAAAACGGTGTGAACGAATGAAAGCAAACGTACTATTTGCCATATTAGCACTATGCGGAACGACCTCTCTTTACGCGCAAGAGGCGACCGTGCATTCTGCTGATACGTTAGGCGTGCACCCATACAGAGATGAAGGTCCGATAGCGCCGAAGACGTCCAATTGGATGTTGTACTTGGATGCAGGTGGCAATATCTTTGATGGAGACTTCAGCAGTGAAATGTTGCACTCCATTTATGCCCCTACTGTGGGAGCAGGATTGATGTACAATTTCAACTCGGGATGGGGAATAGGGGTTGAGTACCTTTACTCCATGTACGGAGCAACCGGCAGGAAAGGTGCCGATAATGCCGATATCCTTCTACGTGGACAAATGCACCGCGCGGAGACATTTTTGACCTTTGACATATTTAATGTATGGCGTCCTCAGAACCCACGCAAACTATTCGCACTCAATCTGATTGCGGGTGGTGGCGCAGGTTGGTTCCAAAATGATATCTACTACAAGCAAAAGGGACATACCGGTAGCCAGGAGCCCTTGCATGACGATGAACTGCAATGCCGCTCGTTCTTCCTTGGGGGTGCAGACTTCCAGTTCAACGTCAGCCGTAGTATATCAATAGGTGTCAAGGGAGTATATCACTTCTTCACTAAGGACAACATTGACGGTCGGCTGTATGGTAACAACAACGACGGTATCTTCGACTTTACTGTGTCCATGCGATACAAGATTGATGCGGTACACAAGTCCCATGTTTGCAATGTTAACAAGGACTATCTCGCCCAACGTGTTGCAGAGGAGCGGCTTCAGGCTATTGAGGATGTGGCGAAGCAGACGCGCGACACAACCATCTATCAGTCCGACACAGTCGTAATCAACAGAACGGTAGTGGTTAAGGAGCCCGTCAAAAGCGAAGGCTACTACGTGTATTTCGACGTAAACCGCGCCAACCTCAGCGATATCGCGCTCACAACTATTCAGCAGGTAGCGGCTCGCCTCAAGGCTGAACCTAACACCTACGCCGAAATCATTGGTTATTGCGATGACACCGGCACTGAAAAGTACAACATGCACCTTGGCGCAAGACGTGCTGGCAATGTCAAAGAAGAATTGGTAAAGGAGTACGAGATTGCACCGGAGCGCATCATCGGTTATAGTCGAGGTATCCTGCCCAGCAAGCGGGGCAAAGCAGCCTACGGACCAAACCGGCGCGCGGAAGTTCACATCCTTACCAAAGCGCAATTCCAGGCTCTCCAAGCCGCGCAGGAAAAGGAGCAGAGTGAGCAGAAAACGGTTGGCACGCAGGAGCAACAGGAACCGCAAACTCCCGCGAAAACCGTCACGTTCCGCAAAGGAATGACACTCGGACATCTGGCTCTGCAAGAGTATGGCGATGCAAGTTATTGGATATACATCTACCGTGCCAACAAGGATAAAATTTCCAATCCTGACCACATCGAAGAGGGCATGGTATTGGTGATTCCCGAACTGACTGCCAAACAGCGCGAAACGGTTCACCCGAAGACTGCGCAAGTGCAGCAGGAGAAGCAGGAATCCGCTCTGCTCCATATATCGGGCAAGGTCATCGCCACCGAGAAGACCGGACAAGACTGGACGCTTAGCCGCATGGCACGCAAGCACTACGGCAATACACATTGTTGGGTATATATATACGCAGCAAACAAAAGCAAAATAGCAAATCCGGATAGGATTCCGCAAGGGGTAACGCTCAGTATTCCCGAACTTACGCCCGAGCAGCAGTCTATCACGAAAGAACAAGTTGCCGAAGTGTTGGCAGCCATACGAAAATAATGGGTAACCGCATAGATGGTTACATGGTCCTGTAGCTCAGTTGGTTAGTAGCACCTGACTCATAATCAGGGGGTCCTTGGTTCAAGCCCAAGCAGGACCACGAGAGGTTGTCTGACACGTTCAGGCAATCTCTTTTTTATCTGACAGCACACTGTCATTTGGAAATCTCAATAAAAACTGGTAACTTTGCAGGTCGAATGAGAGTCTTCTTCCATAAAGACAACGTAAATAACGAAAACAACCAAACAGATAATGACAAACGATTTTCTCAAGTTCGCCGTAGCGAACGGACTCAATTCCATGCACGTGGAGCAGACCATGCAGGCGTCTGCCAACTATATCAGCCCGTCCATATTGGAGGAGCGGCAACTGAATGTCACGCAGATGGACGTGTTCTCGCGACTGATGATGGACCGCATCATCTTCCTCGGCACCGAGGTCAACGACTACACAGCCAACGTGATTCAAGCCCAACTGCTGTACTTGGACTCGGCAGACTCGGACAAAGACATACACATATACCTCAATACCCCTGGCGGTTCCGTATATGCGGGCTTGGGTATCTACGACACCATGCAGTTTGTGCGCTCGCGCGTGGCCACGATATGCACGGGCATGGCGGCATCTATGGGTGCGGTACTGCTCGTAGCGGGCGAGAAAGGTATGCGTGCCGCGCTGCCCCACAGCCGCGTGATGATACATCAGCCGTTGGGAGGCATACAGGGACAGGCTTCGGACATCGAGATTACCGCCAAAGAAATCCTCAAACTCAAGGACGAACTATACCAGATTATCTCTGACCATTCGGGGCAGAGCATGGAGCGTATCCGCCACGATGCCGACCGCGACTACTGGATGAAAGCCAACGAAGCCCTCGAGTATGGTATGATTGACAAAGTGTACGAGAGGAAGTAAGGGGGTGTTCTTTTAATTGCTTTTTGAGTGATTTTTGAGTTTTTGGGTTAGTAGATGCGCGGCTTGAGCAAAGGAGCAATGCGGGCATTGTGACTGAGCGAAAGTCTCGCAGATACAAGCAAAAAACAAAAAGCACCAAAAAAGTGTTACAACACTCTCACATTTGTAAAATTTTAAGTTAAACGGGGAATTAATAGAACACCCCCTATAATATGGCAACAAAGAAGAAAGAACAGGCTGTCTGCTCGTTCTGCGGTCGCCCTATGCCGCAGATGTTCAAGGGCGAGGACGGGGCATATATATGTCAGGAGTGCATAGAGGCGGGGCATCAGATGATTCAGCAAATGAATCAGTACCAGGCGCAGCACCCCGAAGTGGAGGGACTGGACCTGGCGCACCTGCCCAAACCAACGGAAATCAAGGCTTTTCTCGACCAATACGTCATCGGTCAGGACGAAGCCAAGCGTTACCTGTCGGTGGCGGTGTACAACCACTACAAGCGTATCCTGCAGCCGCGCGAGGAGAACGGCGTGGAGATAGAGAAGTCCAACATCATCATGGTGGGCTCGACAGGTACGGGTAAGACACTGTTAGCCAGAACGATAGCCAAGATGCTGGCAGTGCCTTTCACCATTGTGGACGCCACCGTGCTTACCGAAGCCGGCTACGTGGGCGAGGACGTGGAGAGCCTGCTCACGCGCCTGCTGCAAGAGGCGGACTACGATGTGCAGAAAGCAGAGAAAGGCATTGTGTTCATCGACGAGATAGACAAGATAGCACGCAAGTCGGACAACCCGTCCATCACACGTGATGTGTCGGGCGAAGGCGTACAGCAGGGCTTGCTCAAACTATTGGAAGGGTCGATGGTGAACGTACCACCCCAAGGGGGACGCAAACACCCTGAGCAAGAGTTCATTCATGTCAATACACAGAATATACTGTTCATCTGCGGCGGTGCCTTTGACGGTATCGAACGCAAGATAGCGCAACGCCTTAACACACAGGTAGTTGGCTTTGATGCAGCACAAAAGACCAAGCAGGTGGACAAGAGCGATTTGCTGCAGTATATCGCACCTCAGGACTTGAAGTCTTTTGGTTTGATACCGGAAATCATCGGGCGTCTGCCTATCCTTACTTACCTCAAGCCGCTGGACCGCGATGCACTGCGCAATATCCTCACCGAGCCCAAGAATGCCATCACCAAGCAGTATCAGAAACTGCTGGCTATGGATGGCGTGTCCCTCACTTTCGACCGCGATGCACTTGACTATATCGTGGACAAGGCGATTGAGTACAAACTCGGAGCCCGCGGCTTGCGCAGCCTGACTGAAACCATTATGATGGACGTGATGTACGAAGTGCCTGCCGACAAGAGTATCAAGGAGTTCCATGTCACCCGCGCACTCGCCGAGGAGAAATTGTCACGCATCAACCCGCTGACCCTCCAGGCATCACAAGGATAATAGCAGACTATCACAAACACATACCTATACGAAAAGGGCTGTCTGGTACTTCGCCGGACAGCCCTTTTCGTATGCTTGTAAATTATTCTATGATTACCAGTTAATCACAAACCCTGCGTGTACGTTGATACCGGCTTGGGCATAGTACCATGGCCAGCAGGCTGTACCGTCCTCAAAGTATGAGCAGTCGCTACCGCCGTTGCTGGCATACTTGGCATCGAAGATATTGTTCAGTTGGCATAGCAGACGTATCTGCGGCACATCTGCACGCTTGCACCATTTGTTCATCGGCAGTTGGTATTGCAGATTGACATTGGTGGTGGTGAATGCCTTGAGGGCTGCCGTCTCGTTCTGCAGGTTATCAAGATACTGCTTGCTTGTTACGTTGGTCTGAATAGTCGCCAGGAAACCTGCCACATCAAACGTAAAGAGCGACATAGCGGTAATCATCGGCGAGAAAGCGATGGTGGTCTCTTTGAGTTCCACATCCTCTTCGCCCAACCAGTTGTAATCGGCATCGTAGCGTGTGATGACATCAGTGTAGTTGAGTATCTTGTTTCGTGAGAGGACAAAGTTACCATCCCAACGGAACCAGTCGAGGATTTTCACACCCGCAGTAATCTCTGCACCCATACGGTAGGAGTCCTTCACATTCTTTGTGGATTGCGCACCCACATCGTTGATACGCCCTGTGAGCACCAATTGGTTGTCATAGTCCATGAAATAGAAATTGGCACCGATGGTGAAACGCGGGTGTGCATACGTGTAACCCAACTCATAGTCATACAATCGCTCGGGCTTGGGCATATCACCGTTCAGGGTCTGTGTGGCAGCGTCATACCATACGTTCTCGGTATAGTTGTTGCGGCTCGGCTCACGGTTGGCCATAGCAAAAGAGCCGTACAGCAAGTGTCCGCCGTTTTGGTAGGTAAGTCCTGCCTTCGGGTTGAAGAAATGATAGTCAACCGTCAGGGGCAGTTCTTGTATGTCCTCGGAATTGATACCGCTCATCGTATAGTGAATATAA
>ERZ808278.239-NODE-239-length-42991-cov-3.738145_pt1 | contig 42991 bp, 24 predicted proteins | sample MGYA00521239_ERZ808278 | MGnify/ENA primary metagenome ERZ808278 (study PRJEB31516, sample SAMN03275600) | gut metagenome | biome: mammalia-associated habitat; material: feces | host: Papio cynocephalus | place: Kenya | collected 2012-07-17 ... | reverse complement strand
CATTTTTTATTTTTGTAGAATGGGATTAAATAGAGAATAATGAATAAGAACACTATATCAAGCTATGATATGGAAGAATAAATGATGAAGGGAGTACAGATGATGGAGTTAAATAATGAGCAGTTAACAAGTAAACAAATAAAAGAGGAATTTGCGAATGCGATAAAAGAAAAGCAATTTGTAGCATATTTTCAGCCACAATATAATCATTCAACAGGTATGATGGTCGGAGCCGAAGCATTAGTAAGATGGAAGCATCCAAAGAGGGGGTTGATTCCACCAGGTATTTTTATTCCCGTATTAGAAGAGTCGAAGCAGATTGTTGAACTGGATTTTTATGTATATGAACTTACATGTGGGTTTATTCGTCGATTAATAGATGAAGGAGTACATGTAATACCTATATCAACGAACTTTTCCAGATATGATATTTTTGTAGATAATTTTGTAGAACGTTTAGAAGAGATAAGAAATACATACGATGTTCCTGTAAAGTACTTGCGTGTTGAATTAACGGAAACCATTGCAATGAAGCATGAAAAGGAAGTAAATGCGATTATTGAAAAACTAAATGCTTCTGGGTATTTAGTTGAGATGGATGATTTTGGAAGCGGATATTCTTCTCTAAATGTACTTAAGGACATTTCTTTTGACATTATAAAACTTGATATGAAGTTTATGTCTAGTATTACACAGAATAATCGAGCTGGCATTATATTAAATTCGATTGTAAAAATGGCACATTGGCTGAATATGACTATTATAGCTGAGGGCGTAGAGACAAAAGAACAATCCAATTTTCTAAGAAGTATTGGTTGTGATTACATACAAGGATTTTTATATTCTAAACCACTAAATGAAGAGGATTTTTATAAGCTGTTAATGGAAGGACAGTTCAGTAAGTTTAATTCCGAAATGGAATTGATTGATACTTTAGATGCCCGTACATTTTGGACACCGGAGTCATTGGATACTTTGATTTTTAGCAATTATGTAGGTGCAGCAGTTGTATTTGAATATCAAGATGGTAAGATTTCTATATCCAGAGTGAATAAAAAGTACTTGAAAGAATTAGGGATGAACTTATCCGAAAAGGATGTTATTGATGGGGATATACTTGCACAGATGAATGAATTAGACCGAGACAAGTATATTGAAACCCTAGAACGTGCAATCCAATCGAAAGAGGAAGAAGAGTGCGAGACTTGGCGCAAGATTGAATCTGCGTGTTGTGGAGTTGACAGGTTTCTGATACGAAGCAATATTCGCTTGATAGGAGAAAGTAAAAATTATTATCTTTTTTACGCTATGATTCGAAACATTACAGCTGAGACAATACGTATGAATGAACTTTTGGACGTTGAGAAAGATTTTAAAGTGGTAATTGAGCAAGCTAAAATTTATTTCTGGGAATACATAATTGCTACGAAAGAAATGAAACCTTGTTTCCGTTGCAGAAGAGATCTTGGACTTCCATCAGTGGTAAAAAACTACCCCGATAGTTTAATTGAGACTGATTTCTTTCCACCAGAGGTTGCAGATATGTATCGAGATTGGCATGTTCAGATAGCACAGGGTGTCCAATCCTTAGAAGCTGTTATGCCACTAACAAAAGACAGAATCCCGTACCTTGTTCGGTATACAACGGAATTTGATGAAACAGGCAATCCAATAAAAGCTTATGGCTCCGCAGAATTAATACTTGAGTAGTGGATCCTGTTTCATTAAATGAAAAGGAATACAACATGGGGCATGTATAAATATGTCTCATGTTGTATTCCTAAAAAATAGGTTATTTATCGATTCTATCTACTGTATATAGAACACATTCTAGTTTTCCCTGATCGTTATATGTAACTGGTATAAAAGTAAGCCTGCACCAGCCAGAAATCTTTCCAAAAGTTTTATGAGAGATACACTCTTTACCACGTAGCCTTTCTTCTAATGTATCTATTCTGACAAATTCTAAAACACTTTCAATATACTCATCTGCTATTAAGGAAGCCATAATTTTTTCTAATGTTCCAGTTATTCTTCCAGATATGCCAATTAAATTATGAACAGCTGGAATCGCCTGATATTCTCTAAAGGTATCTTCACGCAAATTCAATAAATGCATAGAAATGTAGGTGGTAGATAGTGCCATCATGGCCAGTTGTGTGTAGCTATATGTTTGCTTGTCTGTAACGGTAGTTTCTTTATCTTTAATATATATTGGCTGTTTAGATGAGCCAATATTTAAATTATCGTTGAGCATTTGTTCAAACTCTTGCTTGCAAATTGGTTTTGAATAGTAATATCCTTGTAAATAGGTCGCATTCATGCCACGAATAATGGTGTCAACGTCTTTGTTTTCCACACCTTCTACAACAACTTTACAGTTTAATCGGTCACAGAGTAACATGATAGACTCAATTACAGCAAAATCAACCTCATGACCTTCTTTTATTAATTCTCTGACAAAGGAATGATCGATTTTAATTTCGTCTACTGGAAGATTCTTAAGCATGGATAAAGAAGCATAGCCGGTTCCAAAATCATCTAGTGCAATATGAAAATGATGTTTCCGTATATTTTGGAAAACAGCTTCTAAATTTTTTGGAGTAACTACATTGCAGCTTTCCGTTAGTTCTAGTACCATATTTTCTGGTTTGACACCATATTCCTTAGCCGTTTTTACAAGTTCATCTACGTAATCAACTTCTAGAAACTGTTGATACGATACATTAAAACTAACTTTAAAGTCTCCGTACTTCTGTTGCCATTCTTTTTGTTGTCTCATAGCTTCTTTCATAACCCAGTGGCCTACTTCTATAATACTTATATCTTCTTCAAGAAGTGGTATAAATTCTTGAGGCCCAGCATCTGTAATATGTTCTCCCTTCCAGCGAAGTAAAGCCTCACAACCGAGAATTTTTGAGCCATGTGCGTCTACCCAGGGCTGAAAATAAAGTTCAAAGCCAGAGAAGTGATTGGTTATACTATTTTTCAAGTCCTTTTTTATCATGCTGATACGATTTTGTCTTTGTTCAATTTGATAAGAATAAAAGGCAAGACTTCCCTTATTCACTTCTCTAATGTAATTCAGTGCTGAATTGAGCTGGCTTATCACTTGGTCAATCTCTCTTTTTCCTTTTGAATATGTGATAGCGCCTCCAGAAATGGATACATCTATTTGTCTGCCATCTTTCATTACTAATTTTTTTGTAAATTCCAATATTTTTTCAAATCTATGTAATGCTTTATCTTTGCCTGCATCAGGAAGAAAAAGTAGAAATTCATCGTCATTGAAGTGAATAAGCCTATCAGTTTCCTCACAGCATTTTGAAAATCGTTTTGCAAGTTCGATTAAAATCTCATCCCCATAGTTGTAACCATAGATATCAATTAGCTGTTTAAAGTTGTCCACACCCAGCAATATTGCAGCACCAGATTCCTCTGTATGTTGATATTCATATAACAGTGTTTTGGTCGGAAGACCCGTTACTGGATCGTATACATTTTGTACATCTAAACGAATCATGAAACCAGCAAATACATCCATATTTCCTGCCTCATCACATACCATTGTCCCATTACATTCAAGCCATACATATTCTCCATAACGATTTAAAGCACGGTACTGGCAGGAATGATGGTTCGTCTTTCCTGAAAAAACAGATTCAATATCTGCAAAATAAGCCTCTCTGTCATCTGGATGGATCTTAGAACCCCATATTTTTGACGGTTCTTCCATATACTCTCCAGGCAAATCGAAATAGTTTACGCTGCTTTTTGACCATCTTGCACTCCCCTTTTTTAAGTCCATTGCATAAATATAGACACGATCAGATGATTCTGCGAATGCTTTGTAAAGCTTGCTGTCTAAAACGTTTTCCATTATTTGTTAGTCGCCCTCCTTGCTCTTTGGTGCTCCAATAACTGCTTTGCACCTGTATTTTTCCTTTGTAGATATTTATAAAGTTCCTTGTTAGCCAAAGTGATGAATGGGATTATGTCACAATATGATTTCACGAATACAATATGTTACAATTGGGATGCTAGAAAGAAAATGCGTCATTATAATAAAGAATAAGTATGCTAATGAAATTAAAAGTTGTATGTAATTGAAACAGAATCCATCATTGTGTACTGCATTTAGAGGCACGCATAATATATTATCTCATTATTTAATTGAATTTTCAACATTATCTATTAATAATAATAAGATTATATAGATACATTAATATAAATAATTATTACTTAATGCTATAATAAACTTATATTCGACTTTAGTCGACATTTCGTTATAATTATCTATGGTAACATGTATCAGGGAAAATTTGTGTTAGCAAAAAGGATATAAGGAGGATGCGAGATGAATAGAGAGTTTGCTGATTTGTTTCATCTGACTAATTATTTCGATAAGGAGTATGGAGAAAGAATCGCCTACAAGTTTTACAAAGATGGAAGTGTAAAGAGTAAAACCTATCATCAATTTACAATGGACATTAACGGTGCTGCATTTTATTTTCATGAGAGAAACAAAGAAAACGCTAGGTATCCCGTTGCACTAATTGGAAATTCAAGCTATGAGTGGATGGTATACTATCTTGGTATACTTAAAAGCAATAATGTGGCTGTACCATGTAACCCACTGCTTTCAAAAGAAGAACTGACCGACATATTAAATCAAGTACAGGTGAAATATGTTCTTTTAGGGGAAAAGTGGTATGATTATAAGGAATACATATTAGAACATTGCAAATACTTAGAACGAGTTTTATTCCTACAGGGAGATTTTGAAGAGATAACGAAAACGAAGGGATCCATAGAGGTAAAGATAAATCCAGAAGAGATTTGCCAGTATGCTTTCACTTCTGGCACAACTGCTGGCAGTAAAGTGGTAACTTATTCTTATCGCAACATCTTGTCTGCCATTGGACCAGAAAGACTTACACCATTTCAACTATATGACACTAATTTTTCTATCTTACCTGTGCATCATTGTTTTGAGCTATTTGCAGGACAGCTTATGTCGCTTGCTTATGGATGTACAATCTGCATAGACGACAGGCTGGAAAATATAAAGACCTTTCAGCCGACGATGATGTGTGTGGTTCCTTTACTGGCGGAAGAGCTTATCTACGCAATTAAAAAGGAAGCAAAAAAGCGTGGTTTGGATTTTAAAGAGAATGACTGGAGTGTTATAAAAAGGAGAACTTATTATAAGGACGTTTTGGACAAGGTGACTGGCGGAAAACTATTTCGAATCTTTTGTGGCGGTGCAAAAGTTCGAAGTGAAATTCCGAAGTGGTTTGACTGGGTTGGAATTTCCTTCTATCAAGGGTTTGGAATGACGGAACTTACTGGAGCAGGTTTAATGAATTTAACAGATACTAGAAAGTTCGATTCTGTGGGAGTATCGGTAGGTAAAGATTTGCAAGTAAAAATAGCAGAAGATGGAGAGTTATTGTTTAAGGGACCTTCTGTAATAAAGGGGTACTATAAAATAGACAACAGGCCATTTTTTACGGAGGATGGATTCTTGCGCACAGGTGACTTTGCAATAATGGATGAAGAGGGCTATGTTTCAATTACCGGACGAAAGAAAAATGTCATTATACTAAAGACAGGAGAAAATGTTTACCCGGAAGAAATTGAAACTCATTTAAAGTCAATTCCAGAAGTAAGTGAATCTTTGGTATTGGAATGGAAGGAACAGATTGCTGCCGTAATATACTCAGAAGACCAAGCAAACCAGGAGATTATTGAAGAGAAAATAAACGAACTAAATCGTGGGGTACCAGGATATAAGCGAATTACAAAAGTATTTTTTCGAAATAAACCTTTTCCGACTACTTCAATCGGAAAGATAAAGAGACCGCAAGTAATGGAGGAATTAGAAGCAGAGGATACAGTTGAATATATAGCAGCCACGACAAAAACCCAGAAAAAAATTGTTAAAGTGGTTAGTGAACTTTTAGACATTGAAGGGAGAATCAGTATCCTAGATAATTTCTTTGCCTTGGGTGGAAGCAGTCTTACGGCTCTGAAGCTTGGTGCAAAACTTAAAATTCAAGCGCAATGGGTCTACGAGTATCCTATTCTCGTAGAATTAGCAACATTCATAGATGGAAACGTTGAACAAAAGCAAGAGGAACAAGTAGAAGTGAATTCTTGGATACTGAAAAATCAGAATCAAGAGCGAAGAAGTCCCGTGAAGGAAGTAGTATTAACAGGTGCGACTGGATTTCTTGGTTCACATATTTTATTTGAACTATTGAAACACAAAGATATTCATGTAACGTGTTTGATTCGCAATGAAGAAAAATTTAGAACGATTTATAAGTTTTACTTTAATGAAGAAGTTCCAAGTGGTGTTTCTGTTTTGATTGGAGATATTACAAAAGAATACATGGGAATAGAAAAGTCCGTTTATCGTAAGTTAGCAGAAAAGGTGGATACAGTAATACATGCAGCAGCAAACGTTCATCATGTAGGTGACTTAAAAGAATTTATGAATACAAATTATATGGGAACCGAAGTTATGATAAAGCTTTGCAAGGATGCAGATGCTTCACTGCAGTTCATTTCATCTTATGCCGTAAGTGGAATAGCAGTTGTTCCAGTTGACTTTAAACAACATGTATTCAACGAAGATACTCTATATATAGGACAAGAATATAAACAAAATGTATATGTACACACAAAATATCTGTCAGAGAAAAAAATAATAATGGAACGACAAAACGGAATCAGAGCCAATATATATCGTATTGGATGTTTGACAAGCAGAAAATCAGATGGTGTATTTCAGCTTAATGAAGGAGATAATGGACTAAGAAACCGTCTACGTGGATTATGGAAAACTAGAATTTATACAAAGAAAATGGCACAATATCCAATTGATTTTACATATGTAGATGAATGTGCACAAGCTGTTGTAAAACTTACACTATATTCAAAAGAAAATAATATTTATCAATTGTATAATCCGAACATGGTTCGATTTGCTGATTTAGAAGAGGTCTATAATAGAAATGGATTTTTAGATAAATGGAGTCTTGTGTCACAAGAAGAATTTAATGAACAAATGGACAGCATGGTTTCAGATAAAGAAATAGCCGAATACGCTTTTTATCATTCCATGGCGATGGCATCAACACCGATCCCTATGGATTGTAAGAAAACACTGAATCAGTTAAGAAAATTATCCTTTCAGTGGTCTAATGTGGAAGATAGGTATATCATGCAATTTATTGGGGCAAATATCTAGATTTATAAGCAATAATTTACTATAATAAAGTAAAAAATAAAGTAAAAAAACCAGAAATGAGGAAATCGAATGAGTGTGACGAAAGAAAGACGTGTACGTCGCTTGCGAAAGAAGCAATTATGGCCATCTATTGTAGTATTATTGCTTTTCAGTGCTATCTTTGTTGGAATAATAGCAATTCTTTTAGAATTACTGATAGGGGAGGCGATAAATGGTAAAGTGGAGATTGCCTACAATCAAGCAGAAAGGACTGGAAAACAGATAATAAAGTCATTTCGTCAAGACGGACGTAATAAAACCTTTCAATTGCTCAAAAATTTAGATGTAAAAAGTAAGAATTATACGCCAGTATGTGTTATAAAGCAGAACGGAACAGTGGTGGTACAGACAGGTAAAGACATGCCAAATGTCAAGGAACGAGGCATATGGAATAGAGGGCAGGAATATCATTTGTACCTCGACCAGACTACTAGAAATCAAATGGTTGATTTGAACAATGGAAAAATAAAATTATCGTATAAAAAGTTATTGTACAACCTAATGAAAGAACCCTCTGGGAAAGAAACTTATGCCAAATGGATGCAGGAGCCGGTTACAGCAATTCCAGTTTGGTTTGAAATGGATATACCAGACAGTAACTATAAGCTTGCTGTGAAAAGCAATGTGCTTTTCAAACGCAGAGATTTAGTTACAACATTGGAAGTGGCTCTTGTAGTAATTGCTATGACAATGATTTCGATTTTTCTGTTCTTAGTATATCTCGTCAATTCCATTGTGAGTCAGAAAAGGATAGATAAATTATTGTATCTGGACATTACAACAGGAGGTCATAACTGGCTTTATTTCTTTGAGAAAGGCTCAGCAATCCTCAACAAGAGAAGCAATAAAAATAAGACTTTCTGGCTGCTCTCTATTGAACTGCAGAAGTATCGAAACTACTGCAGCTGTTACGGAGCAAAATCAGGAGATGAGCTTTTAGAGAGAATAAATGGCTGTTTGAGATCTATCGTACATAAAAATGAATTGTATGCCAGATATGCGGAAGCAGAATTTGGACTTCTTCTTTGTGCAGAAACGAAAGAAGAAGTAGAATCAAGAATGTCCATTCTACAACAAAGAATAGCAAAACTTCCACAGCAGCAGAGCTTAAACTTTAAAATAGGAGTCTATGAATGTGCTCCTTTCTTTAAAGAAAATGGAAAGAAAGCGAAGAAAAGAAATAGTATTGATATGAAAGAACTGTATCATGATGCATGTACTGCAAGAGAAAACAATTATACAAACAATGGATTTAAGATTACATATTTTAATATGACGATGCTGGAGGCGCAGTTGTGGGAGCATCATGTAGAAGAACGTATGGAAGATGCATTAAGAAATAAAGAATTTACTGTATATCTGCAGCCAAAATATTCACCTGATAATAAAGAACTTGGTGGTGCAGAGGCATTAGTCCGCTGGATTAATGAGAAAGATGGCTTTATTTCTCCGAATCGTTTTATTCCTATTTTTGAGAAGAATGGCTTCATCCTAAAGCTTGATGATTATATGATTTCCGAGGTTGCAAGACTGCAAGCCGAATGGATTCGCAAGGGAGAAAAAGTGGTTCCAGTTTCTGTAAATGTGTCAAGAGCCCATTTTACAAGAAGCGATTTGGCAGAACATATATGCAGGCTAGTAGATCAGTACGGAACACCCCATAATGTAATTGAATTGGAATTAACAGAGAGTGCGTTCTTTGATGACAAGGAAGTGCTTTTAAATACAGTTACAAAATTACAGGAATACGGTTTTGCCGTATCTATGGATGATTTTGGGGCAGGTTATTCTTCTCTGAATTCATTAAAAGACCTCCCATTAGATGTAATCAAGCTTGATGCAGAATTTTTCCGTGGTGAAAGTCAGCAGATTCGAGGAGAAATTATTGTTAAGGAAATCATTCAGTTAGCACGACGATTACAAATGCGTATTGTTGCTGAAGGAATTGAGTCAAAGGAACAAGTGGATTTTCTATCGGATTTAGGATGTGATTTAATACAAGGGTATTATTTTGCAAAGCCGATGCCGGTTGGGGAGTATGAAAGTGTTTTGCAAGGTGTGGAGGAAAGAAGTTTAGAAGGAAAAATGAGCTAAAAAAGAAGGGGTGTCGAACTAAGTATGATATGATAACTTAAATCGATTACAGCAAATTCTCTCTTACAGGAACCGCAAAAAGAATTTGAAAGGGTTAAAGAACTGGTTATTAATGCATCTTTTGGGAAGCTGATTGCATATGTAGATAATTGAGGAAATATTTGATACAATAATTAGTATAGAAGTACATAGGAGGAAACAGTATGACAAAACGTGAATTAAGCAAACGTTATTTTTTATTTATTTTAGGGTTATTATTTTCAGGAATTGGGGTTGCTATCACTAAGAGGGGTGAACTTGGTGTTTCGCCAATCTCATCGGTTGCCAATGTCGTAAGTTATAAAATGCAAGGATTTACATTAGGAACATGGCTTCTCATCTGGAACTGTGTTCTGTTGTTCGGTCAGATTCTGGTTCTGCGAAGCAAGTTCCAGATGATTCAGTTTTTGCAGATTCCGTTATCCGTTCTTTTTGGCTGGTTTACAGACTTTGGTTTGTGGATTTCCAGTTATTTACCAAATAGCAATTATGCCATAAGACTTCTTCTTGTAATAGCAGGTATTGTTATTCTTGCCTTCGGTATTTCTTTGACAGTGATTGCCAATGTTGTAATGAATTCAGGGGAAGCATTTGTCAAAGCAGTCTCGGATCAGACTGGGAAAACGTTTGGCAATGTGAAAATTGCGTTTGATGTAAGCTGTGTAGTGTTAGCCATTATCTTGTCATTATTATTCTTTGATTTCAAAGTGATTGGTACACGTGAAGGAACGATTCTTGCAGCATTACTTACTGGAACAATGGTGAAATGGTGTCAGAAGCGAATGGAAGTGCCTGTGAATCAAGTGTTAAGGGCGTAAGAACGATAGAGGTGGAAAGCATAATTCAAATGAAATTCGCGTGGTTGTAGAGAGGAACTTTATTTCGTAATGGGAATAAAGTTCTTTTTTTACATTTCAATAAGTAATCATGCACTAAAATAGTTTCACAAAACCTGAAAATGTATTACAATGGTAATATAACTTGTAACCATTGTTTTATTCAATTTACTTTCTATGAAATCATGAAAGTTTTTCAATTAAGGAGGTCAAGTATTGAAAAAAAGAACATTAAAAGTTTTACGCAATCGGCTATTGGCAACGATGCTTACTGTGGTGCTTTCCATGCCGAGTACAGGAATTCCACTAATTGCTGCTACGGCAAAGCGAGAACGAAAACCAGTACACTATAGTCAAGAGCTGGTAGCAGAACTGCAGAAGTTATGTACCAACGGAGAGCAGGCAAAAGACATTTTAGATGAACTGTATCAAGATGGGTTCATTGATGAAACTGGTATGCCCATTGAAGGAAGTAACTTTAATGTAGACGGTAAGAAAATGTCAGAGGAGCAACTCATAAAAAAAGCAAAAAAAATGAAAACGGGCAATGTATGTCTTGACGGAAATGACGTAACCTGGGAAGAAATCAATAGACTGATTACATTAAAAGAAGAATTGAAAGAACTTCATGAATTCATGGATTCGGATGTAGACATCAATGAAAGGAATCAGGGGGAATATGTTGCCAGCATTCAATCCCTTACGGAGCAGCTTAAGGAAGGCAGTGTGAAATTATATAATAATCCGGCAACGAGTACATATGGTTCTGGAGTCAGTCATCAGGCAAGGGTTACTTTGTCACCAGACAGAACGACATTAACAGAAACGGGCAGTAACCAGATTGTTACGGTACGTGTGAATTTAATTACAAAACAGAATGTGCCCGTTACGTTTCGGTATGAGGCGTTATCAGGTTCAGCCAGTGCTGGGGGAAGTGGTACGGTAACCATACCAGCGGGGGAAACCAGTGCACAGTTTCAGGTTACCTACTATGGAAGTAACGAGAAACGAAATGGAAAGAGACTGTTTTACATTTCCTGTAGTGATATTTCGAATGCATTATTTAGTAGTGGAGAATATGGCGGTAGGCATGTTACGCTTTCAATAGCAGTAAAGAAACAAGATGTATTTCAATATACACATACTATCGGTGCGAGTATATCATGTGAATTCAATCAGGCCTACGATAAAAATGGATATATCGATGGTCTGGTTTCTGGTATGAAAGGAAGATGCTATCTTTCCTACGGAATGATAGCACCATATTTAAATCGTTGTGAGGATAAGATTGTTACATCTGAATTCGATGGATGCTTTCATGTTACATGTATGGACGTAGGAACCAATGGAGTAAAAAATTATGCAAAATTCAGTGGTAATGTAAGAGTTTCAAAAGATGATCTTCCCAGTGGCAGAAATCCTTATATTTCGCCTAAATGGAAAATTGATGAAAGTGTAGATATTAAATTTGGAACTCCGAGGCCACGTTCGAGAATATCCTATGGAGGACCGGTATGCAGGGTTTCTATACAGGAAATTCACGAGAAAATAGCACTCTCTCGATTAACCATTCCAAGTGGAACGTTCTATTCTGGACAACTTATACCGATTACAGCTGCATTTGATGATTATATCAATATTGATAATACCATTCATTTAAAAATGGCAGATGGAAAGGTCCTTACTCCAGAGGAATCTGGAACGGTTGGAAACAGCTGTACCTTTTTATATCGTGTACCTGAGGTGCCAAGTGGTAATATACCAGACATAACAGAGCTTTCCATAAATGGAACAAAATCTTTTTCTAACGATCAGCTTTTTATTAGAAATCAGTCAAAAGCCAATAACAAGTTCGATTTAATGAGATTAGCAAATGATGATTCTAGAACCTTTATGATTGGTAACCGAGAATGCTATTTACGTAATTATAAGGATGCGAGTTTTTCTGATATAAAATGCAGTATTGATGATGAACAAGCTGGAAGCCAGTGGGTAACTGAAGTCATTGGTGTTAATCAGTCAGAAAGAGGATTCTATCGTAAATGGATACAGACCAATTGTGAACCGATAGATAAACTAGACTTGAAAGAACGTAACGATCTGCGAAGTGGAAAAGAGGTTCAAGAATCACTTAAGGAATCATCTTATGCTCTTTATGCAGACGAAAGCAGCTATATGATTACAGAATATGTGAAATCCTTGTATTTATCTGTGGATGGAGGAATTACAAGAATACCATTTTATGTAGTTGCAAAACGAGGAAATACTACGGAAACCAATGAAATTCCAGTAGCACTGATTGCACAGTATAAGCCAGAGCTTAATATTGGTACAGAGCCACGAATGGATGTTGCTGAGTTATTTTTAGATCCTAATATCGAAAGTACTTATGATTACATTAGGGAGAGGGAAAAAGCAGCGCTTATTTTTTCAAATACGTCAAAAAATGTTGTTGCTGTAAAAAGCTCCAAAGTGAAGAATGCGGTTTTTGCTTACCCAGGAGCCGCCGTTATTGATTATTCCAATTCCAATCCGTTTCTTTCAAATTGGACTGACTTGGTGGATAATCAGGCGGATTTGGTAAGTTATCATTTGTCGTATGATGGTAATATAAAGAACATAGTGACCAGTGACAAAGAGAATCCTGAGTATCTAGAAAGCAGTAATGGTACTACCTATTCTTCCGTAACAGAGAAAGAGAAGGAAATTACATTAAGTGATTCTATCACTACGAAACAGTATGTGATAAACAATCCATTTGTGACAAAGGGATTCCGTGTGGAGGAAGATGAACTGAGTATCACTGCAAAATTTCAGCCAAAGACTGAATTTTCATTTTATGGAACAGACAATCTGATTTGGATTAGTTCGGATGAAACCATTGCAAACGTTAAATATCCAGATGAATTTGTGGGGGAGAATGGAAAAAATTACGGAAAAGACCACACAGCAAAGGTAACCATTGTACCTACTGGAAAAGAGGGAACCGTTTATTTTACCCTTTATGCATTAAATAATGGACTCAAAGGGTATACACCGGTTGAAGTGTGTAAAACTGTTACGTTGTTTTGCCAGCCAGGAAAAGAACCATTTTTGAAGTTTCCTGCCCCAAAGGGGAATAAGCCAGTATTTACGGGAATGCAGAATCATAGTTTAGATATTCGTTTCTGTAGTAATATTACTACGCAGAATGCTAAGGAAGCAACAGACTTACAGTGTCTAGGAAACTATGAGCAAAATCAATATCCGACGGAATTTACCCTTGAGGTATATGAAGCGGATTCTGATGGAAAGGCACAAGGTGAGGCAGTTTATACAAAAACGATTGCATCAACGATTGATAAAACCATTGGAAAAATTGCGATTCCAAAAGATGTTTTACAAAAGAATTCACAAAGTACAAATCCTGTTTATGTGGCTAGAGTTTCAGCGAAAAGACTTTTGGGCGTACTTGGAAAGGAAGGACTAGAACCAAAGTGGGATGAAATCAGTGTAGAAGCTGGTATTATTGTGATACCGAACCCACCAGAACTTTGCCTTGGCAAACTAAAGAGTTACAGCATTCTGGATAACACGACATTATCAATTTCTTACAAATTAGAGACTTTTGGAGCTGCTTTGGCAGCATCAGGACTTACCATAACGGATTCCGATGGAAATACAGTATTATCACAGCCATTAAAAAATGGTGCACAAACAGTAAGGTTCAAACCTGCAAAGGTGAGCAAAGCATTGAAACAGACTTATGTGGTAAAAGCAAGTGTGCAAGCTAGAACCGGAGAAACACCAGTAATAGACAGCTATATTCTATCCGTATATAACCATAATGTGCTAGATGTTTTAGTGAATGCTGTAGATGGAAAAACGATTTCAGGTGAAAATAATAAAGATGCGATTACATTTGATAATCACGCGAAACTAAAATCCTTATTAAGTAAAGATGGAAAGACGATTACCTTAGATGGGGAAAAGATTTCTCTGGAAGGTCTTTCACAGGATTATTATCTGCAGGCTATGATAAGCATTAATTACAATGATTATGTATGGGGGCAAATATCCGACCAGATCATATGGGATGTGAAAGAGGAAGGTAAGCGAAAAAAACAGGAAACGGATTTACATGAGACACCTGCTACATTGAACTATGAGCAGGGTGGCACATATTCGGATATCCGTGCTTATGACTATGTCAGCTACTCTCCAAGTGAAAAATTTATGGCAGTTGGTCTTGACAATGGTAAAACTGTTTTGACAGCTACGCATGCCAGAACAGGAATGAAGTCCAAGATTGCGATTACCACAAAGACCTTGAAGAATCAGTTCTTTCTGTTTAAATTCCTTCCAGCAGTGAAAACAAAACTGGAGTATAAAAATGGAAAAGGAAAAACATGTACCGTAGAAACAGATGATAATGGAGAACTTGCTCTTTATGAAGAGAGTGGCATTGCAAGTGATATTCAATTGTATTCCGAATATAATGGAGAATCCTATATTGGTACCATTATACGTAAAAATGCAATGTCTGGAGAGCAGGATATAAGTAAAATGCATCATTATCCAGTGAATAATTACAAGCTTCATGCTATTACCAACGTGCATGTATACATAAAGGATGAGTTTGGAAATCCATATTCCAACAAGCCAATCTGGATTCGTGGTGGAGTATATAAGAATAAAGAATACTGCTACGCAGCCAAACTTGGTACTTTCAAAAAGCATTTGGATGATGGTAAGAAAGATCAGATTTTCACAACAGACTCAAATGGCAAAATAACCATATATTACGATGCCAGTCAATTCTATCATAAAAATGAAGAAACCTTGGCAGATCGCGCATTAACAACTGAGGATTACATTTTATATATGCTCGAGCTAAAATTCCAGCCTAATCAGAAGAATTACAAGGAAGAGAAAGTTTACGAGCCACAGATGATTCGTGTTAGTTCTATGCTGAATCCATATGACGTGGTAAATGACTGCAATGTGACAGTACAGGCAAGGACAGGTAAAAATGCGCCAAATACAGCGGTTGTCAATAGCCAGCTTCTCTGTCAGTATGACAATAAAGGATACATCGGGGATGTTACAGATGTGTATGACTATAATGGTGCAATCGGTATCAGCAAGCATTACCCAAAAGCCGTATTGGAAACAGAAAGCATTATGTGGGGAGAAGAAGTAGAAACTGAGCCATTTGTATATACAGACAGCAAAGGGAATGAAGTCCCTTATGGTGAAGCAGCCAAGAAAATAGAGGAAAACAAATATCAGGTATTATTAGAGGATTCTTATGGGGCGAGATTTACCTGCCAGACTAGCAAGGTAGTTTATTATCCTTTTGCAGATATGCCTATAGTAGAAAATGTTTGGAAACTGAAAAAGAGCGAAATTGATAAGCAGATCGAGCAAAATCAAGAAACTTCATTAAATATCAAGGTATTACAGGATAATTGCCAAGTGAAGGAAGCCGCCAATACATTTTCTTGTGTGAATAAATCGGATACAGATGCAATCGAAGGAAATGAAGAAGTAAAAAGCAATATCCAGGATATGCTTGATTCTATTAGTAGTAATTTGGATTGGACAGGGCCTTTAAAAGACCAGATTAAACTAGATTCCTTATTCGAATTTGCCAATAATGGAATGTCAAAATTAATTAGTAAAACGGGACTTCCACTTGATGCAAAAATTGCTACAACAAAAGACCCTAGATGTTTTCGTGTAATGGTTACTCTCGGTGACTTTTGTATGGATGACAGCGAAGACAGTAATGTAGAAGAAGGAAGAACAGAAAATGGCGGAGTATATTCTGCTCGTCATAACAATAACGAATGCACTAACGAAGAATATGAGAAACTTTGGCAAAATGGAAAAGATAAAGTTGCCAAAGTGATTGCAGATTACAAAAGGGAGGAAGATAAAAAACGAGGCCAAACCATTTATGAAGGAACATTGGGCAACGCACAGTTACTTTATGGTGGAGCAGCATTTTTGGAAATCCGTTATACAGACGAAGGAAAATGGGTTGTTGTATTTTGCAGAGGCGGTTTTCATGGTGGATTCGATGGAAACCTGGAATACAATCAAAACTTTGCTGTAGGACCAATTCCATGTACGGTTGGATTACGAGTTGGTTTATATGCCGATGCAGGATTTTATGGAGCACTTACAGCAAAACAAAAAGATATAGAACAAAGGAACAGCTATCTAACAACAGTGGAAACAGAGATGCTTTGTGATGCATTTGCTGGAGTTGGATTCGATTGTGGTGCGGTATCTTTAAAGATGGGTGTTTTTGGAACCGTAACAGGTCATTACAGGTTAAAACATCTTGACGGCTGGAAAGTGGACTATGCCAATAAGAAACTGGATAAAGAGAAAATGAATGGAACACGCACCACTGTAGTTGGAGCATTCGGCCTTAGATTAGTGGCAAAATGTTTATTTTCTACTTATAAAAAGAATATTGTTTCCACATCCCATAATTTTATCAATAGAGAATATGGCGATAATGAGAAAATAGATAACTATTGGCTGGATGCAGTATCTGGCAGTGATACATCTAGCAGGGAAAATGGTGTCACCTTATTATCCCTAGATGAGTTTTCTATGGAAAGCAGAGCATATCTGGAATCCTCTGAAGAACGTGCTTGGATCGGTGGAAATAATACGGTTCCAGATAAGGAAGGTAATTCATCAGTCAAAATGATCCAAAAAAATGCTTACACATTTGCGGAACCAATCTGTAATGAAGATGGAAGTTTGCTTGTCTACCTTTCTGATTCAGATAGTACGGAATTAGAAGATACCTTGGCAAGCTATGCCAAATTAGAGAATGGCAGTTACGTGGACAAACATGGCATTGATCCTGTTACTTATGTGACCGATGAATTAAATAACGAAACAGGCGCAGCGGGTAAAGATAACTTACTGGATCCAGTGTATGATGCAGATGGCAAGGTTATTAATAAGTACAGAAAGACAGAACGTACTGGATATGGTGATAGCACAGTGAGAATAGCAGGTACAAAAGACTTCAGCGTAGCGACTTTTGTTCGCCAGATGGAACCGATACCTGATATGGAACAGAATAATCCAGCCGATTATGATATGTCATCCATGCTAAATCAAGCGGAAGTATATGCTTCTGTTTGGCTAGACGGAACATGGAGTACATGCAAGCTTACGGATAATGTGAATTGTGATTTTTCACCTGCAGTTGCAGTAAATGATAAGTATGCGATTGTTTCGTGGAGAAGCTGTATAGGAACAGATTCAGAGAATCCATTAGACTTCAATGTACAGGATCAGATTAAGGCAAGAATCTACGATAAAGAAAAGAATACATGGGGGAATGCCATTACCCTATATAATGGAACAGCAGGCAGTGTTTTAGGCTTAGAAACCGCAATGATGTCTGATGGAACAGCCATGACTGCCTATAGCATTAAAACAGGAGATGATGAGAATAACTATGATACTGAAATCATGTATACTGTAACAAAAGCAGATGGAACTATGGCAGAAAGCATTCGCGTTACCAATGACAATAATCTTGACCAGAATGTTCAGGTTTGTACGGTAAATTGGAACGGTAAGGAACACTTTATTGCTGGATGGTATAATCAGAGTATATTTGAAAAAACCGATGCTGTCGGTAATTCCATGGCAATACAGGATATCCGATTACTGGCTGTAAATGCAGCAGGATTGCCAAGTAGTGAATTCGCGGAAAGTGTACGTGTGGCAGGAGCAGAAGTGAACAGTTCACTATTTCGTTTTAGCAAGCCAGAACAAAATGCAGATTTAGAAGATCTATCTTTGGTATGGCTTGATATAGAAACAGATACAAAAGATAATGACAATGCAGAATCAAATGAGCATAAGAATACATTTACCTTGTATGCAATGCGTTTTACACAGAACAATGGAAAGATTCTTATGAGTGTTCCAACAGAGGCTGCCAGAATGACATCAGGAGATACCATTGATAACTTTACCTGTTATGGTAACAGGAAGAACCTGCATGCCGTTTTACAAAGCAGCAATTACGATATTGATTTAGAAGATCCATCTACTTACACTGTGGAAAAAGTGAAATCAGAAGATGGAGAAGCGGAAAGTAAGGAATTAACAGATGTATACATTCCAGTTGGAAAAACAGCTCTTTACACAGTAACAACCAATTATATCCTTTGCGGAGTACAAACGGAAGGACCAATCGTGGATCAAGATAAGGTACTTTCAGGATTTTCAATTCCAATTGATTTTGTCGTGAAAAACAGTGGTATTGAAAAAATAACGAAACTGTTGGTTACGATTGATGGAAAATCAACAGAAGTCGCCACAGAACTGCTTCCAGGAGAGAGCCAGACGGTAACAGCCTTTTATGAAGTACCAGAAGACAGCATCTTAGATGTGAACTATTCCATAACCGCTGAAAGTAAAAATGGCATATCTAGCCCAGAAAACTGCAGTGGAATAGTGAAACTGAATAAGCCAGAGATTTCCATAACCAGCACAAAGGTTGTGAAAGAAGAACAGAAGACACGTACCATCCAAGTAGCATTAGAAAATGAGAGTCAGGTGCCACTTGAAAATGGAGGAAAAACCCTTAACATTGCACTTTATGATAGGAATCCTGATATCCAGGATAAAGAAATGAAACCAATGGAGTCCGTTGTAATAAAAGATAATCAAACACTTGCATTATTAGATGCAAAGGCATATACCTATCAGTTTGATATATCGGAAGAGAAGATGGAACAGCTTTTAGAGAAACAATTCACCAAGCAGCAGCTCGAAGAAAGCAATCACGAAATACCAGAAGAAAACATAAAGCTCTACGTTAAGAGTTGGCTAACAGATGAAGACGGACAAGTGGAAGAACGCTATATGGATGACAATGAGGCTATGGTGGAACTCCAAGGACTTATGGATCAATCCAAGAATGAAATTACACTTGGTTCAAGAATTGAAAAAACAGAAACTGGTGTAGATGCCATCGTATCTATGCAAAATAATTCCTTTGCCAATACATATAAAGGCAATTTGATCGCCTGTTTAACGGATAAAGATGGTAAAATCGTTAGTAAGCTAAAACAAACTTACAGCAAAGAGGAACAGGATAATGGATTCGTAACGATTCCACAGGAAGGGAAACAGGATGTTACCATACATTTTGCAGAGGAAGACTTGTTAGAAGGTGTCAAATCAGATGATGTTGTTTTTGTCTCTGTGAGCTGTGGTCGTGTTAATGAAAAAGATACATCCGTCGAGGCACAATCCATTCAGGTTCGAGGCCAAAAAGTACAGGCTGGCTTATTTGATGAACTTGTGTCAAAGAATCAAAAGCCACGAACAGAGAAGAAGCTCGTAACGGAAAATGGGGAACAGGTAGAAAAACCAGTAGAAATTAGAACCCGATATTTTAACGCTCACGAAGTTCTAAATGAAGAAATGCTGGATACCATTATATCTGTTATGCCAAAGAATCCTGGAAATGAAGTTACCATCACAAACGGCGACAAGAAATGTACAGATGGTATCGGAGCCCAGATGTCTAACATCAAATTGCATAAAGGCAGTAATACAGTTAAGACAACCATTAGAGGAGACATATTTAAAGAAATGGATATAACCAGAAAGACTGTTGAAATTAAGAAAGACAAACGAGGCAAAGAAATATCTAAAAAAGTTAAAAAGGTAACAACCAGATATCAGGTTGATGGGGATGGCAAGCCAATCGATGAAAATGGCCAATTGGTTGACCTTACAGCGGAAGATATTGAAAGCTGTCAAGATGTTTATGTGCAAAAGGAAAGTGTGTATACAGCGGTTCTTGTATCAAGAAATGAAAATAGCCAGGAGCTTAATGCAGATGTAAAAAAACAATCACTTGACAATAAACTTTTATTACTGAAGGCCACCATGGTAAAAGCAAAGAAAGGAAAAACGCAGTCCTGTAAGCTTAGCTGGAATAAGATCAAAGATGCGGATGGATATCTGGTTTATGGGGCAAGAATTACGAAAACAAAGAAGGGATCCAAGGAGGCTCCTATGAAACTGCTGGCAGCCTTAAAAGGACATAATAAAACCAAATATACTCATAAAAACTTGAAATCCAACTATGGATATCGCTATCAAGTAAAAGCTTACAAGCTGGTGAAAGGCAAGAAGAAGGGAATGAATGAGTCTTTGATTGTGTACACCTTTGCCCTAGACAAGAATTCCAAGTACGGTAATCCTGCAAAGATAACCGTAAAGAAGAATTCTTTGAATCTGTTGGCAGGAAAGACTGAAACCATTCAAGCAACTGTGGTTACAGAAGGAAAGAAAAAACGGAAAAAACTTTGTGCAGAAAAGAGGTATCTGACTTCAGACAGCAGCATTGTAACTGTATCAAAAAATGGTAAAATCACCGCTAAGAAGAAAGGTGAGTGCTATGTTTACGTAGTTGCGCAAAATGGTGTTGTTAAGAGAATTAAAGTTAAGGTTAGTTAAATAGGGATTGATAAAAGACACTAGGTAGAGAGGAATTCTATCTAGTGTCTTTCCTATTTAAAGCCATGTTATCTAAACCCTATTCTAACACAAGCAATAATGCCATCTTAAATTTCCCATTAGCTGTCACACTATGAAGTCCATTCTTTTCAAACTTAAAGCATTCCCCTTCTGAAAGTTCATAATCTTTTCCTTCATAACCAATAGTAGCTTTCCCTTCAAGTGCAAATACAATCGCATTACCAGGTGCTCTATGAGGAGTAAGACCTGTTCCTTCATCGAAAGCCATCAGAACATATTTCATAGATGGATTGCTCACTACGTCCATGTTTGCGATGCTGCCTTCTTCATAGCTAATAAGATTTTTTAGTTCAAATACTTCGTTTGCTTTTACATTTTGATTCATAATAATCTCCTTTTCTGCGTTGTTTTCTAAAATAATTTCTGTATATACCATACCTGAATCAGATTCAACACCACATAGTGTTTCACTAGGAACGATAAGTGCATGTCCAGGCAATAGTGTCAGTTTTTCTGCGTTATCACCAATTATCATATCGCCTTTTCCGAAAGCTCCAATATACATAGTGGTACGATCATAGCTTTCCTGGCTTATTGATGTATCCTTACCTAAGGAAAAAAGCGTTACTTTTGTAATATCCCCAAGTTTCGTATCTCGTGATATTGTAAATCCATCTCTGATAGGGCGCAGTTCTTCAATGCGGAAGATATTGTTCATATTGACCTCCTAAATGTTCATTGTGCAAAGCTAAATTTAAAATGGATTGCTTATATTGACAATATAAAGTATAATCAAAAAAAAGAAAAGTACGCACATTTAAGTAATATACTATCCTAAAGTAAAGTGAGAGGAAGAAACATGGAACATAAATGCTCTTCACACTGCGACAGTGGTGAAAATATTAAATATACGGGTTTCGGATATACGTTATCGTTGATAAATGGAAAATATAAGCTGATTATAATTTATTGGCTGTCTATGCATAAAAAGGTTATGAGATATAATGAGTTGAAGAAATGTCTGGGAAGTATTTCTCATAAAACGTTAAGTGCTACATTAAAAGAAATGGAAGCAGATGGGCTGATTATTCGAACGGAATATCCTCAGATACCGCCGAAGGTGGAGTATAGGCTTTCGAAGCGTGGAGAGTCTCTTGTGCCAATTCTGATTGCAATGTGTGAGTGGGGCGGGAAACATAAGGGAGATTCTTTGAAAGATGATAATACGTAGAAATAATGATAGATTTTTCGATATTTAGCTGGTATCCTGTGTGCAATAACTGCAGGAGCTGGCTATTCCTTATACATTTTTTTTAATAAAAAATGGAATATAGAGTCTGGATTAAGGACGCTTTTTTATATTTTCCTATTTGGAACAGTTTATTTAGGCATTCAGTTATTTTTTGATGATGCAGTATCTGTTGTGCACATTGAGTCTCTACCATATATTTTCTTACTTGCTATTATACCTACTATGGGTGGATTTTATTTTACAAATCGAGCTATTAACTATGCGATGGCAGGAGAGGTTCAATTAATAGTTGTATCATGCAGCTTAGAGCAGGACTAAATTACTCAGACACTGCTCTCACGAATATTGTATAAATTTAACATCAGTTTTATTTATTTACACAAAGCTAAAACATTGTCTACTCATTCCTCCCTCATCCTAACAACCTTCGCCGCTTGTCTCTTCCTATCCTCATCCAACGCCGCATAATGCTTCCTAGTCGTATTTACGTCATTATGCCCAAGCACCTCAGCCACCAGGTAAATATCCCCCGTCTCCTTATACAAATTCGTACCATACGTACTCCTAAGCTTATGAGGCGTAATATGTTTAAACCGAGTTACCTGTTTTGCCGTATCCGACACCAGATTCTCAATCGCCTTCACCGACATACGCTTTCTCTGAATCGACAAGAACAATGCCCCTTCATGACCCTGGACTGCCTGAATCTGATTCCTGGACTGTTCAATATAATCCATCAGAGCCTTTTCAACCTCATCTCCAAAGTAAACATAATCTTCCTTACCACCCTTACGAATAATCTTGATTCGGTTATTTTTAAAATCCACATGCTCCAAGTCTAACCCCACACATTCCGACACACGAATACCAGTTCCAAGCAGCAGCGTAAAAATAGCCAGATTACGAAGTTTATTCTTCTCATAATAAACCTTCTTCATCCCAGTCAAATCTTTACCACCAAACTCAACTAAATCCAACAGCTCCGCAACTTCATCCGGATCAAGCCTAATAATCTGCTTCTGATGCAGTTTTGGCAAGTCTACTACAATTGTAGGATTATTTTTAATCATCTTTCTCTTGCTGTAGTACAGATAAAAACTACGAAGAGAAGAAAGCTTGCGATGGATGCCACGCTCGTCATTGGTGCGTATTTTCCCGTTTGGGTCCTGATATACTTTTAAAAATTCCAGATACTCTTCAATATCAACAGGCTCCAACAATTCCAAATCTGATACAACAAAATCTTTTATTTCTTTATGTGCAAAATAACTATTCCTCTGTTGCAGAAAGAAGAAAAATACCTTTAAATCATATGCATAAGAGATTCTAGTCTTAGCAGTTGTAGTTGGTTCCAGACCACGAAAATAATCTCGTATAAACTGGGGAAACTCCTGTAAGATAGTTCTCAGCTTTTCCGTATTTTCCACAGACAATTGTTTATGATAAGATAAGTTATCCATAATTTCCTCCTTTTGTAAACTCCATAACCAAAGTATAGCATCATCCAAGCCAAAAATCAATTTAGCGAAGAGAGTTTCCACGATCCGATCATCCATTATATAAAAATCCAAGAATGCACTCCTGCTCGAAATACAATCACCCAAATAGAAGTTACAAATTGACAAAAACTAGAACATCCACTATTATGAAAGAACACTAAACAAAAATGACATTAATATTTATTATATATAGTAAATATAAGAAAGGAACCCACATGAACCAATCCATACTTTACACATACGCCATGTTATCTCTAAACACCTATAAAAAACTGATGTTCTCCGCCGGCTCTAGCTACTACAACAACGCATTCTTCATCGGCATACACCAATTGCATAAGCAGGGAATCATCAATCTGGAATGGAAGAGTGCACCTCTTTCAGAAGCCGAACAAGACAGACTCCATCTTCACGCATGGCATGAAAAAGAAGCACCAACATCAATAGAACTTCCCTTTCTAAAGAAAACCAAACCATTAAGCAACGACTTGCTGGAATACAAGTTTCTTTCTGATAGAATACCAGAGACTCAGCCAATTCATCTATTAAACCTTATCAAAGAAGACTATCGATACGAGATTAACAAAAAGGTTACAACTATGCAAGAAATACTAGAACGTGGCTTACTAGACCATAACATGGCATTCAAAACGGCGAAAAAACGCCTATTCGGTAAATCCAGAACCTTCATATTACCAGAACCTGCTGCACTACAAAATACAGCCACCTATCTAAGAACAATTTTAAATCAAGATAAACCGATGACGGAACAAGATTTTATTCTATGCTATTTAGCCAAAGTTGAACGTATGCTTCCAAGTCTATACGACAAACAAGAAGCAGAATATCTCTACGACAAAATAGAGTCCTTATCCCAGTCAAAGCCACATTGTGAGGATCTTTTCCTGAAAATATACAATCTTATTCGAGTTATGGAAGAAAGTCTGTTTCAGACGTTAACTTTGTCCGATGAATAATTTTTTTTATTGCATTTTGCACAAAAACGTGGTAAAATATGACCATGGTGGTAACATTTTCATCTAAATTTTATATCATTTTGTGGTAACGTTACCATACAGCGAATTTCTAGAACAGGATGAAGATACTAAAAACAGTTAAGTTTTAGAAATAAGAAAACAGAATAGAAGTTTAATAGGAGGTATATTCATGAGAAAAAAACTTATTGCGATGATGTTAGGGGCATGTATGACAGCAACACTATTTACTGGATGTGGTGCAAAAGAAGAGAAAGAAACAGCTAGTGATAACGGAAAGGGAAGTGTTTATTATTTAAACTTTAAACCAGAGCAGGATAAAGGCTGGCAAGCGCTTGCAAAAGAGTATACCAAAGAAACTGGTGTTAAAGTAACTGTCCAGACAGCGGCTTCTGGTACATACGAATCTACATTAAAATCAGAGATGGCTAAATCGGATGCGCCAACTTTATTCCAGGTAAACGGTCCTGTAGAATTAGCTACATGGAAAGATTACTGTTATGATTTAGCAGACAGCGCTCTATATAAAGACTTAAAGAGCGATGACTTTGCATTAATCGGTGATGATGGCAAAGTGCAAGGCATTGCTTATGTAATTGAAACTTACGGATTAATTTATAATAAAAAGATTTTAGCTGATTACTGCAAGATGGATAATGCCGTTGTTTCTTCCGCAGAGGAAATCAACAGTTTTGATAAATTGAAAGCAGTAGCAGATGACATTCAAAAACGTTTAGATGAAATCAATGATAAATATGGTTATGACTTACAAGGTGCCTTTACATCTGCTGGTATGGACTCAAGTTCCGACTGGAGATTTAAAACACATTTAGCAAACTTACCTATTTACTATGAATACAAAGACAAAGAAATCAAAGAAACAGATGCAATCGAAGGTACTTATTTAGATAATTACAAGAATATATGGGATTTATATATCACAGATGCAACTTGTGACAAAGCTTTAATTTCCAGTAAGACTTGTGACGATGCTACTGCTGAATTTGCTATGGGTAATGCAGTATTCTATCAAAATGGTACTTGGGCTTACGATGGAATCAAAGGCAATGAAATTGCAGATGAAGATATCGGTATGATGCCTATTTACATTGGTGCTCCTGGTGAAGAAAACCAAGGTTTATGTACTGGTTCTGAAAACTACTGGTGTGTCAATAACAAAGCTTCTGAAGAAGACATTCAGGCTACTTTAGATTTCGTACAATGGGCAGTTGAAAGTGATAAAGGTAGAGATTCCATGTCACATGATATGGGATTTGTAACTCCTTTCAAAACATTTACAGGTGATTATGTAGCAAACAATCCATTAATCACAGCAGCAAATGAATCGATTGAAGCTGGCAAAACTCCAGTATCATGGAACTTCTCAACAATTCCATCTGAAAACTGGAAAAACAACGTAGGCAATGCATTATTAGAATATGCTCAGGGAACTGGAAAATGGGATACTGTTGCATCTGCATTTGTAGATGGATGGAAAACAGAATACGACGCAGCACACAAGTAGAGGACATTGACATGAACAAATCCATGAAAAAGTATTTTCCAATCTTTGCATTACCAACACTGATTGCATTTACCATTGGTTTTATTATTCCATTTGTGATGGGTATTTACCTTTCCTTCTGTGAATTTACTACCGTAAATGATGCAAAATTCGTTGGATTAAGCAATTACACTAAAATTTTTACAGATTCCACATTTATTCACTCCTTGTGGTTTACTGTATTGTTTACCATAGTAACAGTAGTTGCAATTAACTTATTTGCTTTCATAGTTGCTTTGGTATTAACTAGAGATGTACCTGGAACAAACTTGTTCCGTACTGTATTCTTTATGCCAAACTTAATTGGTGGTATTATTCTAGGATACATTTGGCAATTGTTATTAAATGGTATCCTGTTACAATTTAACAGAACATTGACATACAAATCCGTATACGGATTCTGGGGTCTGGTTGTTCTGATGTGCTGGCAACAGATTGGATACATGATGATTATTTACGTTGCAGGGATTAAAAATATTCCTTATGATTTAATTGAAGCTGCCAAAATGGATGGTGCATCCAAATGGCAGCTCATCAAAAAAGTGATCATTCCGATGGTTATGCCATCTATTACAATATGTACATTTTTAACACTTACTAATTCCTTTAAGCTGTTTGACCAGAACTTAGCATTAACAGCAGGTCAGCCTTCTAAGATGACGGAAATGTTAGCGCTTAACATTTATAATACGTTCTATGGAAGAGCAGGCTGGGAAGGTGTTGGCCAGGCGAAAGCAGTTATCTTCTTCTTGATGGTTGCCTTAATTGCCTTAGCACAAAATAGAATTACGAAACAGAAGGAGGTACAGCAATAATGAAATGGAAACACGGGAGATGGATTGTGAGTTTATTATTCACCCTATTATCTATCGTTTATGTTTACCCGATTTTTCTTGTAATCATTAACTCCTTCAAGAAAAAAGCTTACATTAACAAATTTCCATTCCAGATAGCTACAGATAAGATGTTTGTTGGCTTGGAAAACTATATAGAAGGAATGGAAAAAATTGATTTTTTTAATGCCTTTGGCTGTAGTTTATTCATAACAATTGGATCAGTTTTCATAATTGTCTTGTGTACATCCATGTGTGCGTGGTATATTACTAGAGTAAAGAATTTTTTTACTGCTGGAATATATTATTTGTGTTTGTTTTCCATGATTGTACCATTTCAGATGGTTATGTTTACGTTATCTAAGGTTGCGAATACATTACATCTTGGCAATCCTATTGGGATTCTTGTCGTATATCTTGGATTTGGAGCAGGTCTATCTGTGTTTATGTTCTGCGGTTTTGTAAAAGGCATACCGATTGAAATTGAAGAAGCAGCTATGATCGATGGATGTAATCCATTACAGACATTTTTTAGAATAGTATTTCCAGTTCTGAAACCTACAACAATCACCGTAGCGATATTACAATCTATGTGGATCTGGAATGATTATTTACTGCCTTATCTTGTTCTTGATACGAAAAAATATAAGACTATACCAATAGCAATTCAATATTTAAAAGGCGGTTATGGTTCCATAGACTGGGGTGCAATGATGGCTATGCTTGTATTAGCGATCATTCCAATTATCATTTTCTACATTTTCTGTCAAAGATTTATCATAGAAGGTGTCGTTGCCGGTGCTGTAAAAGGGTAATATATTACAGAATGGAATGATTACTTTGACGATTAAAGATATTGCAAGAGAATCTGGATACTCTGTTAGCACAGTATCCAGAGTTCTTAATAATCGGCATGATGTAAGTCCCCAAGCGAGGAGCCGTATTATGGAAGTTGTGGAACTACATAACTTTGTATTAAACAGTAATGCGAAGCAGTTAAAGCAGAGCCAAAGTAAAACGGTGGCAGTTATCGTAAAGGGTACTTCTAACATGCTGTTTTCAAGCATTGTAGAAGAAATGCAAAAAATGATTGAAAAAACAAAGTACACAGTTAGCGTAAGTTACCTTGACGAGGACGAAAATGAAGTGGAACATGCGCTAATTCAATGCCGCGAAAGAAAGCCGGTTGGAATCCTGTTTCTTGGAGGAAATCCGGACTACTTTCAGGCACGATTTGAAAAAGTTAAAATTCCTTGTGTACTAGTGACCAATGACAGTACTGAATTTAAATTTGCCAATCTTTCTAGCGTTTCAATTGATGATGTGGAAGCAGCGAAATGTGCGGTTGACTATCTATTTGAACATGGACATTCAAAAATCGGTATTATCGGTGGTGATCCTAGAATTTCTTATACGAGTCACCTTCGCTTGATTGGAAGTAAGGAAAGCTTTCAAAATCATAAGGTAGAATTCTGTGAACATGCATATTATGAGAAAGCTAGATATTCTTATGATAGTGCTTATCATGCAATGGAACGTTTACTTAACAAGGCAAATGATATCACAGGCGTATTTGCTATGAGTGATGTTATGGCGATAGGAGCAATTCGTGCACTGAAAGACAGACATTTTAATGTGCCGGAAGATGTTTCAGTAATCGGCTTTGATGGAATAACACTAGCGAGCTACTACAATCCAAAACTGGCTACAGTGAAACAGAATTCCAATATTATTGCCACTGAAAGTGTTCGAATATTGATTGATATGATTGAGATGGAGGGAGAAGTAGTTCATGAGAGGGTTCCGTTTGAATTAGTAGCGGGCGAAAGTATTAGGACATTAAATTAATACATTAATGTGTAAAAACATACAAAAGAATTGAATGCTATTCAAAAAATGGAGGTATATTATGAGGAGCAGTGGCATATTAATGCATATTTCATCACTGCCTTCTCCCTATGGTATTGGAACACTTGGGGAAGAGGCATATCATTTTGTGGATTTTCTGAAACAGGCAAAACAGACATATTGGCAAATTCTCCCGGTTAATCAGACAAGCTTTGGAGACTCGCCATATCAGTCTTTTTCGGGCTTTGCAGGAAATCCTTATTTTATTGACTTGAATTTCTTATGCAAAAATGGGTATTTAGAAGACGGCGTTTGTGATCTTTATGACTGGGGCGATAATGAGACACAAGTAGATTATGGGACCATATACCAAAGCCGTTATGAGGTACTGCATATTGCATTTGAAAATTTTATAGAGCACATTCCAATGGATTTTGAGGATTTTTGTGATGGACAAAAGGACTGGCTGGAAGATTATGCACTTTTTATGGCATTAAAAGAGGCTCACAATGGGAAATCCTGGATTGAGTGGGAAGAACCTTTAAAGAAACGAGACGAAGAAGCTGTAAAGAAAGCAAAGGAAGACTATGCCAGTGATATGCTGTTTTGGAAAATGACACAGTATTTCTTCTTTCAGCAATGGAATCATCTTAAGTCATATGCCAATAAGAATGGTATTCAAATCGTTGGGGATGTACCAATTTATGTAGCGGCAGACAGTGTAGATGTATGGACGAATCCAGAACAATTTTATCTAGATGAAGATCGTAATATGATCGATGTTGCAGGGTGCCCTCCAGATGCATTCTGTGCAGATGGACAGTTATGGGGAAATCCTTTATTTAACTGGGATGTAATGAAAGCCGATGATTATGCATGGTGGACTAGACGAATTGCATACGTTTCAACTTTATACGATGTGGTTCGTATTGATCACTTCAGGGGATTTGAATCCTACTATGCAATTCCAGCTAAAGACACAACAGCCCGAAACGGAGAATGGAGAAAAGGTCCTGGCATAGAATTGTTCAAGCGAATGGAAGAAAAACTAGGAAAACTTAACATTATCGTTGAGGATTTGGGTTATCTTACAGAAGAAGTAATAGAAATGGTGAAAGATTCAGGATACCCAGGTATGAAAGTGTTACAATTTGCATTTGATTCTCGTGAAAGCAGCAATTATTTACCACATACTTATGAGAAGAATTGTGTTGTCTATACTGGAACTCACGATAATGACACTGTCATTGGCTGGTTTGATCATGCTCCAACGGACAGTGTTGAATTTGCGAAAGAATATTTGCGTCTACATAAGTCAGAAGGTTATCATTGGGGAATGATGAAGGCAGTTTGGGCAAGTGTTGGTGACACTGTATTTGTTACGATGCAGGATTTATTAGGGCTTGGCAGTGAGGCAAGAATGAATACACCTTCTACATTGGGCTGCAACTGGAAGTGGCGTATAGCAAAAGGGCAGCTTACAAGCCAACTGGCAGATAAGATTGCCGAAAATATGACCTTGTATGCAAGAATTTAGATAGTATATTTGGATATTATGTATATAGCGATAAAACAAAAAAGAATGAATTAGTAAATGTATATCACTAATTCATTCTTTTTAATATTTTTTTGTTAATAATAACTAATAATATGTGATTTTTATGTAAAAAAATCAAATTGAAAACGTTTCTAGTATGTTTTATCATATATATAAGAGAAATGGCTTTGAGTGTAACATTCATTTGGAAACGTTTCCAGTTAACTCCCTTTCGTTTATTCTGGTGAGGTTTTCAATTAATGTTCTCTCAAACGTTATACATACAGTTTATACAAAGGATTGAATATTGATCTATGTTACCCCCCCTCTTTTTTTTAATGGTAATGGTAACGTTACCATTAAAACATGTGAAAATATGTGAAAGTTTATTTAGCAATTTTAATACAGGCAAACACGCTTGTCTGTATTGTTCAATCGGATTATTAATAATTCATGTATCGATCTGGATGCCATAACCAAGGTTATTTCTCTTATTTTATGTAACAGTAACAATTTTAATAGGAGGTTTTATTATGAATCAGGAGAAGAGTATTTTAAAGAACAAGATGCAAAGAAAACTCTTGACCATCATAACTGTATTCGCACTTGTCGTTACTAGCTTAGTTGGTCAATCTAATATTTCTTTTGCATCTACTGCAGCCAATAAGACTGCATACACAATTCAGTTAAATGGCAATTCTAGCAGCTCACAGACAAATGATGTAGGTCCAGCAGACAAGATAGCAGATGGAGCAATCTTACATGCATGGTGCTGGTCTTTCAACACAATTAAGAACAATATGAAAGATATAGCAGAAGCTGGCTATACAAGTGTTCAGACTTCACCAGCCAATGCCTGTGTAGTCGGCAATGGCGGTTCAAAAGCTATTAACAACTGGTATTATATCTATCAGCCAACTGACTACAAAGTAGGTAACTATCAGTTAGGTACAGAATCTGAATTTAAAGCAATGTGTGATGAAGCTGAAAAATACGGCATTAAGATTATTGTCGATGTAGTAGCAAATCATGTTGGTAACCTTGAAGAAGCGTCTGCCAATCTTAAGGCTTGTGGACAGTGGTATCATACTACACGGTCGATTTCAAACTGGAACAGCAGATATGATGTAACACAGAATGCATTAATGGGAATGCCTGACTTAAATACCCAGAACAAAGCTGTTCAGAATTACATCCGTAATTATTTATTAAGATTACTTGATTTAGGGGCAGACGGTTTCCGTTTTGATGCTGCAAAACATATCGAACTTCCAGAAGATCCTGGATTTGGTGGAGATTTCTGGCCAACTGTATTGAATAATAGTGCAGAATATCAGTATGGTGAAATCTTACAAGACAGCATTTCAAATGAAGCTGTTTATGCAAAATATATGAACGTTACTGCATCCAACTATGGTATGAAATTAAGAAGTGCTATTGGTGACAATAACTTCAGTACTTCTAATCTTATGAACTTTGATATCAACGTAGCTAACGATAAAATTGTAACATGGGTTGAATCTCATGATAACTATGCAAATGGTCTTAATGACTGGGGTTCTTCTGAATGGATGAACGATGAACAAATCAAATTAGCTTGGGCAGCACTTGCAGCTCGTAAAGCTTCCACACCATTATTCTTTAGCCGTCCTGTAGGTGGAGGTGGTCAGAATTGGGATAACCGTTTCCCAGGAAAAACTCAATTAGGAGATCGTGGTAGTGATTTATTCATGGATGATGAAGTAGCAGCTGTAAACAAATTCCGTAATGCAATGGAAGGTGAAAGCGAATACTTAAGAAATCCAAATGGTGATACAAAAGTGCTTATGGTAGAACGTGGTACAAAAGGTGCTGTTATTATCAACTTAAATTACAACGAGTATTCTTTATCCAGCGAAACCAACTTAAAGAATGGTACATATACAAATCAGACAGATAACAACAATGTATTTACAGTTTCTAATGGAAGAATTACAGGTAAATTACCAGCTCGTTCTGTAGTTGTACTGTTTGATTATCAAGAAAATGCACCATCTGTAAGCATTGAAAACTGTCCAACTTCTTTCCGTAGCGATAGTGTAGCATTAAAATTATGTAGTAAAAATACTACACATGCAACTTACTCCATTAACGGTGGTACATCTTACTTATATGATAACAATGATATCATCACAATTGGTTCCGGTGATTCATACAACACAACTTATACGATCGAACTTCGTGGTATCAACGAACAGGGTGTTACAACTTCTAAAACATATACAATTAAGAAAGTAGACCCTAACGCTTATACAACCATTTATTTCTCCAAACCTTCAAACTGGGGCAATACCGTTTATGCCTATGTATACAATGAAAATGGCACAACAACAGAAAATAATGGTACATGGCCAGGTGTTGCAATGAGCTATACTTCATCCAATGGATATTACAAATATTCTTTTAATGAAGACTGGTCTAACGCAAAAGTAATTTTCAGTGATGGAACAAATCAGACTCCTGAAGCAAATAAACCAGGCTTTGCTGTAAACGAGGATCATTTGTATGACACTAGCGGTGATACAGGCAAGGTAATTACTGAAACTGTAACCCCAAGCCCTTCACCAAGTGTTGTACCATCTCCATCTGTATCAGAAACACCAAGTGGAGATAAAATTTACTTCACAAAACCTTCTAGCTGGAACAGTAATATTTATGCATATATCTACACGGAAAGCGGTTCTTCTGTAGTGAAAAATGCTGCATGGCCAGGTGTTGCAATGAGCAAGGAATCAAATGGTGAATATAGCTGCAATATTGGAATCAGCATAACATCTGATACACGTGTTATCTTCTCTGATGGTAACAATCAGACTCCAGGTGCTTCAAAACCAGGATTTATCGTAACAAAAGGTGGTCACTATGATGTAAATGGAGCAACTACTACACCAACAACTACACCATCAGGAAATAAAGTAACGATTTACTATAATACAGGCTGGAGTAGTGCATATGCACACTATAAAGTTGGCAATGGTTCTTGGACTACAGTACCAGGTGTTCAAATGAGCAATTCTTCTTATTCTGGATACAAAATGATTACAATTGACCTAGGTACAAGTACAAACTTAACTGCTTGTTTTAACAATGGAAGTGGTGACTGGGATAGTAAGAATGGAAGCAACTATTACTTTGCATCTGCTGGAACTTACACAGTGAGCAACGGCACTATCTCTAACGGCGCTCCATACTAAGATACAGATTTGCATTTTGTTAGTGTTTCGTAAAATAGAAAAGGTATTCGCTCCCTGTCTAATGATAGATGGGGAGTTGAATACCTTTTCTTTTCGTATTATTTGGTCTTATTCTGGTTTGCCTGATTATGGCTCGTAGATTGTACAGAGTTTTTATCGATGTCTGGAATATCGCCATCACCATATTCTGAATTCCAGTCAAAGTCTAAATTGATTTTATTCTGCTCCTTGTTATTACGTTCATTCATAAAAAAACTCCTTCCTTATGCCATACCATAATAGCATGTTTAATATTAGTATGGCATAGGAGGGAGCTTTTTATAGGAAATTCTTAATCAAATTCATATTGAATGGTTAAGTTGTTGCCAATCGCCCTAATCTGGGCTTTCGCACCACATACAATTGGGAGCGATGGTGATAAATGACCTAGATCAGCATCCATAATAACAGGAACATCAAATTCACGAATCATAGACATAACCGCTTCATACTGATCTAGTCCAAATAGTTCCTGACCAAAACATAAGGGCCTTCCGATGACAAAACCTTTTACGTATTGGAACCAGCCAGCATTTTTCATTTGCCACATAGCACGTCGGATAGACATCACGTTCAAATCACAAGATTCTAGGAACCAGATAAATCCGTCCTCTTTGTATTGCTCTAAAAAGGCAGAAACCTTATCGTATCTTGTACCAGTAAGGTTTACAAGGCAGTCCATGCAGCCACCGATGAGACGACCTTCCATTTGAACATCACTGTCTGGGAACTTCTTTAAGACTTTGGGCTCTACCGCATTGTAAGGTGTAAGGGGATTCGTTTCATCTTTTAAAGAATCTTTCTCCCACGTATCATATCCCTCTAATGAGTTTTTCTGACCAGTTAATACTGCAAAAGCATCTTCAATAACTGGATGCCAAGGCTCCATACCAAAACTTGCAGCACATGGTCCATAGATAGATGCTGTGTCGCATATGGTAGTTAAAAGGAATGTCATGTTGGTATTATCAGAATAACCCATATACCATTTTGCAGGTGCTTCTTTGATTTTATCAAAGTCTGTGTAGTCAAGTGTTTCACACATTAGCTCGCCGCCACCACAGGAAATCAAGACATCATTTTGTTCTGAACAGTAGTAATCGGTTAATTCCTTACCACAGGCAGCAGGAGTATTGCTTATGCCAATACCAGAACCTTCGTAGCAGTTTGGACCTAGATCAAGTTGGTAGCCCATATCAGTAAATTTCTTTTGTGCATTTTCAAATGCTGTTTTATATGGTTCCATGTTGCATCCAAAAGAAGGGGCAACAAATCCTATTGTTCCATTGTTTTCTAAGAATTTTGGATATCTCACGCTTTGTACCTCTTTTCATTTGACTTAATATATAGTAGCATTTTAACATATTACACAATAATTTGATACGAGAATTTTCTTAATGGAAACTCATTAACAGAAAAAGACCTAGAAGTCAATATTCTAGATCTTTTTCATAGTAAAAGGTATCAAATATTAGATAATTGCTTAGTTAGGTGTGCCACAAATGATAGCACCATTTTTTATGATATAATTACCACGTTCAGTAAAGTAGTAGTTGCTTCCGTTTTTACTGTCCCAAGTACCAGCACCGTTATTGAAACAAGCTGTTACAGTATTCTCCTCATTTAATGGAATGGTAATGGCATAATAGCCGTTTCCTAAGCTTTCCATAGTCTTACCTGGTACAGCGGTCCAAGCCTCAGTACCTACACGAAAGTGACAGTTTACAGTAGACCAGGTAGGAGCGTAGTAGTATAAGGTTACGGTATCAGTAGAGTGAGCAATAGGTTCACCAGCTAGAATTTGACCTTTGTTAACGGTATATACGCCCGGTGCGTCAAAATAGTAGTTCTTGTTGCTATTGTTATCCCAAGCACCTGATCCGTTGTTAAAGCAGGCTGTTAAGGTTGATTCATCACCCATATCAATTGAGATACATTGATAACCATTATGTGCAGAAGCACTCATTTGTTCGCCCGGTGCGACAGTCCAGTTATTTGAGCCTGTTCTGTAATGTGCAAATGCTGTTTGCCAGTCTGTTTTATAGTAAAGAGTAATTTTATGATTTGAAACGGTTGGAATACCTTCTTTTACTGTACCATTGGCAACCACATAAGAACCTTTCCCAAAGCTGTAATTGGCATTGTTATTGTTATCCCAAGAACCATTGCCATCGTTAAAGCATGCGGTTAATTTTGTATCCATTCCTAAAGAAACGGTCAACTTTTTATAACCAGTAAATTCTGATTCCTCCATGCAAACGCCTGGAGCGTTTGTCCACGTTCCATCGCCTACTCGGTAGTGCATATATGTAGTTCCACTGGATTTGTAGTAAATCGTTGCAATATTTTCTATTGGTGGCGTATAAGATGGAGATAGGGAAGGCAAAATGGATGGTTCTAAGGATGGAAGAATACTTGGTTCTTCAGAAGGAACCTCGGATGGTGCAATAGAAGGCTGTGTGCTAGGTACTGCAGAAGTTGGAGTTGGACCACCATTACCCACTCTTGCAAGTTCACAAGTTAACACATCGGTATCTGCTTTTTCGGCTGAAGTAGAATCATCTGCTTCGTATGGATCAGATGCATGGTCGATCATACTTGGATCACAAGGGATCGAAGTAATTCCTGACTCGCCAAATGTTGAGATGTGCATAACACCGATTGAATTTTTCTCAAGATAAGAACGATCAATTCCTAAAGAAGAGAGAGGAATTGCCATTTCATACATTGTATCCTGATTGGCATCATGACCATATTCCATCATATCAACCCAATTAGAGTTGTCAGAAGCAAGTTCAGCTGGTGTATATCCTTCATAGCAGTTCTTTTTAATTCCCATAATTTTATCGGAAATGTGTCCGTCTCCGTAGGCGAAGGTAACGCCAGAAGTCTTAAAGGATCTACAGTATTCTGGTTCATAAGAGAACTGATTATGTTCATCCAATGAAAAAATAGCAGGGGTTCCAACACCTGGTTTGCTGGAAAAACTAAGAACGGTATCAACACCATTTTCGTAATTCAGTTTCAATCCCCAGATTCCTTTTGTACCAATCATGCCATTACCACTTTTATCTGGATGAATATCAAGAGCGATTACCTGTGGAATGTCGGCATTCCATGGTTTTCCGTTGTCGCTGATTGGATAGCCTTGTGCAGGGTCTATCACATCCGTAACGTTTGTGAATTCCCACATAAGATAAAGATTATCATTATCCCACGCAGAGTATAGTGCATATGTATCATAGACAGGACCTTCGTGAGTGCCTCGAAAAGCTCTCGCATCATCATTTGCCACGCCCTGTGCTATGAGCATTGAAGAGTTCCAGTCACTAAAATCTCCATCAATGGAAATTGTACTGTTTTTTCCATATCCAAATGGATTGGTTTTGTAGTAAGTAGAGCTAAATGAACTAGTGGCAGCAGATGTTTTCGTTGTACCGAAGCTGGTAAACGTACATAGTATCATTGCCAGTGTTAAGACGATAGCAGTCAGCTTTTTGCATCTTAAAATCGTATTATGCTGATTTACCATAATGAAACCTCCTTCAATTAATTTGTAATGAATAGTTGCTGGTAACGTTTGCAGTAAAATGGTAAGAAAACGTAAATCCATTAATATGTCGTAACGTTATTAACATTATTGTAAATGAAAACGTTACCATTATCAATTCGAAATATTTATAAAAGAGATACTATATATTAGTAGAATGTGACAGAAATAATGATAAAAAAGTGAAATAGTAAATGTTATTGAATTCGTTTAGGGAATCTACTATAATACAAACAGTTGCGTAAGTATAAGAAGACAACTTACAAAGGACTTTTGTAAGAAAGGTAAAAGCGGAGGAGTAATATGGAACAGAAACGAAAATTATTAATTATAGATGGCAGCTCTATGCTGGTAACGAATTATTTTGCAACACTGCCACCACAGGTAAAAATGGCCAAGACAGATGAAGAGAGAATTAAGAACTATCATCGCATTATGAAAAGTCCAGATGGAAGATATACCAATGCTGTTTTCACAACATTAAAGGCCGTAAAAGCAATTATCGATGGACCTTATGGATTTACCCACATGGCAATATGCTTTGATAAAACAAGAAATACATTCCGTCGAGAACTTTATCAGGAATATAAGGCGAATCGAAAGCCTACACAGGAGCCGTTAAAGGAACAATTTATCCTAATGGAACAGGTGTTCGAACAGATCGGCTTGAAGGTTTTATATAGTGATCAGTTTGAAGCGGACGATCTTGCCGGAAGTGTAGCCAAACAATTCAGCCCTGAGTTTGATTCAGTTCGTATTTTAACGAAAGATACCGATTATTATCAGCTTGCAGATGATAGTGCGAACATACGTTTGTGGATGCTGCAAACCAAAGAAGATACTGCGTTGGATATTATTAGAAGAAATACGAGTTATTTATTTTCAAATGAGACAGTGGAAGAGCATGTAAAGGAATTGTATGGTCATACTCCGAAAAACATTGTAGAGTTTACAGAGGAGTACGTGTTCGGTGAGAAAGGCGTCTATCCTGACCTGATAGTAGAATTAAAGGCAATTGAAGGAGATACCTCTGACAATATTCCAGGAGTGAAGAATGTATCTTCGGCAGCAGCTCCATTGCTCAATGAATATGGTAGTTTAGAAGGAATCTATGAAGCAATTGATGAATGTGAAGGTATTGCAAAGAAAGAAAAGGAACTGGCAACATTCTGGAAGGAAAAACTAGAGATTAAGCGTTCTCCAATCAAGTCAATGCTGGCTGGAAGAGAAAGTGCATTCTTGTCACGTGAACTGGCTCAGATTAAGACAGATATTGACCTTGGTATGAAGGTAGATGATATGATGATTCATGTGAATGAGAAGAAGCTTAAGGAAGTTTGTGAGGAACTAGGAATTAAGAAATTGAATTAGGTAACCGTAAATATGTAAGAGTAAGGGTGATCGTATATGAAAACAGTTGTAATCACTGGAAGTACTCGTGGCTTTGGTTATGAAATGGCAAAGATGTTCTTATTACAGAAATGCAATGTCGTAATCAGTGGCAGGAAACAAGCCACAGTTGAAGAAACATGTGAAAAACTTAGGAATGAGACCCAAAATACTAGCGTAAAAGGATTTTCCTGTAATGTAACAGACATAAATGCACTTGAAAAACTATGGAATTTTGCAAAGAGTGAATTTCAAAAAGTAGATATCTGGATTAACAATGCCGGTGTCAATCAACCAGATCGTTTCATATGGGAAATTGGCAAACCGGACATTGACCATTTGATAGACATAGATCTAAAAGGAACCGTTTACGGAAGCAAAGTTGCTATGAATGGTATGATACAACAGGGATTTGGTTTTATCTATAACGTGGAAGGTCATGGAAGCAACGATAACATAATAAGCAAGTTAAGTTTATATGGCACTACAAAACGAGCAGTTACCTACTTTACACAAGCACTAGCAAAGGAAGCAGAAGAGAGTAAGTCAGGTGTGAAGGTTGGGCGAATAGCGCCAGGTATCATGATTACGGACTTCCTTAGGAAACCTCTTGGGGGAGATAAGAATGAGATTACGTTGGATAATAAAACAGTAAAGGTGTACAACATACTAGGGGATTATCCTGAGACGATTGCACGATATGTAGTTAGAAAGATGCTGGTGAATACGAAAAATGACGTAAGAATTGTCTGGTTGACGAATCGGAGGGCAGCAGGAAGGTTTTTAAAAGGAATAGTAAAGAAGAGAAAATTGATTATAGAATGATATAATAAAATGGAAGCGATGAATGAAATGAGAAGGAGTTGGTTTGAATACTGACTCCTTTTTTTAATGCTTATATAGTTTATATTAGACATAAACCACTCAATAATGACATGTATGATATAGACATTATTTTCTAATATATGTATAATATATAGGGAAGTATTAATTTTGAAAGGGGATTACATTTTTATGGAAACTAATTTATTTGACGTGATTATTACAGGTGCAGGTCCTGCAGGGTTAATGGCGGCAAAAACTGCCAGAGAATTTGGACTAAATGTCTTAGTAATTGAGAAGTTTAAAGATTTTTCAGTCTTGCGAAGAGCATGTTCTGCACAATTTATATTAGATGATGATTATCAAGATGAGGAAATGAAGCTAGAAAATAATCAAATCTGCTTTACTAAAAATGATTTCAAAGTGAACTACGATGGAGATATCGTCGAAATCAAAAACAAGTATTACTTTTCTCCACATAAACATCGTATTCATTTTGCAAAATCAGACGGCTCAGCGTTTGCTTTAAAATTTGATAAAATTGTGTTGTTGCGTGGTTTATATGAGGAGTGCATATCCTTAGGTGTAAATTTCTTACTAGGCGCATTGGTGCATTCAGGAAAAGATTATGGCGATTATGTCTCAGTTGAAGTCATCAAAACTCTTGAAAAACAAACGTTTAAGGGCAAAAAACTAATTATTGCAGAAGGTGTTAATCCAACTGTAAGCAGTAAATTCGGTTTCACAAAAGAACGTATCCATTTCGCTACATCATTTGTACATAAGTTTTATCTTAAGGGTGTCACCGAATTTGAACCAAATAGCTGGAACCTTTTTTATGGAAAAGCCTATCATTCAAATGCTGCAATCATCGTTGGACCAAGTTTACTGGAAAAAGATATATTGGAGTTTACCTTATCTGGAGATGCAAAATTACTGCCAAAAGACATTTACAAAGAATTAATTGCTTCAGGTCCTCTAGCAAAACAATTGGAACATGCGAAAATAGTACAAACCCAAGGTTGTTGTGTGAAAGCCTATTCCTCACTAAAAGTGCCTTATAAACAAAATGTTCTAGTAATCGGCGATACTGCAGCATTTGTGGAAGTCGAAGTACAAGGAGGTTTTACATGCGGCTATCGGGCAGCGAAAGCTGTATATGATGAACTACATCAATTGCATGGATTTGAAAATTATACAAAATGGTGGCAGAAATCCTTTGAATTTAATGATGACGGATATTTACAGGTAGCACAAGGATATGCGTTAGTTCCAACCTATACGGATGATGAATTAGACTATTTGTTCGGATTAATTGAAAACGAAGTACTTGAAGGAACTTACAGTCAATATAAAACACCTAAACTTATTTGGGGTGCAATTCGGAAGCATTCAGAGAAGATTAAGGCAGAAAAACCTGATGTGTACCGTAAGATGGAAAAGATGAATGAGATGACATTGTCAGCTACGTTCCACAAAGAATAGTTGGTGAAAATGACATGGGCAAGTAAGAATGTCCCTTACAGTGACAGAGCGAACCACCAGTGTGAACTAGTGGTTCTGACTGAAAAAAGATTTAGAAACAGTGAAATTTAAATTTTGTACTTTTGATAAATGTACATCAGCCGACAACATTTGTCGGGGGAAGTGAAAGTGGAAAAATGATGGGGAGAGCCAAATTTGCTGTTATTACAGTAGTTTGGGTCTTTTTTTAGTGTAATAAGATTATCTTTTTTCCACTTTTTCTTGCATTGAAAGTGAAAAAAAGCCGTATAGGTGAAATGAAGTTGGAAAAAAAACGTATTTACGGTTTGAAAAGAGTTTTTGGTTAATTGAGTAAGTGAAAATGAAAAATTAAGTTATCTTTATGAAAGCCTAATTTTTCTCAAATTGTCTTGAACATAAGCATAAACTTATTAAATAAGATAATGGATGCCAAATTACGATTATCAACATTAATGCCTCTTTTTAATGATTACAAAAATACTAGTAAATGTAATAAATAAGTAGTATTATGTATGTATAACCAATTTCTACACTAACCGATACATATGACAAAAAAGTTTTAATCTGATAATGAATTTTTACGGTTATTTCTTTGGTTAATTAAATTATATTGAGGAGAGAGTTAAATGCGAAAATTTATAAAAATAATTTATTTATACCCAGTAGTAGAAATCAATAAAAAAAAGAAAATTTTAAAACTAACAACACCTATACAGAATTTGAATAAAATGGACTCAGAAGATAGAATACTAGAGCAATTGGATGGGAATATTCAATTAAAAAAAATGGAGTATGATGAAAGTACAAAAAGATGGAACTTATGCTTTCTGAATAATAGTAAAGATGCCCCATTCAAAAGTAAACTTTCCGATGATACAGATACCGCAGTTGAACTGGAAGACGATGAATATATCGGACAGGAATGTTGCGCAATTTATGATGAAAATTATAGTATTATGGCTTTTCAAAACAATCGGAAAGGAATTTCAGTTAATAAATTAGCAGCATTTTTCAGAAAGTTCACTGGTGAGACTCTTACATTTCATGTTATTACCAATAGTAAAGACTATAGTGAAATAAGAGAAGATTTAGATTATAAGAGTATAAGCATTAATTTCATGGATATAAGTAAATTAGTTGAAGACCAATCACCAAAAAAGGAATACCAATTGCTGTCTTCTTTAGCTACTGATTTACGCGCTGTGACGGGTAAAATAGAATTAGGGGTGGGGAGAAGCAAAAAATATTTAGATAAAGGGGGCGTAAAAACTCTCCTAAGTTTATTCAAAATGAATCAAAATATTATTGGAGGAGCAAAACTAAAAATTGTAGAAGACGATTGTATTCGTGAAATCGACTTAATAAACAATAAAATATTTAATAAAGGAAAGATAAATATTACTGAAGAAGACCCCAAAACATTCGATAAAATACTGTTTGCAATGAGTATGTGTTTCGATGGAGCACTAAAGAAGGAGTTGTTAGAAGTTGTTGAATATCTGTCTGAGAGTTAGGAGTATCGGGAGTGTGAATGAACGTGGTTCAATATATAAAGAATAATTTCGTAAGTTGTATCTTGGCAGGGATTATCTATATTATAATAATTTTTTTAGCATATAAATTGCCTTTAGTAAGAGCTTATATATTATTTGAAACAGAAAAAATACTATTTAAAGACCTTTTATGCATTGGTATAACAGTTTGGTCAATCATATATGGTGCAATAATTACATCAGTAACAGTTCTTTTATCTATGTGCAATACAAGGCTTATGAAGATGCTTCATAAATTCGATAAATGTAACTATTTAAAAGGATGTATACATGCGTCAGTCTTTGCTGGAATAGTAGGTATATTTATATTAGCATTTATTTATGCGGGATTAGACAATTGCAACTATTCATTTAGAAAACTTTTGTTATTCATTGCGATTGAGGCATTATTTATTTTTTATGAAAATAGCAAAACTATTATTAAACTTGTTATAAAAGAATTAATTTCTTCTTTAGATATGGATGACTCAATTACTAAAGAATCGAATTTTATAGGACAACAAAAAGAGAACATTCAGAAATAGTATGTTTAACACTGATAAACTTACTATTAGTTAATGTTATGTTGGATACTTAAGTTT
>ERZ808278.238-NODE-238-length-43153-cov-9.540071_pt1 | contig 43153 bp, 65 predicted proteins | sample MGYA00521239_ERZ808278 | MGnify/ENA primary metagenome ERZ808278 (study PRJEB31516, sample SAMN03275600) | gut metagenome | biome: mammalia-associated habitat; material: feces | host: Papio cynocephalus | place: Kenya | collected 2012-07-17 ... | reverse complement strand
AAATCACGGCAAATATGGAATATTTTGAGATATTCTGCCCAAGGTGCGGACGTGGCGGGCTAACACAATGGGATAGTGCGTATTTAGCTGTGAAGCATTGGAACGATGTACAAAGAAGGGCAAGATTGCTAAAGATGGAGGGGAAACAAGAATGACAAATTTTGAAAAATACAAAGACGAAATATTGAAGATCATTAAAACGAGCAAGAGCGGAATAGCTGGTGTCAAAGACGGAATCCCCTTCCCGTGCAATATAATCAATTGCAGTGAATGCAGTTTGAACGGAGATGGTAGCAATTGTATACATAATTTCATCAAATGGCTCTACGAAGACGATGATGAAGGACTAGACTGTGAAGGTTGCAAGCACTATGACAAAAGCGACACTGCTGAGCCGTGCAAATACTGCAAAAGGTGCTATATAGATAAGTTTGAATACAAACTGAAGAAAACAAGGCAGGATGAGTTTCTGGAGCATTACCCGAACGCAAAAGTATCAGAAATACAGCCGTGCGCTATTGAAGAAGAAAATTTTGGGAAATATTGTGGTAAATATGACGAGTGTTACGAATGCGTTGATGATTACTGGTCTCAGGAGGTGGAGTGATGAGCATCTATCAATTGAACATGTACGGCATTGACAAAGTGCAGACTGCAATCAAGCGCTTGCAGACGTTTGAGCCACCAGGTGGTTATTATATTGCGTTCAGCGGTGGGAAAGACAGTGTCGTTATAAAAGCGCTGGCGGATATGGCGGGCGTGAGATATGACGCGCATTACAGCGTAACAGGAATAGACCCGCCTGAGCTAGTGTATTTTATTCGAAAATATCACCCTGATGTTGCGTGGGAATACCCGATAGACAAAGACGGCGAAGTCATAACAATGTGGCGATTGATTCAAAAGAAAAAGATGCCACCGACGCGGATCGTAAGATATTGTTGCGAAGCGCTTAAAGAAGGAGGGGGTGAGGGGAGATTTGTAATAACCGGAGTCCGCTGGGCGGAATCGGTACGACGGGCAAACAGCAGAGCTGGGCTTGAAATTAACTTTACAAAAAAACGAGATAGGACGCTTGCTGATCCAGATAATCCTGACAATGAAAAACTAGTGCGTTTTTGTCCGACGAGAGGAAAGCACATACTGAACCCGATTATAGACTGGGACGATGGCGAGGTATGGGAGTTTATTCATGATTATGAAATACCATATTGTGGTCTATACGATCATGAATACAAGCGTTTGGGCTGCATTGGCTGTCCAATGTCGGGAAAGCAAAAGGACGAGCTGAATAAATATCCGAAAATCAAAAGGTTGTATCTGAGGGCATTTGAAAAAATGCTTGCAGCTCGGCAAAATGCGGGGCTCGGATGCGCCTGGCAAACGGGTGAGGATGTTATGAAATGGTGGATAGGAGAATGAACGTTACAGAAATAGACTGCGTTTTATATTGTGTTGCAATAATATGCTTTGCAGCAATTGTAATTGCTGGTATTCGGAGGTGATGGTGGAATGATACAAGATAGCGGAAACAGGACAGAATACGAGAGTGGAGCAGTAAGAGACATTCAAGAAGGTAAAGGAAGATGTGATCTAATGCCGCTGGATGTGGTGGCAGGTTTTTTCAGAGTCGGAGGCAATGACGAGGCAGCGAAAGTTATAGATAGGATTTATGAATATCAGATATCGCATTCCGTTGATTGCTTAGTGGCTGTCATGATGGATTTTATGAAAGGCGATGGGTTCAATGATTTAGTTACAGCGTTACTGGAAGTCTCCAAGCACTTTGAAGAGGGTGCATTAAAGTACGGCGAAAATAACTGGCAGAAAGGAATCCCTGAGAGCAGTTACATAGACAGCGCAGTTAGGCATTACCTTAAATGGCTGCGTGTGGACGATGATGAACGGCACGACCGTGCATTCGTTTGGAACATCATGTGTCTGATCTGGACGCACGAGCATATTACTACGAATCCAGAGATACCGGAACACAGTGGTTTGAGGGATATGACGATTCGCTGCGTTGAAACAGATTGCTATTATAACAACGACTGCATCTGCACAGCACCGCCTATATTTGCAGTGAATACAACAGCAGGAAAAGAGTGCTTTAATTACCGAGAGGACTAGGTGGGTGAGCAGCCATGGCAGATGTGAAGTGGATAAAGATTACAACAGATATCTTTGATGATGAAAAAATGCTGCTGATAGAAAGCCTTCCTGAAGCTGATTCCATTATCGTGATATGGTTCAAATTGCTGTGCCTTGCTGGGAAAATGAATAACAGCGGTGTATTCATGATGAATGATCGGATCGCATACACCGACAAGATGCTTGCAACGATCTTCAGACGGAAAGAAGCAACAGTGCAAATGGCACTGAAGACCTTTGAACAGTTTGGGATGGTAGAAATCATCGACGGTGTTATCACTATCCCGAACTGGGGAAAGCATCAGAATCTTGAAGCACTGGAAGCACGCAGGGAGTACCAGAGGGAATATCACAGAGAATACAGGAAAAAGCAGAAGATGCTGGCTGACAGCAGTCATGAACCAGAAAATGATAAATGTTTGCGTAAACATTTACGCAATGATGATGTAAACAGCCTAGATAAAGAAGAAGATAAGAATAAGAATAAGAAGGAGAATAAGAAAGAGAATAAGAGTATAGACTATGAAGCTATCAAAGATACCTTCAATTCTCTTTGCCCTTCCCTTTCATCTGTCAAAGCTATGTCAGAAGCACAAAAGAAGGCAATCAGGGCAAGGCTGAACAGTTACACCATAGAAGACATTTACGAAGCATTCAGGAAGACTGAAGCAAGTGATTTTCTGAAAGGCAAAAACAGTCGGAATTGGCAAGCTAACTTTGACTGGATCATCAAAGATGCGAATATGGCAAAGATTCTCGATGGGAATTATGACAACAAGAACAAGACTGAGGAAGGGCAGCATCAAACTTTTGATGATCTGTGGGGGTGATCAAATGATAGATATTGAGAAACTATCGGCAAGCGTTCCGAAAAGCGAGAATGAATACATAGGCAGTGATGGGCTGATACGCTGTCAAGAGTGCGGCAAAGCTGTTGAAACAATCATAGATGTTCCGCTGCGGGGAAAGCGAAAGGTCAGGTGTATATGTGAATGCAGGAAAAAAGAAATGGATGCAGCAGCAGAGCAGGCAAAAAAAGAGAAAAATGACAGGAACAGAAAGATATGCTTTAGCGGTACAGCCCTTATGTCTTGCACGTTCGAGGGTTCCGAAGTGACGGAGCATCTGGAAGCGGCTAAAAATTACACAGACCATTTTCGTGAATTCAAGAAAATGGGCAAAGGGCTGCTGCTGTATGGCGAAGTCGGAACGGGAAAAAGTCACATAGCTGCATGCATAGCGAATCATCTGATAGACGAAGGATATAAGGTGCTGATGACGAATTTTGCGACTATGGTCAATATACTTCAGGCATCATTCGAGGGCAGGCAAGAATACATAAACAGCTTGAATAGATACAGCTTGCTGATTATTGATGATCTCGGAGCAGAGCGAAAATCAGAGTTTATGCAAGAGCAGGTTTACAATATCATTGATGCACGGTATCGTTCAGGGCTGCCGATGATCATTACAACAAACTTGACGATCAAGCAGCTGACAGAACCAGCGGAAATCGGATTCTCAAGAATCTATGACAGAATTCTGGAACGCTGCCATCCGATGGAATTGACAGGTGATTCAAGACGGATCATCAAAGGGCGGGCAGAGTACAAGCAGACTAAAATGATACTGAAAGGGGAACCGACATGAAAGCAAAAGACTATTTAGGGCAGATCAAGAAGATTGACAGGCTCATAGATAATAAGCTTGCGGAAGTAGAACACTGGAAAGCCGTGGCATCGGGAACAACAGCACAATCGGAAGGGGAGCGGGTGCAAGCTATGGGCAGCAAACAGAAGATGGCGGACGCTGTGGCAAGGTACATGGACATGGAAGCCGAAATCAATGCTGACATTGACAGGCTGGTGGACATCAGGCAGGAAGTGATCAAGACGATCGAACAGCTGCCAGCGATCGAATACGACGTGTTACATAAAATCTATGTGCAGTACAAAGAATTTTATGAAATCGCAGATGCAATGAAAAAATCATACAGCTGGGTGACAACGATTCACGGCAGGGGGCTTGCGAAAGTACAAAAAATGATTGATAATTCTGAAATCTGTTGATTTTTGGAAATGACAGTACTAATATATATGCGTGATGTGCATTTTATTCATGATTGACGTACTTTAATTTTACCCACAATCGGAAAGGAGACATTGTGAAAAGGGAAGTATTTAAAGCGACCAGTCACACAAATCCTAATCAGCTGGCTGGTGCAATAGCTGGAATCATGAGAGATGGGTGTTACTTGGAGATACAAGCTATCGGGGCGGGGGCTATAAATCAATCAGTCAAAGCAATAGCTATAGCAAGAGGATTTTTAGCACCGACAGGAATTCACATCATATGTTTGCCTGCGTTTACGGAAATCAACATTGACGGGGAGATCAGGACAGGGATTAAATTGCAGGTGGAAACGCAGCATTAATATGAATTTATAAAAAATTGGGCACATCACGATACATACATCAAGGGCAGCAATGCCCTTTTTGTATTGAATTGCAAACAATTGTATATGTTGTGACTTCCTGTGACATTTTTGTATGTGTTGTGACTTTTTTGTATGATTGGTGACTGAAAAGCTGTGTTACTATTAGAGTGCGAAAGTTGAAAGGTAATTTTTCCTCTTAAATTTCATTTTTTTGCTTCTTTGAAGATATAACGGAACTACTAGAAGAAGGCTGACACGCTGTGTCGGTCTTTTTCTATTGAATAAAGAAAGAAGGTGTTGCAGGATGGCAAAGCTGACAGCGAAGCAGCAGCGTTTTTGCGATGAATACCTGATAGACCTGAATGCAACGCAGGCGGCAATTCGGGCAGGGTACAAAAAGTCCGAGTACACAGACACGAATGCGAACAAGCTACTAGCGAATACTAGAATTGCAGAAGCGATTGATAAGGCAATGGCTGAACGATCCGTGAGAACTGGCATAAATCAGGACAGAGTGCTGCAGGAGATCGCAAAGCTGGCGCTGGTCAACATTGATGATGTGGTTGACTTGGAGACAGGAAGGGTAAAAGAGACAGCGACAAAAGAAGATTTGGCATGTATCCAGTCAATCAAGATCAAGCCCACAGAGTTTGGAACAGAACGAGAAATCAAGTTTTATGACAAAAAGGGCAGCTTGGAACTGGCGGGGAAACATCTTGGCATGTTCAAAGACAAGATGGATTTGGATGTTGACATGGAATTGAACATCAACATTGATTACGGGGGCGAAAAATGAGAGAAAACAAGACAATAGACATATTAGGGACAGCATACACGATTGAAAAAAGAAAAATGGAAGACGACGAAAAGCTTCAAGAAGCTGACGGCTACATTGATACATCGGTCAAGCTGATTGTAATTGATGATATGCAGCCAGAACAAGGCAAGAAGCTTAACCTTGAAGGCTATGCAAAGCAAGTGATCAGGCATGAGATTGTCCATGCTTTCTTGTTTGAGTCGGGCATGGACTCGAGCACATACATTTGCAGAAGTGGATGGGCGCAAAATGAAGAAATGGTTGACTGGTTTGCAATCCAGTTCCCGAAGATACTTAAAGCATTCAAGGCGGCTGATGCTTTGTGAAGATAAACGTGCAAGCGAATCCCTGCTTCAAGGAAGTGAACCAGTCACAGAAGCGGTACATTGTCATGAAAGGAAGTGCTGGATCGGGCAAAAGCGTTGACACAGCGCAGAATTATATACTGCGGCTGATGAAAGACAAGGGCAGAAACCTTGTGGCAATGCGTAAGTCGGACATCACCAATCGTGACAGCACCTTTGCAGAACTGACAGGGGCATTATTCAGGATGTTTGGTGATAAGACAGAAGCATACTGGAAAATAAACAGAAGCCCGCTGATGCTGACATGCAAACACAACGGCAATCAGATCATATTCAGAGGGATGAACGATGATAGGCAGCGTGAAAAACTGAAATCAATCACGTTCCCGAAAGGAAAGCTGACTGATGTGTGGCTGGAAGAAGCAACAGAGTTCACACAGGCAGACCTTGAAATCATAGACGATAGATTGAGAGGTGAACTGCCAGCAGGACAATTCTATCAGATCAGAATGACCTTCAATCCCGTGAACAAAAATCACTGGATCAAGAAGGTTTTTTTTGATATTCCTGATCCGAACGTGCTGACGCATCATTCAACATACCTGATGAACCGCTTCATTGATGATGCATACAAGCAGCGTATGGAGAGAAGAAAGCTTGTTGATCCCGAAGGATATCAGATATACGGGCTTGGCGAATGGGGTGAAATTGGCGGTCTGATTCTGCATAACTGGGAAGTCAGAGAGTGTTCACAGAGTCCCGCTGATTATGATGACTTTGCAATCGGTCAGGACTTTGGATTCAATCATGCCAATGCGATCCTGCTGCTGGGTTGGAAAGACGGCAACATACACATCACACGGGAACTGTACGGGCATGAGAAGGACACAGCTGAATGGATCGCAGAAGCGAACAGGGAAGATGTGCCGAAAAACAAGCAGATGTGGTGTGATTCCGCAGAGCCTGACAGGATCAAGATGTGGAAAGATGCAGGGTTCAGGGCGAAGGCAGTTGACAAAGGCGGGTCAGCTGGATCAGTAAAAGCACAGATCGAATGGCTGAAGGGTAGCACTGATCCGAAAGACAAAAGCAGGATCATCGAAAGAAAAATATACATCGATCCTTCCTGCACTAACACGATCAAGGAATTGCAGCAGTGGAAGTGGAAGAAGGATGAGAGGACAGGCGAATATTTGGACGAGCCAGTGGCATTTCAGGATGATGCGATGGCAGCGTTAAGATACGGTGTCGAAGGCTGGCGCAAGATGAAGAAGTGGTTGATATGATGAAGAACAACGACAAAGAACCTGAATGGGAATACAGATTGATAGATAATAACTGGACAAAGCATCCAGTCGCATACTGTGAGTACAAGGAAGGCTATCTGACAGAAGGATTGATCAAGACGCACAGATGCAGAAAGAGAAAATGCGACAGGCTGAATGAAGATAGTTATGAATTATAACGGCTGATTTCAGCTTGTTTTTTGTTTTGTCGACTGATTTATCAACGAACGGAATAAAAACGCTGTGAGCGAACACAGAGAGCTTACAGCACTATGTGAGTGGAAAGAGAGGGCAGTAACATTGCTTACTACAGAAGAAATAAAGATGTTTCTGGATGAAGATGATGCATCGCTGCTGAAAAATATGGCAAGAGAAGGTCAGAAATATTATGAAGGACGGCACGACATTCTTGATTACAGGATGTTTTACTGGAACGCTGATGATCAGCTGGTCGAGGACAAGACACGAAGCAATGCGAAAATACCGCATCCGTTCTTCACAGAGCTTGTCGATCAGGCTGTGCAGTATGTTCTGTCGGGCGAAGACGGGCTGTTCAGGTCAGATATTCCTGAGCTTCAGGCGAGACTTGATGAATACTTCAATGATAACGATATGTTCATGTCGGAACTGTCAGAGACGATCACAGGGCAGCAGGCGAAGGGCTTTGACTATATGTATGCTTACAAAGGCGAGGATGACAGACTGACGTTCGAAAATGCGGATTGCTTGGGAGTCGTGGAAGTCGAAGGCAGATTTGCTGAAGACGGCAAAGATCAGCGAATATGGAAGTACGTTGACAGGATCGACAAGGAAGGTCACATGCAGTGGAAGATACTTGTCATTGACGATGTACAGACTGCGTTCTACAAACAGACTGACAACGGCGAGATCACGGAAGATGAAGATGTGCCGATCAATCCAAGACTGCATAATCTGTACACTGACGAGAAAGGGAAGCTGTACAGAAAGGCTGATGAAGAATCATTCCTGCCGTTCTTCAGACTAGACAACAACAAAAAGAAGACGAGTCATCTGAAGACGGTCAAGGCACTGATCGATGACTATGATATCATGGCATCCAGCCTGACAAACAATCTTGTTGACTTTGACACACCGCTTCATGTTGTGAAGGGCTATCAAGGCGATAATCTTGATCAGCTTCAGCAGAACCTAAAGACAAAGAAGATCGTTGGTGTTGATTCGGAAGGCGGTGTTGAAGTACACACAGTAGAAGTGCCATATCAGGCGAGAGTTGCAAAGCTGGAACTTGATGAAAAGGCAATATACAGATTCGGCATGGGACTGAACACAGCAGGGTTGAAAGATACATCGGCAACAACGAACATAGCAATAAAAGCGGCATATTCACTGCTGGAAATGCGGTGCACAAAGATCATCGGTGAACTGAAGAAGTTCCTTAGATGCATCCTGAAACCTGTTATCGCTGAGATAAACAGTCAGGAAGGCACTGACTACCAGCACACGCAGGTATATTTCAGCTTCAATCCTGAAATCATGTCGAATGCGCAGGAGAACGCACAGATAGAACTGACAGAAGCACAGGAACAGCAGACAAGGATCAACACGCTGCTGGGGCTTGCAACATACTTTGACAATGAAACGCTGATGCAGAATATCTGTGAAATACTTGATATCGACTATGAAGAAATCAAGAATAAGCTGCCTGATCCTGACGAAGCAGGCAATCAGCTTGCGGCAGCACAGGGAGAACTGGAAGGCATAAAGCCTGAACCTGTTGGCGGTGGTGTGATTGAATAAAAGACAAAAAGAAGTGGAAGCTGCAAAGCTGTCCACAGAAGAAAAGGAACTGAAGCACCTGAAAGCTATCTATAACAAGGCATCAGAGGATATTCAGAAGAAAATCAGGATATCAGACGGCAAGATCAACTTCTTGCTGTCTGAATTTGATAATCTTGACGATGAACAGAAAACGGTTCTGCAATCGCAGATATATCAACGACGGTTTCAGGAATCCCTTCAGAAGCAAATAGACGGCTTTACAGCGAGTTTGAACAGCGGACAGTATAAAAGTATCAATGAGTACCTGAAAGGCTGCTATGAGACGGGATATATCGGCACGATGTATGACATAGCAGGGCAGGGCATACCGCTGATCATGCCTATCGATCAGAAGAAGGTCACGAGGGCAATGACACACAATACAAAGCTGAGCACAACACTGTACAAGCGGCTGGGTGTTGATCTGAACCTGCTGAAAAAGCGGATTGCAAACAACATTTCACGGGGCATCGCTACAGCATCGGAATACAGGGTCATAGCACGGAACATCGCAGCTGATTCAAATGTGGGATTCAACAGGTCAATGCGGATCGCACGGACTGAAGGACACAGAATACAGATCGAATCTGCCGTTGATGCACAGCACGCTGCAAAGGATGCAGGGGCTGACATAGTGAAGCAATGGGATGCATCGCTTGACGGCAGAACCAGACCGCACCACAGAATGCTGGACGGTCAGATCAGGGAGCTTGACGAGCCTTTTGAAGTGGACGGCATGAAGGTCATGCATCCATCAGGGTTCGGCAGGGCATCAGAAGATATCAATTGCCGCTGTGCATTATTGCAGCGGGCAAGATGGGCTTTGGATGAAGAGGAACTGAACACACTGAAGGAAAGGGCTGAATATTATGGACTGGACAAGACAAAGGATTTTGATGATTTCAGGAAGAAATATTTGAAAACAACAAAAGCCACAAAAGCAGCGGCAAAAACGACAGCAACAAAAAACAAAAAAGTAGCATCAAAAGCGACCACAAGCAATGCAGCTAGTGGTAAAATACAGCTGGATGTTAACAACTATTCAGATGCATTCACTTCAAGAGCGGCGGAAAAGAAGAACACACAGATGCTTGTGGATTATGTGAATGGATTGCAGGACACAAATCAAACAACATTAAAGCTGTACAGCAGCATAGGCAAAATAGAAAACTTCAGTGCAAATGGGATCAAGTTTTCCATATCGCACGGGAAGAATCATGCGGTGTCGTATACATACAATCCAGCGACAGGGCAATTATTAGAAGTTAAGTTGATAATTCCGAAGCTGTCAGGAGAAAATCTGATAGGTCAGGTTCAAACGACACTTCACGAACAAATGCATCTGATAGATATGCTTTTAAAAAGCGATCCAACAAAAGCAGGGGCTTATTTTGGTGAAGCGTTTGAACCATTGCAAAAGGCATTGAAAAATACGTCAAGCAGCATTGGCGAAGACATCAAGAAATTGTTTGACGATGCCCGTGCAGAATATGAAGATATCAGAAAGAAGGCTAGGCAGGTACTTGACGATGAACATGACGAAATCGTGGCAAAATACCTTCCGAATGGTGCGTTTGGTGCTGGTGCTGATTATAAAACATACAAAAAAGAGTATAATAGAATCAAGAAGAAATTTGAGGAAACTGTGGACTATGAACAACGAAACGCACTTGGTGGCGGAATATGTCAGCTTGAAGATATCTATGATGCATTATCAGGTGGATACTACAGGGACAGCGGTGTTGTGAGGTATGGACACGGTGGAAGTTACTACAGAAAAACAGGCAAAGTGATCAATGAAATTGTGGCTAATTATGCTTCGTTAAGCGTGACAAGACCTGATCTGATTGACCTGCTGAAGAAAGATAAGCCTGAATTGGTAAAAGCACTGGATGAAATGCTTGAAGAGATGGTAAAGAAGGTGTGATGAATGACTGACAATGAAAAAATCACGATTGAAAAACATATGAAAATCAATGAATTGTATCCGTATCTGGCTGAAGTACCAATGTTTATGAAATACTTTGACAGTGAAAGCGATAAGATGCTTGATGAAAAGATACAGGTACTGGAAGCCCTGAAAGAGGGCAAGAGCATTGAAGATATCCCGCACTTTTATGAGGTGTTCGAACTGCTGCCAGAAGAAGGCATATGGGATTAATACCATCCCGCTGACATGGGCGAGATGATATTAAACAAGATTAAGAAATGCAATCAACGTGGTTATAACCGTATCATTCGATGCGGTTTTTTTAATGCCCTGAATGTGGCTTAAACCATTCAATATGCCCTGTCATATGGCATTAAAACTGGGCTTTGCGGTGGAGATACCACGATTAAAAACAATGCAAAAGGAAAGGAAAGAATATGGATTTTTTAAAGGCGATTTTAGGCGATGAACTGTTTGCACAGGTGAAAAAAGCCATTGATGCACACAACGGCAACGAGGAAAACAAGGATCAGCAGATCAAACTGGGAAATCTCGGCAGCGGCGAGTATGTCGGAAAGGGTAAATATGATGCCCTTCAGGAGCTGCTGAAGGGCAAAGAAACCGAACTGACATCTGCAAACGACCTGATTGCACAGCTGAAGAAAGACAGCAAGGGCAACGAGGACATGCAGGGAAAGATCACTGCATATGAAGGACAGGTTGCCGATCTTCAGTCTCAGCTTGCGGAAACAAAGATGAAATCAGCTATCAAGGTGGCACTGCTTGAAGCGAATGCAGCTGATGTCGACTATCTGACATACAAGCTGAATGAAAAGCTGAAGGAGAAGGGCGAAAAGCTTGAACTTGATGATAACGACAACATCAAGGGCTGGGACTCACAGCTTGAAGGGCTGAAGACACAGTTCCCGACAATGTTTGAAACTAACGGCGGCAAAGGCGGGTTCGAACCTATCGAAAAGGGCGGTCTGCCGAAGGGCGGCAACAACAAGACTGTGACAAAAGAACAGTTCAAGTCTATGACCTATGAAGAACGAGTCAAGCTGAAAAAAGAGAATGAAAAGCTGTATCAGCAGCTTAAAGGCTAAAAGAAAGGATGATTAAATAATGGCAAGAACAGGATTATTCGGGGGCTTTTACTTTGATGAAGAAGTCTTCACAGACATGATGCAGGAAACGGACTATTGGAGAAATCCGATCATCGCATCTGGCATCATCAGAGAGGATGCTTCAATCATGGATGCGATCGGAGCACACGGTAACGTGGCTACACTGCCGATCTATACACCGCTGAACATTCATGACACGAACATGGCAGCACTGAACAATGACGGTCTGACGGACAACACACCGAAAGAAATCAGCGGAAGCAAGCAGACTGCAATGATGATTCAGAGAATGAAAGCTTTCAAGGCAAAGGACTTCACAAAGGAACTGACAGGTGCTGATCCTATGACTCACATCAAGAACAAGATCACAGGATATTGGACACAGGTGTGGGAAGATGAAATGATGAACATTGCTGATGCGGTCATGGGTGTTACCGCTCTGTCTTCTCATGTGACAAATCTTTCAATCACAACAGGGACTATCGGCGATGCAAATAAGATCACCGCAACGACAATGATCGATGCTGAACAGGCTGCACTGGGCGATATGGCAGGCGGGCTTGGGCTTACTGTAATGCATTCAAAAATCTATGCATCCTATCAGAAAATGGGGCTTGTGGAGTATGAAAAGTATGTAACGCAGGGAGCTATCAAGCAGGACATCCAGCTGCCTACTATCAACGGCAAGCGTGTCCTTGTAACTGATTACTACACACTGGATAACAGCACAACAGGATTCCCTGTCTACAAGACATACCTGTTTGGTGAAGGTGCATTCCTGTCATGCGATAAGAACAACTATGAGAACCAGTACACAACAGACTATGATCCTGAAACTGCGGCTGGTACTGATAAGTTCTACACTAAGCAGGGTAAAGTGCTGCATCCGAACGGTCTTTCACTGGCGGTCGATTCTATCACTAATGAGTCACCGACAAAAACTGAACTGGGCACAGTAGCAAACTGGGCACTGAAGTTCAATCACAAAAACGTGAAGATCGGACTGATCAAGTCCAACGGCTAATAGAAAGGACGGGCAGACTATGCTTTTTATCATAATCGATGGTCTGCCCTATCTCTATGCTGAAGGCAAGGCATTCAAGTGCAGATTTGATGAAGCAGGATTCACACCATCGCAGGAAGAAGTGGAGATCACGGATGAACCTGTTGAAGTGTTTTCTGAACTGGAAATCAAAGCACAGTGCAAGTGCCTTGACAGCATAGGTGGGGCAGGAAAACCAGCTGCAAAGAAACCAGCAACAAGAAAAAGCACTGCAAAGAAGTAAGGCGGTGATCTCATGTTGATGACAGTGGAAGAATTGAAGCAGTATATCACGACAGATAAGCCCGATGCAGTGCTTGAAGCGATGTTGCAGGCGGTGGAACTGGCTATCAGAGGATATACAAATAATAACTTTCAGGACACAGGGTACAGAACCGATGCGGACATCAGGGGCAGTTTGTTCATAGCGGAAGCATTGCAGCCATTCGATGTAGGTGACACGATACAGGTCAGTCAGTCGCAGTTCAACAACGGGCTGTATGTAGTGACGGAAGCCACAGATGCAACATTCAAAGTGGCAGAACCGCTGCATGATGAAAATGACGTGCTTGTCACAAAGGTGTCATATCCAGCTGACGTGAAGCTGGGGGCGGCAAGACTGATCCAGTGGGACTTGGAGAACGGCGATAAAGTAGGAGTGCAGTCAGAAACTATCTCACGGCATTCTGTGACGTATTTTAACCTTGACGGGGACAATTCCATCATGGGCTATCCAAAATCGCTGACAGGCTTCCTGAGAGCGTACAGAAAGGTACGGTTTTGATATGATAGGCGGCAACATACAGGGCAGCATTCAAGTCAGAAGCGGCACAGAATTCAATGACATCGGCGAACGAGTCAAAACATGGGAAGATATACAGACTGTCACAGGCTGGCTTGATCTTCAGGCGGGTGACAGCAAATATATCAACTACAATGCAAAGATTCAGGAATCAACGCATGTATTCATTGCCGATTATGTGCAGCTGGACAGCAGGATCACGGCTGAAAACAGCAGAATGCTGATCAGCGGCAAGCTGTATGATGTAATGCTGATAGATGATCCAATGGAGATGCACAAACAGCTGGAAATCTATCTGAAATACACTGGGGGTCAGTGATATGCCAGTAAAATTCGAGGACAACAGCATAAAGGTGAAAGCTAAGCTTGATGATGCCACTATCGCATTCCTGCACGAAGCGGCGGGCGAGTTGAAATCACAAGCACAGCGAAACCAAACCCGTGTTGATACAGGAGATACAAAAGGCAAGTGGGACTACAAGGTGGATGAAGGCGCAGGGGTTGCCACTATCGGAAACCCGCTGGAAAATGCCATCTGGGAAGAATTCGGGACAGGTGAATATGCCCTCAACGGTGACGGCAGGAAAGGCGGCTGGAAGTATCAGGACGAAGAAGGCAAATGGCATTTCACGAAAGGAAAAAAGCCGCTGCGGGCATTCTGGACAGCATACACATCAAGCAAGACAAAGATTATCAAGCGAGCTGATCAGGTGATAGGCGGTAAGATGAAATGAGCAAAGCAGTATTAAACGCTGTCAAGCAGGGCATGGCTGCAATTAGTTTGAATTATGAATATCAGGAATGGACGGCTGATCCTGTATATCCGTACTTCACAGGCGAATATCAGGAGTTTGAACCGCTGAACGAAGACGGAATGCAGGAAACATCATTTATTCTGACGGGATTCACACGGGGCAGCCATAGCGATCTTGAAGCAGCAAGAGAGAAGATAGAAAAGAAATTCGATCCCATATCGGGATATAAAGTCAGCACTGATGGTTCAGTGGTGGCTATTTTTTATGCGCTGGCACTGTCGAATATACCGACAGGCGATGCAGAACTGAAGAAGATACAGATAAATTTAACAATTAAGGAATGGAAGGTGATCTAACTATGGCAGATTGGTCTGAATTCAAAGTTAGTGGAGTTACGGAAAACACACCAAAGTCAATCATGCTGGGTGCAGGCACGCTGTACAAGAATCTGAAGTACAATGCAGCATCCGCATCTAACAAATGGAGCGGGGACATCATCGGGGCTACTTCTGGCGGTACAAAACTGACAATCACACCTGAACTGCTGGACATTGAAGTTGACGGGGTTCTGGTGAAGGCAAAAGGTCTTGCTGTGAAGACTGGCGAGACTGCCACCATCGAAACAAACATGGTAGAGCTGACAAAAGACTGGATTAAATCCATTGTTATTGGTAAGGATGGTACATCCGAAGATACCAGATTCAATGTGATTGAATCTGATGCACATATCACAGATAACAGCTACATTGAAAACTTTGGCTATGTCGGATTCATGACGGACGGCACACCGATCATCGTTATTTTTGACTATGCTCTTTGCACGTCTGGAATGGAAGCAGAGGGCAAGAACAAAGAAGCGGCTGTGCTGCCTGCTACATTCGAATGCTATGCAGATTTAGCAGAAGGACAGACAGACACGCTGCCTTATCACATCTATGTGGCTACAAATGCGGCATAGTGGGGTGACATCATGACGGCGAAGAAGGTCAAAGCAAAGGCAATCAAAGCCTTCAGGGACAAATACAAGCCTGATGTGGGCTATGGTGTGGGGGACATTCTGAATGTCTCCCCGCAGCGTTTTGAGGAACTGAAAGCGGCTGGTGTCGTTGAGGAATTCAAGGCAGTGACCATCAGAGAAACGAAGGAATAACAGGAAAGGATTTTGAACAATGAGCGAAACAACAAACATGCAGGCAGCACCAGCAATGGAAGCTGCTGAAGAAGGGAAAATCATTTATAACTTTAAGGAATATACATTGCGAAACTTACAGGCGAAGGATGTCTTCATCATGTCGAAGATCATTGGAGCAATCGGGATTGAAGAATTCAAGTATGCATTCAGTGCTGATTTCATCAATTCGATCATACCTGATCTGAACGGTGAAGAAAAGGATATCGCTTCTGCTGTAGGTGTCGAAATGTTCTTTGAGATTGCAGGGATCGTGATGAACAATCTGCCGAAATGTGAAAGGGATGTCTACACGTTCATTTCCAGCCTTTCGGGAATCCCTGCAAAGGATGTGGAAACATTGCCAATGAATACATTCTTCCAGATCATCATTGATGTGGTGAAGAAGGATGAATTCAAGGATTTTATTGGGGTTGTTTCAAAATTGTTCAAATAGGTGACATCAAGATGTGGGATATGCTGTATCAGCGGTACAGCGATCCCATGATGTTGCTGAATCAGATGCTTCAGGCGAGCAGAATGTGCGAATTCATTGACAAGATCATTGATATCAAAAACGAAGAAGTCAAAGAAGAAGCACGCTGGGAATTCTATCTGCACAAGGTATTCGATAAGTCATTCGCTGATTATCTGAAAGAAGTGGAAGAACCCAAAATGCTTGAAACAGCTGACATGAAGCAGGTTGAAACAACGGTAAAAAATTCAATTGACATATTGGATAATTTTAGTTTATAGGGTGAAAATCAATGGAATTGTTCAAATTACTGGGGACGATATCCATTGACAACACGAAAGCGAATCAAGCTATTGATGAAACAGGAAAGAAAGCAAGGGATTCAGAAAGCGAAACATCAAAGGCATTTAAGAAAATAGGCGGCGCAGCAGTTACGGGGGCAAAAGCTGTCGTGGGGGCTGGGGCTGCTCTTGGCGGTGCATGGATTGCAGCAATCGAAGGCACAAGAGAATACAGGGTGTCAATGGGTAAGCTGGAAACAGCATTCACAACGTCGGGGCACAGTGCCACGACAGCAAAAGACACGTATAACACACTGAATTCAGTTCTGGGGGATTCTGACGTGGCTGTGGAAGCAGCAAATCACCTTGCAAAGTTGACGGACAATCAGAAAGACCTGAATACATGGACAGATATCTGCACTGGTGTTTTTGCAACATTCGGGGACAGCCTGCCGATCGAAGGATTGACGGAAGCGGCGAACGAAACAGCGAAGACAGGACAGCTGACAGGAGTCCTTGCGGATGCCCTGAACTGGGCAGGGGTCAATGAAGACGAGTTTCAAGCGAAGCTGGATAGCTGCACAACAGAGCAGGAGCGGCAGAAGCTGATCACGTCCACACTGAACGGTCTGTACAAGGAAGCTGCTGACAACTACAAGAAGAACAACAAAGAACTGATTGAAGCTGAAAAAGCTAATGGAAGGCTAAAGGATGCAATGGCAAAGCTGGGGGCGGTCGGTGAACCGATCATGACAGCGATCAAGAACAAGATCGCTGATCTGGCAGCAGTTGCCATCCCGAAGCTGGAAAAGATGATTGTCAAGGTCAAAGACATGATCAAATGGTTCAAGCAGAACAAAAGCACAGTGCAGGCATGGGCGGCAGGCATCCTTGCGGCAACGGTGACGATTTCAGGCTTTATTCTGGTTCTGAAGTGGTCAGCCATAATGAGCAAGGCAGCAAATGCCCTGAAGCTTGTCACGGTCGCTGTGAAGGCTTTGAATGTGGCGATGAAGGCAAACATCATCGGGCTTGTTATTTCCTTGATTGTGGGGCTTGTGGCGGCTTTCATTTATCTTTGGAAGAACAATGAAGGCTTCAGAAACTTTTGGCTGAAAATGTGGGAGAAAATCAAGTCTGCTACAGCATCGGCGGTCAAGGGGATCAAATCGAAGTTTGGCGATCTGAAAGCGGCTGTGGCAAAGGTCAAGGCGAACTTTGACAGCATCAAGCAGGCTATCACAGACAAGATGGATGCTGCACGGGATAAAGTCAAAGGCTTTGTGGATAAGGTCAAGGGCTTTTTCCCGCTGAAAATCGGGAAGATATTTAGCGGTCTGAAGATACCAAAAATCAGCGTGTCAGGCGGCAAAGCACCTTTTGGAATCGCAGGCAAAGGAAAGCTGCCGAACTTTGATGTAAAGTGGAACGCTGCGGGTGGAGTATTCGACAAGCCGACGATATTCAACACAGCAGCAGGCTTGCAGGGAGTAGGTGAAGCGGGTGCAGAAGCCATCACACCAATCAGCACGCTACAAGCATACATTGATGATTCTGTCAACAGACGGAATCAGGACATGATTTCAGGCTTTGAAACGCAGGTTTCAAGGCTTATTTCATTCATGCAGGAGTATTTCCCTGCAAGTTGTCAGATCATGCTTGATACAGGCATTCTGGCGGGCGAGCTTACACCTGAAATCAATAGAAGACTAGCAGAAATCTATAAGAATAATAAACGAGGTAACACGAGATAACACACACGGAAAGGGGTGATTCTATAGAATGGAATTATTCCGATTACTAGGAACAATTGCGGTAGAAAATTCAGCGGCGAATGAAGCGATTGACAATACCACACAGCAGGCAGGCAGAGCGGGCGAAAAAATAGGGAATGCATTCACGTCAATAGGCGAAAAATCTGTTGAACTGGGCAAAAAACTCACATGGGTTTCCGCAGGCGCAACAACACTACTGGGAACGATGGTCAAATCTGCTGCGGATGTCAAGGCGATGAATGCACAGTTTGAACAGACGTTTGCAGGGGTTGAAGATAAGGCATCGGCAGCCATGCAGCGTGTGGCTGATTCCAGCGGGATCATAGAAACACGGCTCAAAGGTGTTGGCACAAAACTGTATGCATTCGCAAAAACAACAGGCATGGACACACCACAGGCACTGAACATGATGGAAAGATCATTGCAAGTGGCTGCTGACAGTGCTGCATACTATGACAGATCACTAGATGAAACAACGGAAAGCTTGCAGTCGTTCCTGAAGGGTAATTTTGAAAATGATGCTGCGTTGGGGCTTTCCTGCACGGAAACGACAAGAAATGCAGCAGCAAATAAACTTTATGGGAAGTCTTTCATGGAGCTGTCGGAAGCGCAGAAGCAAATGACACTGCTTCAGATGGTCGAAGATGCAAACGAGCTGTCAGGTGCATTGGGGCAGGCTGCAAGGGAATCCGACGGATGGGAAAATGTCATCGGAAACCTGAAAGAGTCTATCAAGCAGTTGTCGGCATCGATCGGCGAAGTAATATTGCCGACGGTGGTCAGCATTACGCAGAAGATCACAGAAAGCATAGAAGCTTTTTCAAGGATGGGAGAAGATACTAAAAAGCTGATTGTGGCTCTGCTTGCCATTGCAGCTGCGGCAGCACCTGCACTAACAGTGTTCGGCAAAATAATGACTGTGTCAGGAAAAGTCGTATCGACAGTAAGTAGACTGAATACCGCTTTTCTAGGCTGCATGGCAGCTGTACGGAACTATACGGCGGCAACAGACGGCGCATCACTCGCAGCTGGTGTAGCCAACGGAAATTTGACAAAACAGCAGGCAATCGTGGGCGGTCTTGCTTCAAAGATAAATAAACTTACAACAACGACATTGAAAAGCACGGCGGCAACAATTAAAGACACGGCGGCAAACGCTGTGAACGCTGTGGCAAAGTCAAAAGTCGGCACAGCGGCTTCAGGGGCTGCAAAGAAAGTGCTGGCATTTGCAGCGGCAAATAAGGTAGCAATCATAGCAACCTTAGGGCTTGCAGCACCTATCATCGCACTTGCAGTCTATATGGCAAAAACAGGAGCATCAGCGGATGAAGTTGCAGCAAAGATCACAGGTTTTGCGGATAAGCTGGCAGGCATGATCACAACATTTGCAAATGCTTTTCCATCCATGGTGGATGGTCTGGTGGATGCGTTCACAAGTGTGATCAATTCTGTAGTAGCTGTATTACCATCATTGATCCCTGCGTTGCTTGGGGCTGCCATTCAGCTATTCATGGCACTGGTGCAGGCTGCAACGCAGATCATTGAACCGCTTGTTGCAACAATACCGACGGTGATAAATGCAGTAATTAGTGTATTGCCGACACTGATACCTGCATTGATTCAAGCTGGGATAACGCTGTTTATGGCATTAGTTGAAGCGATACCGACAGTGATTAGTGCGCTTGTGGCTGCAATCCCGCAGATTATAACAGCGGTTGTGGGAGTGCTGCCAACATTGATACCTGCGCTGATAACTGGTGCGATCCAGTTGTTTTTAGCTTTTGTACAGGCTATTCCACGGGTCATCACTGCATTAGTCGAAGCCATTCCGCAGATAGTCGAAGCGATAGTGAATACTTTACCGACGTTGATCCCTGCGTTGATAGACGGAGCTGTGCAGTTATTCATGGCATTTGTTTACGCAATCCCGCAAATTGCTGTAGCAGTCGTTCAGGCACTTCCGCAGATAATACAGGTACTCTGGAACGGGCTAGTTCTTGCACTAGAAACCATATGGTCTGCAATCAAAAGCGGTGCTTCAGCGGCATGGGAAGCAATCAAGTCGACAGCTGCTGAAAAGTGGAACAACATCAAAGAGCAGATCACGCAGCCGATCGAGAATGCAAAGCAGAATATCAAATCTAAGATTGAATCTATCAAATCATTCTTCAGTTTTGATGCTCTGATATCTAAAGTAAAGTCAAAATGGGATTCTATCAAAAGCGGGATCGTGAACCCGATTGACACGGCGAAGCAGAAAGTGCAAAGTGCACTGAAGAAGATCAAAGGAATGTTCCCGATGAGTGTCGGAAAGATATTCAGCAACATCAAACTTCCGCACATTTCGGTCAATGGTGGTAAAGCACCGTTCGGTATAGGCGGCAAGGGCAGCCTGCCAAGCTTCAGTGTTAACTGGAATGCAAAAGGTGCGATATTTGATGAACCGACGATCTTTGCAACGGCAAAAGGTCTGCAAGGTGTAGGTGAAGCGGGTGCGGAAGCAGTGACACCTATCGATACGCTGAAAACTTACGTCAGGGAAGCTGTGGCATCCGAAAACGTGATGCAGGAAGAACTGATGCAGCAAATGATCGACAGTAACAATCGAACGAATCAGCTGCTGAACGCTATTCTTCAGATGCTGTCAAATCAAAAAATCGAATGGAATGACAGGGAATTAGGAAGGTTCGTGAGAAATTATGCTTGAAAAAATGAAATATATTAATAGCAAGGGGCAGGTGATTCAGTTTGGCGAATCACCTTACTTTGCGAATTATGGCGATTTCAGGGATTACAAATGGTCATATTCCACGGACACGAACGGCAAGAAGCTTGATTCCTTTTCCCGTGGTGTGACGGTCAAGAAGCTGCCTGTCGTGATCAAGTCAAATGGAGACTGCACGGAAGCAAAGAACAATCTGTACAACATCATTGAATACGATGTGCTGTATAACTCGAAGGGAAAGCTTTTCATTGGTGACTACTACATGGAAGGCTTTTTCTTTGCGTCGGACAAAAGCAATTATCTTGAAACAGCAAGCATGATCAAGATGCAGTTGCAATTCGTATCAGAAGATGGAGCGTGGAAACGTAAAGAAAGCAGAAAGTTTTTATATACCGAAGACGAAAGCGGCGGCGGGTCAGATGAACCGTGGCTGACATATCCGTTTGATTATCCGTATGACTACAAGGCAGGCAGTGATGTCCTGCTGCTGAATAATACGTCAGCATTCGAATGCGATTTTATCATGCGAATATACGGTCAATGCACCGATCCAGTGGTAACGATCGGAAACAATGATTATTCGGTGTCATGCACGGTATATACGAATGAGTTTCTGGAAATCAACAGCAAGGAAAAGACTGTCATCAGATATCAGCCTGACGGCACTGCTATCGATGAATTCAATAACAGGAGCAGATCAGGGAACGCATTTGCAAAGATTCCAGCGGGTCAGAACACGTTGCGGCATAATGTATCACACGGCATCGACATTGAGCTGATTGACGAAAGGAGCGAACCATTATGGACATAGTTCATGCAAAAGGGGCTTCATTCTATCAGTCAGGGTCAGTCACATTGATGCAAGCCTACACAGTCACGGATGTTGTCGGCACACAGCAGCGATATCAAGAAGCGGTTGAAGATGCGGCTGATAAATACAATACTGGCGAAATCACACTGACGCAGTATGATGAATTGGTGAATCAAGCAGAATTTGAAAAGCTGTATGTTCCGCTGACAACACGAGTGCAGAGCCAGAAAACACTAGACAAAGTGAGAGTGAAACCAGCGGGCGAAAAGGAAGATCAGGGATTCCTGACAGATATCAACTACTTTGATTGCGAAGTCGGCATCGAAAATAACAATTTCGAGCTGAAAATGGACAAGGTGAAGTCAATGACAGTCGGAATCGAGTTAGGCGATTATGTTTACTGCGAAAATACAGAATTTGGCGGGATCATTGACGGCAGAACGATTGACACATCCACGGATGAAATCATATGGTCTGGCACAGCGTGGCGGGGGCTTTTGGAAAATGACATCGTAAGACCGAAGAACCCTGCTTCAGAAGCATTCAGGGTCGTTTCAGGGGATGCAAACGACATCCTGCGGACTATCTTGTCGGAAAACGGCGGCACAGGATCGTTTTTCAGCGTGCCTTCCGTGGCGGCTGGGGTAACACTATCAAACTATCAATTTCCACGCTACATAAACAAGCTGAAAGCTCTGAAGGACATGCTGGCATCCGTGAACTACAGACTGAAAATCTGGGCTGACAACAAAGAGGTTGGCGGCACATTTTCAGTATGGTGCTGTGCAGTCCCGATCCAGAATTTTTCGCAGGAAATAGAGTATTCGCAGGATACGAACAGAATCGACATCAAGATGACACAGGATTATTCAGTCTGCAATCATCTGATCTGTCTTGGAGCTGGTGAACTGACCGCCAGAACGATCATTGATCTGTATGTGGACAAGGACGGCAACATCACAAACACTAAGCCTGCAAGCGGCTTTTTCGGTGTGTATGAACGGGCTGCGGTATATGATTATTCATCCGTCGACGGTGAAACAGATGCTGAAAAAAAGGCGAATCTGCAAAAAGCAGGAATCATCAAATTGCAAGAGCTGAATGAAGTCAGCAGCATGGAATTGACTGTTGACGATATTGCGGTTGATGTAGGTGACATCGTGGCAGGGCTGGACAGAACAACAGGAACGGAAATGCAGAAAGCTATCACGAATAAGATTTTGCGAATAGATGCAGCAGGCAAAGAAACAATCGAATTGTCAGTGAACGGAAAGGAAGTGGAGCAAGTTGATATTAGTTGATGGATATAACGGCGGTATAGCACACATCACGGCAGATCAAATCAGAGATCACAATATCGGGATGTACGGAAACGGTGATTATGTTCTGCCCGTGGGCGATCAGTTCAGTTATGAGATCGTGGACAACAACACTGTAAAATTAAGCAGCGGCATGATTGTCATGTGCGGCGCAAGAGCAGTCACGGGCTATGGGAAAACAGAAACGCTGGTCATTGAAAACGGCACATCAGGCTATAAGCGATCCGACATCATCGTTGCTGAATACAGCAAAGATAATGAATCGCTGATAGAATCAGTGTCAGTAAAGGTTGTAAAAGGAACGCTAGGCACTTCTTATTCTGATCCTGCGCTTGTGCAGGGGAATATCAGAGCAGGAGCGACAAAGCGACAAGCGGCACTGTACAGAGTGAAAATCAACGGATTGTCTATTGAAGCTGTTGAAAAGATGTGGACGGCAGCCGATCCACTGAACGGCATCACAGTTCCGATTTCAAAAGGCGGCACAGGGGCAACAACGGCAGCAGGAGCGCTCACGGCACTGGGAATAAATGATTATATAGTAGAACAATCAATAACATCAAATGGGCGAGATGGTTACACGAAATGGGCTTCAGGGAAACTCGAGCAATGGGGCGCAATTACTATATCCGCCTCCTCAGGCACTGCATCTACAGTAGTAACGTTTCCTACCGCATTTGCTAATACGTCGTTTAATTTCGTTATGACGGGCGGCAAAAATATAAGTAGTCAGTGTTATTTGATTGAAGGTGATACGGGCGCAAATTTGTCAAGAACAACAACGACTACTAAAGTCAGAGTTGAAAAAACTGGAAAAGCGTATGAAATGGGCGCATATTACAGAGCTGTTGGAGTATGGAAAGAGGTGTAAATAAATGAAAACGAAAAAGTTATTGTATGCATTGAATTTAGATGCGGACGGTAGAATACTGTCTGCTACATTTGAAACGTACGCGACAGCAGATATGCCGCTTGTGGAAATTATACCTGAGTACAACATCACAGATTACAAATACATAGACGGATCGTATGTCTATGATCCGCTGTCAATACCTGAACCAGAGCCAGAAGAACCAACGGCGGAAGAAGACACGCTTTCCATGATCGTTGATCATGAGTATAGATTAACAATGTTAGAATTAGGAGTTACAGAGTAACAGAAAGGAAGGTTTACAATGCTGTACAGGACACTAAAAAGACTTATTGCTTTAGGAAAGACAGAAGGATTGGAAGAAAGAATTGATGTTTTCTTTGCGGCTGGCAAGCTGACAGAGGAAGAATACAACGAACTGATCGAATCACTGAAAAAATAATGCGGGGCAGCCACTACAGGCTGCCTTTTTTATTTCAAGAAAGGATGGTTATTATGATCAACAATATCAAATGCAAGAAATGGTGGAAGGCTGCGGGCATCCGTGCAATCAAAACGATGGCACAGGCTGCAATCGCAACAATCGGAACATCCACAATGATCACGGAAATGAACTGGATGATGGTGGCATCTGCAACAGCAATGGCAGGGCTGCTGTCTCTGCTGACATCAGTGTCAGGTCTGCCTGAATGCTCAGAAACGGAAAAGGAAGGTGAATAATATGTCATCAGCAGCAAAAGTATTGCAAGTAGCAAGAGCAGAAATCGGAGTGAAAGAAAGTCCAGCAGGGAGCAACAAAGTCAAATATAACACTGAATACTATGGACGTGAAGTAAGCGGCGATGCTTATGCGTGGTGCGCTGTGTTCGTCTGGTGGGTATTCAAACATGCGGGATGCCCTGAACTGTATTTCGGCGGCAAGAGATCGGCATATTGTCCGACAATCGCAGATTTTTACATCGCAGCAGGGCAGACAGTCGGCAAAGGCAATGGACGGGCTGGCGATATAGTGCTGTTTGACTGGGATCACAACAATTCATCTGATCACATCGGCATCATTGAAAGCAAGAACAGCGATGGATCATATACGACTATCGAAGGGAACACATCAAATGGCAACAACAGCAACGGCGGCAATGTCATGAGAAGAACAAGATATCAGTCACAGATCAGCTGGATCGTTAGACCACGTTACACAGAATCGGGCACAGAAACCGCTTCAGACGGCAAGCTTGCGGTTGATGGACTGTGGGGCAAGGACTGCACGAGGAAAACGCAGAAAATCCTTGGAACGACACAGGACGGCATAGTTTCTGGACAGCGCACAAGCTGCAAGAAATATCTTCAGAACGCACTGACGGTCAGCTGGAAATTCTCGCTGCTTGGTAAGGGCTCGCCGATGGTCAAGGCACTGCAAAGGCTTGTCGGGACTACAGCTGACGGTCTCATGGGTAAAAATTCAGTTATAGCGATGCAGAAATTCCTGAATGCAAAAGGATTCTTTGCGGGTACTGTTGACGGATACATGGGCAAACAGACCGTGATCGCATGGCAGAAATACGTGAATTCACGGTTATAACAAGCGGGTAAAGCTATGAAAGGTATTAGATTTGGCAGCCTTCATTCCTTCTCGGAATGGGGGCTGATTCTGCAAAAGAAAACAATCGAGCCTGCGCCTGTCAAAGAAACGAAAGTGGATATAAAGGGCAGTGATGGTCAGCTGGACTACACGGAAGCTTTCGGCACTGTGCATTATGACAACAGATCGCTGTCCTTTGAGTTCGCAAAGCTGAACATCAGCACTGATGAATTCCTTGCGTTGGGATCGCTGGTGCAGGGTCTGATCCATGGGCAATATATGGATGTCGTGCTTGACGATGATCCTGACTGGTATTATCAAGGCAGGGTGTACATCAAGGAATGGCGGTCTGAAAAGGGCTATGGCATCGCAAAGATTGAAGTGGATGCAAAGCCCTACAAGCTGAAGAAAATCGCTACAAATGTAACACAGACGGTCACAGGCACATCAAGCTTCATGCTGTCAAACAGCAGAATGCCAGTAGTGCCGACGATCACAGCAGATGCACCGTTCACATTCACGTTCGGTGAAAGCACGGTTTCTGCGGATGCGGGTACATTCAAAATCCCTGAATTAATCTTGAAGCAGGGTGACAATGTGGTGACCGTCACAGGAACAGGCAATGTGACTTTCAAATATCGGGAAGGCAGGCTGTAAATGAGCTATAGGATATATGCGGACGGGTTTCTGCTGCACGATGACAGACTGGAAGAATACAGGATCATGTCACCGAAGCTGGAACTAGAAGTGAACAAAACAGGGTCATTTCAGTTCAGCATCTATCCTGACCATATCTATTACAATAAAATAGCAAAAATCAAAACAATCATCACAGTATATCAAGATAGTACTATTCTTTTCCGTGGCAGGGTGCTGAACGAAGAAAAGGGATTCTACAATGAAAAGCAGGTTTCCTGCGAAAGGGAACTTGCTTTTTTATTAGATTCGATTCAAAGACCATATGATTTTACAGGGTCGGTGTCGGATTATTTTAAGCAGCTGATCACGAATCACAATGCGCAGGTAGAAGCTGCAAAGCAGTTTGTGATCGGGAATGTCACAGTAACTGATCCGAATAATTATATTGTGCGGTCGAATATCGATCATGTGAACACATGGGATGAACTGAACAGCAAGCTAGTCAATAATCTGGGCGGGCATGTGCGGGTACGGCATGAAGACGGCAAGAACATCATTGACTATCTTAAAGACTTCAATACACTGTCCACACAAACGGTAGAGTTCGGAAAGAACCTGATTGACCTGAAGAACATCACAAAGGGCGAAAACATGGCAACAGCCCTGATCCCTTTGGGGGCGAAACTGAAGGACAATGAGGGGAAGGACACAGACAAGCGGCTGACGGTTGCAGCTGTAAATGATGGGAAGGACTTCATCACAGATGCGGATGCAGTTGACAAGTACGGCTTTATATGCAAGCAGCAGGTCTGGGACGATGTCACAGAAGCAAGCAATCTTCTGACGAAGGGCAAAGCATATCTTGCATCGCTTGTCAATATAGCAAGCAGCATCGAGATCACAGCAGCTGATCTTGCAGGAATCGACATGAACATGAAGACGTTCAGACTGGGATCGAAAGTGCAAGTAATCAGCCCGCCACATGGGATCAATCAGCTTTTTGTCGTTCAGAAGCTGTCGGTCGATCTGCTCAATCCAGCATCAAACAAGCTGACGCTTGGCGGGATGCTAGAGACATTCACAGCTATGACCGCAAGCACAGTGAGCATACAGGGCAAAGATGGAAAAGACGGTGAAGACGGGACTGTCCTGCGGATAGATTCATCACGGGGGACGGTATTCAAAAATAACGAAGTGGCAACCACGCTTTCAGTGGTGATTTACAAAGGAAACAAGAGAATAACTAACAAGGCAGCAATGATTGAAGAATTCGGATCAGCAGCATATATTGAATGGTCATGGCAACGGATGGATGAAAGCACATTCGGTGTGATACTGGCAAGCGACAGCCGCATCAAAGATGACGGCTTTTCACTTGTCCTGACACCTGATGACGTGGACACGAAAGCCACATTTCAATGTAAATTGATTGTTTAAGGGGGTAAAAACTTATGGCAATTAAAATATCTGATCAAATTTCAATCGTTGATGTCACGGACGCTTATTCAGTCATTCTAACGAGTGAATCACACACATTTGCGGGGACAACTTCAGCTGCAAAGGCTGGAAACTGCACAACTCAGATTCTGGCATTCAGAGGGGCGGAACAGGTGGCGGCAAGCGTTACTTTATCCGAAATTGAGAAGCCTAACGGTGTGACGGTGACAAAAGACAGTGATGCGACAGCACCGACACTGACGATTGCAGTGACAACTTCAGTGACAGCTGACGGTATTGTAAAAATCCCTGTTCATATCGGGGATATCGTGATCAATAAAGAATTCACCTTTGCGATCGCATTCACTGGCGCAACAGGTTCATCAGGAAAAGGCATCAAATCAACAGAAGTGAAGTATCAGGTTTCTTCAAACGGGACTACAGTGCCAACAGGAACATGGCTTGATGCAGTACCTTCTGTCGGCGCAGGACAGTACTTGTGGACGAGGACTGTTATTACTTACACAGATAATGCATCATCAACTTCATACAGTGTCGGAAGGAATGGAAACAACGGCGCAAACGGAGCAGATGCAATCACAATGTCGATCACATCTTCAAACGGCACCATTTTCAAGAATTCTGCCATCGAAACAACATTGACAGCCCATGTGTACAAAGCAGGAACAGAGCTGACTGCCGCACAGATCACCGCACTCGGCACAATCAAATGGTACAAGGACGGTGGTGCAACAGCAGTAGGCACAGGGGCAACGCTGACCATTGATGCAGGAGCTGTCAGCAATAAAGCAACCTACACCGCACAGCTTGAGGGTTAGAAAATGGCTGTCAAAGCAAGTGCAGCGGTCACACTTTCCCTTGTGGTGGATGTGCAGGCAGTATGGCGGTATTATCTGCTGCAATCATCCACGCTGACCGCACCAACGAAGCCGACAACATTTCCGCCGTCTGTGGAATGGAATGACACTGAACCAGCCTTTGATCCGACAAAGACAGAAACCTTGTTCGTGGTGGATTGTAATGTCTTTTCTGACGGTTCTTTTTCATATTCGAACGTTTCTGTATCAACAGCATTTGAAGCCGCTAAAATCGCATATAACAAGGCTCAGAATGCGGCAGACAATGCAAATGATGCACTGGCGAATACTGATGCACTGTATGAATTGTCGGAACAGGCTTTTTCTGATATCGCAAAATCAGCAGATAGTATCATCATGACAGTATCAGAGCAGTACGCATTGAAGGAAGACACAGACAGGCTTGTGTCTGAGATTTCAACGCAGATCGAACAAACGAATGAAGATGTAACAATCAGATTCAATCAGTTCAATGCAGACATTGAAGATGTTGTGAATGGCACTGATGCAGAATTCGAACTGATCAGAAAATACATCCGATTTGTGGATGGTTCGATCCTGCTGGGCGAACTGGGAAACGAACTGGAACTACAGATCAGCAATGACAGGATTTCGTTCTTACAGGACAATGTGGAAGTTGCCTACTTTTCAGACAACAAGCTGTATATCACCGATGGACATTTCATCAATTCGCTGCAAGTAGGTGAATTTGCATTCATTCCTAGAGCCAATGGGAATCTATCTTTCAAGAAGTTAGATTCGTCAGCTGTGTGATAGGGGGTGCAGTATATGGCAAAGACAGGAACGATCACCAAAACCATCAGCACGGGCTATCAGCTGAAGCTGGTGTGGACAGTTGACAGCCAGAATGTGGCGAACAATACATCATCAGTGACAGTGAAAGTGCAGTTGGTGTCAACGGGTGCATCATATACGATCAATTCCACGGCAACAAAGAATGGCAGCCTAACGATCAACGGCACGAAGTACAGCTTCACTTTTTCTGCTGCCCTGTCAGGCAGTCAGACAAAAACGCTGTACACAAAGACCGTGACCATATCACACAGTGCAGACGGAAGCAAGACATGTGCTTTTTCCAGCACATGCGGCATCAATGTCACGCTTGGCAGCACATATCACGGCAATGTGACGGTTTCAGGCAATGGCACATTTGATACGATACCACGGGCAACAGTTCCGACATTATCTGCTTCCAGCGTGAACATGGGATCAAGCATCACAATCAACATGCCACGGGCGGCAGATGCATTCACACACACATTGACATATAAGTTTGGAAGTGCCACAGGCACGATCGGCAGCGATCTTGGAACATCAAAAGCATGGACAGTTCCGCTGACACTGGCAAATCAGATCCCTTCAGGCACATCAGGAACATGTACGATCACATGCAAGACCTACAACGGCAGCAGTCTGATAGGCACAAAATCAATCGGCTTTGTGGCAAAAGTGCCTGCTGCGGTCGTGCCGTCAATTTCAACGATCAATTTCACAGAAACAGTCGCAGGACTGGCAGCGCAGTTTCTGGCATTCGTGCAAGGAAAATCAAAGGTCAAAATAAACATTGCTGCGGCGGGGGCTTATGGATCAACTATCAAGACATATAAAACCACAGTTGACGGGCAGACACTGACAGGTTCAGCACCGACAACAGGCACGCTGTCCAGTGGCACAAAGACTGTAACAGTCACAGTGACAGACAGCAGGGGCAGGACGGCGAAACAGACCAAGACATTGACAGTGATTCCCTATGCAGCACCCGCCATCAAGGGCATGAAGGCTACAAGGTGCCTTGCTGATGGTACAGAAAACTATGAAGGGACACATTGCAAGATCGGCTTTAGCCATACGATTTCAACACTTGGCAGCAAAAATACTAGCAAGTATGTTCTGGAATACAAGGCAAAATCAGCGACTACATGGACGAAGCTAAAAGAGGGCACAGGATATGTGGTATCTGATACGGTGATCACGGGGGCAGTCATGAACACTGATTCATCCTATGATGTCAGGCTGTCAGTCACTGATTACTTTGGAACAGTCAGAAGAACGGTTGAAGTGCCAACGGCTTTCACGCTGATTGATTTCAATGCTAGTGGCAAGGCAATTGCATTCGGCAAGGTGTCTGAAATAGCATCAGGGGTTGAATTCGGCATGCCTGCATACTTTTCCAACGGCGAAACACCAGAAGGGGCAAAGGTGATCCAATCAGGCACGGATTGCAACAGCTTACTGACAAGTGGCTTTTACTGCTTCAGTTCGGCGGTACTTGCTACCATGAAGAACTGTCCGATTGTGGCGGGAGCATCAGGGGCGATCATCGTGCTTGACATGGGAGAAGCTGGACAGAAGGTGCAGATCGCTGTCAGGTGTTCTGAAACAGGCTTTCAGCTATGGGAGCGGTGCTATTATCAATCAAAATGGTGGAACTGGTACGAGCTAAGCGGGCTTGATACAGGCTGGAAGAATGCCACACTGACAAGCAGTTTTGAAACCTATGCGGGAAACACGGAAAATGACCTGAAATACAGGCGAAAAGGCAGCGTGGTGCATGTGAAGGGTGTTGTCACACCGAAAGCCACGTTGACAGGCGGTGTGGACAATGTGAACATCACAACGCTTCCTGCTGGGTATAGACCAGCAGTGCAGCAGAACTTTCTATGCCAAGGAAGTGGCACTGCTGTCTGGCTTTGCACGGTAACGGCAGGCGGAGTGATTCGGTTTGCACGGTACAGAACAGGCGATACATGGGCGAATGCAGCAGCTAACACATGGCTGCCGATAGATATATCATTTATTCTTGATTAAACGAAAGGAAACTACTAATGACAGAAGCAATCATCACAGCAGCAGTGGCACTTATAGTATGCCTGATCAACAATCATTATCAGCATCAGAGTACAGAGCAGAAACACGAAGAAACAGTGCGCTTGATTGAGTACAAGCTAGATCAGCTGACAAAGAAAGTCGATCTGCACAACAATGCGGTCGAGCGACTTTATATTGTCGAAAAAAGACTGGGGATTGATGAAAAAGAAATCGAAGTTGCAAATCACAGAATAAAGGACTTAGAGCAAGGCAGGGAATGATCCCTGCTTTCAGATAAAGAAAAAGCAGGGCTAATGAATGCCCTGCTTTTTTACTTTATTTTGATTTCATACTGTGCGGATTTATATGTGACCATATCGCTTGATGTATCATCATCTGCATACTGAACAACTTCAACAATGTGCTTGCCTTTTGTCAGCTGGGCTTCTTTCAATTCGATCGTGGTCATTGTTTCGGCTAATTGTTCCTTGCTGACTTCAACACCGTCAACATATATATAGCTTAAAATCGAACCATCAAACCCTTCCGTCTCCAAGCCGATCTGCATAATCGTTGTCGATGAGTCCTCATCAGCATATATCACAGGAACGTTCCCGCCTTCAGATGTCCCGCCGTCTGTGCTGATGAACATGGTGCCGCTTCCCATATCTGAATAGTTACCTTCAGGCAAATCCCTTTCAACTTTCTGGTTGCTTGCTGATTCATTGCTATTGTTTGAACTGCCGCATCCTGCAAAAGCGAAAGCCATGACAAGAATCAAGAATATTGCAAAACTCTTCTTCATTTTCCCTTCCTTTCAATTCAAAAAGCACGTAAACTATACTTGTATTCTATATACTGCCAAGACAAAAAGCAACAAGGTTTTTGCAAAGCGTAGTGCTAACTATATGTTACCGAATGGATAGCACAAGTTAGCACTACTATAAAACTAAAAAAAATTAACTCTTTTTATCTGCTTGTCTCTCTGCCTGTGTCCAGACCAATCAATTTCGATAGACTCCACGAATGACCGCCAGAAAGCCCTTCTGTGTGCATTATCAAGCGATTTATATATATCTTTCCATTCGCCAGACAGTGCAGCTTCAGCTTTCGAAAAATCCTGCCTGATTACTTCAGTATGCTTTTGCTGTGCAGCTTCAATTTTTGCTACCAGTTCATCATAATCCCTGTCATACTTTTCAACATTCTTGATTCTGCCCTTCTGCCAGCTATAATTTAATCGGTCAAGTTCTGCCTGCAACTCTTTTATTTCCACTTCATTATTCGCTGGTGTAGAATCGACTATTTCCGCTGCTTTGATCTTTGCGTCTTCTAAAAGTAATTCTATTTTTTGCAACATAAGCTTTTCAATCGTAACTTCATTTACGATTTTGTTATAGCTGCAAGTTCCTCTGTTCGAATGTTTTTGACAGCGGTATTTATGATAAATGAACTTTTTCCCTTTTTGGTTTTTGCCGTGATATACAGTTCCTTTTAACCGATTCCCGCATTCAGGGCATTTGATAAGACCTGAAAATATATAATCGTGTTTTGCAGTGTTGTCCTTAACTTGTCGCTTTAAAAAGCCCTGCATCTTGTCAAAATCAGCTTTAGTCATGTACCTGTTTTCTTCCGTCAAGTAGTTGGGATTTCCTCTGTATTCCCCATAAAGCATAGTATTTTTTAGCAAAGTAGTCAGTGATTGCTGTCCCATGTCCATGCTGTATTTTGCATTGATATATTTCACGGTTCTTGATTTGCTTTGATGTGTCCATATGTGTTGCAGCAGGTCTTCCATGATGTGAACCGTTTCAGGATTCTTCACAATCCTTTTTCTGTCACCGACCTGCACGATCTTCAGACAAAACGGAACACTGCCTGACAGCGGCTGCCCCGTCTTTACTTTGTATTCGTTCACAAGATCGATACGTTCGCCAGTCTGATCTGCTTCCAGTTCTGCGATAGTAAGCTTCATGTTGACGAATGCACGACCGTTCGCCGTGGACAAGTCATATTTTTCTTCTGTCGCTGTCCATATCACGGGATCAATCAGCTTCATGCATTCATGATATTCAGCTATAGAACGGAAGAAACGGTCAAGCTTGATAAATATGATCCTGTCAAAATTGTCTTGCTTTGCATCGTGTATCATTCTTTGCAGTTCAGGTCTTCTTCTGATCAGCTTTCTGCCGCTGACACCTTCATCAATGTACCATTCAACGATCTTCAAGCCGTGTTTGTCTGCGTATTCCTGTAATTTTTGTTTCTGTGCATCTAACGACAGACCATGCAGCTTTTGTTCCTGCGTTGACACACGAACGTATGCAGCGACTCTCTCGATTTTTCTAGTAGAGGGGTCTTGATAATATGAATCCGTCACTTTTTCAATCATTTTTTTCATTTCATTATCCTCTTTTCAGTGCTGTAGCACTTTTTAATATTTTCTGCAACTTTTTGTTGACTATAAAATTATTCTGATATATCATTCATTTATACAATTTGATGCTGTGAAAGGAGTTCGGTATGAATGACAAACAAAGGATCATTGAACTGCTGAACACACTAAACGATGAACAGTTATTCTATATATACAATTTACTAAGCATCATGTTTGGGAGTCATTAAGTGACTTCCTTTTTTTATTTTCCGAGAGAATATATCAAGTCGATAACGATTTTTTGCTGCACATCAGGTAACTTATAGTACACCTTCAAAGCTTCCAGCAGTTCCTGATCCCTCAGGATTCTTGCGTGGAACTCTGCATCTTCCTGAATCTGCTTTTGTTCTGCGGTTCGCTCCATCGGCACATCATAACCCCATAGCCACATTTCATTTACATCTAATGCTTTTGCTATTTTGAAAACAGCTTCATTCTTTGGTTCGTAAGTTCCTGAAACATAGTGACTGACTGATCCTCTATCAATTCCTGTACTTCTCATTATGTCCACTTGTTTCATCTTCCTTAATGACATTGCTTCCTTGAGCCTTTCGGACGTTGTTGCAACTCGTTTAAACTTACTGTTCATTTAATCGTTCCCTTCATTGTTTATTTGTTTGTAATCATTTTAAGCTTTATGTTGGGAAATTTCAACAAAATTTTAGAAACAAACAAAAAAAGTTTGGAAATCTCAAAAAAAGTGATTGACTTAGGAATGTTATATCAGTATAATAAAGCCATGAGTTGGGAAAACCCAACAAAACGGACAAGCGGAAGGAGAAGGAAAGATGAAAAAAGAAATGATAAATAAACTGAACAACATGGCACAGGAAAATTTCGAAAAAGCGAAAGCAATGCTTGATGGCATCAACATGGTGCTGGGTACAAAATACGGTTGGTTACATAAAAGAGTAGTTTTCTTTGAAGAACCAGATGCTCCAGCTTATATAAAATACAGAAATGCACATGATGCATGGGCTAACGCAGAAGAATAGAACGGCAAGAGCCGAGGGGGGCAGCAAGTCCCCCGCAGATATGAAGGGAGAAAAATAATGAACAAAATCGAAATCAGAAAGAACGCATTAACACCTGAAGCAATGGAAATGTACAGAAGACTGAATCCAAGTCATGAACCTACAGGCGATCTGCTGATCGAAACAACCAAAGAAGGCTTGGCATCAAGGGTGATATTCAAAGGCAAGTTCACACATTCGGTCAGAGATTGCGGCGATCATTACATCATCGCAAGATATAGCAGTTTCGATAGAGTGGACAAGGAAACGCTGAAAATCACAGAAGATGTAGAAGATAGATAAATTCACTAAGCCGAGGGGCGGCGGCAAAACCGCTCATGAAGGGAGAAAGGAAGATGAAGAAATTCAGAATAAAAGGTCACACGGATATTATTACTGCTAGTTGTATGAAACAAGCGCTTTACAAATTGATTGATCCTGACGGCGATTTCGTCTATAAAAACCATTGGTATACTAAAAATAACAAAAAGTCATGGGCGGAATTTGAAACCTCTTATGGATATAGTGGGATCGTCGAAGAGGTTTAAGGGCAGTAGCCCTTCCCTAATGCAGCTGGTAAGGACATAAATGTCCGTGCCAAAGGTCGCAAGCCCTGAAAATGCAGAGCGGGGAAGTTTGAAGGAAAGGAAGAAGGAACAGCAATGAGTTATGCAAAGTTAAAAGGTCGAATCAAAGAAAGATTCGGTACGCAGGACAAGTTCGCAGAAGCAATGGGTATTAATCGTGCAACGTTGAGCTTGAAATTAAATGCAAGGTATGAATGGTCAAGGCTGGAAGTTGAAAAGGCATGTCAGTTGCTTGATATTGATATGTCTGAAATAGGAGCATATTTTTTTACTGAAAAAGTTGGGAAAACTCAACGTTAAAGTCAGGTGTATTTTGTCAGGAAGTTTGTCGGTGGTGAAAGATATGGAAACAACGGGGAAAATTCCGAGCGGAAAAGATTTGCTGAAAACGTTGATTGACCTGCTTGCGGATCAGGAAGGGGTCAGGATCGTTTATGAACTGAAAGAAGGTGAAAGTGATGAAAAAGACTGAATTTCAGAAGTGGAAAAGCATCATGGCGAAGCTTGAAAATCAGTTAAAAGAGAAGGAAGACGAAAGGAAAGGGAAGAAAAGCGATGCAGAAGGATAAGGTGCTTTGCTGGGACAGCCCTTGCGACTTTGGAAAGCCGATCTGCTGCCTATACTGCGAAGCATTCCATGGTTGTATACAGAGCTGCGATCAGATGGATTGCGAGACATGGAAGGAGTTTGAAGATGATGAAGAAGATAATGCCTGAGGTGGGCAAAATGCTGCTGTTTGGCGCAGCAGTGAACCTGCCGTTCTGGCTGTACATAATGGGGGTGCTGTAATGGTCAGCATGCAAACATTTAAAACTCGTCAGGACTGGCTGGCAGCACGGCGGGGACGGGTCGGCGGATCGGATGCAGCAGCCATTCTGGGACTGAATCCATACAAAAACAATGTGCAGCTGTGGGAAGAAAAGACAGGGCGAAGGACTGCACCTGATATTTCAGAACTGCCCTATGTCCAATACGGCACGGAAGCAGAAGAACCATTGCGGGAGCTTTTCAAGCTGGACTTTCCAGAATACACAGTGATGTATGAGGAAGGCAACATGTGGCTGAATGATGCGATCCCGTGGGGTCATGCATCGCTTGACAGCTGGTTACTAGATCGGGACGGCAGGCGGGGCATTCTGGAAATCAAGACCACGGAAATCATGCGGGCAGGTCAAAAGGAGCTGTGGAAGGGCAGGATACCTGACAACTATTACATCCAGCTGCTGCATTATCTGTTGATTACAGAATTTGACTTTGCAGTGCTGAAAGGTCAGCTGAAATTCAACATTGACGGTGAAATATGGTTGCAGACAAATCACTACAAGATCGAGCGATCAGAAGTGGTGGATGATATCGAATTCCTGAAAGAAAAAGAATCTGAATTTTGGCAATGCATCCAGCAGGACAAGCCGCCTGCACTGATATTGCCGCCGTTGTAGAGAGGGGGAAGACATGTTAAACAATGCAGTGAAAATCATAGCTGTAGCGGTCATCACGGTCACAGCGTTCATTCTGGGCTTTTATATCGGGCTGAACAATGAACCTGAGTCTGTAGAAGGGGTTTACAACATTGAATATAACCACGACACAGGAACTGTGGTTATAAAAACAAAAATAGATTACATAAGTACCGAGGATGATGACTTGATCGTAAATGGCAAGCCGACATTCAGGGAGATCAAGTGAAAGGAGCAAAAAACATGGAACTAAAAATGAATGATGTGCAGTTTCCGAAAGTGATCGAATTCAACTTTGCGGAACTGAAACAGGAGATTACGAGCAAAGCGGAACTGTACAAAAACATGGTTTATACGGATGACAGTATCAAGGAAGCGAAAGCCGACAAAGCTACACTGAACAAGTTCATTACAGCTTTGGAAGACAAGCGAAAAGAGGTCAAGAAGCAGTGTTTGCAGCCTTACGAGGAATTTGAAAAGCAGATTAAAGAGCTTGTGGCAATCGTGGACGAGCCTGTCAAGTTGATTGATCAGCAGGTCAAGAACTATGAGGAAAAGAAAAAGGCAGACAAGCTGGAAAAGATCAAGGAATTCTGGGAAAGCGTGGAACATCCTGAATGGCTGACGTGCGGCAAGATTTTCGATCAGAAATGGCTGAATGCTACAACGAGCATGAAGAAGGTACAGGAATCTATCACTGAACGTCTGAAACAGATTTGCAGCGACATGGACACGCTGAACAGCCTGCCTGAATTCGCATTCGAAGCGGTCGAGGAATACAAGCAGTCACTTGATGTGAACAGGGCGATCGCAGAGGGTCAAAGACTGGCAGACATCCAGAGAAGGAAACAGGAAGCTGAAGCAGCCAAGGCTGCCGAGGAAGAAAGAAAAGCAGCCGAAGCCGAAAAGCAGCAGGCGGCACAGCCTGATCCAGTTGTTACAGAAGAAAAAACACCGCCGCAGCCTGTCGAAAAACCACAGACTGAAGCAGCTGCATCATGGATCAGATTTGAAGCCTGCATGACAGTGGATCAGGCAATGAAGTTAAGACAGTTCTTTGAGGTTGAAGGAATCAGCTTCAGAGCGATTTAAGAAGGGAGAGAAAAGATGATTAAAACACAGAAAGGTTATACAAATTTTAAGGGTGGTGCAGAAACGATTATAGCAGACTTCATGTCGGTGTGCGACGGCTTCATTTCGTATCTTGAGAGTGAATTCAAAGTCGACGAAACAAAGGCGATCAACGGGTTTTCGAGTATGACAGAGATCGTAAAAGAAACTTATAACGGTCGTAATGAAGGAACGGTCGGAAAGCGGCTGTGTGAAGTTCTGGAATATCTCACAGAAGACGAGATCAAGCACCAACCTAAACCGTCGGAAGCGATCGTGATTGAAGCCGACAGCTTAGAAGATGCAATGAAGCAGATTGGGGATGTCCTGAAGGATATCACAGGAATGGAAGGTGATGAATAATGGCAGTGAATAACAGCCTTCAGGCAAGGGGCAGACAGACATTATCAGCGTATCTGTCGCAGGATGCAGTGAAAAGCAAGATCAATGAGGTTATAGGCGGCAAGGATGGACAGCGTTTTATCAGTGCAATCGTATCAGCAACAACGGCGAATCCTGCACTTCAGGAATGCACAAATTCATCAATACTGTCAGCGGCGATGCTGGGGGAATCTCTGAAGCTGTCACCATCGCCACAGCTTGGGCAGTATTACCTTGTGCCATACAAGGACAAGGACAAGGGCAAGGTGGCACAGTTCCAGTTGGGATATAAAGGCTATATACAGCTTGCAATCCGTTCGGGACAGTACAAGAAGTTGAATGTGCTGGGGATCAAGGAAGGCGAGCTGATTAGATTCGATCCGCTGAACGAAGAAATCGAAGTCAGGCTGATCGAAGACGAAGAAGCAAGGGAAGCTGCTGAAACTATTGGATATTATGCCATGTTCGAATATACGAACGGATTTAAAAAAGCTATGTATTGGAGCAGGGCAAAGATGGAAGCACACGCATTGAAATACTCACAGGGCTACAGGAAAGACAAGGAAAAGGGCTGGAAATATACATTCTGGTCAAAGGATTTTGACGGTATGGCATACAAAACCATGTTGCGGCAGCTGATCAGCAAATGGGGCATTATGTCGATCGATATGCAGCAGGCTATGGATGCAGACATGGGAGTGATTCACGATGACGGAACAGTGGACTATGTTGACAATCAGCCAGCAGATAACAACATCATCGAAGCTGATGCGGAAGTCGTGGAAATGGCTGACGAAGTAGCAGAAAACAATGATGCAGTGCAGCAGGCACTGTTTGGATAAAGAAAGGCAGGTAATGAATGAATCTCAAAGACATGGTGGGCGGTGCATTACAGCAGAAATTCCAGAACAGTTTTGATCGTGTGATGGAAAATATGCAGGATGAAAACACACCGTACAGGGACAAGCGGCAAATCACGATCACAATGACGTTCGTTCAGAATGAACAGAGGAATGATGTTGTGTGTGATATTGCAGTCAAGGAAAAGCTGGCAATGCAAGGCGGTCTGAAGACACATTTTTCCGTGGGAAAAGACCTTAGAACAGGCAAGGTTGCAGCTGAAGAATACGGGAACCAGCTGAAAGGGCAAATGAGCATGGACGATGCTGCCGAAAACATAGCAGCAGTTGACATGGAAACAGGTGAAGTTTTGGAAGATGTCATTGACATCAGAAAGGCGAAATAGGTGAAAAACATGATTAAAGAAGCATTACAGTACATAGTTGGAATGAGTCCTGCGGAAGTGAAAGAATACACACTGCCAGATGGCAAAAAAGGAATGTATTCGGATAAGCCGCTGCACAGATTAGAAACACCTGTGCCGATCGCCGACAAGCTGTATCTGCATACATTGACGGGGCTTGTGGATTACATAAAGTCTAATACGGATGCAATGGCGGAAAAGATGGTTGTGGAAGTACAGTCACCAACAAAAGTGCATCTGTATTCGCAGCTTAACAGTAAAAGGAATCGTGAATATCTGATCGAGGTCGATGCGATGTTGCCTGACTTTGCTTTCGACGTGTATCAGGATCACGAGAGCTTCTGTGTCGGTTTGCAGTCAAAATTCCTTCAGGCGGGTGACAGGGAACTGGTTCTGAAATTCGCTGGCACTGTTGAAAACGGCACAGTGGCGCAGTACAGCGACGATGGTGTCACACAGAAAGCAACGATCAAAACAGGACTTGCATCAAAAGGGGCTGCGATTGTACCGAATCCAGTGCGTTTAGCGGCATATCGAACATTCCTTGAAGTAGATCAGCCTGAATCACTGTTTGTTTTCAGAATGAAAGAGCGAGCAGGCGAGATAAATTGCGCACTTTTCGAAGCTGACGGCGGAGCATGGAAGATGGAAGCGATGCAGAACATCAAAGCATACCTTCAGGATGAACTGAAAGGACTTGATCAGTTCACTGTGATAGCATAATTATTTCAGGCGATTTCAGCGGTTTTTCTGCTTGATTGATAGATTAGTCGACAATGGCAGAAAAATCGCTGTGAACTAAACTGAAGACGTTACAGGCTGTATTGTAGCAACAATTGCATCCTAAAAATAGTAATGGTCACACCTGCACAGCAGAAAGGGTGAGACATGAAAGAATTTAAAAGTTTTTTCAAGACCGTTACTGCAAGTGAAGGGGACAGATGCAAATATCCCACACGATTAGATACATACGGTTGTGGGTGCCAGCATGATTGTTCATACTGCTATGCAAAAAGCCTGCTGGATTTCAGGGGCTTATGGCATCCCGACGAACCAAGTGTGGCGAATGTGGACAAGATCAGGCGAAAGCTGGACAAAGTGCCAGCGGGAACCGTGTTAAGGCTTGGCGGCATGACTGACTGTTTTCAGCCTTGTGAGGAACAGCACAAGGTTACATACGAAACTATCAAGCTGCTGAATGAAAGGCGGATCGAATATCTGATAGTTACAAAGTCAGACATGGTTGCAGATTATGCGGATATCCTTGATCCAAAGCTGGCACACATTCAGATCAGTATCACGAGCCTGCATCCAGTGGACTATGAAAAAGCAGTGTCACCTGAAAGAAGGATCGGGGCATTGCTGAAGTTACAGGATCAGTATGATGCAGCACTGAGAATAAGCCCCTTATTCGCCGATTTCAGCGAGTTTGACAAACTGAATGGGTTATGTATCAAAAAAGCTGTGATCGAGTTTCTGAGGGTCAATACATGGATCAGACGGTGGTTTGATAAGGACTACAGCAAGTACACAGTGAAGTCAGGCGGATATTGGCATCTGCCGCTGAATGAAAAAATCAGGCTGCTGGATCAAATCAAGATACCGTCAATCACGGTGTGCGAAGACGTACCAGCGCATTATGAATACTGGCGGCAGAATGTGAACCCAAACAAAAACGATTGCTGCAATTTAGAAAGGAACAGAATATGAATGAAGTTGTTTTAGCAGGAAGACTAACGACCGATCCTGAAGTGAAATACACTACAGGACAGGAACCGATGGCGATTGCAATGTACACGCTGGCAGTGCAGCGTGAATTCAAGAACAAGGATGGCAAGTATGATGCGGATTTTATCCGTTGCAAGGCATTCGGCAAACGTGGGGAATTCGCAGAAAAATATCTTCACAAGGGAATAAAGATCATGGTCAAAGGCAGATTGCAGTCTGGATCATATGACAAAGACGGTCAGAAGCATTACACGACAGATTTGATCGTGGACAAGCACGAATTCTGCGAATCGAGAAAAGACGGGCAGCAGGGACAGCAGTATCAGGATCATGACGTGCCTGAAGGATTTCAGGCAATGAGCGATGACGATATCCCGTTCTAAGAGGTGATAGCGATGATGCATAGAGAGGAAATACAAGAAAATATCGAAAGATGCAGAAAGAACATCGACCATGCGCAGCGAATGCACAAAAGCAGGGGCAATCAGTACTGGGATGAATACGCAAGGCACGAAGAACGGCTTCTTGTAGTGTTTGAAGATTTGCTAAAAAAAGCAAAGCCGATCATATACGCTGACGAAATATCAGCTGCATTGAGCAAAAGGGGGTACAGGGTAAATTGGTAACGCTGACAATTAAAGGCAAGCTGCCAAGCTTGAACGAGTACACAAAGGCTTGCCGTGGCAATAAGTACACGGGGGCGAAGATGAAAAAGGCAGCCGAGGAAATGATCAGCTGGCACATCAAGACGCAGCTGAATGGCATTCATTTTGATGCACCTGTCAAGCTGGCTTTCAGGTGGTATGAGCCGAACAAAAAGCGTGATCTTGACAATATAGCTTTTGCGAAGAAATTCATCCTTGATGCGCTTGTGCAGAATGGGATCATCAAAACAGACGGCTGGAAAGGGGTCACGGGCTTTACCGATGAATTTTTTACAGACAAAAGCCCACGGATCGAAGTTGACATTGAATTCGATGATGACAAATTGCCGTTTTAGGAGAAAGGAAGTCAACATGAAGAAATTACTGAACGTACAGGAAAAAGTCAAAGACATCCTGATCAAATATCCAAAGACCAGAAGTAACGACATGCTGCTGTATCTGAAGTTCGCAGAACGAATTGACGAAGAATTTCAGCAGAACGTTATGAAACTGCCGTTCGCAACAGTGATCAGCAACATGGAAGAATATCATCTGCCGACATTCGGCAGCGTGGGCAGGGCAAGGCGAAAGCTTCAGGAAAAGTACCCTGAACTGAGGGCAACAGATCAGGTACAAGGCTTCAGGGCGGATCGTGAAGAAGCGTACAGAGAATATGCGAGGAAGGAACAATGAGGATCAGATTAGATGACAAACATTTTCTGAACAGCGATCCATATTGCTGCTGGATCAGCTGTGAGGTGAAAAGCGAAACTGCGAAGAAAAAGGTCTATGACAAGCGAGTCAGCGGCTATTGCAACACGTTTGAACATGCAGTACACAGCTACATCGACCGCCAGATCATGTCATCCGAAGCGGAAACACTGAAAGAACTGGCGGAAGAAGTCAAGAAACTGAAAAAGACAATCAGGGGCTGGAAGGTAAAGCTGGGAAGGGAAAAATAAAGCAAGGTGTGACATGAAAATATACATGGCAGTGACAAACGACAAGTATGAATTCCCTGTCTATGTAACGGAAAATTCAGGGGAACTAGAAAGAAAATACAACATGCCAAAGAATACCATCGGCGCATACATAAAGCGTGGGACGGCAAGAAAAAAAGACGGTGTGAAGTTTGTGAAAGTAATCGTGTGAAAGGCGGTGCAGAATGAAAACAAGGGTGATGCCCTGTGTATGTTGCGACCACAAGCCAGATGCAGGAGACAGTGTTTATTACGGGATGCCACAACTTAAAATCACGGCAAATATGGAATATTTTGAGATATTCTGCCCAA
>ERZ808278.237-NODE-237-length-43178-cov-15.740185_pt1 | contig 43178 bp, 62 predicted proteins | sample MGYA00521239_ERZ808278 | MGnify/ENA primary metagenome ERZ808278 (study PRJEB31516, sample SAMN03275600) | gut metagenome | biome: mammalia-associated habitat; material: feces | host: Papio cynocephalus | place: Kenya | collected 2012-07-17 ... | reverse complement strand
CACCGGCAGCAAAAGCAACAAAAGAATTAAATACACGCTTTCACCGTCCTTTCAGGCGCTTTCACGCTCGTATTGTCTCCATGTGGGTATATTCTTCACCTCGTCCCGCATGGCCTTTATGGCGGCTCCTATGGCCTTGCAAGTGCCTTTATAATCATTGTACCCAGTACACCAACCCGGCGAACATTGAACCATGCCAACCCCGGCACATTCAAGCAAGCACTTTTTAAGGCTTGTAATTTCCCGTTGTGCAGCTCGTTTATCTTCCCACCCGTCAAACGCAATAGAGAAATTGTTTTCAATATCAAGGGTAAAGCCCTCGTAATATCCCGGCTTGATCGCTACATGGAAATAATAGAACGAGTATTTTTCAAGAATGGCGGAAACATTCATTTCATCGTCTTTATAGCTGTTCGCAATATACTCGTCAATACAGCTTTCAAGCGTCCCGCCATATTCCTTGATTTGCTCCTGCACTTCCCGCATAAAATCTTGATCGTTTTCAAGATCGTATGCGGAATACGGTTCAATGCCCAAAGTGATATAATCACTGGTAAAATAATTGACAGCGCCCACAATTAAACCCCCATTCTAATACATTCATCAAGCGGAATACGGTACCCATGTACCCGGATAAAAGCCGCCCCTTTCCGGGTGTACTGTACTTTGCAACGGTGAAAACGCCGTGCCGCTTTTCCGCCGCTCCACGCACCGGAAACGCAATAAACATAATCGTTCACGCTATGTTCAATGCCCTTTATTTCAAGCCCATTCAAGCCGCTGTAATAAGCGATACTTTCCCGGCTTTCGCAATACTGTCTTTTATTCATCGTTCTAACCCCTTTCAAAACGGAATGTTATAGGAAATATCCCCGGATTTTTCAAGGTGCCGAATGTGGCGGCAAACTCTGTTAGCGGCCTGAAATAATGCCCTTGCTTGTGTATCTAACCATTCTTCCCGGCTATTGGGGCGGCGTTCCCCGTTGCGGGTTTTCTTCAATTCGGACGGGCTGCAAAGCCTTTCGGCAATATCGCCGTTATAAATCAAAGCGGAACCGCCCCAGCTATATTGACTCCAATCCGCCGCCCCATTCAGCAGCGCCGCCCGGACTTTTTTAGGCTCTGATAAATCCAATTCATCAAAGTACCCGCCGCTGATTTGTTCGCCTAACTGTTCCACCAATTCAAGAGCGTATGCGGAAACACCTTTATCCCATGCGGAACGTTGCTTTTCACTTTCAATGCTCTGATACAGCTTTTCAATATTCGTCATTGTAAAAACCCCTTTCAAATATCGCGTTTTCGCGTTTCTGCCTTTATTATAACGCGGTATCGCGTTTTGTCAATAGGGTTTTAGAAAAAAATATCATGTTTTCGCGTTTTGCTTTCCACCGTCCGAAAACTCAAAAGAAAATGCACTATACATTAAAAAGGGCGAAAAACGCCGCCGATCAGGCCGAACCCCGGCAGCGCCCACCAGTACCCGCCGCCCCGCCTGCCGGGAAGCGAAAGAGCCGCCGACCCCGGAGCGGGAGATCGGCAGCTCTGTCATAGTCGTTATAGTCGTGAGCGCAATTCTGAAAGTTGTTGCTCCAATTTTGAAATCTGTTTCAAAGTCGTTCGCCTTTTCCAATCTTTCAGAAAGTCGATAGCGGTTTGTCCGGCATAGTCCCAACAATACCCACCAGCCGAATTAGCTCTACCTTCACAGCAATCCGCAATACACGGGGTACTTACTCCTGCATATTTCGCAGCTTGTCCGATAGTCGCCCACAGCGCAACAAACTCGCCTGTCATAGTCGATTGATATACCGGCTTTGGGGCGGTACTGACCTGTAATACCTCCCTCGCATGACGGTTGTTATAGCCCTTCGTACACCATTCGAGATTGTCGATAGAGTTGTTGAGCTTATCCCCGTCCTTGTGGTTGACACAATCATAGTCGTAGGGGTTTGGGATAAAAGTCATAGCTAAAAGTCGGTGGAGCTTGCAATCTTTCTTCTTGCCATTTTTAGTGAGGGAAACAACCACATAGCCGTGCGAGTTGATATTGCCTGAAAGTTGTGTGCCGGTCTTGCAATTTCTCACTTTGCCCGTTTCCGTGATCTCATATAAACCCTCATAACCGAGAACATCATACCATTCTTCCATGTTTAGTCCTCCGAGTCATAGTCGCTGGACGCACCGACCACATCTTCGAGGTACTTCTTCTCTAAGTCCTCGGCGGGAACCTGATCTCCGAGTTGCTGGTTGGGAGTCAACACGACCTCCTGCTTGTCCGCATAACCCATGTTGTTCTTCATCAGGAAGATACCGGCGACCGGATTGATCTTCCCGTTCTGCATATAGTTTTCCATCTGAGCGTTCAAAAATTGATACGCCTTTTTTAAGGTGTCACGGCTTTCGGTGGGGATATAGGCACTATCAATGCCGTTTACCCACTTCCACATAGTTCTTCTATCAATACCAAATGCCAATGCCATTCCAGCAACAGAGGGCTTCATATCGTCCTCTGCACAAATCTGAAAATACTGTCCAATACGCTCGGACACATCTCTCGGTCGGGTCATATCCACCGCAGGCCAATCCCACATTCTCAGATCGTGCATGATATATTTCCGGTTATCTCCGGGGTCCAGCTGTACGGTCTTGTCTGGACGGGTATTTCCACCAGTCCCCTTCGGTCTGCCACGACCACGCTTTTCTACAATTTCATCTGCCATAGTCGTTTTCTCCTTTCAACATTCAAACTTACATTTGATACGTACGATACGCTACTTCTTTTATTTCTTTATATATACTCTCTTTTTAACTCTATATTTTACCCTCTATATATAAAGGTAAAGAAGTAAAGCGTATAAGCGTATCACTAACTTAAAAAACTTAGCAATTTCAAGGCTTGGATGGTGATACGGAAGTGATATGCTTCGCCTTTCGACCCGTATCAATTCAATGCTATCCGTATCAGTTTCTATCAAGCAACCATTGGCGATTGATGCGCTTCGGGTCATTTTGGTACGGGTAAAATCTCTATCCGTATCACTTCCGTATCATTATCCTGTGCCTTATACAAGAGGAATTTTCCCGCTCGAAATGCTCCATGACGGTTTCGGCTTCATGCCGAAGTAACCCCGCAATCGCCGACCATTACCAACAGGAATGTTAGTGGAAGCTTTAACACCATACTTCTCACCGTTGTCTGTTAGCCACATAGAAACGGCTTTCTGTTTCCATGGGTCAATGGAGTTTTTGCCGCACCACCAGCGATATACATTATACAGCTCTGCGCTTGTTACGGTAGCGTCTGCGTCAAAGTCCATAGCACCATCCATAAAGTCGGGCATATGATTTCCTGCGCTCTTTTTCTGCCCCAGATAGTCCTTCGTCCTCTGACTCTCATGCAACACCCAATTATGGTTTTGCAGTCGAATTAAGCCTATCAATGCCCACTGGACAATTCCTTTGACTTCTGCTCTGAGCTTACGGTCAAAGTCCCTGTCGGGTACAAAGTCGGCTCTCTTTGGCTTCACCACAACCGGCAGCAAGCGGCGATAAAAACCGTCTGTGTTGTCGTAGGTGGAAGAAAGCATTTGGTTACAACAGCTCACCAGCTTTGTATAAGGCCGGAACTTAAAAGGCTGTCCGTATTTCCGATCTGCCGTAATATACAAGTCATTAGTGACGAGCTTCTTATAGATGCCCGTCTTGTCCAATGCAGCAGAGTCAAGGTCATCGTCATAAAGGACAAGACAGTTTTCAAGCTCTGCGAGTTTGAATTTGTCCTTCATAAACTCTTGATAGTCATAAACGGACACCATGGCTTCGCCTAACATAGCTTCCAAAATACTACCAATGCGACTTTTACCCGTACCACCCTCACCAACAAGGAATAGCGCCTTTTGCGCTCTGGTGGTGGGAACAAGACAATATCCGAGGTATTCTTGAATAGTCGGAATGTCTTCGTCATAGAACAGATCATGGAGCCACTTGTTGAAATAGGGCATATCCTGAAACTCTAACGAAAGAGTCACGGGCAATCTGTATGGAGTAGGCGACTTATCAAACACCTTGTAGGTCATTTCCTTTACATACAGATCACCGTCCGCAAAGGGTATAATGTTAGGGTTCGCTTGCAGCTGCTCGACGGTGCTTGCCCGTTTAACAACGCCGAGTAGTTTGTTCACCGTCTTGTCAACATCACGGTTAATTCCTACATCAGCGATGGTTTCCCAAATATCACGCATAACCATTTCCTGTGTCATGCGGTGTTCTTTGGTGTAGAAAAGACCGTTGCTGTAAAGCAGATGGTTGATGTCTCGAAACGCTTTAGCGAATGTGTTTTCGTTAAGGAGTCGCTTATCCTTATCTACCCACATATCGTCTTCGTATTCGGACATTATCTCAGCGTCTGTCGGGGGAGAAGTTACCTCTGTGGTAATACCGAGCATTTCAGAAATGTCATTATTCATCGGTCAGTTTCTCCTTTTTGGAATGCAGAGATTTGATTTCGTCCTTGTCCCATACCATTCTGGCACCGCACGAACCACAATAGTTATCATCGTAGTCGTAGGTAGCTCCGCAGCAGGAACATTGATATTTGCCGTTTTCGACACATATCCAACGAGCGTCATGCGTCTTATTGGTGCTTCGGAAGTAATCTTCAACATCGGTTTGTGTGTAGTAACGCCTATCGGTCGGGGTGCGCTTTGCCGATAAAATACCTTCTCTGTCCCATCTTTGCAAGGTGGAAACAGAAACCCCGATTTTCTCAGCAAAGTCCCTTGGCTTGAATGTATTCATAATAAAACCTCCTGCTTATATTTGAATACATTTTAACACATTTTTCGATGACTGTCAACCGCTTCCTTGATTTGGAACATCACACGGGACTGTGCTTCATCCATGATGTAGCGACCGTTGGAGAGCTGAAAAAGTTCCTGACCTTCTTCGGCGGCGGTCATAATTTCATCAGCCATATTTACCTCCAATACTTGAAGCGGTCGTAGTAGTCCATCTCCCGTGCCTTTTGGCGCTTCTCGAACTCTTTCTGCCGCTCGTATTCTTTTCTTTCACGCTGATATTTCTCGCATTTTGCATGACAGCCAGCGTATCTGTCGGGGCAACCGTGGCAACACTTGATAGCACTCATCGTCTGTACCTCGTCACAGAGTTTACAATCAATTCCACTTCATTTTGTGGGAGCGGCGGTTTACACGCTTGACTGTTTGCATATAACAACTCTTTGTAAATCTCTGCTTTGGTGTATCCTTGATTATGGAGCTGACCCGCCAGAGAAGTCAGGCTGAGGTTTCGGCTTCCCGGTGTGATGGGCGAATATTCAGGCTTCAAGTTCAGCTTGCCGTTTTCAGGGCGGCGGTAGATGGGAGAATAGATACGCTGAGGGGCGACCGTGCCGTAGTTGCTTTCTTTCGGTGTATCCGGGAAATACTTCTCGATCACATAGTCGATTGCTGGCTGATTTTCGATAATCTCTTTGAAAATCAGAACCTTGCCGGTCATGATGAAGTACCGATTGCTCTTGTAAATCTCCACGGCGGCACGGTTGTTTTTGCCCTTGAAGGGCAGCTTTCCACGAACGAGAATGTGAACCCCTCTCCCACTTCGGGACTTCTCGGTGTAGGACTGACAATGACCGATAATGTCTGCCGCCAGTGGGTTCAGAAGCCCATCAGAGAAACCATCATCAATGTCGATACCTACCAGCCCTGTGTCGTGGAAGACATAGCCAAGACCGTCATAGTAGCCGTGCTGGACATTGTGTTCAGCGTCAATGTAATTTGACCATGTGTTCGGGTCGGACGATGAAGCCGCTTTTCTCACGGTCGCCTGCATTGGAACCTTCGACCCGTCCCACACATTGACCCATGCCTTTTCCTCTCGGAGTTCGGCGGGTATATTCTCATACATCATTGTCACCTCAGCTTTCATACGGACTCGGCAAAGACCAGTCCCATCTATCGCCGCCACGGTAGGCGTTGCGGAAGTGGTTCCGCTCACCATCTCCCGAAAAGAATAAATATTCACTCGGAAGAACTCGACCAACCTCTGTCTGTCCGTTCTTCTCTGCGTACCAGCGGGTCAGTACATCTATACAAAGAGTAATCAACTCGTCATCTACCGGATTTCCCTCTCGGTAGCCTACAAATTGATAAGGGGCAGTTACGACCGCCGTTATATCTCCGTAGCCCTGATCGACACGGTTGAGCGCACACCATACACAAGCGGCTTTCTCTGTATCGGAGCTGACCCCTCTGGCTTCTCCCCACAGCATTTTCGCCAGCAGTACCACTTCCTCGTCTGTCCACGGCTGAGGTGCCACCTCCGGCTCTGGCTCCGGGGTGACTACCTCTACCACCTCGACAATGGGAGAAGGTTCTTCGACCTCAACCGTGGGTAGTTTCAGACAGAGGACAACGACAATGGTGACGAACCACAGGAAGATTGAAAATCTCAGCCCTCGCAAGTGGCCTTGGCTTTGCCGGACTTGGGCTTTGTCGAGGTGCCAGCAAAATAGAACTTATCGTCTACGCAGATGGGGAAATCGGGAAAGCGTTTGCTGGTGGTCTGCGTCCCACGAGAACAAATCTGCTCTGCCGCCGCCAGCGACATTTCGTCCTTCACGAAGTCCTTCCCGGCAGCCATAATATACGGCACCTTGCCGTTAATGCTTTTCAGCTTCATCGGGTTCTCTCCTTTCACGGTTCCATGCTTCAACATCAACGCCGATACGCTTCAACATCTCTTTGCAGAGCCATGTGTAATCGTCCGGCATTTGATAATACTGGATAAGGCGGTCATGCTCGGCAGAGAAAGCGTCATAGAACTTCCGCAGGCGCTTCTTGCCAAAGCCGAGATGAACTCTCAGGGTGTAAAGCACCATAGCGTCAATATCATCGGTGTACCGTCTGTCGGCTTCTACGATTTGGCGGTTGATTTCCATGTCCATCGCTTTCTTCTCGGCGGCGCTCAGAACCGCACCGAACACCTTGCCGCCAGCTTTCTTAACCCTCATGACTCAATGTCCTCGAAGAAGACGGGGTAGGTCTGTTTCAGTAGGGTCAGGAGCATATTGGCAACGACCCGCATATCGGGGTGAGCTGCCATAGCACAACGCATACGACAGAAATGTCGCCATTCTCTGAGGTCAGCGGTCATAACCACCTCAGTCTTCAAGCTGTTCGGCAAAACTGACCGTGCTTCCTGCGGAGTGCAACCTTCGTTCAGCAGGTCGAAGTAGGCAACCTCAGCGTGTTCGCATGACCGCTTCCAGATGTGGTAGGTCGAGTCGGTCTTGGAGAAGGTAGAAGGACGAATGACGGTAATCTCGCCGCCGAAGCCCTCCTTGCCATAATTGCAATAGCGGGTGGACTCCTGACAGAACGCCGCCAGACGGTGACGAACGATCTCGTGGCTCACGCCACGGTCACAGATAAAGCGGACGGAGAGAGAGCCATGCTCAATGACAGCTTCGTGTCCCCGCTTGATAATGCCCCGGACGAACTTCTCTGCGCTTCCGTCCGTGATCTTGTCCTCGGACTTATAACAGGTACGCCCAGCGGCTTCGATGGTGGTCAGAAGGGTCTTATAATCGGGAGCGTTGATAAGCTCCACAGACGGTTCAATGATCTTCATGCTTTACACCCCCGCAACATGGCTTGCCAGCATATCGGCTTGGTGCGTCCACAGCACATTCGGGTACTGGTGGACTGCTCTGGTGTAGTCGTTCCACTCGGACTTGTCGGTGAAAGCGCCCATGTGGTAGCGGATACACATGATTTCTTCCTCGGTTAACGTGTAGAACTGAGAGAGAAGCATGACGGATTTATCACCGTGACCTTTCAGGAGGGTGTCGGGGTTATACTCCCACTTGGACGGGTCGGGAAGTAACATTCCGTCTACGACCAAATCACTCGCAGGGTGACGGTACTGGTCAATCTTGCACAGGTCATGGAACATACCCACGATGTACGGGGAACGGGACTTGCGCCAAATCAGATGATTGTCCTGAGTGAGCGTCAGGAGGAACTTCGTAACCATATAGGAGTGTTCCAGAAGACCGCCCTCGTAATTGCCGTGATACTTGGTGGAAGCGGGAGCGGTGAAGAAGCCGTAGGCCATCAGATACTCCATCATGTTATCGGAAACAAGCGGCGTTCCGTCAGGCAACTTAATGAAGTTCAGGAAATCGGTCACTTCGGACTTGGAGAAGCAGTCAGGCATTTTCGTACTCCTTTCTGTGAATACTCTTTTTGCTGTCGAACCCATCAGGATAGCGGGCGTTCAATTTTTCCATGTTGGCAAAGCAAAGCTCGGAAAAGTCAACGCCAATTTTTAGACAGAGCCAACAGATGTAATACAGAACATCGCCCAACTCCAAAATAAGATCGTTTACATCGAGATCGTGACCGTGATGCAAATATTTTTTCAGAATACCAGCGACTTCACCTGCTTCACCTGTTAGTCCTAATCCGATGTTTCCGAGAGTTTCACGGAACGACTCTTTATTGCTGGTTTTCATTACAATGGTAGGATAAATCGCAAGAATGGAAGAAGCGTTTTCTACACTCCCGTATCTTGTACCAGTTACCACTCTCGAAATAAGGTTCGGATTTTTAGCTCCAAACATTTCGGCCAGAACATTTTGTCTCCAACCGTGTTCTGCTAAATATCGAATGGCTTGAACCTCTTTTTCGGTCAGAACCGCTCTACTATTTGCACATCCGGCATTAGACGGATACCTGTTATTTTTGCGAGAATATTCAGTGTTTTCCTTTTGAGAAATCAATTCTAAGTTTTCGACGTGATTGTTCCCACGGTCGAAATCCTTGTGATTGATAACTTTGGTAGCGTCTAATGAGCCGTAAACGAAGTACCAAACGACCCTGTGCTCCATAAAGCAATACACATGGTCGTCATACATTTTCCGAACGGTATAGTATCCATTTCGAGATAACCGCGAAAGAGGTCGTCCGTCTTTACGGTAAATGTGACCATCGTTACCAATATAAGACCCATCACTTTTTAACCGATCACAAAATTCAGAAAAAGGCAGCCAGTCGTTAGTTGGTATCATCTTCCGCAACCTCCATTTCCAGCACCGTCATAATGGCGTAGTTGGCGAGGTCGATCAGGGTGTCCCGGATAGACTCGTCATTGACTTTCTGCTCACAGCCACGGGAAAGGGTCTTGAAGCGGCTGAGTTTATCGCCCAAACGGATACGAGCCATCGCCATTCCTTCTTCAACGAAGGTCTGGTGGAAGCTGTCGCCGTAGTCATGGTTCTTCTGCTCATAGAGCCTGTTGATTTCCTTGCAGATTTCAGCGTGGCGCTGAACCTTGGAGAGCGAACAAATATAGGCTTCTGCCATTGTGGCTTATCCTCACTTTCAACATAGTTTTCCACAGACCATTGGCGAGGGAGAGCGTTTTATTTTAGCCCTCCCTCGCTCCCGGTATCAGCCAAGGATAGCTGCCAAATCCATCGGAGACTTCGGAGCGGTCTTCTGAGCCGCCTGAGAAGCCGCAGGAGCGGTTTTAGCGGCAGGGGTAGCAACCGTATTGCCAGAGCCGCCCCAGCCCTCAGAGGGGCGCTTATCGGCCAGACGGACGAAGGTAATGCTCTGTCCGGGCTTCTTCTTGTTCTCCTGAACATCATGCTCGATGTCACACTCAATGAAGTGACCAATCAGGTCGGTGTGGTCGATCTCAGTCAGGTCGAAGTTGCCGAGGGCAGTCTTGGCGAAATAGCTGAAAGCGTTGTAGGCACCCTCGTTGGGAGAGCCATCAGATTTCAGAAGGGAGAAGCGTTCGATATGCTTGCTGCCGTTCTGCGTCTGCATATAAACTTCCAGCTTGCCGAAGTCCTCCTTGTACTTCACATCGGTGATCTGAAAGACATGAGTACCTTCTGGAATGAGGGTGAAGCCCTCGGTGAGTCCGATTTTAGCCATTGTGTTTGTCCTCCTTCATGGTGTAGAAATTGAGCTGTTCTGTGTACTCGCAGGGGAAGATGATACCGACCAACTGGTCTTCGTCATCGGGATACTTGGCGTACTGCTTGACCAGCAGGGCTTTCGGCACGCTCTTGTCGCTGTCCAGATCGTAGCCGTACAGGATTTCGCAGAAGTCGGACTTCTCGATCAGCGACCAGTCATCGTTGGTGATGGGGAAGGCCATGGTATTGTCCTGCGTGGCGTAGATACGGATACAGTCTTTGATCGCTCCGTCCGGCTCAGGCATGACCGCCTTGACCAGCGTAGCGCACTCGGTGCAACCGACCTGAGAAATCAGGCGACCAACACCATCGGGCATTGTCTCGTTGCTGTATCCAGTCACGCTGCGGATACCATCGGGAATGAGCATGAGTACGGACGGGGAAGCCAGCCAGCGTTCGCCCATGTACTCGTAGATAGCGCCGCCATCAGGGGCAAGAGACTTCACGAACTTGGAAAACTTCATAGGTCAATCCTCCTTGATAATTTTCGGGGAAATGCGGTAGCTGTCCTCGGTGGTCGTGTACTTCGCCAGAATACCGTCCGCTTTCATAGCGTCCTTGTCGATTTTCGTGGTGGAAGTACGGCTGACTTCCCAATTATAGGCAGAGCCAGCGATGGACACCTTCTTGTCACCGTCACGGAACTGAGCGATTGCGGCTTTCTTAATCATATCGGTCAAGACCTTGTACCGCTTCTCGTCCTCAGCCACCTCAGCGGTATGAGCGTCCAGCTTGGTTTTCAGGTCTTCGGCTTCCTTGACCAGCGCCGCCATATCCGTTTCGGGGGACAGGTTGTTGGTGCGGAGGGCTTTCAGGATTTCAGCGTCCTTGCGCTCGTCAAAAGCAGGAGAAATACCGCTCTCCACGAAGTCCTTCCACCATTTTAGGGCAGGCTTCACATACTTCTTCTCGAAGTCAGGATAGCGCTCAGACACCTTAAAGGGACGGGTGATGGTATTCTCACCGCTGCACACAAACTTCTCAGGGTCATCGTAGTCCTTTGGTTCGAGGAAGGAAGCGACCATGATAACATCGTCCACGCCGAGAAGGTGGGCGTACAACGCCGCCTGCAAGGCGTAGTATTCAGGAATATCGTCCTTCCAGTCCTCGACACGCTTGGAGGTCTTCATTTCGAGGACGGTGGTGGGTTTACCATCTTTGTCGTAGAGCAAGTAGTCCCACATACCGCCAAGGATAGGACTTTCCTTGAAGAAGTCCCCGTAGGTCTTGTTGAAGTAGTCCTTACCCCAAATATCGGTCGGGGTCAACAGATTACTCATAAAGTAAGTCTGCTTCATGTACTCGGCCTGCTTGGGTTCGATGGTCTTACCAGCGATGGTGTAGATGGTATCCTCGAAAGGCTTCTGGTAGGTACGAGTCACTTCACACCAAATCTCGAACGGCGTAGACCACGGGTTCAGGCCGAGGATAGTGGCGAAGCGGGTACCGGTCAACTTCTTCGGACGCTTGGGCGGGATAATCTGGATTTTATTGCCATCAAGCCATTCCATACCTTAGCCCTCCTTCGCTGCTTTCATCTCGTAGCCAGCCAGCATATTGTTCACGCCCTCGATCAGAGCGTCACACTTGTCAGCTTCGATTTTGGAGAACCCCTCGGTCTTCATGGCGATGGTCTGAACGAAAGACTCCTGCTCTGCGTCAACTTCCAGCAGCTTCTTCAACAGACCTTTCAGCTCACCGACCTTCTCAGCAGAAGCGGCACCAGCGGGAGCGCCGGTCAACTCAGCCTTGATTTCCTGACGCTGTGCGGTAGTCACAGGCGGCTTCTTGGTGGTAGCGGGGGCAGGAGCGGGAGGGGTATCGTACTCGCCGCTGTCAATACTGTCATGCTCGACAATATCAAGGACGAGCTGCCACAGGTAGCGGCGAATGTAGGTGATGGAACTGCCGGTCGCCTGCATTTCGTTTGTGACCTGATTGCCAGCGTTGGACACGATAGGAGCGATGGGGGTGTACGGTGCCACGAAGTCAATATAGTCTTCGGGGTCGCTGACATTGTAGACACGAGCGGTCGCTTTGTCGCCGTACATGGACGGAACCATCATCAGGCCGATTTCAAGGAAAATCTGCTCGGCCTTGGGAACAATGTCCGCCAACTCGAAATACTTGTATTCGAGCTTCATGTGCTTGCCGCTCTTGTCCACGCCAGCTTCGAGGAAGCGCACACGGGCAAGCTGTAACTTCTGGAACACATTCATGGTGGAATAATCCACCGCCGCACTCTCGGCGGGTTTCTTGGTAGTAGCCATAGTTAATAATCCTCCTTCTAATTGAACCACTTGATTGTGGTATTTCCTGTGAAACCTTTTTCCCAAATGTACCAGCCGTAGGCAACAGCGGAACCGCCGCCGTCAATCATCTTTTGAAACTCGCCGTTTTTCGCACACAACAGGCGAGAGCTGGATACATAAATTACTTTAGGTGGGGATTTCGTAAAGAGTTCTTTGCGCTTTCGACCTTCCATAAAAGTGAGCTTCAAAAACATCGCCACATGATTTCCCTCTTTTACAAGAGAGAGAGCCTTTTCAACGAACTGCTGTGCATACTTGTAGGGCGGATTGGTGACAATATCTCCGGGAAATGGTTCGTTACATTGGAGAAAATCGACACCTCCTTCGCCATAACCACGATCAATCAAGTCGGTAGATTTGACCAAGTACCCGTGCTTCTCAAAAACTTCGGATAAATGCCCCTCTCCGCAAGCACACTCCCAAATGTAAGGTGAAAAGCGGAATATACCGCATAGTAGCTCCGCCGCTTTTGGTTCGGTGGCATAGAAATCATGGGTTTCCCGCTCTTTCTCGGTGTGATTGGACGCACCGATAGTTTTGAATGTCGAAGTTCCCGTGCCTGTCCAATCTTTCATCAAGTCACCTCCAACATTTCTAATAATTTCTTCTTGATGGAATTAACTCTACGGGTATTTCGCTTGGGCGGCTTCTCTCCGAGGAAATCCATAATTCTCTTTTCCGTTGTAGCGATATACCACTCCCGGTCAATTTCATCAAGGGTTAGACGATTGTCATTGTCTACCAGACAATGATCGGGGATATTGCCAATTTTCTTGTAGCTTTCGCCTTTCAGGGCATAAAGCGTACCGAACCATTGGCGAGTTTTGAACGGGTCTACGGCGTACACACGGTTGACTCTCTGGACTTGTACCTCACGATTGTCTATCTTCTGGACAACACCGTCATAGGAAGAACCGGCTCTTGCGATGATCTGGAAATCCATAATGTCGGTACTACCCGTGACCGTTTCCCGAACAGGAACGCCTTTCGTGAAGTAGTCAATCAGGGCTTTCTTGACAATGACCATCGAATTGTTGATCTGCCATGCGCCCTTCGAGGTTGCACCGTAGCTGACATAGCTGCCGACCGCTTTCACCTTACCGCTGGTCTTTCGGAGAATGAGGTTGTTGACATCTTTAATCCAAACCTCGTCAATCTCGTCAAGTTCCAACTCAAAGCCCGTAGTCTGTTCCCATGCAGCGCAGACGCTATCAACAATAGGAACCTCGTCAGCGTCGATCTCATACATCAGACCATCCGTATTGAAGTTCAACAGGACGATTGACTTACACGCTTGAAGCAACTGGACAAGCAGCATTGTCAGGAAAAGCTGTCCCGATATTCGCATGGAACGTGTTTTCAACGGGTCGTAGAGGTCGTTGTAGCGGTTTTCCTGCGCCCCCGACACCGTGTTGAGCGGAAGCTTCAAGTCCTTTGCCAATTGGTCATTACCGTCATGCTTGGCTTGTATGCGTTCCTTACGAATGTTGTAGAACACATGGGGGTCAGGTACATTCCGAGAAAGATACTGGAACAGCTCCAACAGCGAGGGGTATAGCGATGAAACATCTCGGTTTTGGATAACCCGCTTCGCCGTGGATTTACCGTGATACCCTTTAACGGAACCATGAACACCGCCCCACGCATACCGGCAAGGGAAATCGCCAAACTTGTAGGTCAGAGCGGTTTTGAAAAGAACTTCGTCAGGGATTGTCTTATCGTGAATGGTGTCGAAGAAATCCAAAATCTCTTGCGGGATAATGGACACATCTAACCTTGGAGGATAAACATAATCTCGGCCATCGTTCCACTCTCTACGCCTTGCGTTCAGCATGAGGGCGGTCAGCTTGGCGTTGGTGCAGGACAGGGCTTTTTCGTCCGAGATACCCACTCTGCGACCGAGGTTAATCTTCGTCTGTAAATACGATTGCCGGAGGTCTACCAGCTTTTCGGTAGCGTCAACATCGTGCTTACAGTAGAAAATGGTTTCGTCCAGTTCTTCATCGGTCAGCGGACGGTCAAGGTCAAACGGTACAGAGCTTTCAACCACCGACATACCTAAATGACCCTCGCAGGCTTTCAGAGAAAGGCCCTCGTACATATCGTCACGAATATCGAATGAAGTCACGAACACGGGATTGTCTCGCATGAGGGGGTGTTGCCAACCCTGTCCACCCTCAATGAGGTAGTCACTTAGAGCTTTTACTTCCTGCGGGGTGCAATCGGCGGAAACGGCTTTCAGAATGAAATTGTCATACGCCTTATTATTAAAGCCACAGAGAAGCGGTTGTTCTCGAAGAAACTGCCAGATTGCGTCATTGTCATTATGAATGACGGTGTACTCGCCGGTGTCTTTGTGCTTGAATACGAACAACCAGTCATCTTGAAAGACTGCTATTCGCAGTCGAAGATAAAGAAATTATCCATGACTGCCTACCTCACCCCCTGTTCAATAAACTTGCAACCACACTTACGGTAGGTGGTACACCGCTTCTTGTAGCGTTTGACCATGCTCACGATACCGTCATCAACATAGTCATACGCTATCGGTTCACCCTTTCCCTCAAAGGCACGAGCGATACGGCCAATGCTCTGGACGATAACGCCGGAGTGCTGGTGTGGCGTGGTTAGATATAAGCGGTCAAGTCGGGGGATATCTAACCCCTCACGGGCAAGGGCATAGGTGGCAAACAAATACCGTTTCTTGCCATGTCGCATATCCTCAATGGCCTGTTCCCGCTGTACCTTCGCTTTTTTAGAAGTCATACCACCGTCAACCATGACCGCCTGACTTCTCAGCTTGGGCGGTAAATTCTCAATCAGATACCGTAAATGGTTCACACGGTCTGAGAGAATGAGGTTGTAATGGTCGCAGTTATCAATCAGGTCAGAAACAATCAGCCGATTGCGGTCAGCGCTTTCGGTCAGGAAGTTAATTAACTTAGCTTCGATTACAGTACCGTCCGTATCGAGAAATGCCCTGTTCAGACCAACTCCCGTAGAACGAGGGTAGACCGTGACCTTAACGATTTTGTCAGCAACTACCTCTCTCGGAATGGTATGAACCACATCACCCAGCAAAGCGAAGGTTGCTTTAATCAGTCCGTCAGCCCGGTCAGGGGTAGCGGTCAGGCCGTACTTGTGTCGAGCAGCTAATGAGTTCAGCACTTTGGAATACATCGTGACCGAGGTCGGAGAACCGCTGACACGGTGAGCTTCATCTACGATAATTGTGTCCCATGTGTTTCGGTAAAGCGGGAGGTCGAGATTGCACATGGTTTGAACGGTCGCAAAGGTGATAGCCTTACCGATCTGTACCCGACCTTCCACAATCGTCCCTGTCAGCGATGAACTCATGTACTGTTCCGCCCGGTCTTTACTTTGGGTTATCAGGTCTTTCGTGTGGCAGAGCCAGAGCGTTCGTCTACCGAGTGTGGTTGCCATCGCCAAACCTATCTGCGTCTTTCCGCATCCCGGAGGGGCTTGTAGCATACCGAACTGAGCTTCCAGCATTTTCGCAACGGCTTCTTTCTGGTAATCGTAGAGCGGAATATCAGCTCCATACCAGACAGGGGTAGGTGTTATCATGTCGAGCCGAATTGCGTCACGACCGGTCATCTGCGCCATAACAGACTTCAAACACCCATAGGGAAGAACCAGTGTATCACCGTCCCATTGAAACAGGCACAACTTCTCTGGCGTTTTTCCCACCCAGAAACCCATGCGCTTTTTCTTGGCATACTCAGGATTGGGGAGAATGAGCTGCTTCTTACACCATGTAAGCAACTGCTCAGACGGGTTCTCAATTCGGAGTTGGTTGCCAACGGTTATTTGCATTTGGACACCCACTCCCCGAGAGGGATACCGACCTCTCTAATCTCGGAAGCAGAGAGAACGGTTTTCAAGAAGGACAGCTCTCGAAGAAATGTGAAGGAGAGGAAGTACACCGCACCGTTCATCATTCTGAGGGCAAACCAGCCTTCGCCGTTTCCCGTTTCTTTCCAGAGAGACATAGCGGAAAACTGGTTTTCCTCGATACGCTCCATCTTGAAAATGTCCTTGGCACAGTCCTTACAGTCAATGGGATAGCTGACACCGTTTCGGGCAGCAATCACATCGAAAGGCTGACCCTGACTGTTCTGCGTCATGAGGTGAACCCAGAAACCATACGCTGAAAGACTACGGCATAGGTCTTTTTCAAAGCCGTTGCCGACCTTGCGATTGACATTCAATAAAATCATCTCCTTTACAAAATGATAGGTTCTGATATAATCAGAGTGAGCATTTTCGCTTGCCGTTGATGGAAGTACCAGTTCCGTCAGCGGCTCTTTCTTTTTCTCGGAGGGATAGGCTCAAAAGCACCTGACAGTCCACAGAACAGCCAGAAACAACCAAGACCAATCCCCATGCGAACTACGCCTGTACCGAGAGCCATTGTGTCCTGCTCCACAGCACCGACAACACCGAGAATGTAGAAAAATGAGAGAAATGCGAGGATTCCAAAAACCTTTCTAAACTTCCTCATTGTCGTTTCCTCCATTCTCGGGAACCCATTCGTAGGGTTCGCCGTACTTCTCCAAGTGCCATTTCTCAAACTCCGCCCTGTGTTGGGGGTCACGGTAATACTCACGGACGGTCTGAACCAAGGTGCGGTAAAACCTTCTTGCTTCGTTCCTGACCTCCGGCACAAATACCTTGTCCGTCATACGCACAACAGCCGGAAGGTTTCCCGACCCTTCGGGGTAATCAGCGTCTGAGTCCCGCTCCACTGCGTTTTCTCATTGACACACTCTTTTACCTCGAACAACCCATCGTTGCGGTTCTCGAAAGGAAGCAGCTTACCCTTCTTGTCACGGTAGAGATATTTCTTATCAAGCAGGAACTGTACGAACTGACGGGGAGGGATATTGAGTTCCTTCGCTGTTTCACGGAAGTTTGTCAGAGTGTTCCGCTCGACCAACTGATCGAAATACTCAGCCTTGGGCTGCATAATGGTGTTCTGTACGGTTAACTGAGAGATTCTGGCTTCTCTTGCGGCCAACGTCTGTTGTGCAACGACCAGAGCCTTTGCCATCAGTTCTTCGGCGGACATGGTTTCTTGTCCCTCAATATACCCGCCGTTTCTGCGGATAGAGGGAAGCACCTCACTTGTGACCCATCTCTTGAACCGCTTTACACCGGGAAGCTTGCTGGAAAGTACGAGAGAATACAGACCGCTTTCGTTGATGATGGTCATATCCTGCGTACCGCCAAGGGTGTCACATTTCGTTACCCCCTTGTCCTCAGCGTCAACATGGTCTGCGATTGCTTTGCGAGGGTTGGTATAACCGAGAATCGCTGCGACTTCCTTACCAACAAAGTAAGGTTCGCCGTTCAACTCCATCGTTCGGATTTCCCCGAACTCCGGGTTGTTGAATACCTGAATTTCAGACATATAGTTTCACTCCTTAATTTCTTTGACCTGATTTACGAACTGCTCATAAGCATCAAGAATGAGGTGGGACAGGGCGAGAATGCTTTTGGTCTTAGGTGCGGTGAGAGTTCCGTGAACCGCAGAGGACATCTGCATCTTGTCCACCTTCAAACCCGCCTGATTGAGAAGCCCAATCAGCCAGACAAAGGTCAGATTGTTTTCCCGCAGACGCTCGTGGAGAGACTTACGATTTTCCATTTGACTTCCTCCTTTCGATGATTTATGAACAACAACAATTCTGTTGACTTTGAAATCGCCCAATGCTATACTGAGTGCGTCACCAATCAAATACCATTGAACTTCTCCTGCCGAAAGCAGTAACCGGTAGGGGCTGGATTTCTATTGCCTATTGACTTGTTGTTGCTTACAAGAAGAGTATAACTCAGAATATTTTCTGTGTCAATAGGTTAATTCAGATTTTTTTCTGTTATATTGTTTAGGGGGACAATTTGATGGATACAAACCTAATTGATGAAATGACGCAGAAAATCCTTGACAGAATTACAGCAGTTCAAAAAGAGAAGAATATTACCGATATTGAGATTATTGAACAACTTAAAGTAATGGGTATCAAAGTCAATCGCAATACAATGAACGATTGGCGAAAAGGTAAAAGCAAATCCTTTTTGAATTGTATTAGCGAAATAGCAGTTGCACTCGATACCAATATTGAAGATTTAACTGCCGTAGTTCCCCAAAAACCAGAAAATAATCTGAGTGACAATGAAAACCTGTTGCTCTCAACATTTAAGAAATTATCTTTGGCAAATCAGATCGAGGTCATTTATTTCGCACTTGACAAACAGAAAGAAGAGCAGAAAAAAGAAAAAACAGGCTCTGCTAAAGAACCTGCTGTCTAAGAAATTAGTTGACTTGTCAGAGGTGAGAAAGCTGCTATGAAAACCAAAAAATTACCCCTCGATCTATCCATGCTCACCGCCGAGGAACAGCAACAGTTTGTTGATGACCCTACTACGCTGGTACGAGGTAGCATCAATGTGACTCTCTATCTGCGGTTCAGCTCTGATCGGCAATCCGAGCAGTCCATTGAAGGTCAGCTCCGAGATTGTATCGCATACTGTAAGCGAAACGAATACCGCATTACCGCTATCTACATTGACCGTGCGACTACCGCTCGAAAGGATATTGAGAAGCGTGTCCAGTTTCAACAGATGATTTCTGACAGCAAACACGGACTATGGGAATTGGTCATCGTATGGAAACTTGATCGTTTTGCCAGAAATAGAGAAGACAGCGCCGTATTCAAAATGCGGCTGCGGAAAAACGGCGTTCGGGTAGAATCTGCCACGGAAGCAATTTCCAACACCCCGGAAGGTATCATCTTAGAGTCCGTGCTTGAAGGTATTGCCGAATATTATTCCGCAGACCTCAGTCAGAAAATCACCCGTGGTATGAGGGAGTCAGCCTTAAAAGGTCACTCTATCGGCGGTCATGTTCCTTTGGGCTATAAAATTGAAAATCACAGACTGGTTATAAACCCCGCAACCGCCCCAATAGTGCAGGAAGCATTTGAACGCTATGCTGGCGGTGAGAGTATTGCCGACATTTGCCGACTGTTCAATCTAAAAGGCTACCGCACCGCCAAAGGTGCGGAGTTTAACCGCAGCTCTTTCAAATCTATGTTCCGAAATACCCGTTATATCGGAACCTACACTTACAAGGAAATCACAATGAAAGATACTATTCCTGCCATCATTGATAAGGAGCTATTCGATATGGTACAGAAACGGCTTTCTAAGGTCGCAGAAGCCCCGGCAAGAGGTAAGGCTAAGGTAGATTATCTCTTGTCTGGAAAACTGTTCTGCGGGCATTGTGGGGCTTCTATGAACGGTGAGAGCGGAACAAGTAAAACAGGAACAGTTCACAATTACTACTCTTGTTACAGCAGAAAAAGGAAACAGGGTTGTGACAAACGACCTTTGCGAAAAGAATGGATTGAAACCATTGTCGCTCAGGATGCTTTAAGTCTGCTAACCGATGACGCTATCGAAGAGATGGCTGATATGGCCTTATCTCAGTCCGAACGAGATTTGAGGGAAACCACCCGTATTCCGGCGTTGACCGCCAGACAAAAGGAAATCGGGCAGAGCATATCCAATATCACCAAGGCTATTGAAAAAGGCGTAGCTTCCGACACTCTCTTAAATCGACTTACGGATTTAGAGAAAGAGAAAAAAGGTGTCCTAAAACAGATTGCAGAAGAAAACAAGCTGTTTTATCACATCGACCGAAAGCAAATTACAGGTTGGCTTTATCAATTCAAAAACGGTGATATAGCCAATGACGATTTCAAACGACAACTTATAGATTTGTTGGTAAACTCTGTTACAGTATGGGATGAACCTGACGGATACAGAATTACCACCGCATATAATCTCACCTCATGTAAAACCAAAACTTTTAGAGTGGATAATGGTGGTCAAGAGTTCGGATTAGAGGGGCTATCGTCCACCATTGGACGCATATCCGAACCCTACATTGTGTGGGGTTCGGTCTTCGTCCAAACCAAAAGACACTCCTTGTCTTAATCGACAGGGAGTGTCTTTCTTTTATTCTTCGCCGGAATAACCGTTCGCTCTGGCGCATTTCAGCGCACCCAAGATCATCTTATCCTGAGCCAGCGTCCGTTTCTTCAAATCATAGATTGGAGTGCGGCGGTGAGCGTCCCATTCAATGAGCTGCTGTTTGTCGTGAACGACAATGCCCTCATAGAGATTGATAACCTTGTCGAGCGTGATTTCTTTCAGCACTTGCATTTTCTCACCCCTGAGCGTCCTCGTCTGAGGTTTCTTTTGGACTCTTGACCTTGATACCGAACAGAAGGGCAAGCTCGACCGTCCAAGCCATGAACCATGCCTTAGTCAGACTGTCCGGCACCACCTTGTCATACGCCGAGAGGACAAGAACGGCAATCGCATACCAAGTCAAATTGAAGACTGCGAGGATTGCGAACTTGGTACGCCGCTTCATTTTTGGCTTCGGCTTAGACTGTGTTCGCTTACCACCCATAGGAAGCCCTCTCAGCGGCTCAGGAAGCGTTCTGACACGAAGCCAGTATAATTTACCCTCTTGTACGAGAACGTCACATAGAGCCATTTAACGCCGTTTACAACGGTGTAGTAGCCGTAGTTCCTGACGATGGTTCCCTTGGGGATAATCACCAACACCTTACTGTCCGTCCCGGCAGCGTCACGGACATTCAGGCCGGAGCCAGCGGTCACGGTATAAGCACCCGCCACAGCCTTATTGAAAGACCGGGCGACACCCTTTGCCTTGACCTCGGTGACAGGGGCAGGCTTGACCGTTTCGGGCTGAGTGGGAGTCACGGTCTTCTCGTAAGTCACATACGGGAGGTGTCCGTGCTTCTTCCATGTACGGGTGTTGTAACCGTTCTTGGCACCGATGTTACCGACAGCGGTGATCTGCACTTTGTTCTCCCAGCGAGGGGAACACTCGACCGCAAGGCCGTTGCCGATATACACGCCGATGTGACCCGTAGTCCACACCACCTCGCCGGGGTCGAGATTGCCCCAGCCAGAAGCGGAAGCGTCCTTACACTTCGCAATCATGGTGTCAGCACCAATGTCAGGGACACCGTTCACGGCGTACTTGGCACCGCCGTAGGCTTTGGTCTTATCCCCTGTCCAGCCCCACAGAACAGCTTTGATAAGGTTCACGCAGTCAAAACCAAAGGTGTCAGGGGTCGCCGCCATAATCATAGCGGTACGAGCCGCCGCCATGTTATAGGTGTGGTTCTTGGTGTAGCGGGTCTTATTGGTCGCTGTCATCGGCGCACCGAAGCACCCCATGACATATAGGGTCTTGTAGTGCTTGGCGATGTCAACGACCTTGGAGACCAGTTCACTTGATTTCATCATAGGTCTTGTCCTCCTTCGTAGAGTCCAAAATTGCCTTAAACTTCGTAAATGCTTCCACGATGTACTTGCAGGACACCATCAGTACCGCACCAATAATTACGAGATCGCTGAAAATGTCGGTGTATTCAGCCGGAATTTCCCACCCGATCATGCTGGCAAACAGGGGCAGCGTAGTGACCGCCAGACACAAGAGGGTCAGACCGATGACGAACACGCCGATCTTCAAGCCGGAGTTGATGATTTTCTGCTTGTCGAAGGGCTGCAACAGGATTTTAATGTTGTAGTACATCGAGAAAGCCACATTAGAAAGGTACGCACAGAGGAAAATCAGCATAGCCCAGCCGATGTTCGTCAGGTTGTGCAAAATGGTTTCGAGCATAATTTTTACCTCCAATTTTTTAATTTAGGTGAGAAAGGTGAGTAATCGGGCGTTTTTCCTATAAACTCCCTCTTATACGCGCGTACTAAGAAGAAGTTATAGGGATTTTGACCCGATTACTCACCTTTCTCACCTGATTTACGGGTCAAGCGGGCTTGTGAAACTCTTCCAAGTCCTCAATACGGTGGTTGATGACCTTGATCTGTTCCTCAACCACGGGCATACGCTTCGCAAAATTGTTGTGTTCCCGCACTTCACGGGTCAGCTCGTCCATCTTGGTTTCGATGATTGCCTGCTGTTTGTCCAGCTTTGCGTCAACCTTGCTGGCGGATTTGCTGGACGAGTAGATGATACCTAATAGGCTCAGACCACCCGTGATAATGGCAACGAGAATTGCGTCACTCATGTCCTGCCCTCCTTTACTCGGCGGTGTATTCTTCCCAACCAGCGGGATAAGCGTCCGGGGCATACACATTCTCATCGATCAGGCTGCGGTACAGCTTGTCGTTGTAGCTCACGATGTCGCCCTTGTTGTAAGCGTCATGAGCGCCGGTGGGCTGAGTCCATACGGGATAACCGGAAGGGGTCAGGCCAATCGGAGTGTAGAGGGCGGGAAGTTCGTCAGGCTTCCAATCAGCTTGCGAAGTGTGCGCCTGCACCACCTTGTAGAGCTGCGGGTCGCCCACACCATTCACACCGTAGGTGAAGTAGTCACCGACCGCATAAACGTGATCGACCTGATAGGGGTCGTAGATGGTCGCAACCACCATCGCAGAGTCTTCATCAAGGCTCTTGGCGAACATCTGGACAGCCTTGCGGAACTGCTCAGAATTGCGGAGGTCGTTCGGGTCGGTCAGCAAAGCGGTCAGACTGGTGGCGTAAACACCATCGTCCACTTCCTCAACCGAAACGGTTTCAACACCGTCCAGTTTGGGGTGTCCGTTGACATGGTACACGGTGCCGTTCAGGGCAATACCCTGTGCATTGTCCTCGACAGTCAAGCCGTAGCAACCGTTGTCCTGCATACGCACCCAAGTCAGATTGCTCACAATGCCGAGAACTGCGTCCTTCTTGATGATCTTAAACATGAGTCTCCCAACCTTTCTTGTTCGGGTAGAACCCGTATAATGATTTGAAATATTGATTGGTGCGCTGCCGCACCTTGAAGCTGTGACCTCGCTTCATGTGACCGTTGTAAGAGTCCACCGAACACCGAATGTCAGCTAAGGTCATTTCGCCCCGGTCGAGCTTCTTTCGGAAAGCCCGGAGTTTGTGCCGAACGATTTTTGTGGAGTCTTTGTTCATCTTCCGAACGACCTTGCCGGTTGGCGTTAATCAGATGATCCCGGCGCATTTGCGCTTCATGCTGATTGTGCGGGAAGATGTTGTTCGCCGCTCGGACTTCCTCGTGAATCGTGGAAGCCAACTCGAAGATACGGTTCGTCAGCAGAGGTGCGTATCTCTTAGGAGCCTTGGTGCAAACGGAGAACGCATGAAGTTCTAACCGTCTGGCGGTTTCGATGAACTGCATAGCACTTTCGCCACGCATAGCTTTGATGACTGACACGCCAACATTCCTTTCTTACACCGCCCCTGACGGGGCGGGATTGGTGTTGATGAAATCGGGGATTAAACGCAGAAGCCGAAGGACACGCCATAAGAGTAGCTGGCGGTGCCAACGTTGGCGGTGCCGCTGCTGGTGACAATACAGAAACCGCCGGCGCTGCCAGAACGAGGAGAACGCTCCCACCAGGCGTCCGCAGAACCATTGACCTTCTTAACGGTACTGTTGCCTGCGGAATAATACTCGTACTGCTTACCCTCGCCAGCGTAAGAATACTGAGTAGAGCCAAAAATCTCGACCTCGGACAGCAGGAACAGCTTGTCGGAAGTGGTTTCCAGACCGGAACTGTTGTTGCCAACGCTGGATACCTTGTTCACGAACTTCAACACATTTTTCAAATCGGTCGAGAGCTGGTTCAGCAGGGTCGCCATCGTGGAAGTACGCATAACGGAACCACGCCAGCCGTTCACATTGGTATTGGAACTGTTCATTGGGTAGGTGGTCTTCATACAGTCAACCAACTGGAAGGTGATACCAGCCTTGGTGCGGCTACCGTCTGCGGTGGTCAGAGTATCATGGTCGAAACCGATGATCTGTGCCGCATAGGTCACGCCGTTGACGGTGATGTTCTTCTTGTCACCGACCTTCCAGTAGTTTTGAGCCTGACCAAACTTGGATACAACGGCAATGTTGTCCCAAGTGGTAGCTTCCAGCGTAGCGCCGACCACAAAGGGGTAGACGTACACGATACCGATGACTTCCAGCGTGTAAACCTTAGTCTTCTGAGAGCCGTTGTAGGTGAACACGATAGTCCAGTCACCCAGCTCGGTCGGGTACAGAGTGGCGTAGCCAGTAGAAGCGACCGTGCCGGTCAGGGTCTTTCCACCTCTGGTCATGGTGACGGTCGTGCCGGTATCACCGTAGACACGAACCTCAGCGGGGGAACCCTTTTGGCTCAGAGCATACAGAGCGTCATTTACCGTGGGGTCGCTGCCGGTCAGTTCCAGTGCCGACTTCGTGGTGTCAGACAGCATATTTGCCTTGGTCAAGGCGGTGCCGACCACATCACAGCCTGCGGCGTTCAGGCCAATGTCGAGGGTAGCGGTGCCAGCGAGAAGCTGTGTGCGCCATTCCTCAAAGGTTTCGGGTATATCGGTAGGAGCCTTGATGGAACGAGACTTACCGTTGCCCTTGATGACCGTATCTTTCATACAATTTCCTCCTTACTCTCCGCAGTTATACAGACCAACATAGGCAAAAGCGTCAACCGTATGGTCGATCTTGGAATACAACTCGGTTTCTACCTCAGTCAGCGTTGTGTCGATGACATACAGGAGATATTCAATGTCGTTTGCCGTGGAAAAAGTGAGATTGTCCAGACTGCTCGGAACCAGCGGTGCGTCCGAAGGAAGTGTGAGCTGCTTGCGGAGAACCGTCAGGTTGTTCAAGTAGGCTTTCACGAGAGATTGGGTGGGCGTATCACCCATCGCCCAATTCGTCTTCGCCGCAACCACCACCGTAGAAGGGTCATACGGAACTTCATAGATCGGGTCATCAGCGACTCCTTTCTCCGCTCGGTATGCCGCCAACTGATTGGGGAGAGAAGTCATGCGGTTGGCGATATACGCTACCGCCTGTCCCACACGGTTCATGTCCCCGTAATTGTAGGCACCCTTCATGCCTGCCATGTACTCAGCCTTTTCCTCAGCGGAAAGGCTTGAAAGCCCTTCCGTGAGGATTTTGTTTTTCAGGGTGAAAACCCTGTCCACATCGGCCTGTGTGCGGTCGTAGACAAGCGTATCAATAATGCTCATATCAGACCTTTCACCTTCAACTTTCCGCTCAGAGAGCCGTTAAATGTGATCTCGTCCACCAAGATCAATGCATCCATTTCATCGGTGTAGAGCGTCTGCAAGCCAATCACATCGCCCACTTCCAACTCAGGGTTGCCACGGTAGCTTGCCTGATAGGTATTCTGCATTTGCAGATACTTCGTCACCTGAGTGGCAAGAGCGGCGCACATCGTATCGTTGGTGATAAGGGGATTTTCCTCCTTGTCGATTTCTCCATCGAGAGCCACGGGATAGGAAACGACCACCGAGTTCTCAGACAGAGTTTTGCCGGTAACAACTACGGTTTTGGTGCCGGAGGATAACACCAAATCCGCAGCTCTGGCATAAATGCTGGAAGATACCAGCGTTCCGCCAGAAACAGAGATGGAAACATCTTGTGCAAGACCAGAGAACTCGACATGAAGCTGAGTTTCGGTGGTCGTTCCCTCGAAAAGTTTGGTGGTGTCGTTTGCCGCCGTGTACGCATACTTGGCGACAGACACCGCTTTGAGTTGGTCGATCTTCGTAATGGACTGCGAGTCCTGAGAGATCGAGTCAAAGTCCAGCGTGAAGTCCGTTTCACGGTAGTAGAGCTTGCTTACCCGCATACGGCGGTACGGCAGACCGCCGTCCATCGTGACCTCAATCTTGGTGCAATCAATCGCTGCTTCGCTGTTGACGAACACCTCAGCCGAAGTAATACCAGTCACAGTCTGCGTGTCCAGTAGCTTCGTCCCGGCGTAATACTTCACCTGAATAGAGGTGGGGTACTCAGCCAGCGGGGTATCGAAGCGGAAGGCCAGCACGGGAAGATCGTGAGAAACATCGAAGGTCTTGGTGAAGGTCGGCTTCGTGGTATAACTGCCATCTGCCGCAGTCATCGCTTCGCTGATAAACCCTCGACCGGAGGGGTCGGTATCTTCGATGATGACCTGATCTCCACCGTCCAGCGTCCAGCGGTTCAGCTCCAGAGCCGCATAGGTGTTGCCGACCTTATTGCCACGGTCAACGGTATCCCACTCGCTGTACCATAAATGACCGTTATCTGCCCATACGCCGCTGTAAATACCAACCGCAGTCACGCCGAAGGGCTTGATGTGAATGATATTGTCATCATCTGTGAACAGGCGGCAGCGGCAGGCATGAGCGATCAGTTGCAGGCAGTTCATGTGCGTGTCGATGGGAAGCGCCGCCGTGGTAAACATCTGCTTCAAGGTCGGGTCGATCACCCACGGGTGCGTACCCTGTTCCGTCAGCGTCAGGTCTGCGTCCAGAAGCACTTCCTCTGCCATGTCGTAGAAGTTCTTGGAACCGAGTTTGCTCTTGTAGAAGGTTCCCGTCAGACTGCCGACCAGACCCGTACCTGTGAAAGTGGCCTGATTTTTAGCGGCTTTCGGCTTGCTGTTCAGCACATACTTATCAGCTTTCAGCCACTCGACCTTGCCGGTCGGAAGCATATAGCCGAACCGAATAGCCACGGGAGACTTCTTATCCAAGTAGGCGTAAATACCCTTGGGGTTGTCAGGGTCATAATTGTGTTCGTAGTCCAGAAGAACGAACTGCATGGTTTCCTGCGGCAGTCTGCGGGAGAGAGGGTCAACATCGTGAGACTGCTTCGTAGAAACAATATCATCGTTGCCGAACTTCTTCTGAACGCCGTAGAGAACCTGTTGCAAGCGGGAGCGGCGGTACGGGAGGGTGTTTCCCATCGTCAACACGATCTTGTCACAGGAAGCGACCTTCGTATCAACAATTACCTCAGTCCCCGTCACGGGAACTGTCAGGCTTTCCAGTACTTCGCCGTTCAGGTAGAAATCCACCGTCACGCTTTCAGGCCATTCCTGATACCGGGTGTCGAAAGTCAAGGTGATACCGGGGAAGGTATGAGGATTGCTGAAAGCACGGGTCAACACCGCAGGGGTGGTGAACTTGCCCTCAGCATTACTCATGAGACTCGAAATAAAACCGTCATACATCGTCCCGGAAGAAGGAACGATGACCGTGTTACCGTCCAGCGCCCAGCGGTTTAATTCCAAGGCGGCGTAGGACTCCTGATAGTCATATCCGTAGTCCAGCGTGTCGAACTCGGAATAGCTTTGCGCCCCGTTGCTGACCCAATCTCCGTCCGTTGCCGCCGCCGTGTCCACCTGAGAGAAGGTGATCTCCACGAAGGACTGGTCACGGAGCATGGACTTCATCGACAACTTGTAAGCGTTGCTTACCTGTTTCACGGCTGCACCTCCTTAGAACGGTTCGCCGCAGTCAATGACATTGACTTTGCAGTTGATGTAGTCCGCAGGAAGACCCGTGTTTGGGTCAAGATGATATGGGGTTGCCGTGCGGTCGCCGGGATACATCTTTCGAGTTGTCCAGCGGTTGTTCACCATATCGGGATAAGTGACCGTCACATAGAAGTTCTTGTCAAAAATCTGCAACATGGCAGACCATTGTTCCGCTGTCAGGTAGCCCCAAAAGAGGTTGTTGACCTTCTGCTGATCTCTTCCGACCTTCTGCCCTACAACAACGGCGTTGGCGTTTCGAGCGGAATTAACGATGGTGGCGGTCATTAACTCTAAGCCCCTACGGGGCTGAGGAAACTTTGTGCCATTGATCGTGATAAAACTTTGCATTTCCTCAGTCCTCCTTAGTAGGCATTACTGAAAGCGCCGGTATTCACACGGACACCTCTGCTGCGGTTATAACGGTCATAGGACTCCCCAATCTGGTTGTCACCAATATTTACAGACAAGTCCTTTTCCTCCACAGCGTTCAGCAGAGCGTAGATAGCGGCGATCACGCCATCGTTGGCGATGGACACGCCAGCGGAGATACCCTCAACAATCTGGTCATTGTTGGCGACTGCCGTTTTCCGACCCATCGCACCGACCATCTCAGCGCCCGCTTCACGGGCGATAAAGAGCTGCCCTTCGTCTACGAAACCGCCATCAGCCAGCCGGTCAATCTTGACTTCGGACAAATACTCAATACCGTTGCGACCGAATACGCTCAAAACGGAGTTGACCTTGCTGATAACCCAGTTCAAGGCTTGAACGATACCGTTCAACATACCTTCAATCAGGCCGATAGCCCCATTCACAAGGTATCTGAACCCGAAGGTGATAGCGTCAACCACGTTTGTCTGGAACCACGCTCCCGCTCCCGCAAAGACTCCTGTGATCTTCTCCCACAGAGCGGTAAAGAACCCGCCGACAGCGGTACACATAGCGTCAAAGGTGGTTTGCGTGGGTGTGATGACCGTAGTTTGGAACCACGCTGTCACAGCCGCCCATTGGGTCTTAATTTTCGTCCACGAAGCGGAGAAGTAGTTGGAGATGTTGGTTCCGAGATTGCTGAAAAAGGTAGAAACCGGAGTGATGACGTTCACGCTGAACCACTCGCCAGCCATGACCCATAGCGTACAGATTTCCGTCCATGCGTTAGAGAAGAACAGGGAAATATTCGTACAGAGCGTGCTAAAGAAAGTTGTAATCCCCGTTACGATGTTGGGAATTAAATCCCCCAGCAGAGTAGTACCCAGTTCGGAAATGCCGGTAATTACGCCGGAAATAAGGCCAGCCAAACCGTTTACAATTCCGCTGAAAACGCCTGAAAATACCTCAGCAATTCCCGTTGCAAGTGTTTCAAAGGACTTCTTTACCAGTTCAATATCTCCCGTAAACACGCCCTTGAAGAACTGGCCTAACGATCTGAAAATATCAACGACACCAGTTACGGCGGTAATCACACCGTCTAAGACGGAAACCAGACCGTTGAATATTCCGATCAAAGTACCGCCGATGACCGTGATAACGACCTCACCGATAAAATCCATGAGTGCGCTGATCGTGGCTTTCAAGCCATTCCAAAAACCATCGACCCAGCCGAGCTTTACTCCAAGCTGGTCAAGTTTTTCATTCAGCGTTTTTAGTCGTTCAGATACCCCTAATTTCGCAAGCGCATTGCCGACTGCCGTTTTAATCTCGTCCCACCGCTTCACCAAAACTCGGAGGGTCGAAATGATGACCGTGAGTATTGCCAATGCAGGGGCGGCAGTTTTCGCAATCAAACCGAGGACGGAGAGAAAGCCCTTCACCCCGCCGCCTGCCACATTGAATTGCAAAGCAATAGCGGCAAGAGTTCCGGCGAGTTTAGATAAAATTGCCTGACCTGCTTTAGAACCCGCAATAGCGGCAAGGGCGGTTTTCAGCGCAGTTACACTTGCCATAATAGAAGTGCCGATTTTCCATGCCAAAAACGCCGCCCCGATTGCGCCGACCAATTTCAACACGGGTTTAAGTTTTTCTTTCAATTCATCAACTTGAACGTTGATGTTCTCGAAAATGCTCTCGTCCCACAGCTTGTCGATGTCGAACATACCGGCATAACTGCCGCCTGCCGCACCGCTGGAACTGCTGCTTCCCTTGTTGGGGTCGAAGACATTCAACTCGTCAAAGCCTGCGGTGTACTGTTTCAGTTTCTTGGCGGCGCTGCTTGCGTCGTTCAGATCATCAGCCATATCATCGGCTGCGTTCGCCCCGGCGTTCAAACCACTGCTGAAATCGACCGGCTGAATTTCAACCCCGAAGAAAGCGGCAAGAGCGGCAATCGCATCACCGATCAGTTCCACAAATGCCTGCACATAAGGGAGAACTTTTACCAGCACGGGAAGCAAAAATGCGCCGAACGCCTGAGAAAGAGACTTGATTTGCTGGCTTAGAGTACGCATGAGTCCCTCTGCGGTGTTCATTTCCTTTGCGTAGGTGCCGATCAAATCCTGTGCCTTGGCCTGATCGACCAGAGTGAGGTAACGAAGGTAAGACTTCAATTCCTCGCTGGCTTTCTGCGAACTGTAAGCAATACCATAGTTTGCCGCCGTGATTTTGAGCTGCGAGTCAACGATGGTAAAGCCTGCCTTACGAATAGGCTCGACCTCGCCTGCGATAGCGGAACGAACAGCGATAGCGGTATCCTCAAAGGACTTGTAAATATCGTTGTAACCAGCCCAAATGTCGTAGGTCAACTCCGTGTAGTTCATCGCCATCTTCGCAGCGTCCTCGGTCACTACGCCGTAGCCTTTGAGCATGGTGCCGAAGATGGAGGAATACTGCATGAATTGCTGGACATTGATCTTCATTTCGGAGTTCAGCCGTTTAATCCATTCGTAATTTTCCTGCGCCGTACTACCAAAGGCACGGCCAAAGCGGTACATGACCCCCTCCCATTCAGAAGCGTCATACATATAGTCTGCAATCGCCGCACCGATACGCTTAGACAAATAGTACACGCTGGACAACTTAATACCCTGCAACGCCGTACTCCACGCTTTCGTGCTGGTAGTGGCGTTGTTGGCGGAAGTGTTATACCGATTGGTACTGGTAATCAGCTTTTGGATTTTAGACGGGAACGCCGAAAAGCCGTTGGACACCTTCTGCATTTCATCTGCAAAAGGCTTCATGGCGGCGGCAAGATCATTCATCTGCCGGGTGAACTTATCAATGTCCGCCGCTTCCAAATCCTCAATCACCTTTGGCAGCTTGGAAAGCTGATTGATGAAGGTGGTCATGTTGGCCTTACCCAACTCGGAGAGAGGGCGTAAGCCATTGGCAAGGGCGGTCAGCTTATCACCGTCTGTAAACTGGATACCCTTAACCGCCGTACCAATCGCTGTAATCTGATTAGCAAGAGAACTCGAAATCTTTACGCCACTCAGGTTTTTCAAGCTCTGCATGGCGGTTGCAATTCGAGTAATTTTCTGTGCGGTGTCTCCGGCATTAAGCCCTTTCAGGGCGTTGGAAAGCCCTCGAATAGCTTTTGCGGTGGTATCCAAGCTGGTAGCAGACCCACTACATGCGGTTTTCAGACGATTGAGTGTGTTAATCAGGTTTTGGAGTCCTGCAACCGCCTGCGTACTGTTATTAACGATCTGAAACTCTAACCCCTGAATTTCCACATTGTCAGCCACTTACGCCACCACCTTTCTCTTGAAATTTCTTGTTGACCGATACCATAAAGGCTTCCATGTAGGCTTTCGCCTGCTGATCGTGCTTCTCCTGAACCTCCTTCCGCTTCGCCGTATTCTTCTTGCCGAATAACTCATAGGGGTGGTCACGGTAAGGAACCGGCTTTGTACCCTTCTTCGCCAGAGAACGGAAGACGGGGGCTGCGTCAACGAGGGCTTCATAGATATAAGCACCTTGGAGCCATGCTTCTTGATTTTTCAGGTCTTGCTTGATCTGCGCTGCCTTTCGGTAATACTTCACCAGTTCGCAGTCCTGTTCCCAAAACTGCTCATAGGTCATGCCAATGGAGAGGTAGTACGGAAAGACTTCGTAAAACTTTGCCGTGTAAGCGAAAGGGGGAGCGGGGCGATGGTCGCCGCCGCCCCCCTCGCTTCTGGAAGATCGGTCGCTTACCAGCCGGTCTTCCAGTTCAGGTTTCCCTCGCTGCCCTCCTGCTCAGGCTCGTCCAGCAGACTCAGCAGAGGGTCGTTATACATTTCCACCAGAGCGGAGATCAGCTCGTCCTTGTGGTTCAGACGGGCGTAGATGTTGTCGATCACATCACGCTTCACGAACCGATGATGGGCGAGAAACGCACCGGCAAACAGCGCCGGGAGCATGGTCATCGGCTTGCGCTCCACATCGGCGGCAACGAAGCCGTTCTTCTCCATCGCTTCCACGGTCTTGCGGGTGTATTCCAGCGTATAGGTCACGCCGGAAGTGGGGTCATTGATCGTGAGCTGCTTTGCCATGATAAATCCTCCTTATCAATACGGCTGTTGTTGGTGTCTTAGGTAGCGGAGAAGGTGATGGGGGTGGAAGGAGCGATCGTGATGTTCATGTTCACCACTTCGTTCACGCCGCCGCCCACGGGGTACACAGACAGCTCGCCGTCAAAGCTGAACTTGCCGTTGGAACCATCGGGAGTGACGGTGCCATCGCTCTCGGTGCCGCCAAACCAAACCGCATAACTCTCCTTCTTACCTTCCAGAGCTTTGAGGGTCTGGAAATCGGATAGGGTGTAGTTGGCGGTAAAGGACAGACCATCAAGAGACTGGATACCGGCGATGTAGGTCTGCATATTGTCGCTCAGGGTGGTGGTTTCCAGCATTTCGGGTTCGCCGCCGAGGTCAGGGAACTCCTTAATGTCGATCAGCTTGCTCCAAGTGGAACCCTCAGCGGCCTTCTTCATGAGGAATACCTTGTAGGTGGAAATAGCCATTTCATTTACCTCCTGTAAAGAGTAGTTCCGTCCGTTTCGGCTTTGTACCGAGCCACCAGACGGTAGATTGTTGCGTTCTCCAAATTGGGAACCGGGGAAAGGGAAATGCGCCGGAAGTTCTTGGCATACATGAGATCGTCCACGAACTTCATGATTTTGCGGCAAACAGTCTTCTTACTGCCTGCCTTGTCGGAGTAGACATTCACCTCGTACATCAGCGTGGCGAACCTCTCCGTATCGCCGCTGTCCATGTGAGCTTCCGTGGTGTAGTTATCCTGCTCCACGAGACTCACATAGGGGAAACGGGAGGGGGCGTTGACATACTCTCCGCTGACCAGAATACCGGGAAACTGCGCTCTCAGGGCTTCCGCAATCGGCGTGTAGATTTGACTCTCCACATCAATCATGAAAACACCTCCGCCGTTTCCGCAAATCTCCTTTATAGAACAAAAGATCGGGGTCGGTATATCCGTAATGTCGGTATCTCGCCCACACCGTAGCGAAAGCAACACCGAAAATTTCACACCATTCGGCAAGACATCTTTCGTCCCCCTCGATGGTTATTTTGATGTTGTTTGTTTTGTTCCGCATTTGTTCTTTGCGGGGGAGAAACGTACAGTTTTCAGGGCAATAACTCCCGTCAACATTTTTACGCTCAATCCACAGCCCGGGTTTCCAGCCGTTAGCTAATGCCCATTTCACGAAATCGTGAAAACTCTCACCCCACTCTCGACATACCGAAACACCTCTTGCCCCGTAGGTGTAGTAGCGGTCGTTTCGTGCATCGGTACATCTGCAAATCATATTCCGCCAAACATCATACAACTTCGCATAGTCAGAACTTGATAAACCGTACTGATTGATTACACTCAACCGAACACCTCCTTTACGATACGGGTCAATTCTTGTTCAATAGCCGTTCGAGCTTCATACATTGCCATAGCAGGAGGATTACCGTAGGTGTGTCCTCCCCCTTTGTCTTTGGGTAAATACCACCCTTTCGGGTCATCCCAATGACCTTTGCCTTGTGGGTAAGTTCCCGGCCCCATGCCATATTCAGCGGCTTCGGGATGTCCTTCCCCGTAGGTGATACCAGAGCCAAATTCCAAAAATAATACGGACTGTCCTTCGGCTTTGACAAGCCACCCATTTCCTATCGGCTCTACTGTGACAGTTACATCTTTTAATCCCGTGTAGATTGCTCTCGAAAAACGGATAGAAGCAGTAGACGCACCGAGAATTGCTAATTTTTCAAGTAATTCATCAGTTTTTTGCTTCTGCCAGTTCTTCCAGTCCTCGACCTCTCGCAGCAGACGGTCGATGTCTCTGCCGGAAAGCGTGATTGCAACCTTCTTCACGATACCGTCACCTTGCTTACCGCATAGGAGATAGAATTGAGGGACTTGGCGACCCGCTTGACCATGTAATCGTAGAGCGGTTTCCCGTCCTCGTCATACACAGGCTCTTTGTCGATGAACAGCACGGTATTCTCGTCAATAGGGCAGCTCAGGTCATCGGTGACGATCACCTTGTCGTACCCGGCGAAATTGCCGAACTGCTCCACCTGAGCGGAGCCGGTCGCCGCCGAGATGTTGGCGTTCATCGCCACGGCAGGCTTGTAGGTCACGATTTCCTCACCAGTTTCGTTTCCGTACTCGTCCTTGGCAGGCACCTTACCGTCATACAGCAGATACCAGAAGGGCGATTTGTTACGGTTCAGCGTCTTCATGCTCAACCTCCCATCACAGAAGCAAAGGGAACAATGTCCCTCAGCAGCGTAGGCGGCACATCACCGTCTTCATAGGAGCGGGAGATACCGTTCTCGCTGTGAGCGGTCTGCCCTTCGGCACCTCGCTTGTTCAGCAGATACACGGCGATCTCCACCTGAATGTGAGCGTACTGGTCGGGAACGGCGGTCACGGCGGGGTCAAAGGGGTATGCCTTGCGGCACACCTTATTCCCGGCGATAGAAAGGTAGGTGGAAAGCGTGTCCTCGTCCGTCTCGCCGGTCATGGCTTTCACCATTTGGAGCTTTTCAGCGTCCGTCATGCTTTCCACCTCCTATCACTCAGCGGGTTCTTCGGACTTCTTGCGGGATTTCTTGATAACGGGAATGGGATTTTCCTCGGACAGATTGAACTTGGTAATGATTTCCTCACGGGTGAGGGCTACGGGGTTGTCGAGTGTGTCAACAACCACCGTACCCATCACCACGGAGGTACTTTCCAGTTCACGCCGAGTAATCACCTTGTCCTTTGCGGTAAAGCCTACATTACGGAAGTGATCTCCCTCCCGTACATACACTTTTCCGTCAGAAACATAGAACATGGTGAACCTCCTTAGCCGTTGGTGATGATCTTCGCCAGCGCAATCGTCTTGGGGTCAGCCACGATAGACCAGTTGGCGGAAGCCGCAAGCTGAGCGTCCGTGGGAGAAGCAGTGTAGCCGGAAGCAGGCTTGGTGAAACTGAAACCGTTGGGGTGCATGGTTTCACGGATACGAGTCACCAGAGCGTCATAGCCGCCGCCCTTGAGAGCGTCACGGGTCAACTCGGAAGGAACCTTCACGGGAGCGGGAGCGTACTGGATAGCACCCAGACCGAGAACGTAGGTGGTGTAGGTCGCAGCCTTAGCACTCTCACCGCTGGTAGCGGCAGTAGTGGGGCAACCATCGTCCACGATAACGGTCATGCCGTTCACCGTACCGATACGCAGGGGGCGTTCCACACCGTTAGCGTCCGTGTATTTCAGGAAGTCCAGCAGTTTCAGGCCAGCCATGTTAGTAGCGACCTTGCTGTGCATAAACACAAGCTGGAAAGCGTCCTGATTGTCGCCCACGGCCTTCTGGATAGCGTCACCGATGGTGGTCGCACCCATCTTGTTTGCGTCTGCAACGGTGGTAGAAGCGGAAGACAGGTCGGTGGTGTGGTTCGCCCAACCGGCAAACTCGCCGCTGCCGGTCACGCCGAAGACCGCATTGAGGATTTTCAGCATGATGGACTGACGCTGCTTCTGCCAATACTTGGACACCTGAGACACGATCTGCTGCATGGGGTCGGCACCGCTGTTGTAGTCAACGATGAAATCCTTCTCCTTCCAGCCGTGCGCACGACCGAACACGATACCGTTCTGAGCGCCGCCAGCGGGGTCGGTCAGGGTGATGTCGGTTGCGCCATCGTAGTTCTCAGGAGTGCCGCCGATGACCTTGTAGAAGGGCAGGGTGTAGAAGTCAGAGCCGTTAGCGATCAGCCGTGCCAGCTCTGCGTTCGGGGCGACAGCGCCGCTCTCAAACATGGCGGTCAGGGTGGGGTCTTTTGCGTTTGCCCAGTTGTAGTTAAACAGCTCAGGGTCAAACGGGAAACCGAGATAAGAAGCCATAATGTTTTACCTCCATAATTACTTCAAAATTGTCTGCCAGTCAGAGTGTTCCTTGATAAACTCCATCTGGGCTTTGGTGTCGAGTTTCAGAAAATCAGCCTTAGTCATCTCACCGCCCTTACCACCGGCAGGAGGCTTGGGTGTATCTTTCAGAACCTTGGCTTTCACATCTTTCTCATACTGTTCCAGAAACTTCTTCTGTGCGGCAAAGACCTTATCCATCTCACCGTTTGCCATAGCGGCAGCGGCTTCGGTTGCCAGCGGCTCAGGATAGCCCTGTGCGGCAAAACTCGCCTTGTAACTGGAAACGGTCTTCTCCTTTTCCAATCCCGCCAGCTTGTTCTTCATTTCCTCGAACATCTGCTCATTTTCCAGCTTCTTGCGCTCGTCCTCAGAAAGCAGCTCATTGTGCTTCTTCTTCCAAGACGCAAGCTCGGAAGCGGTCTTGTCAAAGACATCTTTCTTCACATAGCCGGTGTAGTCAGGGTCGGGAAACTCGTAGTTTGCGAGGGCTTCCGCTTTCTGCTCTGCGGTCATATTCGCAAAGCCCTCAATGGTGGAAACATCAATCTTTGCCATACAATCGTTCCTTTCTGCGCTTTTTAGAGTGCATCTCCGCACTATACCTTTGTGTTTACGGTTCTCTCCGTTTTGTGATTTGTTAAAGCGGTTTCTCTACCGCTATTCAACGCCTTGCGGCGGTCAAATCATTGTCTTCGCCTTCCTCATGTCTCCGAAAAGACCGAGCTTTCACGGACTGTCCGAAAACTCCGAGGGCATTGGAAGGAAAAATAAAAGGGCTACCAATACCTTTTCGGTATCAGTAGCCCCACGGCTGTCAGTCAAGCCCTTGCCTGACCCACTCAATATTTCTTTTTCCGGCGTATCTCAATAATCACGATGGAGCTGTCCTCCACCTTGACTTCCGCTTGATTACGATGTTTTAAGATTTCCTCAATCTTGCTGACCGCTTCCGGGGTCAGTTTCAGTTCTCTTGTTTCCTCCATCAGGATTAACCTCCTTCTGCTTGGCGGCAAGTTCAGCGGCCTTTTTCTCCTGTTCCTCGGCGTAGTCCATGCTCATGCGATAGGCAAGTTGCGGGTCGGAGAACATACCGCAGTGGGTAAAGGCCAGAACAGGGGCAATCTTGGGATTACTGAGCATGGTGGTCAGCACGGTCGCTTTCTGAGCGATGTTCTCATAATTACGGCGAGTAAAACGAACCTCCACATTGGACAGCTTCAATTCCAAATCGCTCAAATCGGAACAGATACGCAGAACCAGCTTCAAAAACTCCTTTTCGGAGAGCTTGAACATCAACTCGGAGTCTTTCGCTCTGGCTTCCGCCGCCGACCAACCGTCACGCATGATGACCGCAGAACCCGTGTCGCTGGTGGAAGTACCGCCGTTGCGGTTCGGCATACCACAGATCGTCAGCACCGTATTGTAGAGATGATCGACCAGTGCTTGGGTCTGGCTCTGGTTCAGCTCAGAAGTCAGATACTCGATCTCCGCTTTGTACTGCGGGTCAATGTCCTTGAACTTGATAGCGCCCTCGTCCCGCAGCTTGGAGAAATCATCGCTGGAAATATCAACATTGTGAAACAGCATGAGCGCCTGAACAAACTGCTCCACACCGTCAAGGCGGTTGCTGTCCACGGTATTGATAGCGTCCAGCAGGGGGAGAACGATCTCGAAAGCACCCAGCCGAGCATTGTTCGCCGGATATTCGATAATGGGAATACCGAGCGGCTGGGCTTCCTCTCGAACGATCATGCTCTGGTTTTCAATCTCGAAGTAACGGTCTTTCGTATAAATGCTGTAAATCACAGCACCATCCGACCGCTGAATGTACTTCACACCCATCACGGGCGGCTCACCGATGGAGTTGGCATACACCACGAAAGCAAACCGAGGGTCAAGGGTATAAATCTCGAAGGGGGCTTCGTCACTTTCCTTCTCAAACACGCTGTCGGGAAGCACCATACGGTATGCCGTGCCGCAAATGTGAAACCAATCCGCCAGCTCTTTATCCTTTGCGGCCTTATCCTCGGAAAGACAGTAGCCGTTCAAGGTGGTGATCTTGTCGGCAACCGTTTTGTCATCAGTTCGGCTAACATACTGAATGGGTTCGCCCATCAAGTAGCCGACCTTGAAGGACACGATCTCGTTGGCACGGTTCTCGACCACATTATTCTGGATTTCCGGGCGGACTTCCTTCTGACGATTCAAAATTGGTTGTCTTCCCTTGTAGTAGGCGTAGAGGTATTCCATATCTGCCTTGTTCGACCAATGCGTGATAAGCGCCTTTCTCAGCACGTCCAGCACATTGTCCCGTGTGATCTCCGTCACATCGGTAAAGATTTTCTTACGACCGAAACAGCCCAAGACAGGATACCTCCCCTCCACCTATTTTCTCTCTTATCATTGTACTATACTCTCCAATGCTTGTCAATAGCAAACTCTTAATTATACCATTCGCCACAACAAAAGTAAAGAACTCAGTAGGGACGCTTGAAGACCTCCACTTTACCCCCGGACAGCATACGGATTTCGTTCTCCAACAGGGAGAGGGAGTCAGGAGCGTCATCGTGTGGCACCTTGCCGGAACGGGTGTAAGTGGTCACTTCCTTCATGAAGTTCCAATACTGGTCGCCCCGCTTGTAGGTGGAGGGGTGCTTGAAGTAGAAGTTCTTCTTGATGTTGTCGGAAGCGAACTCGATACGGGTCTGCTTGTTGGAGATCGTGCGCTTTGTGCGGATACCCACGGAGTACCCACGCTCACGAATGATCTGGTCAACATCTCTGGCAAAATATTGACCGGCATTGTTGGACTCGAAGACAGCGGAAGCGACTTTGTTCTCAATCAGGCACTTGGCACACTCCGGCTTTGTCACCTCGGCGGGAGAGTCATCGAAGACCACATCAACGATATACACATCGCTGCCGTAAATCTTCGCCACCGGCATAGAGGTCGAGTCTGAGCCGCTTTCCGCCGTGTCGCCAACGGCGATGATGGTGTCCGGGTCACGATCTTTCGGCAGCTCGAAGAAATAGTTCAGTTCGTCCTTGTTGAACAGCAGACCCTTCGCTTCAAACGGCTGCTGCTGGAACTCACTTTCAAACTGCTCGGCGCTTAGAAGCTCCCGCTGTTCCCGGAAGTAGGCGGTGGTAAAGACCTTCTTGCCCTCCCGCTCGTACTCATAATTGCTCTCGTCCGTCACGAGATCGAGGGCGGGTATCTCAATAGCTTTCCACGCCCAACCTTCCCGCTGTGCGTGTTCCTGCACACGACCAATAGGGTCATACAGGGAATATCGAGTGCCGGTGAACACCATCGGCGTTCCCTCAATGGCACGACCCATAATATCGCCGGAAATGACCTCCCACTTGTCATCGAGCCGCTGGCGGTTCTTCGCTTCCTCACGACCTTCCACACAGTCATCCAAAATCAACGCATTACTCGCTTCCGAAAGACCGACTTGCCTTGCATCAATAGAACGACACATAACGGTTGGAAATCGGGACTTATTTAGAAGGTTAATGGTCTTTGTATCGGCATTAGTTTGAACCAACGGAACAGCGGGGAAAATGTCATAGTAGTTATACTCGTTCGGAGTCTGCAAATATTCAAGACAACCGTTGTAGAAACTCTTTACAAGGTCATCACCCGTACCCTCCATGAGTGTAGATTTATCAGGAAATCGCCCCGACAGCAAAAGTGTGAACAATATCTCGGTCTGGCTCTTACCAGCTCTTTTAGGCATGGAAACGGTCAACAGGCGCAGTTTTCCGTCTAATACATCCTGATAGCCTTGCACCATCGGACGAAGATAATGGCGGCGAGGGGCGTAAAACCTCTTGTGGGGAGGGCGGTCAATCTCGATAGCTCGTGCAAAATCATCTAAACAGTAGGGAGCGGAATAGAAAAGCTGCTTCCTGAACACATCATGCAGGCTTTGAATAACCTTCGTCTGCCCGTTCTCTTTAGCAAGCAGCATAGATTTTGCAACTCGGTTCATTAGCTGGTGATTTAACTCACAGGCGGTTGCAATATCAGACTCGCCCTCGTTTCTCAAACATGAAAAAGCGTCCGTGTAGAGGACTGTATCGAGGGGGTTGCTATCCATTCGAGCGCAGATAGCATTAAAAATCATCTTATTATCCATCTGGTTACACCTCCAATGCCTGTTCGGGAGTCATGTGCTTTTGATGAATAAGAAACGACACCGTATGGTAATTCAGCCCCCGTTCTCTCACCCACGCAGACAGAGGTTGAGTTTTACCGTTGATGGTGACAAGGTTGTTACTTCTGGTATTTTCATTTTGTTCCGTTCTCGTCACCCAGCGGCAATTTTCAGGTGAATATCCCACATCGTTGTCTATCCTATCAATACTCAAATCTTCGGAATAACCATTGGCGAGTGCCCATTCCTGAAAAACGGCGAAAGAGTGAAGCCATTCATCACAAATAGTAATCCCTCTCCCACCGTAGTTCGGGTAACTGGCCTGTTTTTCATTGTAGCAGCGATTTTTCATGCCGTTATAAATACGATAAAGACGAGAACTGCTCTGGCCGTGCGTTTTTGACGCTTGGCTGGCTCTCTCTTTCTGCAAGCAGCCACATGAAAGAGTATGCCCGTTCTTTACCAGATATGGACGGACTTTAACCCATTTGCCACAATCGCATTGGCAAATCCAGAACCATTTGTGAAGCCGTTCAGAATACTCAAACTCACAAACAGTCAAGCGTCCGAAACGCTGACCTATCCATTTTATATCGATTGCACTTTCTCTCATATTTCCTCCTTTTCGGAAAAGGGCTACCCGTGTATTTCTACACAGATAGCCCGTCATGGCTGTTACTCCTGCCCTCGCAGAAGCCTTATTTATTTAACTTCAATAATTCTACCAACACGAAAATCGGCAGGAGAAGAATTAGCAAAACAATATACATATCATTCCACCACCAGTTCACAATCGACCCATGTTCCCGCACTCAAACATTCACCAACAAAAGTGATGGTGTCACCAACCTTGACGGTTTTTAGATTTTCCTCTTGCTCTTTCTCGAACTCGGCGTAGAAGAATACGATGGTGTTTCCGACCCGTTTCTCCAATGTCAGGGTTGCACCGCCTGTCAGATTGAATAATCCATCGTTGGTCATGCCATTTATCTTAGCAGTTACTTCATAACGATTGTTTTTATACAAGTCATCGGCAACCAGTTCGTTTTCCTTGTATGCCTTATAGATTTCCTCGAAAGTAGCAGTCCCTACCGTATCTTCTTCATTCTCAGGTTCCGGTTCGGGGGTGGTTTCGAGCTTTTCGCTGTCACTCTGGCTATCATCGGGTTCTGTGTTTGCAATAACCTCGTTTGAGTTGCCGGTTTCTACAGGTGTCTCATGTTTCTCCCACATATTCGGAGAAGTAATTACCCCCACCGCAACAACCGCCACGAAAGAAATCCAAAACCATCTGAACCACTTCCATTTTGGCTTCTTTCTGATTTTCCGAATAATCCAAATCACCAAGAGAACAGGGGTGGCTATCAATTCGAGGGCGGCTATAAAGGAACAAATGTTATAAACTATTTGCATTTTAACCAACCTTTCTTACCCGGTCATACCATGTAGAGCGGCTGATACCAAGTTCCCGGCAGCAGTCCGCCACGGTAATGATACCGTCTTTTTGTTTTTGAGCGAGTTTTTCAAACTGCTCGTTATCAATTTCTTTTGATTTGCGACCTTCCCGCCAATCGGGGTCATGTTCCCGCTTCATGGCCTTGCCCATGCTGGTTCTTTCAACGATCATGTCCCGCTCGTATTCGGCAAAAGCAAGCATGACCGTTACCATGACTTTTCCCATCGGGGTATTGTCCGCAACACCCATGTTGAGAATATTGACTTTAACACCCCGTTCCACCAGATCACGAACCAACATGGCTCCTTCGGGAGCGGTACGGGCAAAGCGGTCGAGCTTGCACACCACCAGTTCGTCACCGGGTTCCAGCTTAGAGAGGACTTCGTTGAACTTCGGCCTATCGATCTTCGTGCCAGTGTAGGTGTCCAGTAGGATATGCTCTTGGTCGATACCCTGAGCCAGCAGCTTTTCAAGCTGATCTTCAAGCGACATACCATAGAGCCGTTGTCCTTTGGAACTGACTCGACCATATCCCCATCTCATAACTCTTTCTCCCCGTCTAAGATATAGCCGTCATCACCATCAAGCGGTTCAATGACGATTTGAGCGTCCAGAGATTCCAGCCATCGAATGAGTGTGTCAACTTGCATGGTCATTCCGCCATTACGGGAAAGAGGACGAGCGACACTCCCCTGATTGGTGTAGCCGATCTTACTGGCTAAGTCATCTTGGGTCAATCCCTGCTTCGTGGACAGCAGATAGACGATTTCTTTTACTGTCATGTCGTTCTCCTTTCTCTTGAGGTGTTAAACTGACACCCCTTTGTCCGCCAGTGCAAATCAATTTGATTGCGGCTTGGGGTCTCAAACTGAGACCCCCTCAGTCATACGAAATCGTCCATTGGTTCTTGTTTTTTTGCGGAGAAGTACTTTTGACCACAACCTCGTACCCCATAGCGGACAGCATTTTCACGAAGGTGTCAACTCTCATGCTGTTTCCAGTCAGGCGACTACTAACTGCGGATTGTGTTTTGTAGCCAACTGCTTCGGCAAGCTGGGTCTGGTTCCAACCGAGGGTTTTCATAGCGGCGGTGACAATTTCTTTTTCGTTCATGGAATTACCTCCTTGTTATCGCGTTATTATTGTATCGCGTTTCAGAGATAATGTCAAGACCTAAAATTGCCTTTTTAATTTTTTGCGGATTTTTCAGAAGTGCCTATCGAAAAGTGCCTTTTGTTCACGAGTCGCCATGAAACCCTTACCCGCCAGTGATCGCTGCGCCCATATCCCCCGCCCCGGCACCCGTTCCCGCCGTGCCGATCAGGCCGAAAAGCGCAAAAAGAACCGCCCCGGAATAACACCGGGGCGGCGTTCACTTATTCAATTTCAATATTTCAATCAGGATTTGCACCGGCAGCAAAAGCAACAAAAGAATTAAATACACGCTTTCACCGTCCTTTCAG